>ENA-OROZ01002375-OROZ01002375.1-human-gut-metagenome-genome-assembly--contig:-NODE-2375-length-14349-cov-3.755002_pt1 | contig 14349 bp, 11 predicted proteins | sample MGYA00242138_ERZ509066 | MGnify/ENA primary metagenome ERZ509066 (study PRJEB26280, sample SAMEA2338691) | human gut metagenome | biome: human gut; feature: human-associated habitat; material: faeces... | reverse complement strand
GGCAGCAGAATATAATTTCGCTGCGTTGTCTAATTTCCTCCAGCGTGCGTTTTTCTTACTCACTGTGTTTCCCCTTTCAAAAATTCATTAATATAGGTGAAACTTTCCTGTACATGAAGCTGCTTGATCCCCAACGCAAAATATCCATGTAATGCATCTTTGATCCGATGTATCTCTACATAATTTCCAGCCTCTTTTAAGCGCTTCCCATATGCTTCCCCTTCATCTCGAAGTGGATCAAATTCACATGTAAGAATCAATGTATCAGGTTGATTCGCTAAATCTTCTGCTATGTATGGTGCAAAATAAGGATTCTTCTTATCCTCTTTATTTCTCGCATAAAGATCAATATAATCCTGCATCTTCCCAGCTGTCAAAAGATAATCTGTTCCATTTTCCCTAACAGATGGAAATGGTGAATTTTCTGTATAATCATTATATGTAGCCGGGTAGATCAGTATCTGTCTTTTTGGCATAAATTCTCCACAATCTCTAGCCATCAAAGATAATGCTGCACAAAGATTCCCTCCGGCACTATCTCCGATCAATGTAATATTTTCGGGTTTTATGTTGAGCATAAAATCTCCGGAATATAATGTTTTCGCAACGGCATAACAATCTTCCAGACCTGCCGGGAATTTATCTTCCGGTGCCAGTCTGTATTCAACTGCAACTACATATTGTCCGGTTGCATTAGCCAGCCGAGCACAAATTCTTTCATAATTATCGATACTCTCTGTAACCCAGCCGCCGCCATGTATAAACAAAAGCATCTTTTTATCTTGAATATTATGTTTCTTTTCTTCACTCTCACGAAAACTTTTTTCAGTTGGAAAGAAAATACGAATCGGGACTGCATGACTCCCGTTATATATTTTCTCATCTATTTTTTTATAAAAAATCTTCATCGGATCCAATCGTTTTAAATCCGCCATATGACGAAATGCTTCTACTTCCACACCATCAAAAGACAGAGCTTTCAAAATCTTCTTCGCTGTCTGATTAATCAATACTATATTCTCCTTATACCCGTTCTTATGTCTGTAAAAGACTACGAGCCCATTATATCATAAAGTGCTTATTAAAGTGAATTTAATATTGCAAAAAGCACCAGCCAACTGAATGACTGGTGCTTTTAACATCAATATACTTTATTTTGTATAAACTGTATTCCCTTTTGCAATTACTTCAACAAGCTGAAGTTCCTGGTCAAGAATACAAAGATCAGCATCATAGCCTTCTTCAACCTTACCTTTTCCTTTGAGATGGAGAATATCTGCTGGATTAGATGTAATTGTAGAAATAGCTATTTCTAAAGGAATTTCTGTTTTAAATACACATTCCTTTACTTCCTTCAGAAGGCAGCTGGACTGTCCAACGCCCATTCCAAGGAATTCGCCATCACTACTGTACATCGGAAGGCTTCCCTGTCCATCAGAAGAAATTGTCATGCGGTCAGGATTTACTCCTGCATCTAACATCCGTTTGATACCATTACATACACGTACCTCATCACAGATAGTTTCCCAATAGTCAATATCTTCATTTCCAGTAAAGTCTACTGCTCCGCCTTTCAGTGCATACTCAATCGACTTGCCAAAAAGCATCTCATTTCGATTGATATGTGTTGGCAGTATTTGAGAAGCCGGTATCTCTGTCTCATCTACCACTCGTTCAATAAGATCTAAGCATCTCGGACTGTCGCCAAGATGAACATTTACAATACCAGCTTTCCCGGAAAGAACACCACCAAGTCTTGTATCCGCAACGACACGTGCAAATTCCTCAAAAGTCGGCTGTGAAGAACGATGATCAGAGATCGCGATTTCTCCCGTTCCAATGATTTCCTGAATCATCATAATATCTTTCACAATACTGTCAGTCAACGTGCGAACCGGAATCTGATAACTGCCTGTATAACAGTATGCAGACATTCCCTGCTCATTCAATCCTTTTGTCTTTGCAACCAGTGCACACATATCACGACCGATTCCATCTGTTCCAAGGCAGCCAACAACTGTTGTTACTCCAAACTTCGTAAGTCCTTCCATAGTTGCTTCCGGAGTACGATTGGCGAATCCACCTTCGCCACCGCCTCCGAGTACATGAACATGACTATCAATGAATCCCGGAGTTAAAAGTAACCCCTCTCCATTGATCATTTCTGCCTCAGAAAGAAATCCGTCTGCGGATATAGAACCTGCATCTTTAATCTTAACAATCTTATCATTGATTGTAAGTACATCTTTTTTCCCCAGATGCTGTGGGGCATAAACATCAATATTCTGAATTAATTTCATCATAAATCACTCTCAATTATCAAATGTATGTTTTAGAATCCAATTCCAACTGCAATAAGAACTGTAATGATTGCACCAATCATTAATACACCAAGGAATTTCCACATGAATTTAATCCAGTTAGACCACTCAATCTTTGCAATTGCAAGAGATCCGATCAGACATCCGGATGTAGGAACAATCAGGTTTGTAAATGCATCACCAAGCTGGAATGCAACTACAGCTGTCTGACGTGAAACACCTAACAGGTCTGACAGTGGCGCCATGATCGGCATTGTGATCGCAGCCTGTCCTGTTCCGGATACAACGAAGAAGTTAAATACGGACTGGAACAGATACATAAGTACTGCTGCAACTGCTCCGGAAACTCCAGACAATGCATTTGAAATATTATACATAATTGTATTAATAACTGTAGGTGTTGTCGGATCAGATCCACCAAGAACCTGCATGATGCCCTGTGCCATAGCAACAACAAGTGCAGCACCGATCAGGTCTTTTGCTCCATCTTTGAATGATGTTGCGATATCATTCAGTTTCATATCGTTCAGTTTAAAGATAACTCCAATCACACCGGAAACAATTCCCATAATGAAGAACTGAGTAGCAATCTCTGGCATGTAGTATCCTTGAGTCATAACTCCCCAAACTACCCATACTACTGTAGCAGCCAGTGTCAGAAGAACTAAAATGTGTCCAAGACCAAATGAATGTCCTTCGTCAATTCCTGTTTTTTCATTCTGCTCACGGAAATATGCATCCGTCTTATATGCGATTGAGATTGTCGGAGTCTTTTTGATCTTTGATGCATAGAACATAGTCATTCCACAGCCGAGTGCTGTAAATACTACCCACATTACCATACGGAATCCTGCTCCGGAGAATACGTCAATACCTGCAATACCCTGTGCAATACCTACAGAGAATGGATTCATCCAAGATGAACCGAAACCAATCTGTGTTGCAACATAAGTAACAAGAACTGCGATAACTGAATCATATCCAACTGCTACAAACAACGGACAAAGAATCATAGTAAACGGAAGCGCTTCTTCTCCCATTCCGAAAACTGCTCCACCAAGAGAAAACAGTACGAAAAGTATCGGAATCAGTAGTTTTTCTGCTCCCTTGGCCTTACGGATCAATCCGATCAATCCAGATTCAATCGCACCTGTACGGATCATGATACCAAATGCACCACCTACTACCATAAGGAATGCGATAATCTCGATTGCAGAACTATTTACGATTCCGTTATACATATAGTTGAAGAATCCTGTTCCACCATCTCCACTAAAGAGTGCTACTCCTTCTGTTACTACATTTCCTGCATCATCTGTCAGATACTGGAAACTTCCGTCTTTGATTACTGTACGGGTTTTCTCAACACCATTGATCATATATGAAATATCCTGTGTTTCGTAAAATCCCTTTGGTACAAGGAACGTCAGAAGTGCTGCGACAACAACTACCAGAAAGATAATAATGTAGGTGTCAGGCACTTGAAATCCCTTGTTAAAAGACTTTAACCCTTTTCCTTCGTTTTTGCTCATTTTTGAATCTCCCTCCCATTTTTGATATACTATATCAGTGTACCATAGAATGCCTAAAATATAACTAAAAATTTACATATTTTATCAATTTTTGTCATTTCCCTGTATTTTTATACATCAAAAAAGAACCCGGCTTCTGCCGGGCCCTTTCATAGCTAAATTTGTATATGTTTTGAGAATAACCTCTCGTTTCACTTACTCTGCCGGATTCCCTGCTTCATTCTCTACATTTTCCTTCTTCTCTTCTGTTTCCGTAATTGTTTCTTCAGTCTCCTCCTTTTTTTCAGTGGTCTCAGTTTCTTCTATTTTCTCCTCTTTTCCTGCATTCTCTGTTCCCTCTGGCTTCTCTGTTCCCTCCGGCTTCTCTGTTCCCTCCGGCTTCTCTGTTCCCTCCGGCTTCTCTGTCTCACCTGTTTCATGGGTATAATATACAAATACCTTCACATCCTTATCCACCGTAAATCTAGGATCCGGATTTGATTCCAGTGTATGACCATCAAATTTCTCCACCGGAGTTGTGATGATGCTTCCGTTTTTCACACGCCCTTTGCTTTGAGACAATACCTTATCATCTGTCGTACAGAGATAAACTATCGTAAAATTATAATATCTTGCATAGCGAACCTCAAAGACGTTTTGGGAACTGATTTTATTCAGTGTAAACGGCGTAATCTCCTGATCAAGTTCATAGCCCTCAAAGGTTTTCTTTTTCGGTGTAACGGTGGTGCCAGCCCTTCCGGTTCCTTTTACCACGTTCAGAACGCGTCCATTTTCATCTACATATTTGATCTGGTACTCTGTTGTGACCAGATGATCCGGTTTCTGAGATATCAGATACTCCTTAACTGCCTCCGGTCCGTATTTCGTTCCTGTTGCCTTCAGCGAATTCGGACTCCAGGTTTTGTGAGATCTCTCGTTCCGAATCTTATCATCCGTCAGATTGATGTACTTGTTTCTGAGATTTCCAAATCCATAGGAATTGCCTCCAATTGGATCCTCCCAGGTTACATCCACATGATACCAGTCACCATCCAGCTTAACCAGATTCCATGCATGGGAGGAATTGTGGATATATCTTGCATCCAGTCCGCAGAGCTTGGCTGTCTGCAGAAATGCATCTGCATATCCGGCACACTGTGCCTTGCCGAGAATGATACAGCTGTATGCGGTAGAGCGGGACCAGTCGCTCTTGGACTGATACCGGCAATTCTGCACCAGCCATTCGATAATCTTAATCTCCTTTTCCATGTCACTCATGCCATCGGTAATATATTCCTGTTTGAATTTCTCGATAGCGGCTTTTGTTTCCTTCCACTGGCTGGAAGTCATCATGCCGAAATTCGCTGTCTTGAAATCATTGGCAGAACCGGACACCGATCCATCTGCATAATCATCCCATTCATCATCGTCATCATCCTCATATCTGTGACTGCCGCCATGAGAACCTCCGCCGGATGAAGAACCGCCTCCGCCGGATCCTGTTTTTCCGGATGTTCCGCCTCCGACACCGGCGGGTCCACCACCTCCTCTGGTTGCTTTTTTCGTTTTCACTACCTGGTTCTCCACCCAGGCGCCTTCTGCATTTACCAGGAATCCATCCGGTGTCAGTCCAGAAGTGACAGCCCAGCCATTATCGTCGAAATAGTAGCATTCTGCCACACCATCCTGATTGCCGTCCAGCCACCTCCAGGTATGGATCGGATAGCTTCCATTGGGATTCAGCCACCACCATTTACCTGCATTGACTCCGTCTCCCTTCACCCATCGGCCTTCCGGCACGGTAACGGTTTCCGGTGTTCCCATGGTTTTCACGGTTCCATTCTCCACCCAGGCACCTTCTGTATTTACCTGAAAACCGTCCGGTGTCACGGTATTGGCAAGCATGTAGCCATTCGGTGCAAAATAGTAACATTCCGATACACCATCCCGGTTTCCGTCCAGCCACTGCCAACTGCCTGCATGATAGGATCCGTCATCGTTTTTCCAACGCCATCCTGCTGCATCCTGCTGCCAGGAACCTGCCAATGCCGGCATCACATTGCCTGCTGCCATTAAGAATGCCAGAGTTAAAAGTCCACCGCTTTTCATCTTTTTATTCTTCATACTCATTACCTCCATCTCTTTGATGAGTATATTGTAACAGGCAGTTTTCATCGTTTTTGGACACTTACAAAGGTATTCCCACTAAAATGAAAGAACCAGGAAAATCCATTTACCATTTCCCGGTTCTTTTACATTTCTGCTTATTTACTGTTGTTCTTTTTTCTTTTTTTGAATATAACTCCTCTGAAATTCATCAGCGCTCTTATCCCCACAAACAGTATAATAAAACTGCACAATACATGAAGAGGCACGATAATATTCAGATGACCCTCGCCCATAAAGTCCTCAATCAGTGTCTGCAGATAGTCACATCCATCAATCAGCGCTGAGAAAATAGCTAAGAACGAAAGCGCTGCCAATGCCCGCTCCATCTTGCCTTCCTGCTCAGCCCTGACTTCCTCGGCCCATTCCATCTGCATGCTGCTGAGTTCGCTGACCGGTTCCATCACATCGTCAAATAATGCAGTCAGTTCCATCCTCTCTTCGATTTTTTTATACAGATTGTGATACTGCGGCACTTCTGTGATCCGTTCATACTCATAATCCGTCCGATAGATATTCAGATGCTTCTGATAAGACTTCAATGTCTGCAGATCATTCTGCTCTCCGATGCCGAAATCGGTCATAATCTTATACAAATCGAACTTTCGATGCAGCAGAAGGATATAGGTCAGCAGATATTCCTCCTGAAACCGCTTCTGAAACCGTTTCGTTACATGTTCTGTTTTCTGCAGCACCAGACAAGCCAGATTTTCCCCGGTCACCCCCCATACGTAGTCACCAGAGGTAAACAGCGTCTCATTCTCCTGATCCATCCACTCGTTATAGAAGAATCCCTCAGTACGGTAAGCATTTTTCAAAAAATACAGATGCTCTTTCCATTTTTCCCGTTCCGGCTCAAAGGCAAGACTCATGGTATTGGCCCGCTCCATTCCCTCATTCAGATAAGGAAAGAAACGAAGCTTTTCTTTCAGACAGGGTGGAAAGAGTCCGCGGACTGCTTCCAGAATAGTTTCTGTTTCTTCCATCTGAGCATCCGGAATCAGCATTTCCTGATGCACCTTTTTCAGGTAATACAGGCCTTCTGCAATATAGAGCGGAGCATCCTTGGCAAATTCCAGCTGAATCGCCGCTATCTTTATTTCCGTCTTGAAGGTGAACAGATGCACCGTTTGAATCTGAAACCGGATGTCAGTATCCTTGATTCGATAGAGCCTTCCAGCCTCACCCCAGCCGCGTTTTCTGGCTGCCTCATCTGCGAGGCAATAGTGCAGATACAGACAGTCCGCTTTATTTCCCAGATCCATCTTGTCCGTAATATAACGGTAGATATAGCGGTTACTGTCCTTATCATCCTTCAGTTTCCACGCATCGCCCTTCTCCAGCTCTTCCCGGAATGTTTCACAGCCCATCTTCTGCTCCGCCGTTTCATGGTCTAAATCCATCGGGATAAAAAGAAATGCCGTTCCCAGCGTTTCATTTTCAAAAAAATCATCCTGATTCATGTTCTTATCCTTTCCCTGCAGCACAGTCCACGGTCCGTGCTGCTGTTATCCCACACATGCCTAGCAGCCTTTCCGCTGTTATCCCAAAAGGCGGTGTGCTTCTGATTTGACCTTTTCTAAGTCTACTGGAATATACTCGGTAAATGGAGTCTTCCGAAGTGCGGTCATATCCTTAACCAATGGATATTGTGCTGCATAAAGCCTAAATCCGGCTCCTCTGGCATCATCCCGAGCCATCTGAATCTGTTCCAGACCGGCAGCATAACTGGATTCTCCCACCTGATACAGATACTGGATAGATACCCAGATTTCCATTCCTTCATACAGAATATCCCGGGCAGCTGCCGTATAGGCCTTCTTCTCCATTTTCAGATTCCAGGCCTTTTCCCTGTCTTTCCAGTTCAGATACTGCCAGATATGAGTCAGGTCATCTCTCTGCTCAAAGGTTTCTGCGGTTTCGGTATCGCGCTCGATGAAAGCGCGAATTGCATCTTTAACCATCGTTTTTACATTTGCCACCATCGCCGGAAGGTGTTTGCTCACAAGACCGTAATCCGCTGCCTCTAAGCGCAGGGACAGATCGGCAATATCCGCTGCCTGATCGCCCATCCGCTCCAGATCGGTCACTACTTTCAGTGCCGTCGAGATATGGCGCAGATCGCTGGCGACCGGCTGCTGCTTTAACATCAGCATCAGGCAGTGTGTCTCGATCTTTCGTTCCATATTGTCCACATCGCGGTCTCCCTTAATTATCTTGTCTGCCAATTCCGTATTATGTTCGCTGAGAGCCTGAAAGCTGCTGTCAATCGCATCCTGCACCATCTGGCTCATCGTGATTACTTCCTGATTCAGGTTCTTTAACTCCTGTAAAAATGTTTCTCTTGTCGCCATCCCGCGTCTCCTCCGTTTATGTTGTTTCCTGCCTGATTTTCTACCCATTCCAAATTTCCAACCATCCGGTTATCATCCAAACCGTCCGGTAATATAGTCTTCCGTCTTCTTCTCCCGCGGATGCGAGAACAGATCCGTTGTCGGTGCATACTCGACTACCTCTCCCACCAGGAAAAATGCCGTATAGTCCGCAATACGGGTCGCCTGCTGCATATTGTGGGTAACGATGACAACGGTATAATTCTTCTTAAGCTCGCCCATCAGATCCTCGATTTTCAGCGTGGAAATCGGGTCCAGTGCCGAGGTCGGTTCATCCATCAGTAGAATCTCCGGCTCAACCGCCAGCGCACGCGCGATGCAGAGACGCTGCTGCTGTCCGCCGGAAAGTCCCAGTGCAGAACGTTTCAGGCGATCCTTGACCTCATCCCACAGGGCCGCGCCGCGCAGACTCTTCTCCACAATCGCGTCCAGCTCTGCTTTTCCCTTAATGCCGTGAATCCGCGGTCCATACGCGATATTGTCATAAATACTCATCGGAAATGGGTTCGGCTGCTGAAATACCATGCCGACCTTCTTGCGAAGAAGCGTCGTATCAACCTTCGGATCATAGATATCCTCGCCGTCGATCAACACCTTTCCATTGATTGTTACATTCGGCACCAGATCGTTCATGCGGTTCAATGTTTTTAAATAGGTAGACTTACCGCAGCCGGACGGTCCGATAAACGCTGTGATCTGATTTTCATATATATCCAGATTGATATTTTTTAATGCATGATTGTTTCCATAGTACAGATTCAAATCCGACGTAGAAATTTTTGTCTCCATATCATTTCCTCATTTTTTACTTTATTTTAATTTTGTCACATCAAACCGGTTGGTCAAAAATCTCGTCAGCAGGTTGATTACCAGCACGATAATCAGAAGCACGACCGCGATTCCAAACGCCTGATCGTATTTTGCTTTCTGCATTGACAGGTAGAGCTGGATGGTCAGCGTGCCGCTCGACTCAAACAGTTTTCCAAACAGGTTTTTCGGTAGCTGGAAGCCGCTTCCGGCAGTAAACAGAAGCGCCGCCGACTCGCCCACGATACGGCCAATCGAAAGGATGACGCCGGTCAGAATCCCCGGTGCCGCGCTCGGCAGCAGGATCGTCCGGATCATATACCATTTCGTTGCACCGATTCCCAGTGCGCCGCTGCGGTAGCTGTCCGGAACTGTTTTGAGTGCTTCCTGTGTGTTCCGCGTAATCAGCGGAAGCACCATCAGGGTCAGCGTGAAGGATCCGGTCAGAACCGAATAGCCCAGCTTCAGCGTCATTCCGAAAAAGACCATACCGAACAAACCAAAAATAATCGACGGAATACCGGACAGGATCTCGGTTGTAAATTCAATCGTCCGCACCAGTTTTCCCGGCTTTGCGTATTCGTTCAGATAAATGGCGGAGCCGATTCCGATCGGCGCTGCAATGATAAGGGTAATTACAATGATGTAAATCGTGTTGATGATATTTCCCAGAATACCAAAGGTGCCCTTGAGGGAGCTCTGCACCGTGGACAGAAGCTGCCAGGAAACCTGCGGCAGGCCGCGCACAAACACATACCCCATGATGCCAACTAACAGCGCGATCGCCACGCCAGCTGCCAGATAAATCAGCACTTTTAAGATATTGTCCCCGATGCGGGTGCGCTTCTGGTAAATACTTTTCATACTATTATCGGTCATTTGCGCCGCCCTCCTTCACAAACATCCGGCTGAGCACCGTGTTGATAAACATGATAAATACGAACAGCACCAGACCGATGGTAAAGAGCACTTCCCGGTGAAGTCCCTCGGAATAAGACATTTCCGCCACGATCGCGGTCGTCAGGAAGCGGACGGAGTTAAATGGAAGCGGCAGATTGACTGAGCTTCCGGATACCAGGCTGATCGCCATCGCCTCGCCGATCGCACGACCACAGCCAAGAACTACGGCTGTGATGATGCCGGAATGTGCGGCCGGAACAATTACCTTGAAAATCGTCTGGATATGGGTTGCACCCAGTGCCAGCGATGCACTCTTTAAATGCTTCGGCACTGCCCTAAGGGATGACTCACTGATATTGATGACGGTCGGAAGAATCATGATTGCCAGAACCAGAACTGCCGATATGAGGTTCGCACCACCGGTAAACTGGTGCGTCGTGGAACCGGCAAAGATTTTCATTTCCAGCTTATACATCAGAGGATTTAAAATCAAAATTCCTAAAAGTCCGTAGATAACCGACGGGATACCTGCCAGAAGCTCAACCGCCGGGCGGACCACTGCCGCTACCTTCGGCGGCGCAACCTCTGCCAGAAAGATGGCGGTAAACAGCCCAATCGGCACACCGATCAGGATCGCCAGAAAGGTTCCGACGATGGAAGTTAAAATAACATAGAGAATTCCGAAAGACGCCGGATTTCCAGTCGGCTTCCAGACGGTTCCAAATAAGATTTCCGGAACGCCCACCTTAAAAAGTGCCGGGGTACCGCTGATAATCATGTATAAGGTAATTGAAAAAACTGCCACCACCGCCAGCAGGCCGCAGGCGGTAAAAATAATTTCCGCTGCCCTCTCTACCGCTGATTTCGTGGCATGGCTTCCAAAAATGGTAAATTTCTTTTCGTGCATATGTCTCTCCTGTCTCGGATTGAACAGCGAGCCGCTTTCGGTCAAAGCAGAGTTTCCTTTCTGCGGCTTGACTGCAAGCGACTCGATATTGTTTGAATCTATTCAATATTGTGTATATTCGTGAATTTCTGTTTTTTCTATCCTTACCTGTTTCCACCGGTAATTTTATCCACATTCACAAATTCCGATGCAGTTTCTTACTTCGTAGTAATCAGACCTACAGATTTAATCAGGTCATCGCCTTCTGCAGAGTATACATAGTCAAACAGTGCCTGTACCAGCTCGTTCTGCTCAGAAATTTCTCCCTTGGTTGCCATAACGAATGGACGGCTTAAGAAATAGCTGCCTGCCTTGATGTTCTCCTCAGTCGGCTCTACATCATCCAGTTTAACTGCCTTAACGGTATCATCGACTACATCCAGGGAAACGTATCCAATGGAACCCGGTGTGGATGCTACTTTTGCCATAACTGCACCGGTGGAATCCAGCTCATTCGCATATTTGCAGGCATCTTCCAGACCCAGAAGCTCCTCAAATGCGCCTCTTGTACCGGAACCTGCTTCCCGTCCGACTACGACAATCGGCATATCGCTGCCGCCTACATCTTTCCAGTTTGTGATGCTTCCGTCGTAAATGCCGGTCAGGTCATCCTTGCTCAGACCATCTACCGCGTTGGACGGGTCAACGACAACGGCGATACCATCGATAGCTACGATATTTTCAACGGCACCTTTTGCTTTCTCATCATCCTTTAATGCTCTGGAAGAATCACCGACATCACACTGACCTGCCAGCACGGACTCGATACCTGCGGAAGAGCCGGTAAATTCAGCCTGTACGGTCACGTTCGGATATTTCTCCATGAATGTTTCTGCCAGTGCATTTGCAAATTTTTCCATCGAAGTGGAACCTGCCAGGGTGATAGAACCACTCAAATTTTTTGCATCTGCGCTGTTCTCGGTTGTATCTGCTGCTGCATCACTTTCAGCTGCGCTGCTGTCTGCGCTTGTGTCTGCTGCACTTGTATTTGTATTGCTGGAACCACATCCTACCATTCCAGTTGCCAGAACGGCTGCTCCTAATACTGCGATTGCTTTCTGAACATTTTTCTTCATAATAAAATTCCTCTTTCCTCTCTCTTTTTTCTCTCAGAGTTTTTTATCCTTGATTTCTTACAGTACGCAGTATAAAAGATTCCTGGATTTACAGAAATCATGTTTTGGTATCGTTTATGTAAAATTTGGGTAATTTTTGTGGGAGTGAATGTAAGATATGGTTTCTGATCTGCTCTGTTTCTCTCCATGATCAGAACCGCCGCCGGACATCTCTTCGGGCTTTGTTTGAAAGCCCGGGCAGAGATCGCCGGCGGCGTGATTCTGATTTTTATACTGAGTTTCATTCTGCTCTCAAACAAGACAGGTGAATTTCCCCAGACATCCTACTTCAGAACAACCTTCTTAAAGTTTTTCTTACCTCTCTTGACAACCATTCCTTCGCCGGAAAGCTGATCCTTCGTAAAGACTGCCTTAACATCCTTTACCTGGTTTCCGTCTACAGATACGCCGCCCTGCTCGACATTTCTTCTTGCCTCAGAACGTGACGGAGCCAGACCGGATTTCTGCAGGATGGAGAGAATATCGATCTCATCACCGTTGAAATCATCCTCCATCAGCTCGTAGGTCGGCATATTCGCTGCATTTCCGCTGGAAAACAGTGCTTTCGCTGCTGCCTGTGCCTTCTCAGCCTCTTCCTCGCCGTGTACCAGCTTGGTCAGCTCGTAAGCCAGGATCTCTTTTGCAGTATTTAACTGGCTGCCTTCCCATTTATCCATCTCATCGATTTCCTCAAGCGGCAGGAATGTCAGCATACGCAGGCATTTTAATACGTCCGCGTCAGCGACGTTTCTCCAGTACTGGTAGAACTCGAACGGGGAGGTCTTGTTCGGATCCAGCCATACAGCGCCGGACTGGGTCTTGCCCATCTTCTTGCCCTCGGAGTTTAACAGCAGGGTGATAGTCATCGCGTGTGCGTCCTTGCCAAGCTTTCTGCGGATCAGCTCGGTACCGCCTAACATATTGCTCCACTGATCGTCGCCGCCGAACTGCATGTTGCAGCCGTATTTCTGGTACAGCATGTAGAAATCGTAGCTCTGCATGATCATGTAGTTGAACTCTAAGAAGCTTAAACCTCTCTCCATTCTCTGCTTATAGCACTCAGCCGTCAGCATGCGGTTGACACTGAAATGCGGTCCAACCTCGCGCAGTAAGTTTACATAATTCAGATTCATCAGCCACTCTGCGTTGTTGACTAAGAGCGCCTTGTCATCGGAGAAATCGATGAAACGGCTCATCTGCTTTTTGAAGCAGTCGCAGTTGTGCTGGATCGTCTCCGGTGTCAGCATCTGGCGCATATCCGTACGTCCGGACGGATCGCCGATCATGCCGGTGCCGCCGCCAAGTAATGCGATCGGCTTGTTGCCTGCCATCTGCAGACGTTTCATCAGGCACAGTGCCATGAAATGTCCTACATGAAGACTGTCTGCGGTCGGATCAAATCCGATGTAAAATGTTGCTTTTCCGTTATTTACTAAATCTCTGATTCTTTCTTCATCTGTCACCTGAGCAATCAGGCCCCTTGCCTGTAACTCTTCATAAATTCCCATATTCTTTCTCTCCTTTTTCTTGTTCATTTTTCTATAAGGACGAAAAAAACGTCCCTGCCCGCTTCCGGACAAGGACGACATATATCGTGGTACCACCTTATTTTACTGACAGCTTACGCCTGACAGCCTCACTAAGCCACATTCACAGCTTAAGCACGTTAACGGGTGCTTCTCGTCACAGCCTACTCGTCCCTGCCTCAGAATACATTTCTCTTACGTTCTCTTTGATTGTACGTCTCCTCATTCTGCATGGTTCTGGATTTCGGTGTGCAGCTTTGGGATGTATTCGTAGTCTCTTCCTTCGTGCGCCTCTCACCTGCCGGCTGCTCTCTGTACGGGTGTATCCACCACTACTTCTTCCCTTCATTGCCTTTGCATATTGGTTATATTTTCTTTGCCTGCTGTTATGCTAACTGATTTGACATGCTTTGTCAAGCAGATTGTGTAATACATTTATCCAAGATATACATAATCCTGTTCCGGTGCCTCGGCCGGTTCAATGTGCATCAGATACAGTACCGGCTGCTCCGGTGCAAATGGCTCTGTCGGCTCAAAGGAATATCTTACACGAACACGATACCATTTCTGCATCTGAATCTCTTTCACGGCTTTCGGAATCTTGCACGGATATCCATACAGACGGACATCATCTGCACAGCAGGTCATAATTTTTCTGACAGGA
>ENA-OROZ01002360-OROZ01002360.1-human-gut-metagenome-genome-assembly--contig:-NODE-2360-length-14419-cov-6.058131_pt1 | contig 14419 bp, 8 predicted proteins | sample MGYA00242138_ERZ509066 | MGnify/ENA primary metagenome ERZ509066 (study PRJEB26280, sample SAMEA2338691) | human gut metagenome | biome: human gut; feature: human-associated habitat; material: faeces... | reverse complement strand
CTCCGGTAGTCGCCCGAATTCTTTCGGGCGACAGCACCTCACCTTTGACAAGGGAGGCAAGTTTAGTGCGGTGCGAGGGTGTGGCGTGCTTTTGCTGAGATTGCGGGAAGGGTGTGGAGGCAATACGGCGGTGCGGACGAACTTTCCGTTACCGGAAATTTTAAAGAGAGCATGGAAACTGTGATGAAGGGAACAATCTGTTTTTGAAATCGTATAGGTGAAAATAATGCGAAATTTACCGAAAACTGCGTTATTACACTTGCAAAAGTATCGGATTTCTGTTATAATGTCTATCGTGTAGGCATAGGCTTTGATTTGAATTTCCATAAAAAGCCATATTACATAACCATATTATAATTAACCGACGCAGGAAAAATGCGTGAAAGGTCGTGTTATCAGTGGAACGATTCGGTTCCATCGTCTTTGCCTGACGGCGAGATCAAATACAGGATAATAAATAACGAGGAAAGAATAAAGGTATGAAAGAACAGTTACAGAATATAAAGGAGCAGGCGCTGAAAACTATCGGCGACTGCGTTGACGTTAAGCAGCTTGACGAACTGAGAGTAAAGTACCTCGGCAAGAAGGGCGAGCTTACAGCGATACTCAAGAGCATGGGTAAGCTGTCCGCTGAGGAAAGACCTGTTATGGGTCAGCTTGCAAACGATGTAAGACAGTCGCTTGAGGGCTTTATTGCACAGAAGCAGGCACAGCTTAAATCTGCGCTTATGGAGCAGAAATTAAAGAAGGAAACGCTGGACGTTACCATGCCCGGAAAACAGCAGGCGATGGGAGTGCGTCATCCGCTGAATATAGTTCTTGACGAGCTTAAGGAAATATTCAGAGGAATGGGATACACTGTAGTAGACGGTCCTGAGGTTGAGGAAACGAAGTATGTTTTCGATATGCTTTTAACAGAGGACGGTCACCCTGCAAGAGATGAGCAGGATACATTCTATATTACTGATGAGATCCTTCTGCGTACACAGACATCTTCCGTGCAGATAAGAACAATGCTTAAAAACAAGCCTCCTATAGCTATCATAAGCCCAGGACGTGTTTATCGTCCCGACGCTGTTGACGGCACGCACTCGCCTATTTTCCACCAGTGCGAAGGTCTTGTAATAGATAAGAATATCACATTCGGCGATCTTAAGGGTACGCTTGAAACGTTTGCTAAGCGTCTTTACGGCGACGATGTAAAGCTCCGCTTCCGTCCTCACCACTTCCCGTATACAGAGCCGTCAGCCGAGGTTGACTTACAGTGCTTCAAGTGCGGAGGCAAGGGCTGTCCGCTCTGCAAGGGCGAAGGCTGGATAGAGATGCTCGGTTCAGGCATCGTTCATCCGCAGGTACTTATCAACTGCGGAATAGATCCCGAAGAATACAGCGGTTTCGCTTTCGGTATAGGACTTGAGCGTATTGCTATGATGAGATATAACATAGACGATATGCGTCTGCTGTACGAGAACGATCAGCGTTTCCTCGCACAGTTCAGATAAGAGAATTCAGAAATACCGATAGGAATCGTAAAAGGAGATATTAACGTGGATTTATCAATGAGATGGCTTAACGACTATGTTAAAGCCGATATGCCAATAAAGGAATTCGTAGCGGATATGACGATGAGCGGTTCAAAGGTTGAAACCTATCATAAGATGTCCGATCCTATAAATAACGTGGTAGTTGCAAAGGTGCTGAAGCTGGAGCGTCACCCCGACAGCGAAAAGCTGTGGATATGCCAGCTTGACGCAGGCAGGGATGAGCCTGTGCAGATAGTTACTGCGGCGCAGAATCTGTTCGAGGGGGCTATAGTTCCCGCTTGTATGCACAACAGTACGATTGCAGACGGAACAAAGATCACAAAGGGCAAGCTGAGAGGCGTTGCAAGCAACGGTATGATGTGCTCTTATGCGGAGCTTGGTCTTACGAAGGATGATTTTGACTATCCCGTAGCAGACGACGGAATACTTATACTGAATAACGATCCCGATGTTGATTCTTTCAGAATGGGTATGGATATATGCGAGGCTTTACAGACAGACGATACTATAGTAGAGTTTGAGATAACGAACAACCGCCCCGACTGTCTTTCCGTACTCGGACTTGCACAGGAGGCAAGCGCAACGTTTGATATTCCTATGAACTACACCGAGCCTTCATTCAAGGGCGTTGACGGTGATATTACAAAGGAAATCAGCGTAAGCGTTGAAAATACAAAGCTCTGCTCACGCTATATGGCGGCGCTTGTAAAGAACGTAAAGATAGGACCTTCGCCCAAGTGGATGGCAAGAAGGCTGAGAGCGAGCGGTGTAAGACCTATCAACAACCTTGTTGATATAACGAACTTCGTAATGCTTGAATACGGTCACCCGATGCACGCATTCGATTTAAGATATGTCGAGGACAACAGGATAGTTGTAAGAAACGCAAAAGAGGGAGAAACATTAAAGCTGCTCGACGAAATGGCAGAGCCTGTAAAGCTGACTCCCGAAATGCTGATAATCGCAGACGGAAAGAAGCCTATCGCCATAGCCGGCGTTATGGGCGGCGAGCATAGCGGTATTATGGAGGATACGACTACTGTCGTATTTGAGGCTGCCTGCTTTGACGGCGTATCGGTAAGACGTACAGCAAGAAAGATAGGCGAGCGTACCGAGGCAAGCTCACGTTTTGAAAAGGGTCTTAACCCGGTAAACGCAGAAAAGGCGCTCAAGAGAGCATTACAGCTTATCGAGATGCTGGGCTGCGGCGAGGTAGTGAATACTATCATTGACGAGAACCACAGCGAGTATGTTCCCGAAAGATTAAAGCACGACTATAAGTGGGTGAACGAGCATTTAGGCTCGGATATAAGCGAGAACGAGCAGATAGAGATATTAAAGAAGCTCGGCTTCGGCTATGAAAACGGCGAGATAATCGTTCCGCCTACCCGTATAGATATGCACCGTGCGTGCGATGTTGCGGAGGAGGTTGCCCGTATATACGGCTACAACAGAATCCCCTCGACTATACCGAAGCTGTCATCACAGGGCAAGAGAACGCCCGAACAGATATTCGAGGACAAGGTAATTTCACTTGCGCTGGCACTCGGATTCTATGAGGTAATGACCTACAGCTTTATTTCGCCTAAGGACTATGAGCTTCTGCGTATGGACGAGAAGTCAAGAAAGAGCGTTGTGTTAAGACGTCCGCTCGGCGAGGATACAAGCGTAATGCGTACTTCTGCGCTTACATCAATGATGGAAGTTGTAAGAAGAAACTGGAGCAACAGAAACCTTGAGGGCAGATTCTTCGAGATAGCAAGAGAGTATTTCCCGACAGGTGAGAATCAGCTCCCTGTTGAAAGAGATGTTCTGTGCTATGCGCTTTACGGAAGCGGCGAGGATTTCTTCACTGCAAAGGGCGTTGCCGAGGAGGTTATGGCAAAACTCGGACTGAAGAATGTCGTATACACGGCTGAAAAGAACAATCCGACATTCCACCCCGGAAGATGCGCAAAGGTCACTGTAAACGGCGAGCTTATCGGCTATGTCGGTCAGCTTCATCCGGAGGCTGCGGCTAATTTCGGTGTAAATACAGAGGTTTACTGTGCTACGCTCAGCATGGAGGTAATGTTCAATAATGCCAACGGCGATGTAAAGTACACTGCACTGCCCAAGTTCCCCTCAACATACAGAGATCTGAGCCTTGTGTGCAACGAGGACGTTCCGAGCGGAGATATAGTTGCGGTAATCGAAAAGACCGCAAAGCATCTTGAGGCTGTACGTCTGTTCGATATGTACAAGGGCGAGCAGGTACCTGCAGGTATGAAGAGCCTTTCATACAAGCTGATACTCAGAAAGAAAGACGCTACTCTGACAGATGATGAGGCGGACGCAGTTGTTGCAAAGGTGCTTAAGGCACTTGAGGATATAGGCGTTACATTAAGATAACGGCGGAATTTGCAGAAATAATCGGGGCACAGCCCCTTATAAACAGTAAGGAGAAAAGCAATGAAATATTTTAAAAAGCTGGCAGCGGCAATATGCGCCGTGGCAATCACATTAAGCGTTGCAGGCTGTGCGGATGTATCGACTATAGGCTCGGTTGACAATCAGACCATAAATGCGGGCATATATCTTCTTTATGAGCAGACGGCTATAGGCGAGGCTCAGCAGGAGGTTGACGATCAGCTTAAGGCTATGGGAACAAGCTCATCGAAGATAGAGAATTTCAGCTACTACAACTACAAGGTACAGGACAAGACGTTCTCACAGTATGTTCAGGACCGTACATTAGAGCAGGTAAAGCAGTATGTCGCTATCCAGAACAAGTTCAAGGAGCTGAACCTTTCACTCACAGACGAGGAAGAGGAGAACGTAAAGACCTCTGTAAAGAAGATGTGGAATACAGAAATCTCATATTATGGCTACAGCACAGGAAAAACCTACGGTCAGAACTATGAGGCAGGCGGAATAAGCAAGAAGTCATACGAGGCTGTTCAGCTTGTAAACAAGATGAGCGAGAAGGTATTTGACGCTTACTATGAGAAAAACGGCATATCCGCAACAGACGAAAAGGATATAGCTACTTATTTCTATGACAATTACGGCAGATTCCAGATAATACAGGTTTCTCTTAAAGAGGGCAACGGCGACAAGATAACGACCGACGAGGGCAAGAAGGCAAAGAAGGAACAGGCTCAGGGCTATGTTGACAGACTGCTTGCCGGCGAGGACTACGATAAGGTATATCATGAGTATCAGGATCTTGTGGCAAAGGAAAAGGCTGAGGCTGAAGCCGAGAGCAACTCGGGCAATTCATCTGCGGCATCATCTGTAACTTCTTCGACAAGCGAAACCGCATCGGACGATACAACGAGCAGCGGAACATCGGGAAGTAAAGAAGAGGAGCATGACCACGAATTCCTGCTCGGCAAGACGGATACTTCACCGAGCGAGGAGTTTGTAAAGTGGGCATTTGAGCTTGACACAGACAAGGGCGGAGTTTACGAGGACGACAGCGTTTATTATGCGGTAGTACGCCGTGATATAAAGGAACGTGAGGACTGGCTCACGAAGAATCACAGCAACGTGCTTCACGTTATGAAGGATGACGAGTACAAGGCTATGCTCAACGAAACGGCTAAGGACTATGCGCTTGATCTCAACAACGACGCACTCAACAAGTACAAGCCCGAAAATTTAAAGAAGTAAACAAAGCATAAAGAAAAGTACAAAGATATGCGGTCAGAGCAGGAAATACTCTGACCGTTATTTTTCGGAAAGGACAATGCGGTATGATAGTATTATCCGGTAATGATATTTCGGTGTCCTTCGGCGGTGAAACGCTGTTTCACGATGTGAATTTCCGGCTTGAAGAAAACGGCAGAGCCGGACTTGTAGGCGTAAACGGGTGCGGAAAAACCACGCTGATGCACGTTATAAACGGCAGGCAGGAGGCTGAAACAGGCGGTATAAGCAAGGCGGCGGGGATAAAGATCGGCTGTATGGAGCAGTATGTTATCCGTGACGATAATATCACTCTATATGACGAGGTACTGGAGATATTCCGTCCGCTTATCGACGCTGAAAACGAGCTTGCGGATATAGCGGTTGCGATAGATACGGGCGACCACAGCGAGCAGACGCTGTCAAGGCAGATGCAGCTGCAGGAAAGATTTGAGCGTGAGGGCGGACTTACCTATAAATCAATGACTTGCTCGGCGCTAGTCGGTCTGGGATTTTCCGAAGACGATTTCAACAAACCGATAAGCGTTATGAGCGGTGGTCAGAAAAGCAAGGCACAGCTTGCGAAGCTGCTTCTTTCGGGGAGCAATATACTGCTTCTTGACGAGCCTACGAACCACCTTGATATAACCGCTTGCGAATGGCTTGAAAAGTTCCTTACGGAATATAAGGGCGCATATATCGTAATATCGCACGACCGTTATTTTCTCGACAAAGTCACCGACACGACTTTTGAAATGGAAAACAGGACGCTTCGTGAATATAAGGGCAACTATACACGCTATCTTGAGCTGAAGTCCGAGGCGAGAGAGGCTCAGCAGAGGGTGTACGACAGGACGGTAAAGGAAATAAACCGTATCGAAGGCATTGTAGAGCAACAGAAGCGGTGGGGGCAGGAGCATAACTTCATCACGGCGGCATCAAAGCAGAAGCAGGCGGACAGGCTGAAGGAAACGCTCGAAAAGCCTGAGGATCTGCCGGAGGCTATAAAGTTCACGTTCAGGGCGAAGGAAGGCGGCGCAAACGATGTGCTTATAGCAAAGGGCCTGTCGAAATCGTTTGACGGGACGGCGGTTTTCACAAATGCGGAGCTTGACATAAAGAAGAACACGACAACATTTATATTAGGCGAGAACGGTTGCGGAAAGACTACGCTTCTGAAAATCCTTACAGGAGAATATCAGTCGGATAGCGGAGAGTATAAATTCGGCAACAATATACAATTTGGATATTATGATCAGGCGCAGACGGATCTTGACCCGTCAAAGACGGTGATAGACGAGGTGTGGGACAGGTATCCCAAAATGACGCAGACGCAGGTGCGTTCTGCACTGGCGCAGTTTTTGTTCAAGGGCGACGATGTGTTCAAGAATGTGGGCAAGCTCAGCGGAGGAGAAAAGGCAAGGGTGTCGCTCCTTAAGCTGATGCTTAGCAAGGCAAATATGCTGCTGCTCGACGAGCCGACAAACCATCTGGACATACATTCGAGAGAGGCTCTGGAAAACGCACTGGCAAGCTACGGCGGAACGCTTCTTATCGTGTCGCACGACAGATACCTAATCAACAAGCTGGCCGACAGGATAGTGTGGCTCGGAAAGACGGGTACTGTAAACATAGACGGAAACTATGACAGGTATATCGAACTCAAGGAAGCGAAGGCACAGTCCGAGCAGGCTGTACAGGTAAAGGCGGCAGAAGGCAAGAAGAACGACTACAAGGAGCGCAAGGAGCGTGAAAGCACGCTCAGAAAGCTCAGCGGTGCGCTGAAGCGTTGCGAGCAGGCGATAGATGAGATCGGGCTGAAAACGGCGGAGCTTGCACAGCAGATGTCACAGCCGGAGATAGCGACCGACTATGAAAAAACGAGTGCGCTTGCACAGGAAATAGAGGCGCTGAAGGAAAAAGAGGAGGCGCTTACTGCCGAGTGGATGGAGCTGAGTGAGCAAATCGAAGCGTTTACATGAGTTACACACAAAAATTAAGTAACATATGGAATAATTAGCTAAAAAAATCGCCGAAAATATTTGTGCATATTCAACAAAGTTTGATTAAGCAAATTAAGGAATTAGCTAAATTAAGTTATAAGAATTTTCAATGTGGAAATCGTTTACACCAAAAATAGCTTATAAGACGCCCGAAAAATCAAGATATTGTGCAGACAAAAATCAAATTCGGCAATATGCACAAAGTTTGCGTGTGAAGTTTGTAACTGTTAGACAAGCGCAAAAGTGATTTGTACAGAAAATCAAAATCATTTGAGAAATGTGAAAGTTCTTTTATGAACCTTGACAGTAACGTGATAATTTGGTATAATTACTACGTTATAGCCCCTTGTGCTGTTTTGTACATTATTTCTAAATACGGCGTGTTTACAGCCGAAAACGAATAATACAATTGTGCATATGGTACAAAAAGCAGATGAAACAATTTGCAGGGCAAGCGGAGCTTACGGACTTTTTTGAGGATCGAAACTGCCTATGGAAACGATTTTAAGAGCGGAGAATATCTCCAGGAGCTTTAAAATAAACGATAATACCACTGTTGACGCTTTGAAGGATATAAATCTCGATGTGGAAAAGAACAAGCTGGTCGTGCTGAGAGGCAGATCCGGCTCGGGCAAGACCACGCTGATAAATATACTCGGAGCACTTGACCGTCCAACAGGCGGCGATGTCTACTTTGACGGGAAGAAGATAACGGGTCTTTCCGACAAGGAAATGGATAAGCTGAGAAGAAACGATATGTCGTTTGTTTTCCAGTCTGTAGCGCTTATACCGACAATGACAGCGTATGAGAACGTTGAGTTTGCGATGCGGCTTGTGGGCATGCCTTATGCGGAGCGTGTAAAGCGGGCGAAGGAATGTCTTGTAAGAGTGGGACTTGAAAAGCGTATGCACCACAGACCCGGAGAGCTTTCGGGCGGTGAGCAGCAGAGAGTGGCGATAGCGAGGGCGATCTCGCACAAGCCGAAGCTGATATTTGCGGATGAGCCTACTGCGGCGCTTGATATGCCTACGGGACTTGCGGTTATGAATCTGTTTAAAGAGCTTGTACATACGGACGGGCTTACAATAGTGATGACAACGCACGACACTGCGATGATGGAGCAGTGCGACGTGGTTTATACACTTGACGACGGACGCATTACAGACGTCAGAAAGCAGGTGGAGTGATGCCTCATAGAATGATGCTTGCACCGCCCGAAAATGTGATGGTGCAATGTGAGAACCTTGTCAAGATATATAAGACGACCGATGTTGAGGTAATGGCTTTACAGGGACTTGACCTCACGGTTGAGCGTGGAGAGCTGATGGGCATCGTCGGTGCGAGCGGAAGCGGTAAATCAACGCTTCTGAATATGCTCGGTGCGCTCGATAAGCCTTCGGCGGGAAGTCTTTACGTTGACGGTAAGGATCTTCTTAAATTTGATGAAAAGGATCTTATAAAATATAAGAGAGAAACGGTCGGTTTCGTGTGGCAGAACAACGCCAGAAACCTTATACCGTATCTTACGGCGATACAGAACGTTGAAATGCCGCTTTTACTTTCGGGACACAAGAACCGAAGGGAGAGAGCGGAGGAGCTGCTCGACATGGTAGGACTTTCAGCGAGAAAGAACTCGGTACTCGGTCAGCTTTCGGGCGGTGAGCAGCAACGAGTGGCTATCGCCATAGCGCTTTCAAACAATCCCAGCCTGCTCCTTGCGGACGAACCTACGGGTGCGGTCGATACCAAGACGGCGGCGATGGTGCTTGATGTTTTCAAGCAGCTAAACCGTCAGACAGGCGTTACCATTATAATAGTAACACACGATACAAATCTGTCGAAGTCGATCGACCGTGTTGTTGCTATCCGTGACGGCCGTACATCGAGTGAGATGCTGAGAAAGAAAACCGAGATCCTCTCATTCGGGGAACTCGAAAAGATGAGCGAGCAGCAAAGGGCGGAGCATGAAAAGCTCATGCAGCAAAGCGGCTCGGATCAAGAGGAGCTTGTTGTTCTTGACAGGGCAGGCAGACTCCAGATACCAAAAGAATATCTCGAGGCTCTGGGTATAAGGGGCGGAGATAAAGTGCGTGTTGAGCTTGAGGACGGAAAAATTTCCGTTTACAACTCGGACTACAATATGCACGGATAAATTCCTTAACTCGTCGAAATTAGCATATTTTCGATTGGACATAAACGACAACTATCAGAAAGGTGGATTATTACTGTGGCAACAAAAGTCAGCAGGATGAAAAGAACATTAGCGGGTATATTGTCATGTGCGACACTCGTATCCTCATTGTCACTTACATCAACCGCAGTCAGCGCAGAAGCGACAACAGATACTTCTGCCGGACAATCCGAGGAAAGCAAAACCGATAGCTCAGTGAGCGAAATCACAATCACCGGTATGGAGGGCAAGTACAGCACTTATTACAACAGTCATAAGGACGCCGCTAAGCCCAAGAAGGAAATCACTATCTATGCTACCGACTACAAGGAAGGTACGATAGACGGCACATCCTTCGTCAACAACGTATCGGAGATGACAGCCGAGCAGGCTGCAGCTATAATGCCTGCACTTGAGGAGATTACTCAAAAATCAGGCGACGGCTACAACGGAATCAAGGCATTCCTCGAAGAAGATACCGATCTCAAGACAGATCACTACTCAACGATAAAGTGGAAGAGCGACAAGCTCACGCTTACATATGAGTTCAATGTCGAGGAAACGGGTCTTTACAATCTTGAGACTATCTATTATCCTATCGAGGGCAATGAATCAAAGAATACCGTTCTTGACATAGGTCTTAAGATAGACGGCGAATATCCTTTCGCAGCGGCACAGGACATCACGCTCGACCGTTACTGGAAGGACGAGAGAGAGATAACCCGTGACAGCAAGGACAACGATCTTCGTCCCGGACAGGTAACCTATGATTGCTGGATAAAGTATCCTATCAAGGACAAGGAAGGTCTTTACAACGAGCCTTACTACTTCTATCTTGAAAAAGGCAAGCACACAATGACACTTGAGGGTATCAGAACCTACGGTGTTTTCCATTCGTTTACGTTCAAAAACTACGATGAGCTTGTAAGCTACGATTCAATCAAGCCCACAGATGATCAGCTTCAGAACACTCCCGCACTTTCTTCAAAGAACGAGGAGATGGGAACGAACACCATCTTCCTTCAGGCTGAGGAGTCTGAATACAAGACAGCATCGACATTATATGCTACTTACGACAGAACGACCTACATGACAAATCCCAACCACCCGACCAAGCAGCGTTACAATACTATCGGTCAGGCAACGTGGAGTAAGGCAACACAGGCAATCACCTACAAGTTCAAGGTTGAAAACGACGGTTATTACCGCTTCAACTTCAAGGCAAGACAGAATCAGATGAGAGGCTTCTTCTCAAACAGAAGAATCTACATTGACGGAAAGGTTCCGTGCAAGGAGCTTGACGATGTTAGGTTCATCTATTCTCCGGACTGGTACAACCTCACTCCCCAGGATGAGAACGGCAACGATATTTACGTTTATCTGACAGCGGGCGAGGAGCACGAGCTGACGCTTGAGGCTATACCCGGTTCAATCGGCGAGGTTATGCAGAGACTTGACGACCTTATACTCGAGCTCAACCAGTACTACAGAAGAATACTTATGATCACGGGTCCCAACCCCGATGAATACAAGGATTACTTTGTAGAAAGGAAGATACCCGGTATTCAGGACGCATTCCGGAGAATAGTTGATTCTCTGCGTGCGGAGAAGGCAAGCATCGAGAACCTTACAAAGAAGGGCTCTGAGGCATCGGCGCTTGAAACAATGTGTATCTACCTTGAAAGATGTATAAAGAGCCCTGAGGATATTCCGATAATGGCAAGCAGTATCAAGGACAGCATCTCGTCTATATCGGCGTGGATGCGTGACTACCGTGGTCAGCCCCTTGAGCTTGACTACATAGAGGTGGCAACCTGCCACGAGGATTTCGCATCACCGTACGGCAACTTCTTCGGTGAACTTGCATTCGGCTTCAACGCATTTATCGGTTCGTTCTTCGAGGATTATACGAACCTTTCGGATTCAAGTGCAACATCGCTCGACGTATGGGTATCACTTGCCCGTGACCAGGCAACCGTTGTAAAGAACCTTGTTGACAACAAGTTCAACTCGAATCCCGACTATAACGGAACACAGGCTTCAATCAACCTTGTACAAGGTTCTGTACTTGAAGCAACGCTCGCAGGCAAGGGTCCTGAAATCGCACTGTTCATCGGCGGCGACTTCCCGATACAGCTCGCTGCTAGAGGACTGCTCCTTGATATGACGCAGTTCAAGGATTATGAGGCGGTAACAAAGAGATTTGCGAAGGACGCAATGACGCTGTACGAATATAACGATGGTGTATCGACAGGCGTTTACGGTCTCCCCGTTTCACAGACATTCCCGATGCTGTTCTACAGAACAGACGTACTTAAGGAGCTTGGATATGAGAATCCTCCCGAAACATGGGATCAGCTCACAGATATGCTCCCGACATTACAGAGAAAGTACCTTGACGTAGGTCTTATACTTCCTCAGAACGTTTCATCGAACACGTTTGACTCAGGTAACACATTCATTATGCTGATGCTCCAGACAGGTCAGGACATCTACAACAAGGACCTTTACACAACGGACTACAACAGCATGAAAACTACCGACATAAAGAACGTAAACCTCACGAACTTCATGACTCAGGATTCTATCAGAGTATTTGAGCAGTGGACAAAGTTCTACACGGTATTCAGTTTTGATCAGACATTCGACGCATTCTCACGTTTCAGAACAGGTGAGATGCCCCTCGTTGTTCAGGCCTATACGTTCTACAACCAGCTGTCAGTTGCAGCACCCGAAATCAAGGGTCTGTGGGACTTCACACTGGTACCCGGAACAAAGCAGGCAGACGGAACAATAAATCACGCTGTAAACTCTGCAGGCAGTGGTGCGGTAATATTCAACAAGGTTTCAAATCAGGCTGCAGCCTGGGATTTCGTAAAGTGGTTCACAAGTACGGATATTCAGGTTGACTACGGTAAGCAGATCGAAGCTCTTATGGGTCCCCTGGGACGTTTCGATACGGCAAACGTAGAAGCTCTTGAACAGCTCCCTTGGTCAACTGCCGAGTATGAGAAGATCTCATCACAGCAGAGCTACCTCAAGGAAGTACCGATCATTCCCGCATCCTATGCAGTAACAAGACACATCAACAACGCATTCAGAATGGTTGTTAACGATGCAGGTAACCCCAGATACACGCTTATGAGCTACAACGATCAGATTAAGTCTGAGATCGTAAGAAAGTATCAGGAATTATCGTCCGTCAAAAAATGATCTTGAAAAGCGGTGAGGGCTTTTCGCCCTCACAGGCTTTGCTGAATTATAGAGGAGGTTATCGGTTTGTTTAACAGAGAAAAGCCGCAGTATATTGAAGACAGCAAGGTCAGATATACACTGCGTGAGATGAAGAAGAACGCAAGCGTATATGTGCTTCTTGCGCCCTACTTCATACTCTTTACGATCTTTACGATCATACCGGTGTTGCTTTCGTTGCCTATGGGCTTTACGAACTTCAACATGGTACAGTTCCCCCAGTTTGTGGGACTGAGCAATTTCTATTCGCTGATACTTGAGGACGAGGTCTTCTTAAAGGCGATACAGAATACGCTCGTATTCGCAATTATAACAGGTCCGTTAAGCTATATCATGTGCTTTATACTGGCATGGCTTATCAACGAAATGCCCAGAGCATTAAAGACAATGTTCACATTTATCTTCTATGCGCCGACTCTGGCAGGTAACATCTATACCACATGGCAGCTCATATTCTCGGGCGATACATACGGTATAGCAAACTCTTATCTGCTTGACCTTGGTATCATAAACAGCGCACGTCAGTGGCTGACAGACGCAAACTACATCATGGGTGTTGTAATCGTCGTTCAGCTGTGGATGTCGCTTGGTGCCGGATTCCTTGCGCTTCGTGCAGGTCTTCAGGGTATACCTAAGGACAGATACGAGGCGGGTGCTATCGAAGGCATCAAGAACCGTACACAGCAGTTACTGCTCGTTACGGTGCCGGCAATGGGCCCTCAGCTGCTGTTCGCAGCGGTTATGCAGATCACCGCTTCCTTCACAGCCGGTGATGTAGGTCGTTTCCTTACCGCATTCCCTTCAACAGACTATGCGGCACACACGATCATGACACACGCTTATGACTACGGTTCAATACGTTATGAGATGGGTTACTCATCGGCTATATGCTTCGTATTGTTCGCAGTAATGCTGCTTGCCAACTGGGGTATCAAGAAGGTACTCGGCAAGTACCTTGACTGATCGGAGGATCTCACATTATGAATTTCTCTCTAAGAAAGGAAGGCAGTTATGAAAATAACTAAGAGGAGAAGAAAAAGATATGGCGGTTCTCTGGGCGGCGACATTTTCATATTTGTAGTGCTCGCTCTGCTGGGTCTGTTCATGATCTTCCCCATTTATCTTTCTGTTATACAGTCACTGAAGCCTGTTGAGGAGCTGTTCCTCTTCCCGCCCAGACTATATGTACAGAACATCACGGATCAGAACTTTGCTGATCTGCTTGCTACGGCATCCAACATGTGGGTACCGTTCTCAAGATACATTTTCAACTCTGTATTTGTAGCTGTAGTAGTTACAGTTGCACAGCTTTTATTCTCGTCATCGGCGGCATATGCGCTTTCAAAGGTTGCATTCCCCGGTGCGAAGGCGCTCAACAAGATAATCGAGGTTGCCCTTCTGTTCACATCTACCGTACTTTACATCATGCAGTACATGGTAATGGCAACACTTGGTATGATCGATACATACTTTGCAATCATTCTGCCGTACATCGCAACGCCTATGGGACTGTTCCTTATGCGTCAGTTCATGGGACAGCTGCCCGACAGTATGATAGAGGCCGCAAAGCTGGACGGCGCAAGCCACATCAGAATCTGCTGGCAGATAGTAATGCCCAACGTTAAACCCGCTTGGCTGACACTTCTGATATTCGCTTTCCAGGGCGCATGGCAGATTACAGGTTATTCATTCATTTATAATGAGGCATTAAAACCCATTCCGACCGTTATGCAGCAGATAAGTGCCGCCGGTATTGCCCGTGCGGGCGTTGCGGCAGGCG
>ENA-OROZ01002355-OROZ01002355.1-human-gut-metagenome-genome-assembly--contig:-NODE-2355-length-14445-cov-8.312092_pt1 | contig 14445 bp, 17 predicted proteins | sample MGYA00242138_ERZ509066 | MGnify/ENA primary metagenome ERZ509066 (study PRJEB26280, sample SAMEA2338691) | human gut metagenome | biome: human gut; feature: human-associated habitat; material: faeces... | reverse complement strand
ACGTTGTATGAGTGTTGATTTTAGCTTTATATCCTAATTTATTTAATGTGTCTATTTTATAAAAAAGAATCCCGAATCTATCAGATATATTAGGAAATATGTAAATGCAAAAGAATTAACAAATAGAACATATAGATATTGTTTATGGCTTAATGGAGTTCAACCGATAGATTTAAAAAATTGTAAACTAATTTTAGAACGCGTAGAAAAAGTTAGAGAGTTTAGGACTAACAGTAAGAGTGCTGACACTAATAGATATGCAGAATTTCCATTACGACCAGCAAGGCTTAGATATTATTCTGAAGAAAGAAATTGTGATGCATTATTTTTGCCTCGAACTTCTTCACAAAACAGAAAATATTTGCCGATGGAGATATATCCAAAAGAAGTTATTGGCGGTGCGTCTATACTAATGATACCTAATTCAACAAATTATACATTGGGTATACTTAGTTCAAATGTACATATGTATTGGATGAAATTGCTTTGTGGAAGAATGAAAAGTGATTTTAGATATGCGAATGGTTTGGTTTACAATACATTACCTTGGCCTAATGTGTCTAATGAACAATATGAAAAAATAAGCGAGACAGCAAAAGCAATTGTTGAAGCTAGAAAGTTATACCCTGGCAGTTCTTTAGCTGATTTATATAATCCAAAGAATGAATGGATGTACCCCCAATTATTTGATGCTCATAAGAAAAATGATAAAGCTGTAATGGAAGCTTATGGATTTGATTTGAATATGACTGAATCAGAAATAGTAGCCGAATTATTTAAAATGTATGAACAAATCACAAATGAATAGGAATATAGTTGATTGTCAGAATTGATTATTTGTTTTTATTAGTGTAAGTGTGAATACAATTTTAAAAGTTGTAAAATATATAGGCGTGTTGTGAGACTTAAATTTTCCCTGGAAAGCTGATATATGATATGTGGGATGCACCAGAAATGGTGGCGAGGAGCCAACGGCAACACGTCTTTTTTAATTGCAATTTAAATGTTGCAAAGTGTATACTACAAATAGGGAATATTCGAAGTGGGTAAATGATGCAACTCACACGCCGAAGTGGCCAAAAGGGAACCCGGGTACGCATCACCGGGCGAATATTCCTGTTTTTTTGTTGCTCGAGAAAGTGTTAGAAATGTGAATGTATAAAATTATTAAAGGATTGTAGAGATTATGACCGATAAAAATCTAGATGAAGAAACTTTAAAATATATTATTGCTCGACTTGTAGAAAGAGCTGATGAAGCTATGCAAGAGTATACAAATGATAAAGACAATGATTTTAAAAATGGGCGATCGCTGGCTTATTATGAAATGTTGGATATTTTAAGAACAGAGTTGGATCTTAGTGAGCAAGACTTGAATGAGTTTGGATTGGATTTTGATTTGGAAGAAAAATATTTATGATAGAAAAAAGTTGTATAGCATGTAATTTTTCTTCTTGTGTACTTTTCGAGGTGTGTTAAAACGCTTTGTTTTTAGTTCATAAAGAACTTAACAAGATTGATCATAAAAAAAATATATCTTACAGAAATAGCGAATGAGGAGGATCTACCAATTTTTTATCATGCCAAAAAATCTGGTTATATTCAAAGAATGAATGCTTCAGGTGTTCATATTTTTTTATGCAATAGAAAAAGCTTAAAAATAGGAATGCTGGTTGATAGTGAGTATTTAAGAAAGACTACCAAGTTAAACCTGTTAAAGCAGCATTTTATGCAATTTATTTAAACTAGAGCTACAGTCTTAATTCTTGCTTGAGTTCAAATGCAATGTTATACTCATGCACAAGAAGATAATAGGAGAAAGATACATGAACAGATATGAAATTTTTAGGTCATTAAAACATTTAGAAGAAAATGTGAGCCAACATGAATTAATTGGTGTTGCGTACGGAGAGACAATAGATGATGCTGCTGATGAAATTGATGAATGCATAAAAGCAGATTTGATTGCAGATGAAGACAATATTTACGCTGAATACAACGTAGATGTTAAACCTTTTGACCCAGCGGTATTGGAACTAGAACAATATGAGTATGCAGCTTCTGGAATACTATATCCTGCTGATTCTAATGCTCCTGAGAATATAATTCACGAGTATGGGATTAAAGAATTAAAATGTGAAAATTAGAATCGTATAGGAATTGAATCTGGAGATATTCACTTAGAATGTCTCTTTTTTTTATCTTATGTGTAAAATTTAGAGCATTTTGAGTCTTATGAAAAAGCATCTCATAAGACGTTCATTGAACAAAAAAAAGCAAGACTCTTTAAAAGGAATCTTGCTTTGTATGTTACCAGTTTTGTACGTAAACTTCTACTGAATCGTGGTCTGGAAGTTCATTTGATAATGGATTAATTTCAAATGCTTCTGTAGAACCAGCTTCTATATCGTTTAAATAAGTAGTTTCAGCAAATACTGATTTGTCACCAGATTTGTAAATAGCTGTAATAGCTATTCCGTCTAAATCTTTTTTACCCTTATAAGTAACTTCACCTGTTAATTTAGCACATGTATACTCTTGAGGAACTTCGGTAATATTCGTCGTTTCAAACACATTAGATTTAATTGCTTTTCTTGATGTGAATTTAGGCTTTTTTGCTTTGATTTCCACTGTTGTTGCAGGAGTATCACCTGTATCCATCATACTTGTTAGTACAACTGTATCTTTAGGAGCAATAGACATACCAGTTTGAGAACTTGAACCTAATACATTTCCTGATTCATCTTTTGCTGTAGCTGTAATAACTGGGAAATCAATGCTTTTCTTTTTGTCATTATTCTTAATTTTTGCCCAGAAATAAACATAAGCTGTATCACTGTATTCATCCGTTGGTTGTACATAGTAACCACTATCAACAATTTCCAGTTTTGAAGCAGATTTCTTTTGCTTCTTTGCTTGAATTGTTGTTGCCTCCACATTAGTAGTTACAGGTACAGATAAACCTGTGACCATTGCACCGCAAACAACGCATGCTGCGATAACCTTTTTAATAGCACTTTTCATACATAACCCTCCATAATCGCATATATGTATGCGCATTCATTAATTAAATTATATCACAAACATAACCAAAATAATATCTGAGCGAAAAGAGCTGGCAGAAAGGGTTAAACGCCAGCTCTAGGAATTAGAAGTGTTGGATGATTTAACAAGGGTTATGATTTACGGCTCATCCAACTAAACCTAGTATAACAGTGTGTTATGTGTTTTTTCAACTATAATTTCAGCTTCTTGCTTAGACTGGAATAACTTAGATTCTCTGACTCTGGTTCCTGCTGGAGTTTCGTTGTCGTTGAATTTTATCGTGCAAAAGCCAGAACCAGCCCTAATTACCGTAGCTTCTCTTATATGATATCCGTTAGCTATGAAATAGACGGTATCACCTACATTATATTTATTCATATGCATCCACCTTATCTCTAATGTAATTCAATCGTATCCTTAAGCCTTTACTTTTTCAACCTCAAATTGCGGTCTGACACTTTAAATAATGAGTGATTTTCAACCACGCACATAAAACAAAGAAAGCAAGCAACTAACAGAAATTTGTATTCCTTGTGTCAATGCTTGCTAAGCTTTATTCATATTTTTCAACCACAAAATGCGTTTACCCAAAATAAATACAAGTTAGAAAAATGCCTGGCATTATTAATATAAATAGTTTAAGCTTATATTGTGAAAGGACATAAAAGGTGGGGTATGAAAAAAATTTTATCATTATTGTTATCTTTGATGATGGCAATATCTATTACTGGCTGTTCAACCACTGATAACTCATCAAAAGCAAAGAAGGAAACAATAGTAAAAAATCAATCATTAAAAATTGGAGAATCCTGTTATGAGATTCAAGATAGAGCTGATGGAAAATGGGATATTTATTATTCAGTGGAGGTAATTAATCCAAATTCATATGATGCAAATAATTATCAAGGATTGTTTATTGATTGCCAAGATGAAGATGGATACAGTATTGAACAAAAGGGGAGTTATACAGGGTATATATTGGCAAAAGATCATACATATATTTCCTCTTACATAGCAGCAGTGGACGAAAAACCAGCTAAAGTAAAATTTAGTATAGAGGATATTGAAAATTCAGGAGGATTTTCTGAACCTATATTCGAAGGGAAAAAATCAAATGATTTGTTCAAACTAAAGGACGTTCGTATTGATGATGTCTTGAACTATGGTTCTAATCCCGAAGGAAAAACACACAAAGAATTAGTTGGCTCAATCTGCAGTGATATGGAAAGCTTTCCTGATGGAGTATCTGAAGTTAAAGTTATAGGGGTATTTTATAAAGATAAAAAATTGATTGGATCTATAGATACAAATATAAGTGATTTAGATTACAAAGATAAACAGCAATTTAATATAAGTCCATTAGGTGTAGATTTGGATAATGAATCAACTTATGATGATTACAAAATTGTTATTGCATTTCCATCTGTAAAAATATCAAACGAAGATAATGAAGATTAAAATGTTTATTTGAATTCTTAAAATAAAGAGTAACAAGTTGTTTCTTGTTACTTTTTTTAGTTGTACTTATAGTTGATAGTAAAATGTTAATGTTGTGAATAATCCTAATTATTGATTTAGAAAAATGAAAATCCCAAATACATATTAGATTTATTGTTATCTATAAATAATATGTCCGTGTAAACTGTGGATATTGTTGATTTGATTCTGAAATCAATTTTTTTATATTTGACATTTGATAATCAAAATAATATTATTTAATTGTCAGTAAAGTAAGACAAAGTAACTCAGTTGGTTACAGAAGTGAAACCTACATTGAAAGGAGATAAAAATGGCACTTAGCAGTTTAAAAAAAAATCTACTGTTTAGCAGTATTGAAAACAAAGAGTTAATTGATGCAATGGTTGATGATGAATCAACGTGTACAAGAAAAAAACCCTCTGCGATATTAGAGTTAAGACTTTTTGATAGTTTTTTAACTAAAAATGATCAAATTAGATTTTGGATACTCAATTTATACCAGGGCGATACCTCTGGTAAAATTCTTTCCTTAGTATTTGATTATAATTCTGCGGGAGTAAATTGGAAATCTCGTGGCCTTCCAGTATTACCATTTGTTGAATTTGCTATAAACGAACAAAAATATATAGATAAATATGAAATAGATAAAGAACCAATAGAGCATTTATTAAAATGTTTTGATTCAATTAAAGAAATATTAGAAAAGTTAAAGGAAGATAATTTTGATATAGAATCAACATTGAAATTTACAGAGGCTTTGGAAACATTAAATTTTTTCATATTACAGTTAAATAATGAAGATGAGAAAATTCAATTTGAATCATATTTACGTTTTTTTAAAAAATATTGGGATGACTTGAAAGATTCTACGTACACATTCAGAGCATTAAGAGATATATCTACAATGCAAAAAGGTTGGCGAAATGAAAGTGAATCGAGATATGAATTGACATTATGTCTTAATAATTTAGCGGATAATTGGCCGAAAGAATTGGAATAAGGAGGTACTACATGAAAACGATTATACTAAAAAAGGGATTTGTAAAATATCCTGATGAATGGGTGGCTGTTAAAAATATGATCCCTTCGGAATGCGATTATTGTGGAGCAGTCCAGATTAGAAATGCAAATAAATACAAATGTCCAACATTTCTGTTTTTTCTCGATAAACCTGTTGGAGATATGAATCGAGAAGATGAAAAGAATGTGAATGATGCAATTATTAAAAGATTTCCACTTTTTGAGCGGATTATTGATGATCAAGTTGAACCGATTAGAGATGAAAATTATCAATTATTGAATCTGGAAGAATGGGATGAAGCGCCTACAATAGGGTACTTCCCGATTCCAGAACATGATGGAATTGGTTTGCATGTTGGCGCTGACATTTATAGAAATGAATATGGAACGGATTGATATTATATATTTTCTGGCACCCTGGAACTTGATTTTTGGATTTGCAATCAGTATCTGTTTCCAAATTTCAATCCGAATGATCACAGAATTAACGAATAATCCGGAATGGATTCTTTCAATAGACAATATTTGGAATATTGATATTTTAAAAATGATTCTTTTAGGAATTGGATTTTGGCTAATTACTGTTATATTCCATACCTTGCAATACATTTTTCTAGGAAAACGAAAGTTTGTACCTGATAAGCAGAATTCTAAAGACAAAAACAAGGCAATGTATCAAAATGTTGGTCGGCATTTATTATCAACGGTTCCGGACGATTTCACAGTTGGAAAATACAGAGGGAAGTACTTCAAAATTCCGATAAATACTAACGATGTAACACATTGCCTAGTATTTGGATCCCCTGGATCTTTCAAAAGTTCTACATTATTGAATTCGTTAATATGGAATTTTAATTTCGAAATGAAAAATAAAATGACTGTATTCGCAATAGATGTAAAACCGGAGTTGTCGCTGAAAAGTGTTGATGAACACTCACCTCATGTACATGTATTCAATCCATCTTCTACTAGTGGATATGGCTGGAATGCCTGGCATGGATTGGATGAAAATAGTACAGATGATCAACTAATTGAACGAGCAGATATGATTGCTAGGGCATTAATAGCTAATCCTGGAGGTAGTGGTGACAATGAGTTTTTCTATATCTCAGCACAGAACCTGATGGTTCCGTTTCTAGTTTATGGATTCAGAAAAGGGTATGGATTCGTTGAAACAATACTTCAAATTATTCAGATTCCTTTGCAGGATTACATCGCTACAATAATGATGGATGATGCATTTAATGACAATCATCAAAAAATAATTGGCATGCTTCGTCCGTATGAAGGTAAAGACTCAGAATCTATGCAGGATATAGAATTAACGCTACGCCAGGATTTACGAATTTGGGATACGGATTCAGTGAAATATCAATTCGATGAAAATCCAAATAAAGCATCTCCGGAAGATTTAATCAATGAAATATCTGTATTTGTTGCTTTACCGGACAATTTAATCAAACAGTATTCACCTATATTTCGATTGGTGATCCAAATGGTATTGAATTATCTGGCATCAATACCAGAAAGTAAAAGAGCAGACAATGATGTTCCATTAATCTGGTTGTTAATAGATGAGTTTGGATCAATTGGGAAAATATCAATTCAAGAACCACTCGCAAGACTACGATCGCGAAAAGTTTCCATATGGCTGGCATGCCAGGGACTCTCACAGCTGGACGCGACGTATGGACATGATGGTACACGAGCGATATTGGACAATACAGAAACTACACTTGTTTTCTCATGTAAAGATAAATCGACTGCTGAAATGTTGTCGGCATGGTGTGGAACGTATAAAGAAACGAAAGTTTCAAAAAACAAGAAACCAGGTACATTCACAAATGATGAATATTCTCTCACTACTTCATCAGAATACAGGAATGTAATGGAAATCTCAGATATTATGGCGCTGAGAAAAAATAAAGAACTATTGGTTTTCCATGAAGGTAATCGCTATCTTGTTGATAAATTCCCATATTGGATGATTCCAAAATTAAATGAAAAATCAGATGAAATTAAACGCTTAAACCTAAAGGATGGTGATAAAAAATGAATGGTAATTATAGGCGGAAAACAAATGAAGATAGAAAAAAGGAGTTGGACGCTCTCACCCGCCAACTCCAGGATGGAATAAGTAATTATATCGGTTCGCAACGATATTCGGCAGTGCTAGACAGCATCAGCCGGTTTCATAATTATTCCATCAACAATTCTATCATTATTGCACTTCAAAATCCATATGCAACTCATGTAGCATCATATACTACGTGGAAAAATATGAATCGGTCAGTAAAAAAAGGTGAAAAAGGAATCCAGATATTTTGCCCTTTTCAATATCATGTTGAGCAGGAATTGAATAAAATTGATCCTAAAACAAATGAAGTAATGATAGATAAAGATGGAAATAACATAAAAGAAAAGAAGCTGATACAACAAACGGGTTATAAGATCGGATATGTATTTGATGTATCTCAAACGGAACAAATAAAAGGGAAAAAGGAATATCCTTTAGAGTTTGTGGATGATCTAAAATTAAAGGTTGAATCTTATGATGAAACATTAGAATTGGTAAAACGATTTTCGCCTGTTCCGATTGAATTTCAAAGCTTTCCTGGTAACGCAAAAGGCTACTTTTCGGATAAGAAAATGAAAATTGTTGTACAAGAAAATTTAAGTGAGTCACAAACGATAAAGACAATAATTCATGAAATAGCTCATGCATATTTGCACGGAAAGAATGTTCAAGAAGATAGTAGTGGAATTACATTCAATGTAGACGAGTGTGTGGAGTTTCCTAGTTTAGGTGCTCATTATGAAAACTTGAGTTTAGACCAGGCAATTGATATTTATAAAAATATTCCAGCTGATAAAATAAAAGGAATTAGTTTCGTGTTGCATGATAATAGCATTTATTCAGATATGGAATATCCAATTGTTATTGGTGATGAGATAAAAATATCTAACTTAAATGATGTTGATTATTTCAAAGATAGTTTTGTAGTTCAGCGTACAGTAACAGAATTGCAGAAACATTTTATTGATGATGGATTTGAGTTGAGAAGTACAAGGGAATTGCAGGCTGAAAGTGTTGCCTACATGGTTTGTAATCATTTGGGCATAGATACATCCGATTATTCTTTTGGATATGTTGCAACATGGATAAAAGACGAAAATCAATTAATGGACAATTTGGATGTGATTAAATCATGCAGTAACGAAATTATTGATGGATTAGCGATAACTCAAAATAACATAATCAAAGAAGAAATTGGAATTTATTCACCACATGAATTAGCTGTTGAGATCAATAGATTTTCTCAAGATGCAGATCCTTATGAATATCGAGATGTTGTTGAATGTACAAGTTCCAACATTCAACAAATCGAAAGTGATATTAATCTAGGAAAGACTTCTTCTATAAAAGAATATCTGAATGGGTTTATTTCAGATAACAGAAACCAGGAATATGTAGAGAGATCAAAACAACTTTTAAAAGGTTTAAAAGTATTCGAAAAGAATGAAAGTTTTGATCTATCCCAAATACGAGAACGAGGCATGAAAAGATGATTTTCATAGATGAATTGCTTCTTCTTCTGAAGAAGTTCTCTCCGAAAAGGAGACCGGCGGTAGCCAAAAGCCTCGCAGAGGTCCGACACTTAGCATTCGCTAAGTACGAGGACACGTACTTAACGTTTTTAAGTCCTTCAGCGTTAGTGTGGTGGCAGTTATGAGGGTTGGAATTCCATGCATGAAATGCTCCTTGCATCCTTCGCAACAAGTGAATAAAAAAACAGGAAAAGCTTCCAAAACATGTGGCATAGGTTCTGCCTGGCGAGAATTAAATGATGAGCGACTTGGACGTGATCCAACAATTGATAAATCTATGACAGAGAAGAATGTTTGGATGGTTGGAAACTCAAATGATGATGTTGAAGAGATTGTTCAAAAAGAAATAGATTCGATTAATGCAATTAGAAGGGAAGCAGGAAAACGAGCACTTCGATCTGATTGTGTTTCTGTTGTAGCCATAGTTGAAAAGCCAAATATGGAATATATGCAAGACCTTAGCTATGAGGAACGAAAACAATTTTTATTGACTAGTCATGAAGTTATGAATGACTTGATTCGACAATGGAATCCAAATTGGAAAGTATTAGAATCAGTTCAACACCATGATGAGTTTGGAGGATTGTCTGCTCACAATCATACCTTGGTAATGTTAAAAACAATTGATAAAAACGGCCTTCCGAATATGCAGGCGAAATCAGAATTGAATTTAAAGTTTTTCAATTATGTGAATTCAAATTATTCAAAAGAGATGCAAAAACGAGGATATTCAGTTGAAGATGTTAAGACATATGATCGTCTATCAGAAGAAGAAAAATTGGAAAGAAAAAACAACCCTCGTGAATATGGTGTAGATTCATACACGTTCAAAAAGAACAAGGAAAATGAATTATCTAGGTCTATTGAGGAAAAAAAGAATGTTGTCGATTCATTATCTGATGAAATTAAAAATCAACTTTTAGTAAAACACCAGATTGACAATGTAGATCATATTAAAGATTTAGTATCTGAGAATCAGAAGCTAAAAGTTGAGATTGAAGAAAAAAATAATATAATTGCGGAATTAAAAAATAAAGTGGCTCGTTTACAAAAAAGAATAACAGAAATTTCAAATAAAGTAGGTAAAAGAATTTTAAAATTATTTGGTTTTGAGCTAGAAGAGAACATCAACATATATCCGGATAAATCGTTAATTGATGAAGTGAATAAAATTCAAAATAAGTTGGTTGTAGATGATCCAAATAATTATCGTGTTGTTCCGGATGATAAGAACAATGGATGTTTTAAAGTGGTCGTAAAAAAACAGAATAGTTATGAAGTAGTTGAATCAGGCATTAAAAGTCGAAAAGATGCTGAATCGAAAGTCAAAGAAATGAAGAAATTATTCAATGGATTGGTAATTGATAATCAAAGAGAGATTAAAAGAAAGTAGGTAAGTATGGAAAATACAAAATATTTAGAAATTGAAGATAGGTTTAAACGAATTCTAGATTCTAATTATAGCGATGAAGAAAAAATATTGATATTGCATAGTGATTTGGTTGATGTTATTTCATCTTCTAAAGAATTGATTGCTGGTTATAAAGGAATGGCATTAGATCATGAATGGGAAAATGATCTTGAAGTTTTAAAAGATTTTGAAATGAAGGTAAATAATCTTGAAAGAAAATATTGTGAAATATTCAATAATTTTATTGTGACTTCAAACAGTAGTTCAATTAATATGTATGGAATGTATGAGCTGATGAATGAAGCATTATATTTATATAGAAATACTATTAATTATTGCTTTGGACAATTATCATCAAAAGAAAAAGAGGAAAGTGACAATGCGTACATTCATTCCGGAGAATCTCCTTGACGAATAGGGGGATGACTACGACATCCCCCTATGAGTGAAATGTGAAAACGAATAGAAGAACATTTTACTCATAAATAAAAAAAACATACAGACGTAGCTGTATGCCATTTATTAACCGAGGTAATTTTAACATGAAAAACAAAGCTTTGAAAGACAAAGTGAATGCTACAAAGTCATTAACAACTATTGATCCATTCACATTTTATAGTTTAGATACATTCGATTCAAACGAATTAAAAAAATTGAAGAAAAGACATTGGCTATATATTGTGTATCCAGAATCAGCACCAAGTGATTGGATGGAGATGTTAAAACAATCTGGATTGCAGTTTGCTGTTTCACCATTACACGATCATGATTTGGATGTAGCTGGAAACAAAAAGAAGCCACATTGGCATATTATTGTTAGTTTTGATGGTCCAACCACATTTAATACAGCTTCAACATATTGTGAAGTTACAAAAGGACCATATCCAACAGCTTGTGGAAATGTTCGTGGTGCTTATGAATATTTTACACATAAGAATGATCCGGATAAGTACCAATATAATCCATTAGATATAAAAGATTTTAATGGTTTTACAATTGAACTTTCTAGCAAAGAATTTTTGAGGATAAAGAAAGAATTGGCAAACTTGATTTTAAAAGAGAATATTAGTGAAATTACAGAATTTGATTTAATAGTCCGTATGATGTATCAAGATGATTATTATGAAGTAGCTACGAATAGCACATATTATTTCAATTCATTAATCAAGTCATTACATCACAATAAAGAGGCTGTCGAAAAAAGAATGAAAATGATTAAAGGGCAAGTTACAGGAACGGTAGATAAAAACCAGGAGGAAAAAGACGATGAAAGTTGTAGCGAATAATTTAGAAATTAGAGGGGTTGAAGTAAAAACATCTTCAAAAACGAATAATGAATATTTAATTGTGCGTGTTGAAGATGAAACTGGTAAAGCGTATGAATTATTGGATCGTGATTTAGAGAATAAAGACTGTTATAAACGTGGAGTTCAGTGTGATATGACACTAGATTTACGTTTGGGAAAATATTCTAGTTTATCAATTCTAAAAATGGATGTACATAAGTGATAAGGAGGTATAGAAGATGGGAAAAGAAAATAGTTTGGTTCCGGCTGATATTCGCATGTACACTCGCGAAGAAGTTGCAGATATGATTGGATGTCATAAAGATAATGTTGTTATGCTTAGTGAAGTTGGTTGTTTAAAAGCAATTCGAATTGGAAGACGTTATATGTTTTCGTATGAAGCAATCAAACAATTTCAACATGATTATGAAGGTTTAGATGTTTCAAATCGAACAAAAGCCATTGAATCTTTTAAAAAAGTACATGATTTAGATAAAAATGCTTTAGTATTATAGTTCTCATGAACTATAATACTATTGGTCTTTTTTGAGAATCTTAAGATGAAAAGGATAATGGAGGAATTATGTATTTTCAAAAAAGAGAATCAAAGAAGAATAAAAAAGGATATACCTGGACTGTAAAGTTTTATTACAAAGATGAATATGGTATAAAAAAGCGCTTTGCAAAGAGTGGGTTTGCTTCAAAAGCTGATGCTGAAAAATTTGGTATAAAAAAACAACAAGAATTATTAGAAAATGATGGGAAGATGGATGCCATTAACTTAACGTTTGATGATGTGTTTGAAGAATATATGGAAGTTGAAGGTAAGTATAAATATGCGAAGTCTACAGAAATGTATTATAGGAACACTTACAATAATCATGTTAAAAAAAAGATAGGCCAAGCGAAAATCGCTGACCTACATTACTTATCAATACAGAAATATTTTAACAGTTTAGATCAGTTTGGTAAAGCAACAAATAAGAATATTAAGAAAGTATTTTGTGTTACTTTCAAATATGCTCAAAAAGTAGGATATATTCGAGAAAATCCAATGCCAATGATTGAAATACGTGGAATTGAAAACAAACAAGAATATGAAGTTGTTACACTTGAACAAATAGAACAAATCATAGATTCTATGTTGGAGACGAAGCAGGGAAGAAAAGCAACATTTTCAACTTATTCAATGTGTGTCTTTTTGTACCTAGGTTACTTTTTAGGAACCAGGAAAAGCGAAACGTTGGCACTTACCAAAGATGATGTAGATTTTGAAAACAACTATATCTATATATCGAAGCGATTGGAATATCATGGGTTAAAACGATCAGAATATCATTTAACTGAACGAATGAAAACTAAAGGAAGTAAATCAAAAATCCCCTTATGCTTACCATTGAAAGAAATTCTATTGCAGTGGTTTCAATATAATCCATACGATTTGATATGTTGTAAAGAAGATGGTAACTTTTTAAGTCCTGGTGATTTAGATATTGTATTTCATAATCATTCAAAGAATTTAGGAATTAAATTTAGATGTCATATGTTAAGACATTCATTTGTAACGAATTTAATTCATAATGGTGTAGATGTTAAAACAACAGCCGAATTAGCTAGACATTCAGATATAAGAACGACATTACAGATCTATACTCAGGTATCTGAACAAAATAAAATTGATGCTATTCAGGACACATTTAACAGTAAAAATACTTTGGTGAGACGCGAAAAAGACCCAATTCTGGATAAAAGATATATGAGTTGAATTAAAATTGCTTTAAATAAAGTGAAAATGGCGCTTGCTACACTTGTTGGTTATTCCCTCACATGAAAAACATAGGGGATTCAAACAAGAAAGCAGCAGCTAAAAAACCAGTGGAAGCTGCACCTGTAAAGGTTGATTTCTCGAATGTAAAAATCGAACCAATCTTCACAGATATGGTAGATTTTGAAACATTCAGTAAGTCAGATTTCCGTGCTGTTAAAGTCCTAGCTTGTGAAGCTGTAGAAAAATCTAAGAAGCTATTAAAGTTCACTTTGGATGATGGAGAACGTAAAGATCGCGTTATTTTAAGCGGAATTCACGAATATTATGAACCAGAAGAATTGGTTGGAAAGACTGCAATTGCGATTGTAAACTTACCACCAAGAAAAATGATGGGTATTAATTCTGAAGGTATGTTGATCTCAGCTGTTCATGAAGAAGATGGTCATGAATGCTTGAACTTATTGATGGTTGATGACAAGATTCCTGCAGGAGCTAAGCTTTACTAGAATAAAAAAATTAGTAATTTTTGGTTGTAAATTTACGCATTTACGCCAAACTTACGCCAAAAAATTAAGAAGAAAAAGATGGTTACACTAGTAAAGTGAAGCATTTTGTATTGAATTAAACAAAGAGCAACTCTCTGATGAAGGGGGTTGCTCATTTTTGTTATATAGTTTGGATGAAATCACGGAGATATTCTGTAAATTAGGACTTCGTATTTGTAACAGCTTTGCTGATTTCAGTGGAAAGCCGAGTTCTGATAATGATATTCAATTGATGGTTTATTCCATACGGGAATAAATCTTCATCAAATCTTTATTTTTTTC
>ENA-OROZ01002354-OROZ01002354.1-human-gut-metagenome-genome-assembly--contig:-NODE-2354-length-14452-cov-4.804890_pt1 | contig 14452 bp, 13 predicted proteins | sample MGYA00242138_ERZ509066 | MGnify/ENA primary metagenome ERZ509066 (study PRJEB26280, sample SAMEA2338691) | human gut metagenome | biome: human gut; feature: human-associated habitat; material: faeces... | reverse complement strand
CTCCGGCAGAGCCTCCGCTGAGGCCCCGGCAGGCAGCACCACCTGTTCCACCCTCTGCCGCAGCAGCTTTTTTCCGGCGGTACGGAGCCTCCGCCGCTCCGTTAAGGGGTTCCTACGCCGGTCCTGCGCCATCCGGGCGCAGAGAAACCGGATATGCAGAACGCTGACCTCTTTTAACGTAACCGGACGGGTCCAGTGCCCGCTTGGTTCCCAAAGCATCATTCCTACCATAACGATCAACCTCCTGCCCCATGGTATGGGACAGGAGGTCGATTCAGAACGGTTCGCCGTTCCTTACTTCTTTTTCAGTTCGCTGAGGATACAAAGCCCCATGGCCAGCACAGGCAGCAGTCCCCGCAGACACAGAAAGCCCTGCGGATCGCCTAAGCGGATATTGGCATCGGCAAACAGTCCCACAACCCACGCGGCCAGCGTGGCGTTGATCGCTTTCAGATACATTCGCACTTCCTCCTTTTATTTGCCCACTGAGGTGCCGGAGAGGGTGTAACCCGTCAGATACCCCTTCTTCGGCGCCGCGCCGTGGCTCAGGGGATTGATCCGCACATTGTTTTCCACCACCTCAAAGTGGAGGTGGGGCCCAGTGGAGTGTCCGGTGGAGCCGGTGATGCCGATGGTCTGCCCCTGCTTGACGTAGGTTCCCACGCTGACCTTGATGCTGCTCATGTGAGCGTACAGGGTGGTGTTGCCCACACCGTGAGAAATGACCACATAGTTGCCGTAGGAGCTGGACCGCTGGGCGATGATGACCGTGCCCGCCTTGGCGGCGTACACCGGACTGGTGTAACCCACCCGGCCGATGTCGGTGCCCTTGTGGTTGGTGGAGCCAATGCCACCGCCGGGAGAATTACGCCCGCCTACGGTGGAGGTGATATACCGACTGTCCACCGGCCAGATATAGCCGCCGGGGTTGGTGTTGTATTTCTTTCCCTCCGCCGCCATCTGTTCTTCCAGCTTCTTCTGCATCTGCTTGACCTGCTGCTCGATGCGGCGCTCCTCGGCCTCCAGCTCCTTCAGCGTGGCCTGATACTCGGCGGCGTTGTCGTCGATCTCCTTGACCAGCTTGTTGGCCTCGTCCCGCTGGGCGCTGAGCTGCTTTTTCTGGGTCTCCAGTTCTGCTTTGGCGGCTTCCAGCGCCGCCTTATTGGCTTCCAGACCGGCTTTCTTCTCCGCAATCTCCGCCTGCAGGGTCTGAAGGTCCTGAATCACCCGCCGGTCATAGTCCATGACCTCGTTGATAAAGTCCAGACTGCCCAGCAGGTCGGAAAAGCTGTTGGCCTTGAACAGTACCGACCAATAGCTGATGGTGCCCCGCTCCTCCATTTCCCGGACCCGCTTGCAGAACAGCTCGTATTGAGCCTCCTCCCGCTGCTGGGCGTCCGCCAGTTCGGTTTCCGCCTGAGAAATAAGGGCGTTGTAGTCGGAGATCTGAGCCTCCGTGTTGCTGATCTTGGCGTTGGTGTTGGCGATCTGGTCATCCAGAAGGGTCTTTTTCTGCACCGCCGCCGCCTTGTCGTTCTTCAGACTGTTGAGCTTGCTCTGGATCTCCTTTTGCTTTTTATCCAAGCTGGCGGCGTTCCCCTTCAGGGCGTCGATATCCGCCTGAGTGACCTTGGCGGCCATGGCCGGAGCCATGTTCACCGTCAGGCACAGCACCGCACAGAGCAGCGCGGCGCAGATGCGGACATAGCGCTTGCTTTTCTTCATGCCCGCCCTCCTTTACACCTGGAGGAACCGCCGGATGGCGGAAAGGCTGCCGCCTACGCCAATGAGGATGCCGGCCCCCAGAAATACACCGCCCACCGGCTTCCAAAGCTGCTGGAAGGGCACGATGGAAAGGAGCTGTAAGGTGTCATTGTTGGCAACGCCCTGCGCAATGGCTTCATACAAGCCCCATTGCAGCAAAAAGGCAAGGATCGCACCGGTAAGGCCCAGCATGAAGCCCTCATACACAAAGGGCCAGCGGATAAAGCCGTTGGTCGCGCCCACCATTTTCATAATGGCGATCTCATCCCGCCGGTCAAAGGTGGTGAGCTTGATGGTGTTGGAAATAATGAACATGGACACAACGAACAGCACTGCGATCAGCGTCAGGCAGATGACCGTGGCGATATTCCGGACTGTGATGAAGCCGTTGGTCAGCTCCGCATAGGCGTTGATGCCGCCGATGCCGGGAATGGCCTTGATGAGTTCCACTGTCTGGCTCTGGAGCTTCAGCTCCTTGACCTTGATGGCGAATCGGTCCCGGAGGATGTTGGGGTCCAGATCCTGAAAATATTCCTCATCCGGGTGTTCGCTGATGAAGGACTGCATGGCCTCCTCACGGGAGATAAAGGTGACGGACGCCACATTGTCCACCGCTTCCAGTTTCTTTTGCAGGGCCTTGGCCTGTGCCTCCGTATAGCTGTCATCCACAAATGCTAAAATCTCATTGTCCTGCTCCGCCTGCTTCAAGTTGGCGTCCGCGTTGACGGCCACCAGCGTAAAGGTGCCCATGATCAGCAGGCACGCCACGGTAATGCCGATGGCGGCGAAGGACATGAAGCCGTGGCTGAACATATTGGATAGACCCTCGTGGAAGAAATATCCGAAATCGTGTTTACTCATGGATATGCCCTCCCACATAGCCGCCTACGCTGTCGTTGATGATGCGGCCCTGGTCAATGGTAATGACCCGCTTGCCGAATTTGTTTACCAGATCCTTTTCGTGGGTCACCACCACCACAGTGGTGCCAAGCTGGTTGATCTTCACCAGCAACGTCATGATCTCCATGGAGCGCTCCGGGTCCAGATTGCCGGTAGGCTCGTCGGCGATGATGGTAGCAGGGTTGTTCACCAGCGCCCGGGCGATGGCCACGCGCTGCTGCTCGCCGCCGGAAAGCTCGCTGGGGAAATTCTCCGCCTTCTTTTCCAGACCCACCAGCTGCAAAACGTATGTAATGCGCTGTTTGATCTCTTTTTTCGGCATTCCCACCGCCCGCATAACAAATTCCAGGTTCTCATACACGGTTTTCTTCTCGATCAGGCGGAAATCCTGAAAAATAACCCCCAGCGTCCGGCGCATCATGGGAATCTGCCGCTCCGCAATGTTGCTGACGGAAAAGCCGTTGATCATGATACGGCCTGCGGTGGGGACCTCCTCCCCGGTGAGCATTTTAATAATGGTAGATTTTCCGGACCCGGAGGGGCCCACTAAAAATACAAATTCGCCGTCCTCAATGGCGGCGCTGATACCCCGGATGGCACGGGTCCCGTTGGGATATTCCATTTCCACGTCTTTCAGGCGGATCATCAAGCAGTCTCCTTATTCTTTGTCCAATCGGCCTGTCCCCATGGGATCAGGTCGACATAATACTACATATAGTCACATTATATACGGTTTTTCGGGACATTGCAACGTTTCCTTGCAGATTCCTTTCAAAGTTTTTCCCGGGAAATTTTGCCTGTCCCGCACTGTCCCCGCTCCTTGGAAAGCTGTTTTTTGCTTTGAGAACAGTCTCCGTTCCGACAAAAAACCGGGAAGCCTGACGGCTTCCCGGTTTCTCACATGTAAAAGTATCAGGAATCAATGCCCCGGCTGGTCAGATATTTCTTGACCATCAGCGCCACCTTGAAGGTGATGGCATCGTCAAACTCCCGGAGATCCAGACCCGTGAGCTTCTTGATCTTCTCCAAACGGTACACCAGCGTATTCCGGTGGACAAACAGCTTCCGGGCGGTCTCGGAAACGTTCAGGTTGTTCTCAAAGAACTTGTGGATGGTGAACAGAGTTTCCTTATCCAGCGCGTCGATGGGGTTCTTCTTGAAAACCTCCTGGAGGAACATCTCGCACAGGGTAGTAGGCAGCTGATAGATCAGGCGGCCGATACCCAGATTTTCATAGTTGATGATGTACTTTTCGGTGTCAAAGACCTTGCCTACCTCGATGGCGATCTGAGCCTCCTTATAGCTCTTGGCCAGATCCCGCAGGTGCATGGCGATGGTGCCCATGCCCACCACCACGGTGCTTTCACCGTTGACCCGGAGGGCCTCCTCGATCTGGGCGGCAGTCTTGTTCAGTTCCTTGCTGCCCGCGCCGTCCGGCAGCTGGCGGATCAGAACCACATCCCCCTCGCCGACGCTGAGGACAAAGTCATTCTGACGGTCCGGGAACATGGCCTGAATGGTCTCCGTGGGAACGGATTCCCCCTTCTGCAAGGCCCGGATGGCGAAAATGCCCCGGCTGACGTCGGTGGCCACCCGCAGTTCCTTGGCCCGCATATAAATATCGCCCAGCATGATGTTGTCGGAGATAATGTCCTTGACAAAGGAACCCCGGTCATGCTTTTCCTCATAATAGCTCTTGGCTGCGTTCAGCGCCACCGTTGCCATAGAGCAGATGGTCTTGCTGATCTCATTATCGCCAAAGGCGAAAACGGCGTAATCAAACTGGTTTCCCCAGCCGCTGAGCGCCTTGAAGGTCTTGCCGTCAAAGCAGACCATGCTGCCGGCGGCGCCGTTTACCACCGCCACATACTCGCTCCAGCGCTGGCCGATCATAGACAGCTCACTGCAGGCAATGACAACGCCCTCACCGTCGATCACGCCGACGGTTCGATCCGTGTTTTCCTTCAATTGCAGAACTACGTTCTGAAAGATTCTTCCGGACATGGCTGTTCCTCCTCAACACGAAAACTATGGATCACGCAGGGCCTACCCGCGCATACCTATTGTGCAATCTGTCAGTAAGGTCATTATAGCGATTATTTTGTCGGATTGCAAGATGTTTTTTCTTTTTTCAACAAAAAATCACTTTCCTTTTTGTTGAAGTTTCGAGGTTTTCTTGTCTCCTTCGTCAGTTTTGCTAATGCCTGCCATTCCTCTGCGGTCAGCAAACGGTACGCGCCCCGCTCCAGAACCGGATCCAACAGCAAATTGCCCATGCGGACCCGTTCCAAATACAGTACCGGCTTTCCCAGATACGCCAGCATCCGTTTGATTTGGTGAAATTTCCCCTCCCGCAAAATCACACGGGCTTCACTCTCCTCGCCGGAGGTCAGGATCCGCAATTCCGCCGGTTGGCAGATCAAACCGTCATCCAGGTGCAAGCCTTCCGCAAAAGCGGCACTGTCCGCCGCACTAAGACGTCCCGCCACCCGGACATAGTATTCCTTATCCACATGCTTTTTCGGAGACAGCAGCTCGTGAGCCAGTCCGCCCTCATTGGTCAGCAGCAGCAAGCCTTCCGTGTCCTTATCCAGCCGTCCCACCGGGAACAGGCCCTGCCGCTGCAAATCCTGAGGCAGCAGATCCAGGACCGTTGCACCCCGGCCGTCCTCCGTGGCGGACAGATACCCCGCCGGCTTGTTCAGCATGACCCAGGTATACCGGCGCCAGTTCAGCTTTTCTCCGTTGACCGCGATCACAGCCTGCTCCGGGTCTGCTTTTTCTTCAGCTGACCGGGCCGGTACATCGTCCACTGTCACCCGTCCCTGGCGAATCAGGTCCTTTACTTCCCTGCGGGACCACCGCCCCGTAGAGGCGATGATCTTATCCAGCCGCTGCGCCGCCATAACTGATCCTCCCACGCTGTTTTTTTCAATTTTATCATAATCGGATGGAAAATGGAATAGAAACAAACAGGAGGGATGATGACCATGATGATCCAAGCAATTCGACTGACACGAAAAAAGGCCGCGCTGGCGGTCATTCTCGCAGGGGCCGTTCTGGCGGCGCTGATCCTGCTGCTGGGGCAGCACGGCGGTAACGTGGGTGCGTCAGAGCAGCCCTGTCTTTCCAGCAACGGAGAGCGGGTGGCATATCTGCGGGAACTGGGCTGGGAGATCGACCCGGAGCCGCTGACCACGCTGCAATTTCTGCTGCCGCCCAAACTCAGCGGGGACTACATCACCTACAACGATCTGCAAAAATCCCAGGGCTTCGACTTAGAGACCTGCTGCGGCAAGCAGGTGACCCGTTACACCTACACCGTCACCAACTATCCCCAGCGGCCCGACGGCGTTCAGCTCAACCTCTACATCTGTGAGGATCTCCCGGTGGCGGGGGACGTGGTCTGCACCGGGACCGACGGATTTCAGGACACATTGGTTTTCCCACAGCAAACGGATGCCTCCTGATAGCTGACTGCTCCACAGGACCCCCCACTTCCGACCGAGCAGCCAGCAGTTTATTGCCGCTATCATCGCCCATATCGAGCAAACCGCTAAAATGCCTAATCCATTTTGTGTTCCAGCATCCTCTGATCCCCTTGAAAATACAGAATCCCGAGGCTGTCGGGAACACAAAATTGAATTGGGCGTAAAAAAGACCTGCCGCTAAGCTGCAGGCCTTTCTATTGGTGCGAATTATTCGTCGATCTCGATAACAACGCCGGAACCAACGGTACGGCCACCCTCACGGATAGCGAAACGCAGGCCCTTTTCAATGGCGATGGGGGTGATCAGTTCGACCTTCATGTCCACGTTATCGCCGGGCATGCACATCTCGGTGCCCTCGGGCAGAGTGATGACGCCGGTCACGTCGGTGGTACGGAAGTAGAACTGAGGACGATAGTTGTTGAAGAAAGGAGTATGACGGCCACCCTCATCCTTGGTCAGAACGTAAACCTGGCCAACAAACTTGGTGTGGGGATGAATGGAGCCGGGCTTGGACAGAACCTGACCGCGCTCCACGCCCTGACGGTCGATACCACGCAGCAGAGCGCCGATGTTGTCGCCGGCCTCGGCGTAGTCCAGCAGCTTGTGGAACATCTCGATACCGGTAACAACGGTCTTCTTCTTCTCGTCGGACAGACCAACGATTTCCACTTCCTCGGACAGCTTCAGCTGGCCACGCTCCACACGGCCGGTAGCAACGGTACCACGGCCGGAGATGGTGAAGACGTCCTCAACGGGCATCAGGAAGGGCATATCGGCCTTACGGTCGGGAGTGGGGATATAATCGTCAACAGCGTCCATCAGCTCCTTGATGCAGGCATACTCGGGAGCGTTGGGATCGGTGGACTCGGAGATCAGGGCGTTCAGAGCGGAGCCCTTGATGATGGGGATCTCGTCGCCGGGGAAGTTGTAGGTGGTCAGCAGCTCGCGGACTTCCATCTCCACCAGCTCCAGCAGCTCCTCGTCGTCCACCTGGTCGCACTTGTTCAGGAACACCAGCACGGAGGGCACGTTCACCTGACGGGCCAGCAGCAGGTGCTCACGAGTCTGAGCCATGGGGCCGTCGGATGCTGCGATAACGAGGATAGCGCCGTCCATCTGAGCTGCGCCGGTGATCATGTTCTTGATATAGTCAGCGTGGCCCGGGCAGTCAACGTGTGCGTAGTGACGATGAGCGGTCTTGTACTCAACGTGTGCGGTGTTGATGGTGATGCCGCGTTCTCTCTCTTCGGGAGCCTTGTCGATGGAAGAGTAATCAGTGTACTCTGCGTCGCCGAACAGAGCAAGGTACTTGGTGATAGCTGCGGTCAGAGTGGTCTTGCCATGGTCGATATGACCGATGGTGCCGATATTGACGTGGGGCAGGGATCTGTCGAATTGCTGCTTTGCCATAATAATAACCTCCGTTAAATTGATACAATGATTTGATTAAACTACTTGCTTATATGGTTTATCAGCCCTTGCGTGTGCCGCGAAGAGTCTCCTGGAGATTCTTCGGAAGCTCGACATAGTGGCTGGGTTCCATGCTGTAGGTCGCGCGGCCCTGAGTTTTGCTTCTCAGGTCGGTAGCGTAGCCAAACATGGATGCAAGAGGCACATGAGCCTCGATGACGGCGGCACCGTTTCTGATGTCCGAGCCGACGATCTGGCCGCGTCTTGCATTTATATCGCCCATAACGTCGCCCATATATTCGTCGGGAGCTGTTACGACGACCTTCATAATAGGTTCAAGCAGAGTGGGGCCTGCCTTCTCGCAGGCTTCCTTGAATGCCATGCTGCCGCAGATCTTAAACGCCATTTCGGACGAGTCTACCTCGTGGTAAGAACCGTCTATAAGCGTTACCTTCACATCTACGACCTGATAGCCGGCGAGCACACCCGACTGCATTGCGCCCTGGATGCCCTGATCGACACAGGGGATATACTCCTTGGGGATAGCGCCGCCGGTGATCTTGTTGATAAACTCATAGCCCTTGCCGGACTCGTTGGGCTCAACAGTGATCTTACAATGTGCAAACTGGCCCTTACCGCCCGTCTGACGGGCATAGCGGGTATCGACGGTCGCCTCACGCGTGATGGTCTCCTTATAGGAAACCTGCGGCTTGCCGACATTAGCCTCGACCTTGAACTCGCGCAGAAGTCTGTCAACGATGATCTCAAGATGAAGCTCGCCCATACCGGCGATTATGGTCTGGCCCGACTCTTCGTCGGTGTAGGTCTTGAAGGTAGGATCCTCCTCCGCCAGCTTCTGAAGCGCAATAGCCATCTTCTCCTGACCGGCTTTGGTCTTGGGCTCGATAGCAACACGGATAACAGGCTCGGGGAATTCCATGGATTCAAGGATGATCGGATTTTTCTCATCGCAGAGCGTATCGCCGGTCGTGGTATTTTTAAGGCCGACGGCGGCAGCGATATCGCCGGAATAAGCGACGGAAAGATCTTCTCTGTGGTTTGCGTGCATCAGCAGTATTCTGCCGATACGCTCACGCTGACCCTTGGACGAGTTCAAAACCGTTTTGCCGGCTTCAACTGTGCCGGAATAGACACGGAAGAAGCTCAGGCGGCCGACAAAGGGGTCGGTCATGATCTTGAACGCGAGTGCGGAGAACGGTGCATCATCGGATGCCTCACGGGTCTCTTCCTCATCTGTCTTGGGGTTGGTACCGCTTATTGCGGGGATGTCCAGCGGAGAGGGCATGTAATCGACTATAGCGTCGAGCAGCTTCTGCACGCCTTTGTTTTTATACGAAGTGCCGCAGACCACGGGAACCATCTGAACAGCGCATGTGGCCTTTCTAATGGCTGCGCGGATCATATCCTGCGGAACCTCTTCTCCTTCGAGATAAAGCATCATTATCTCGTCGTCGAAATCCGAGATAGCTTCCAGCATCTTTACGCGGTATTCCTCGGCCATATCTCGCATATCCTCGGGTATCTCCTCGGTGCGCATGTCGTTGCCGAGATCATCGTAATAAATGCGGGCATTCATCTCAACCAGATCGATTATGCCACGGAAATCCGCTTCGGCGCCGATCGGGAGCTGGATGGGCACTGCATTGCACTTAAGTCTGTCATGCACCATATCGAGAACATGATAGAAGTCCGCGCCCATGATATCCATCTTGTTTACGTATATCATACGAGGAACATGATAGTGATCGGCCTGTCTCCAAACTGTCTCGGACTGCGGCTCAACGCCGCCCTTGGCACACAATACGGTCACGCAGCCGTCAAGAACGCGCAGCGAACGCTCGACCTCGACGGTGAAGTCAACGTGACCCGGGGTATCAATGATATTGATTCTGGTATCGCGCCAGTGGCAGGTGGTTGCTGCGGAAGTGATGGTTATACCCCTCTCCTGCTCCTGCTCCATCCAGTCCATGGTCGCGGTACCTTCATGGGTCTCGCCGATCTTGTAGTTTACGCCGGTATAGTAAAGAATACGCTCGGTCGTCGTAGTCTTGCCGGCGTCGATGTGGGCCATGATACCGATATTTCTGGTTTTTTCAAGTGAGTACTGTCTTGGCATAATCTTCTCCTGTAAAGATTACCATCTGAAGTGTGCGAAGGCCTTGTTGGAGTCTGCCATCTTGTGGGTATCTTCGCGCTTCTTGACGGATGCGCCGAGGTTGTTGCAGGCATCCATGATCTCGCCTGCAAGGCGCTCCTTCATGGTCTTCTCGCCACGCTTGCGGGCGTAGCCGACCAGCCAACGCAGGCCGAGAGTCTGACGACGTGCAGGTCTTACTTCGATAGGAACCTGGTAAGTTGCACCGCCGACACGGCGAGCCTTAACTTCGAGGCTGGGCATGATATTGTTCATTGCTTCGGTGAAGGCGTCAAGGGGTTCCTTGCCGGTCTTCTCCTTGATGATGTCAAAAGCGTCGTAAACGACCTTCTGAGCAACACCCTTTTTGCCGTCCAGCATGATAGCGTTGATGAGCTTGGTCACCAGAACACTATTGTACATAGGATCGGGTAAAATTTCTCTTTTGGGAACATTACCTCTTCTGGGCACTGTGCTTCCCTCCTTCATTAAAAAATGACTTCACAGGTACTCGGAACGGATTTGCACCATTCCGTCTGCGCCCCGAGGTCTAATAATATATAGTAGACAACAGGGCAAAATTTTGCTTGTTGGAAATTACTTTTTCTTTGCAGCCTTGGGTCTCTTCGCGCCGTACTTGGAGCGAGCCTGCATACGACCGGTAACACCCTGAGCATCGAGGGTGCCGCGAATGATGTGGTAACGAACACCGGGAAGGTCCTTAACACGGCCGCCGCGGATCATAACAACGCTATGCTCCTGAAGGTTATGGCCGACACCGGGAATGTAAGCGGTGACTTCGTAACCGTTGGTCAGACGCACACGGGCGATCTTACGCAGTGCGGAGTTAGGCTTCTTGGGGGTGGAGGTACGAACTGCGGTGCAGACGCCTCTCTTCTGAGGGGAGCTCAGGTCGGTCTCGCAATTTTTCAGGGTATTGAGACCCTTCTGCATTGCGGGGGAGTTGGACTTATAAGTCGACTTCTCTCTGCCTTTTCTCACCAGCTGGTTAAACGTGGGCAATTTTCATTTCTCCTTTCTTGAAAAATTCCTTGAATTTCAAGGTTTTTGCATGGATTTTATGCTTTTGGGCGCACAAATCCCACACAGACTGAAATTTTAGCATATTACACAAATTCAGTCAAGATTTTTTTACACAAAAATGAGCTGCAATTTTCAAATTTATATGTTGATTTCGCATTTTTCGTATTTAAAAGGCAAAAGTGCAGGTTGCATCTTCGGCATATTTTTATGCTAAGGCTGACGAGAGTCGAACCCATATCGGTTTTGACGGGCAGATTTTAGCCCATGCTGCGTTAAAGCACTTGACAATACGACAGTATTCTCTTCGTGCTTTGTCTTGCCTGAGCAAAAATCTGCTCCGGCAAAACTGCAAAGCATCTGTCGGCTGTGCTTTTCGAGATATTTTCGGCTTTCTTTGATGCAGATGGGCTGGCGCCCATCAAGACAAAAAAGGCGAAAATAGCCGGAAGGGCGCACTGACAGACGATATGGGTTCGACTCTCGTCAGCTTTATCAATTTTATCACAAAATCTTCCCGGTTTCAACGTCTTATATTTGTTGAAATAATACGCAATGTATGTTATTGTATTGTTAGTATAGATGGGAGAGATTAAATGAATTATGTATTTCTTGGGGCGTTTGCCGCCTTTTCCGCCGTGCACCTGTACGCAAGCTGGAAGTGCGACAAGATCCTGCGCGCCGTAACGAAGGTTTTTCTGCTGCCAACGCTGCTCGGATGGTATCTTACAACGGTTCAGACGCCACTTGATATCGTCATTGCCGCAGTGGCAACGAGCTGGCTGGGCGATGTCCTGCTGATATTTGGCACCGTTGGGTTTGCTGTCGGAGGATTCAGCTTTTTCATATCGCACCTGTGTTTCGCGGCGGCCTACTGCATGCACGTTGATTTTTCGCTCGTGCCCGTGTGGCTGATGATCCTTGCGGCAGCTGTGTACATTGCGGCGGTTGCACTGGTTTTCCGAGGACTTATCGGAAATGTGCGGCCGAAGAGCCTGTATGTCGGTATGATAAGCTACCTTATCATAAACGGGACTATGAACTGCTTTGCGCTGTTCCAGCTCGTGACGCTGCCGTGCTTTGCAACGGCCATAATGTATGCCGGTGCGATAAGCTTTTTCGTATCCGATTCGATTTTGTTTTACGTCCGCTTCCGGAAAGGCAGGCCGTTTAAAACGCACTTCGGAGTCATGCTTACATACCTGCTTGCGGAGTTTCTGATCGTTTCGGGATTTATCCTGCTGGCGGCATAAAAAACCGAATGAAAAACCGGCGTCGAATTTTCGACGCCGGTTTTCTTATACTATTTAATTATATTACTTTTCGGCTGCAACGCTTGTCCTCTTGCCAACGGTTGCACGCAGGATGAACAGAACAACGATGGTCATCACAACGCCGATCGGCAGGCAGATCCATGCGTTCTTAACAAAGCCTGCAATGATAAAGTTTACAAAGCTTATAAGGGCAACGGTCACTGCGTAGGGCAGCTGAGTCTGGACGTGCTCGATGTGGTTGCAGTTTGCGCCGGCAGAGGCCATGATGGTCGTGTCGGAGATGGGGGAGCAGTGGTCGCCGCAGACAGCGCCGGCCAGGCATGCGGAGATGCCGATCATCAGCAGAGGATCGCCGACCTTGAAGATGGGCAGAACGATGGGGATCAGGATGCCGAAGGTGCCCCAGCTCGTGCCGGTCGCGAAAGCGAGCAGGCATGCGACGATGAAGATGATAGCCGGGAGCATGCTGAACAGACCTGCGGAAGCGGCCTTCATGACGCCCTCAACATAGGTTGCAGCGCCGAGCAGACCGGTCATGTTCTTCAGCGAGACCGCGAAGGTGAGGATGAGGATAGCCGGAACCATTGCGTTGAAGCCCTTGACCGCGCAGGCCATTGCGTCCTTGAAGGAGGTAACGCCGCGGCAGATCAGGTAGATGATGGTGAACACCAGTGCAACGAGCGAGCCCCAGGGCAGGCCGACGAATGCGTCCGTGTTGCCGAATGCGCCGACGAAGTCGCCTGCAACGCCGCTTTCGGGATCCCAGAAGCCGCCGACGTACATAAGGCCGATGATGCACATGATGATAAGAACGATGATGGGGATGAGCATATCCCACAGGGTTGCCTTGGTGCTTTCGACCTCCTCGTCGTTGCCGAGGGAGCCGAGGTTGCCCTTGAGTGCTTCAAGCTCGCTCTTTGCCATCGGGCCGTAGTCAAAGCCCATGACTATCATGCCGATGACGAACACGAAGGTCAGCAGAGAGTAGAAGTTGAAGGGGATCGCCTGAATGAAAAGCTGAATGCCGGAGATGCCGGAGTCGAGCTTCTCGGCAACGCCGGAAACTGCTGCCGCCCAGCTCGATACCGGGGCGATCATGCAAACGGGAGCGGCCGTTGCGTCGATGATGTAAGCAAGCTTTGCGCGCGAGACCTTCTGGTTGTCGGTCAGCGGACGCATGACCGAGCCGACGGTCAGGCAGTTGAAGTAGTCGTCGATGAAGATCAGAACGCCGAGGACGAAGGTGGCAAACAGCGTGCCTGCGCGGCTCTTGACGTGGCGCGCGGCCCACTTGCCGAATGCTGCGGCAGCGCCTGTGGAGTTAACAAGCGCGACCATGATGCCGAGGATGACGAGGAACATGAATATGCCCGCGTTATCCGAGATCGCCGGGGTGAAGCCCTCGGTGATCATTGCGTCAAGCGTGCCGACGGGGCTGAAGCCCGATACGAACAGCGCGCCGACGAGGATGCCGATGAACAGTGAGCTGTAGGTCTCCTTGGTGATCAGCGCAAGAACGATCGCGACGATCGGAGGGACCAGAGCCCAAAAGGTGTTTACAAATTCCATGATGTTTCTTCCTTTTTCCTTTGAATTTTGAACAAAAAAATCGAGCCATGACGCGATCATGACTCAACAGGAAAACATCTTGCCGGATCATGACAGCTCTCCGCATAAAGCGACAGTATGCAGAATATTCTCCTGCATCCCAGGCATCCGACCTCGGGAAAGCCGAACCCTTCGGCGATAGCCCCTTTCGCTTAACGCTTCCCGGCGTTTTGACTAAGCTACTGATGGCGACCGCGCCTCTATCATGCCTTGTTCAATTGTACCTCTATTATATATGCATTTCAAACTTTGTCAAGTGTTTTTAGTGGCGATTTGAGGCACATACCAATACGGTTGTTCCGGTTGCCCGGTTCGGGACATTGGAATAAACCGTATTTTTAGAGGCGCATTAAAATTTTACGGATACATTTATTGCAGTGTCCCGATTCGGGACATTTGAATAAACCGTAGTTGCCTCGCGTAACGTTAGTGCGGCGCTGAGTTTTTCGCCGCACCCTTGTAGGGAACGGGCTTGCCCGTTCCGTTTGTTGCGGTTTAGTCGGAACTGAAATCTATAGCCGTAGGGGAGAGCATTGCTCGCCCGGTTCAAAAATGTAGCGGCTAACGCCGCAGATTTAATAACACCTCATCCGTCGCAAGCGACACCTTCCCCTCAAGCTACGCAGGGGAAGGCAAGGGCAAAACCTTGGCTGCGTACCGTTGTATTAACTGCGTCGGTAGATGCAACACGCGGAACGGATAAATCCGTTCCCTACAAGGGTGCAGAGGAAGGCAAAAAAGGGCGGTCTGTGACCGCCCCAATGAATAATGAATGATGAATAATTAATATTGAATAATTATAGTGTGCA
>ENA-OROZ01002351-OROZ01002351.1-human-gut-metagenome-genome-assembly--contig:-NODE-2351-length-14462-cov-3.955508_pt1 | contig 14462 bp, 16 predicted proteins | sample MGYA00242138_ERZ509066 | MGnify/ENA primary metagenome ERZ509066 (study PRJEB26280, sample SAMEA2338691) | human gut metagenome | biome: human gut; feature: human-associated habitat; material: faeces... | reverse complement strand
AACGAGGGAAGCTACACCCTGCGCTATCCGGACAAGGACGGCACCGAGCACGAAAGGGGCGGCGGTGGCATCGCCATCGAAGACGACGGAACGGAGCGGGCGCTGACGGAGGAAGAGATGTTAGAGCATCTCAACGCGCCCGAGGTCGTTTACGAAGACGACGGCACGGTGATGCTCTACTACCGCGGCCAGTCGCTCGACATTACAGACCGTTTTGATGAGGACGGCCTTTGCCATGTCCTGCTGCGTGATGAGCAGGACGGAGGAAAAACGCTCTTTGTCACGATCCGCTACAACGATGGCTACTCGTACAATTCGACAAAATACGAAGACCCGTCCGACCACAGGTGAGACCATTTACGATGAGCAGACAAACCGCCCGCATGTTTTCAGCATGCGGGCGGTTTTCATCAAAAATGCATTTATTTCTGCGCTTTTCTATAGTCGCAGTCCTTTTTGAGCGGGCAGGATTCGCAGTTTGCCTTGCGCGCGGTGCAGATGTCGCGCCCGAAGAGCACCAGCCGGTGGCAGAAGTCGTTCGATTCCTCCGGCGGCAGGACGGCGCGCAGCTGCTTTTCCACGCTCAGCGGGTCCTTGCTGTCGTCCGTCAGGCCGAGGCGGCCCGTGATGCGGATGCAGTGCGTGTCGCAGACGTAAGCGGGCTGGCCGTAAATATCGCCGAGGATGAGGTTCGCCGTCTTGCGCCCGATGCCGGGAAGCGCGGTGAGCTCATCCATCGTGCCTGGGACCTTGCCGCCGTGCTGTTCGAGCAGGATCTTCGCGCACTCGACGATGTCCTTCGACTTCGTGTTGTAAAATCCGCAGGAGCGGATCGCGTCGCCGACCTCTTCATACGTCGCGTTCGCGAAGGCCACAAGCGTCGGGAACTTCTGATAGAGCGACGGCGTGACCATGTTCACGCGCGCGTCGGTGCACTGGGCGGAAAGGCGCACGGCGAACAGAAGCTCGTAGTCCTTTTTATATTCGAGCGAGCAGCGCGCGTTGGGGTAGAGGACCTTCAGCTCCTCCACGATGCGGCGGACGGCGGCTTTGGATTTCATGGCGTGACCTCCTGCGGATTCATCAATACTGCCGACAGTATACCATACGAGCGCGGAAAAATCGACACAAAAAGACTGTGCAAGGGAAGAAAATCGTGCTATAATCAAAGCACTTTCTTGCAAGGGAGGGCGCGTGATGAAATTACTGTTCAAGCAGCGCTTTTTTTCGTGGTTCGATAGCTACGATATCTACGACGAGGACGGCAACACCGTTTTTACGGTCGAGGGCAAGCTCGCGTGGGGACATTGCCTGCATATCCTGAATGCCGCGGGCGAGCACATCGGCACCGTGCAGCAGCGCGTGCTGACCTTCCTCCCGAAGTTTGAGCTCTACATCGGCAAGCTGTATTACGGCTGCATCCGCAAGGAATTCACGTTCTTCACCCCGCGCTTCACCCTTGAGTGCAGTGACTGGGAGGTGAACGGCAGTTTTATGGAATGGAATTACACGATCGACAGCCCCTCGCGCGGCTGCATCGCCTCCATCACGAAGGAGCTGTTCCACTGGACGGATACCTATGTGATCGACGTTTACGACCCGAAGGACGCACTGGGCGCGCTGATGGTCGTGCTGGCCATCGACGCGGAAAAATGCAGCAGGAACAACTGATATGAGTGAAAAGAGACCTTTGGCGGATGAGATCCGCCCGCTGACGCTCGACGAGGTCGTGGGGCAGAAGCACTTGCTCGGAAAGGGCGCGCTGCTGCGCCGGCTCATCGAGTCCGGCTCAAGCGCGAATATGATCTTCTACGGCCCGTCCGGCACGGGCAAGACGACGATTGCGAACATCATCGCAAACCGCACGAACAAGACACTGTACCGCCTGAACGCGACGACCGCGAGCCTTCAGGATGTCAAGAGCATCATCTCCGATGTCGGCACGATGATGGCACCGGGCGGCATTCTGCTCTACCTCGACGAAATTCAGTATTTCAACAAGAAGCAGCAGCAGAGCCTGCTCGAATTCATGGAAAACGGCTCTATCACGCTGATCGCGTCGACGACGGAGAACCCGTATTTTTACGTTTACGGCGCGCTTTTATCCCGTTCGACGGTGTTTGAGTTCAAAAACGTCAGCGCGGAGGAGACCATCCCCGCGGTCGAGCGCGCGCTCGGCATTTTGAAAGAGCGCAGCGAGCTGCCGCTTTCGTGGGAGGACGATGTGCCGCGTGTCATCGCGCAGCAGTGCGGCGGCGATGTGCGCAAGGCCGTGAGCGCCTGTGAGCTTTTATACGAGGCGACGGAGGCTGTCCACGGCGAACTGACACTGAAAAGTGAAGACGCCTTACAGGTCGCACAGCGCAGTGCCATGCGCTACGACAAGGGCGGCGACGCAATGTACGACTGTGCGAGCGCGCTGATGAAGTCGCTGCGCGGCAGCGACCCCGACGCGGCGCTCCACTACCTCGCAAGATTTTTAGAGGCGGGCGATCTGGTCACGCCATGCAGGAGGTTACTCTGCTCGGCGAGCGAGGACGTCGGCATGGCCTATCCGCAGGCTATCGCCATCGTCAAGGCCTGCGTCGACACCGCGATGCAGCTCGGCCTTCCCGAAGCGCAGCTGCCACTGGCGCAGGCGGCTATCGGCCTCGGTGAACGAGCAGTCCTCGTCGCCGCTTGAGACGATGGTGCTTATGCGCTTTTCAAGCTCGGCGCTGTGCGTTACGGCGACCTTGCCCTGCTCGACAAAGGCGCTGCGGCGGAAAACATCGCGGCTGACGCCTGTAAGCATCTCGCCGGCGTTATTTCCGTTTAAGCCCTCGACGGACACGCTCGTGCCTGTATAGACGGCGGAAAACTCGCGCATTGGCGCGGATGCCGTTTTCGTCGTGCGCGTTATGGTTATATCCCTGCCGCCGCTTTCAAGCTGCATGCTGCCCTGCATCGCAGAGCCGGACCACGGCGCAAAGCGCATTTTATCCGGCAAAAAACCGGCCTTCTGACGCTCGGAGCTGTCAACGCCGTAGAGCATGGCGCGGACAAACGCGCACCATGTGCTCTTGCCGCTCTCGTTGGGCGCGGATATGACGTTGAGTCCGTCGTGCAGCTCAAGGCTTTCGCCCTCTAACTTTCCGAAGGTCGCGTCAAGCCTTTTGATCATCATGGCGCACCACCTCCTCGCGATTATCCAGTGCGGCAAGCCCCCAACGGGCCGCCTGAGTTATCTTCTCGCGCTCGGCGTCGGTTTTAGCCTCGTCAAACGCTGTTTTCAGACGCATGAGAAATCTGCCGCGCAGATTATCCTCGCCGGCGCTTTCCCAAACGTCGCGCTTGAGTCTCGTTTCGTCGCGAACCTGAAGCGAGAAAAATCTCTCGCCGACAGCCGAAATGATCGCATCCGGCTGAGGAGGCTCAGCCGCCTCGCCGCGCAGAATAATACGGTAGACGTCGCTGCGTGTATTCTCCGGCAGAGCCGCGAGAACATCGGACACAACGTCGCCGCTCTTAAGCTCAACATTTAATATCTCGTACTTTCGCTGCGCAATGCACACCGGCTTTACGCTGCATCCGTTTCCGAGGGTAACGATGTAAACGTGCTTCTCGCCCGTTTCGTCAAAGCCGCGTCCCTCCGGGCAGCCGGGCCATGCATAGTAGGTCGAGCCGCATTTTTTAAGGCCGCTTTCCTTATGGATATGCCCAAGGGCGATATAATCCATGCCGGAGGCTGCGATATCAGTCTCGCTTATGGGATCATAATTTGAAGCACCGCCCACCTCGCCGTGGATGCACATTATGTTTTTTGCGCCCGTACCGTCTGCGGCGGAGAAGCCGCCGAGCATACCGGCACTGTATTTATCGCAGAACGCAGCGCCCCAGACGTTTGCGTTCAGCTTCGGCAAAGCCACGCATTCGGGCGTGGGGCTTTTAAATATATGTACGTTTTCGGGAAACTTTACGCGCGCATACGGCGAGCGCGGCGAGTAAAAATCGTGGTTGCCGGGAGATATGAAAACGGGCGCGGATATGCTCCCGAGCGACGAGGCAAGCGCCTCGGCCGTTTCGGCATAGGTGCTGTCGGAATCGAGAAGGTCACCTGCCAGAAGCACGATATCAACGCTCTCTTCCTCGGCAAGCCGCGCAATGCGATGCAGCAGGCGGCGCTGCTCGTCTCTGCGCTGCGCGGCCTTGGCAGCGCCCAGTCCCTCAAAGGGCGAGTCAAGGTGCAGATCCGCCGCATGCAGTATTTTCAGATCGCTCATGTGAACCTTACCCCCTCTGCGCTCAGGCATTTGCCGGTTTCGGGATCGATGGTGAACACGCAGCCCTCGAGCTTTGCCGGGCCTTTGGCCGAATCGTATCTGCGCGGAGGATCGCCGAAGAATTTGCCGATCGACTGCTCCGGCTCGATGCCGATAACGGAATTTATTGCGCCCGTCATGCCGAGGTCTGTTATATATCCTGTGCCGTTGGGCAGAACGCAGGCGTCGGAGGTCTGCACATGCGTGTGCGTTCCCCAAACGGCGCTCGCCTTTCCGTCGAGCAGGAAGCCCATTGCACGCTTTTCGCTCGTGCCCTCGGCGTGGAAATCGACGAGGATGATCTTCTCGCGTATCTCCTCCATGTATCCGTCGGCAATAACGAAGGGGTTATCCGTGTTCGTATCGAGCGTAAAATGTCCCATAAGGTTCATAACGCACACGTCGCCGAAGCTCGTTTTATAAACGTCTATGCCGCGTCCTGGGCACTGCGGCGCACAGTTTGCCGGGCGCAGGATCTTGCGCCGCTCGTCAAGATACGGACGCAGCTCGGTGCGCGTCCATGTGTGGTTGCCGAGGGTTATGACATCCGCCCCGGCGTGCAGTATGGCGTCCGCCTGGCGCGGAGTTATGCCGACAACGTTTGCGTTTTCGCCGTTTACGACGACAAAATCAAGCTCAAGCTCCTTGCGCAGACGGCGCAAATTTTTAGTAAGATAATCCAGCCCCGGCTCTCCGCACACGTCGCCGACGGCAAGAATTTTTACACTCATAAAAAAATTCTCCTCTCCTGGAGTAATGAGTGTAGTATAGCACAAATTACAGTGCAGTAGCAAAACAAAAATGGCCATAATATATTTCGGAGGTGTAAACAATGACTAAGACAAATTTTCTCGTTGGCATGGGCATAGGCGTGGCAGTCGGCTCACTTGCCGGAATGACAGTTTCCGGTGCCAAGAAACCGCCGAAAAACATCGTCGGCAAGACGCTCAAAACGATGGGCGAGGTAGTTGACGCGGTATCAAGCTCCATCGGCCTGTAATTATTTTGGCTTATATGGCCGAAAATAATTAAAAAAGGCTTGCAATTCCTCTCCGGCTGTGCTAATATACTAAGGCGCTAAGCGATAAGCGCCGTTAGCTCAGCTGGATAGAGCGTCTGGCTACGGACCAGAAGGTCAGGGGTTCGAATCCCTTACGGCGTGCCAAAAGCAGCAGCTTTCATCATTGATGAAGGCTGCTGTTTCTTTTTTATCTTTGAGTTATTCGCTTTAACCGTGTCAGTTATTCGCTTTAATTTTTTTAAAGCGAATAACTATACTTTGTCGCAAAAACCGCAGGCCGGATATCCGGTCTGCGGTTTCATTTCAGTATATAACATGGTTATACATTTTTGTGACATTTTCGTTCATGTTGATCGGAACGATAGTGATACCGGGGTGCTCATTATGGAACACGACAAAAACCTGATGCGCAAATCCCTGCCCCATCCATTCAATTGAATCAAAATCCAAGATCACTTCCTCGAATTTTTCAAGTCGGTTGCATATTCTCTTTGCCTGCGAGCGCGACACCGGGGAGCCGTCAAATATATTCTTTAACGGGATCGTTGTTTTTGTAAAGCCACCGTCAACGTTTGAGTACGCATCGAATATATCCTGCGAATTCTTCTTTGATTTATTGGAAAGCGTCATGCTTACAAAAGTGCCTTTTGCCTCATTTGAAGTCATGCTCTCCAGCTCGCTGTCGTCATATTTATTGTTCGTAAACACTTTACCATCCGAAACAATAATAAAAGTGTCCATCAATTTTGAGCTGAAAAATATTCCTTCGCCGGAGTGATTCTTTGCATCGGTGGTAAGCTTGCCTTTGAACAACTCACACACCGCGTCATCAAGCGTCGAAAATCCGAAGTGCTCTTTAATTTTCTCAAATATGCCGATGCCGTTATCGTATATGATAACTTCGGTTTCAACATAGCTTTGCATGACCACTATTTGAAGCTCTTCAGCCGCCGAATGATCAATGACATTATTGACCATTTCACTGAATGTATACGCCCATATCTGCTGAACATTTGATGGCAATGACTTCAAATGCGGTTTCAGGCATTTGTTAAACACATCAATATCATTCTCAAGCTCATTGTCGGAACGGCGAAGACTATACATGTGTTCCTTTTTCTTGAGCACATATTCACCGCGCTTTTTGCGTTCTATGATACCGTCATCCGCAAGCTTATTAATATATCTGTGGACTGTGTTTCTGTTTATATCGAACGCTGCTGATACTGTTTGCGATAAATCAGGATCGCCGCTTTCTATTTTATCCAGGATATAATTTTCAATAGCACGCTTCTTTTCATCAGAAAACTTCATATTAAGCCCTCCCATGCTATATTATTATACTTATTATATTATTTATTGTCAAGTTTTATTCGCTTTAATCGTATTGCTTATTCGCTTTAAAAAATTTTAAAGCGAATAACTGCACATTGCCGCAAAAAACCGCAGGCCGGATATCCGGTCTGCGGTTTCCTCTTATTTTTCAAACATCATGTTCAGGTCGCAGTCGGCATTTATGCCGGGGACCGTGCCCTTGAAGCTGTACTGCCAGAACTCATGGGCATAGTAAAAGCACGGATAGGTGCTTATTCCGACGCACCAGAAGGTGTAGTCCTCAAGCTGCGCAAGGTCATAGCCGTAGTAGCCGGTATCATTATATATGTACACGCCGGCATCGAAGCCTGCCGACTCTATCGTTTGGCAGAACTTCACGGCACAGGCCGTGAGTGTTTCGTTATCCAGCCCGTCCGTGCGCGCGGTGTCTCCGGATATGCGTTCCCAATCGAAAAACACAGGCAGATTGAGCTTGCGGTCGCCGAGCAGGTCGAGCACGAATTTCGCTTCGGCTTCGGCCTCGTCCTCGCTTATCGCCTGCGAGAAGAAATATGCGCCCACACGAAGTCCGGCCGCCTTTGCGCCTTCAATGTTCTTGATGAAATTATCGTCGGTATACAGCTCGCCGCTTCCGTAGTACATGCCGCCTACGCGAACGATGGCAAAGCGCACGCCGCTGTCGTAAACCTGCTGCCAGTCGATATCGCCCTGATACGACGAAACGTCAACGCCGCGGCTGGCCTTGTATTCGCGCCCGGTGTAGGTCAGGTTTCCGCTTGCGTCGTTAATAAACTCTCTCTTGTCAAGATCGTTGAGCGCAACGCCGTCCTGCGGAGTTATCCACACATAGTCGTCGCCGTTGAACACCTCGACCATGCCATAGTACGGGTCTGCCTCACGCGCGGCCTGACGGCGCAGCTGCACTGCGGCATAACACGCCAAAAGCAGTGCCGCTATGAGGATCACTATAAAAACCGGCCTTATCCCACCGCGTTTTTTTGTTTTTCTCTTTGTATTTTTCATGCCGCCATTTTATCACGACATTAAACGGCTGTAAAGTTAACAATCTTCTAATGACGCCAGAAGATTCCTGCCGCCGTAGCTCAGCGCACTTTTCAGGCGCTCGCGGCCGCGCTTTATCGTGCGGCTGACGCTTGATATGTGAAGCCCCAGCTCGTCGGCAATATCCTGCATGGGCATCTGCTCGATATAGTACATGCCGATCAGCTGCTTCTGGCGCTTTGTAAGCTCCGAGTTTATCGCGCGGCGAAGTGCGCCGGCAGCGCCGCCGGACGCATCGGACACGAGCCTTATGTACTGGCGCAGAGCCATGTATTCCTCCTGCTTAGCAAACATATTGAGTTTTCTTTCCTGCATTCATATCATCTCCGTAATAATTTTCAAGGTAGCGCGAAACGGCTATCGTATCGCGCATCATGCTTGTGAGTATGGCTATCCGGCGGCGCAGACGAAGCCTGTCGATCTCGCACATCGGCTCGCCCTCGAGCTTAAGGTTCAGCTCTTTTATTCTGCCCCGGCACAGCATTGCGCTGTCGCGGTATTCCGCGGAAAGTTCGCTGATTTTCATTCGTTTCCTCCCTGATATCGCAAAGAATAAAATAATTAAAATTTTTGTTGACAAACCCTGCACTGTTTGCTATTATATTTGAGCCGGTATCGTGCTGGTGTAGCTCAGTTGGTAGAGCAGCTGATTTGTAATCAGCAGGTCGGGGGTTCGAGTCCGTCCACCAGCTCCACCTGTATTTAAATTGCATATTGTATTTGGGGGATTTCCCGAGTGGCCAAAGGGGACAGACTGTAAATCTGCTGGCAATGCCTTCGGTGGTTCGAATCCACCATCCCCCACCAAAAAGCCTTCGCACAAAAGTGCGGAGGTTTTTTACTTATTACCTATTACTTTTTCACTGTTACCTTGTCAGAGCTGCGGTTTTTTGGTAAAGTAAAAAGTAAGAAGTAACAGTGAATAGGTAAGGTGTATTTCAATTCACGGAATTGAAATACCGATTGAAAGTTGGTGCGTAAAATGAGCGTCAGTCCGCTTATTGGTAAATCCAAGACTTTTGCGTTAGAAACCATAAAGGTCTGCAACGAGGTGAAAGCTTCAAAGCGCGAATCAGTGCTCACCAATCAGCTCATCCGCTCGGGCACAAGTATTGGCGCCAATATTCGAGAGGCCTTTTATGCGCACAGCCGCGCAGATTTTATTGCAAAGCTGCACATTGCCTTGAAAGAGTGCGCCGAAAGTGAATACTGGCTGGAGCTTTTGATCGAAGGCGGATATAGCGCCGACAAGGCCGTTTTGGAGCGCTGCTCGGAGCTAAAGAGGCTTCTTATTGCTTCGCTTAACACAGCCAAGGGCAAGCAGCAGCCCTGATTTTTGCTTGAAAACCGATTTCACTCGTGGTAAACTCTACAAAAAACTCCCCATGAGGTGAAACCATGAACAACTCTCTTGACCGTTTTCTTGTAGCTCAGGAGCACTCTTACGACACCGCGCTGCGCGAGATACGCTCGGGGCACAAGCGCAGCCACTGGATGTGGTACATCTTTCCGCAGATTGCCGGCCTCGGCATGAGCTACACGGCTCAGCTTTACGCGATAAAGGACATTGAAGAAGCGCGGCAGTACATCGCCCACCCCGTGCTCGGCGCGCGCCTTATTGAGATATCAAATGCGCTCCTCACCCTCGACTGCTCCGACGCGACAGCCGTCATGGGCTACCCGGATGATCTCAAGCTCAGATCATGCATGACGCTGTTTGCGCAGGTATCGGACGATCCAGTGTTCGACGCCGTTCTTGCAAAATTCTACGGCGGCAGGGCGGATGCTCGCACGCTTGAGCTGCTGTCTCTTACCTAATGCGCACAAATTAACAGAAAATTTACACGTCTTTTTCTCAATATCCGCGAATTGACTTTTGGTCGGTTGGCGGATATAGTTTTATCTGTTGTTTTTCGGGACTGAGCAGCCCTGCGCTGCCTCGGCCCCAAAATTTTGTTCTGAAAGACAAAAAGGAGCGCAAAATGGAAAAGATCTTCAAGCTGAAGGAAAACGGCACCACCGCGCGCACAGAGATAGTCGCCGGTCTTACCACCTTCATGACAATGGCTTATATCATTGCCCTCAACCCCAACCTGCTGACCAACTTCGCGACCGGCACTCCGCTGTGGAATGCGGTCTTCATGGCAACCTGCATAGCCTCCGCCATCGGCATGCTCGTCATGGCCTTCGCCGCGAACAAGCCCTTCGCAATGGCTCCCGGCATGGGCCTGAACAGCTTCTTCGCCGTCGTCGTTGCAAACATCGCAACGTTCACCGGCCTGAGCTACGAGGAAGCCTTCCCTGCCGCAATGTGCATCATCCTCGTCGAGGGCGTTTTCTTCGTCATCCTCACGCTTTTCTCCATCCGCGAGAAGATCGTTGAGGCCATTCCCTTCGGCATCCGCATCGGCATCACCCCGGCCATCGGCCTTATGCTGCTCAACGTCGGCTTCGGCTCGAACGCCGGCCTTTACAGTGAAAAGGGCGGCCCGTTCTACGTTCTGTCCACCTTCTTCGGAAGCCTCACCCCATCGGTTGCACGCGACACCGTCGGCAGCGCGTATCCGCAGCTGGTGCTCTACGTCATCACCATGCTCGTCGGCGTATTCGCCATCGTCGTCCTCAGCCACCACAAGGTCAAGGCATCCGTCATTCTCGGCATGCTCATCTCCTGCATCGTTTACTGGGGCGGCAGCTTCATTTTCCTGGACACCAATCCGTTTGCATCCCTTGCCACCGCATCCTTTGTCCCCCCTCTCGGCGATATGCTCGACACCACATTCTTCAAGTTTGATTTCAAGACCTTCATAAGCATCGGCTGGTTCACCGCCGTTGCCCTTATCATAACCTTCTGCATGATCGACATGTTCGACACCATCGGCACCCTCGTCGGCACCGCCGCACGCGCAAACATGCTCGATAAGGACGGCAAGATGCCCAAGATGAAGGAAGCCCTGCTGGCCGACGCCGTCGGCACCGTTGCAGGCGCATGCACCGGCACCTCCACCGTCACGACCTTCATCGAGTCCGCCTCCGGCGTGGAAGCGGGCGGCCGCACGGGTCTGACCGCGCTCACCGCGGGCGTGCTGTTCCTCGCCTGTATGTTCCTCGCCCCCATCGCCGCCGTCATTCCCGGCGCTGCGACCTCCGCCGCGCTGATCTATGTCGGCGTTCTGATGCTCCAGGGCCTCAAGAATGTGGACTTCAGCGACATGGACCAAATGCTGCCGGTGTCCATCATGCTCATCGGTATGCCGATCTCCGGCTCCATCGGCCACGCCATCGGCCTGGGCCTCATCTCCTACACCTTTGTCAAGGTGTTCTCCGGCAAGGCTAAGGACGTCAGCGTTCTGACCTACGTGATCTCCGCTCTGTTCCTTGTCAAGTTCTTCGCCGTCGTGTAAGTGTGTGAAAAAACCTTAAAAAGAGCGTCCTGTACGGGACGCTCTTTTTTTCTGCGCTGCGGTATGATATCATGACGAAGATACATAGGGTAATAGGAACGCACGGCGGAAAAACCTTGAAAAATCAAGGATTGCAACTGCCGGTTGACAAATTTGACAGTGCGCTTTCTTTCCCGCAACCGCGAAATAGGCTATGATAACGCCATCCAGACGGCGCGGGACCGCGCCTTAGAATTCAGGAGGAAGACGATATGATCTTAGCGGATAAAATCATCACGCTGCGCAAAAAGGCGGGCTGGTCGCAGGAGGAGCTGGCAAGTCAGCTCGGGGTGACGCGCCAGTCGGTATCCAAGTGGGAGGGCGCGCAGTCCGTGCCCGACCTTGACAAGGTGGTGCAGATGAGCCGGCTGTTTGGCGTGAGCACCGACTATTTATTGAAGGACGAACTTGAAGAGGAAGAGTTTGTTGCCACAGCGAGCGACGAGCCCCTGCGCCGCGTGACGATGGAGCAGGCGTCCCGCTATCTAGCGCTGCGCTGTGCCGCCGCACCGAAGATGGCACTGGCGACTTTCCTGTGCGTGATCTCGCCCGTTTGCCTGCTGCTGCTTGCGGCGATGAGCGAGGTGCAGCGCTTCGGCATCAGCGAGAATGCCGCGGCGGGCATTGGACTGTGCATCCTGTTGGCGTTGGTCGCGGTAGGCGTGTCGCTTGTGCTTTCACAGGCGGCGAGGGTAAAAGAATTTGACTTTCTTGAAAAGGAGCCGTTTGAAACGGAATACGGTGTGAGCGGTATGGTGCGGGAACGCCGCCGCGACTATCAGGAGACGCATACGCGCCGCTGCATCATCGCTGCGGTGCTGTGCATCCTCTCGGCGGTGCCGCTGTTTGCGGCGATGCTTCGACGCGCCGGATCTTTGCTATGTGGCGGCGGTCTGTGCGCTGTTGGTGATCGCCGGGACCGGCGCGGCGCTCTTTGTGCTCACGTGTACGCAAACCGGCGCGATGGATCAGCTTTTGGAGGAGGGGGACTATACGCGCAAAAAGAAGGCGCGCAGCGGCGTAATGAGCACGGTGTCGCTCATCTACTGGCTGAGCGTGACGGCGATCTTCCTCTTCTACACGTTCGGTCCCATGGGCAACGGGCAGCCGCGCAACAGCTGGTTTATCTGGGCCGTTGGCGGCGTACTGTATGCGGCGGTGATGGGTATTGTGTCGCTCGTGCTGTATCACAAAGATAAAATGTAAAGTACACTTGACAAATGGGAACGGCAGTGATATCTTACGAGTAAAGCAAACTTGACATTTGCAAAATGGCTCGTGACAGTTGGAAATCACATGATATTATTTTGATATCACAAAGATATTCGAAACGGCTGCAAGAAGAAAAGAGGGAGAACCTTATGCTCTATATTGAACACCTGACCAAGACCTTCGGCGAAAAGAAAGCCGTGGATGATCTGTCGCTCCACATCGCGCCAGGAGAGATCTACGGCTTCATCGGCCACAACGGCGCGGGCAAGACCACGACGCTCAAGTCGGTCGTCGGCATCCAGCAGTTCGATTCCGGCAGGATCACGATCGGCGGGCACTCCATTCAGGACGATCCCATCGCCTGCAAGAAGATGCTCGCCTACATCCCGGATAACCCCGACCTCTACGAGTTTATGACGGGCATCCAGTACCTCAATTTTATCGCCGACATCTTCGGTGTGGAGGAAAGCGCGCGGCAGGAGCGCATCCGCAAGTATGCAGACCTCTTCGAGCTGACGACCGACCTCGCGCAGCCCGTCGCGGCCTATTCCCACGGCATGAAGCAGAAGCTTGCCATCATTTCCGCTTGGCTGCACGAGCCGAAGCTCATTTTGATGGACGAACCCTTCGTCGGCCTCGACCCCAAGGCCTCGCATATCTTAAAGGGCATGATGCGCGAGGTGTGCGACGCGGGCGGCGCGATCTTCTTTTCGACCCATGTGCTTGAGGTGGCGGAAAAGCTCTGCGACAAGGTCGCCATCATCAAGGGCGGCAAGCTCATCCGCTCCGGCACGATGGAGGAGGTCAAGGGCGACGACTCGCTCGAGGAGGTCTTCCTTGAGCTGGAGGGCGAATCATGCTGAAGACGCTCGTCAAGAAGCAGCTGATGGAAATTTTCCGCAGCTACTTTTATAATGCCAAAACCAATAAAAAACGTTCGACGGCGAGGATTATCGCTTATATCCTGCTCTTTGCCGCGTTGATGATCGGCCTCGGCGGGATGTTCACGGGGCTTTCCGTTTCGCTCTGTGCGCCGCTTACGCAGGCGGGGATGGGCTGGCTCTATTTTGCACTCATGTCGCTGCTCGCCATCTTTCTCGGCGCGTTCGGCAGCGTGTTCAACACGTATTCGGGCCTGTACTTCGCTAAGGACAACGACCTGCTGCTGTCTCTACCCATCCCGGTGCGGACGCTGATGGCCTCGCGCCTGCTGACGGTCTATCTCATGGGCCTGATGTACTCCGCGGTCGTCATCGTGCCGGCGGTCATCGTCTATTGGGTCACGGTCTCGGCCGCGCCGATGGCGATTCTCGGCGGCGTACTGCTGACGGTGCTGATCTCGATTTTCGTGCTCACGCTCTCTTGCGCGCTGGGCTGGCTCGTCGCAAAGGTCAGCCGGAAGCTCAGACATAAGAGCTTCATCACGGTCATCGTCTCGCTCGCGGGGCTTGCCATCTACTATTTCTTCGTCTTCAAGGCGCAGACGGCCATCGAGCAGCTCGTCGCCAACGCTGCGGTCTACGGCGAGAAGATCAGGGGCGCTGCGCATCCGCTCTACGTCTTCGGTCAGGCCGGTACAGGCGACGGCCTTGCGATGCTGCTGAGCGCGCTGGCCGTCCTCGCATTGTTCGCGCTGATGTGGGCGGTGCTCTCGCGCAGCTTTTTGCAGATCACGACTGCGTCGGGCGCATCGGGCAAGGCTGTGTACCGCGAAAAGGCCGTCAAGCGCCGGAGCATCGATGGGGCACTTTTCGGCAAGGAGCTCGCGCGCTTCACCGCGAGCCCGAACTATATGCTCAACTGCGGACTTGGTATTCTGCTGCTGCCGGTCGCTGGCATTCTGCTCTTGTGGAAGGGCGGGGAAGTCGTTCCGCTCCTGGATGCGATTTTCGGTGCGCGCGGCGGCTGCGCAGAGGTGCTGCTCTGCACCGGCGTGTGCGCCATTGCGTCGATGAACGACATGGCGACGCCGTCGGTCTCGCTCGAGGGAAAGTCCCTCTGGCTTGCGCAATCGCTGCCCGTCAAGCCCTGGCAGGTGCTTCGCGCAAAGCTCAAGGTACAGCTTGCGCTTACGGCACTTCCTGCGCT
>ENA-OROZ01002345-OROZ01002345.1-human-gut-metagenome-genome-assembly--contig:-NODE-2345-length-14489-cov-4.364348_pt1 | contig 14489 bp, 13 predicted proteins | sample MGYA00242138_ERZ509066 | MGnify/ENA primary metagenome ERZ509066 (study PRJEB26280, sample SAMEA2338691) | human gut metagenome | biome: human gut; feature: human-associated habitat; material: faeces... | reverse complement strand
AAGAACTGATAAATGAACGTACCAAAGCTATCCTGATTTGTAATCCGAACAATCCAACGGGGTATCTGTATACCCAGAAGGAGATGAATCAGATTCGCGATTTGGTGAAGAAATACAACCTGTATCTGTTTTCGGATGAGGTGTATCGTGAGTTCATCTACACGGGTTCGCCTTATATTTCGGCCATGCACATGGAGGGGATCGAGCAGAATGTGGTGTTAATTGATTCGGTATCTAAGCGATATTCGGAGTGTGGCATCCGCATTGGTGCATTGATTACGAAAAACGAAAAAGTACGACAAATAGTGATGAAGTTCTGTCAGGCGAGATTGAGCCCACCACTGATTGGTCAGATCATTGCCGAGGCGAGCATTGAGGGTACAGAGGAATATTCACGCGAGATGTATGAGGAGTATACTAGGAGACGAAAGACGCTCATTGATGGGGTGAACAAGATTTCTGGATGTTACACGCCTATTCCTATGGGTGCGTTCTATACAGTGGCGAAGTTGCCTGTGGATGATGCAGAAAAGTTCTGTGCTTGGTGTTTGAAAGAGTTTGTATATAAAGACGAGAAAACTCCAGTTTCTACGACGACAGGATTAGGACCAAAGATGGATTGTATTGGAGAGACCATTATGATGGCACCGGCTGCTGGGTTCTATACGGGTTGTTCGGAGCTTGGTAAGAATCAGGTACGCCTTGCTTACGTGTTGAATGAGGATGATTTAAAACGCGCACTTTTTATTTTAGAAAGGGCACTCGAAGAATATAATAAGATTAATAAGTAATTATGTTTAAGATCTATACAATCAACGAGGCGAAGGAATGGGACGAAAAAGTCGTGTCGTTTTCCAATCATGACATCTACTATTTGAGTGGATATTTGAAGTCGTTTGAGATACATGGGGATGGCTATCCTGTCCTCGTTTATTATGAGAGCGATGGACTGAGGGGTATGTGTGCATTTATGCTTCGCGATATAGCTGATGAAAAATGGGCTAAAAGTATCGATAAAGGACAATTCTTTGATGCTGTAACTCCTTACGGATATGGTGGGTGGTTGATGGATGGTGACTGCTCTGACGAGAAGTTGAAGCGTTTCTGGAAAGAATATGAAATTTTTATGAAGGGGCAGAAAATAGTTTGCGCTTTTACTCGTTGGTGTCCTTGGCTCAAGAATCAGGATGTAATGCGTGGCCTCTCGTCTATCATTGATTTGGGTAATACCATCTTCATTGACACCACTACTGTCGATGGTATTATGGAAAATATTAAAAGTAAGGACCGTAGCACTATCCGTAAGGCTGTGAAAAACGGTATAACTGTGAAATTAAGTGATGATCCAGCACTTTTTAAGGAGTTTATCGAGATATATAATGGGACTATGCTGAAGGATAATGCCGAGGAGTATTATTTTTTTAATTCGGAGTTCTATCAGTCTATTATTGATGACCTAAAAGGTAACTGGCTGATGGCTACTGCTAAACTTGAAGATAAAATTATTGCGATGAGTATCATGCTCTTCTGTAATGGGCATGTGCATTATCATTTATCTGGGAGTATCTTTGAATATAGAAGTTTGAACGCGACTAGCTTGATACTTTACGCGACCGCTATGTATGGTGCCGAACATGGATATAAGCTCTTCCATCTTGGAGGTGGTGTAGGATCGAGCGAGGATCCTCTGTACAAGTTCAAGAAGTCATTCAATAAGAATGGTGACCTACTGTTCTCTATCTCGAAGGATATGTTTGATCTGCAGACGTATAATATGCTAGTGGAGATAAGAAAGAAGAATGATGCAAAGTTCGTGCAGAGTGGATTCTTCCCGGGGTACCGTTCTGTTGAAGATTAAAGATATTTTTTGTAAGCAATCATATAAAGCATCATTTTATAATGGTGACCGAATGACCTTTCTTGTGCAGAAGGATCGGATGGACATCATATCCAAGGTACAGAGGGACGTGTATCTGACGGCATCGGTTTATGCTTTACAAGAGGTTATAACTGTTACTGGCTTGTGCTTGGGGCTCTTTTGGAACCGGATGCGCAATATGAGCAATCGTGGGGAGGTGATGAAGAAGTTGCGGAAGGCTTGTCCGTTGGTAGCTAACATCTTTACTAATCAACAGGCTTCTCATTATACTTAATTGGATACGGAACAGAAGGAGAGCGTTGTGATGGTGGAGATGAAATCGCCACAGCCTGTAAGGAGCTTCACTGACTTCCTGCAGGAGAAAGTAATAGAGAAGTCGTTAGAATCGTTACGCTATAACCTAAATTTACAAGTGGAACTAATAGAGAAGTGTCCGTTCCCACAGTGGAAAAAAATGGAGGAATAAATGGTTGAAATTAAGAGAAATTTTGCGCATTGGAAATAATTGCTGTGGCGTTTGTAAACGTAAAATGGGGAATTAGCTCAGTTGGTTAGAGTACCTACTTTGCAACAAGCAGGGGGGGATAGTTCGAATCCGTTATTTTCCATGAGTTTACCGTCACAAAGTTCACTCCTAAGATCATAGAGATACAAGCTACGAGAATCATGATGGAAACTTACGATAAAAACGAGAACCCAATCCAAAAACTGAATAGCTTTTGGGACGCAAATATTCCGGAAGAAGTCATTCAGGGATTATAATCAGAGTTTTTTAATAATTCGCAATATATATAAAGCGACTAAATATTATGTCAGAAAGAAAAACTATTTATCTTTGTCTCGCTCACATGAGTGAAGAGGGATGGGAACAGAAGTATGTAAAGGAAGCTTTTGATACCAATTGGGTGGTACCAATGGGGCCTAATGTAAATGCCTTTGAAGACGAGTTATGCCGCTTTGTCACTGGCAATTCAAAGAGTGTTATTTATGATGATTCTCGTTGGCCAGAGACAAAGCCTACTTCTTGGCATGTGAATGAAGATTTGAAAGATACCAAGGTAGTGTGCCTCTCGGCTGGTACAGGAGCTGTACACTTGGCGTTGCTTGCTTGTGGTGTTCAGGCTGATGACGAGGTTTGTGTACAGAGCTTCACATTCTGTGCTTCTTCACACCCTATCACATATCTGGGTGCAAGGCCAGTTTTCATTGGTTCTGAGAAGGATACATGGAATATGGATCCGGAACTTCTTGAGAAGGCCATCATTGACCGTAAAGAAAAGACGGGTAAGTACCCTAAGGCAATTATCCCTGTTGCTCTCTATGGTATGCCTTACCAAATTGACAAGATCTTGGCTATCGCAGATAAGTATGGTATCCCCGTTATTGAGGATGCTGCTGAGGGTATGGGCTCACGTTTCAATGGTCAGGTGCTTGGTACTTTTGGTAAGTATGGTGTACTCTCATTCAACGGTAACAAGATGATCACCACTTCTGGTGGTGGTGCTTTGATTTGCCGCAATACAGAAGATGCTAACACTATCATGTGGTATGCAACCCAAGCTCGTGATGCATATCCATACTATCAGCACACAGCCATCGGTTTCAACTACCGTATGAGTAATGTATGCGCTGGAATCGGACGTGGTCAGATGACAGTTCTCGATCAGCACATCGCTCACCACAAGCATGTTCAAGCTCTCTATGAGGACTTGATGAAGGATATCCCAGGTGTAAAGATCAATAGGCAGCCAAATGATCCTAAGTATGATTCTAACTACTGGCTCTGCACGATGATACTCAATCCAGAGGTGAAGGTCATTGGTCAGGAGAACGCTTATAAGGAGGTTATTAAGACTGCAATCGGTGGTGCTGCTGGTGTCATCCACGCTGTAGACTCACCAACAACCGATTGTCAGCCAAACGATAACGTCGAGGCTATGCGTGTATTTATGCTCAGTAAGAAGGTTGAGTGCCGTCCTGTATGGAAACCAATGCACAAGCAGCCGGTATATGCAGATACTCCTGTATATACCAATGGTATAGAGGAAGAACTCTTTAAGGTAGGTTTCTGTCTGCCAGCAGGTCCGTATGTGACAGACGATGATGTGAGGTACATCGTGGAGAGTATCAAGGAGGCGATTGTACGATAATAAATATAGTGATGGGTGATTGATGATGATTAATGTAAAACATCCACCATCATTAAAAGATACACTTCGAAGAAATGGAACTGTCGTTTCTCGCCAAAAAGACAAATGTCATTAAATTATCAAATGGTAACAATATATACAAATTTTCAAAGATGATCTTATTAAGGTTTTAATCCTGCCGATGGGTATAAAAATAAGCTTTTAATGAGGACTTTTTTGAATTTGTTAAAGCGACTTGTATGAGCAATGGCGTTCACATCCAGCAACGCAATTTGAGCCACGCAGGTTTGATACAGCTCGTGGAGAAGTTGGAGGACAGATTACCTGAGGATGCTACGATAATAAAAGTGCTGCACAGATGTTCCTATAAACAGATCAGCAGCATCGTGGAGCACGAATACGAGTTTATCCGTTACAAGATACTTGCTTTCAACAAGTATGTGCTTGACACTCCTCTTTATTGTGAACTGGTAGGTATGATGGATGAACGGATGCGGGGCAGCCGTATGACGCTGACCAACTGGCTTGAGAAAGGCTCCAGGTTGATAAAGATACTGAAAGATAACTTTCTTGAGAAAGATTCAATAGTAAACTGTGATGAAATCTGGTACCGGGTAAAGGTGGAAGACAACTATAAAAAGTATATCTGGTGTCTGGTGAACAAGGTTGCCAAGGTGGTCATCTACTGTTATGAGGAGGGCTCAAGAGATAGGGATGTTTTACGTCATATCTTTGGAGAAAGCCAACTCAAGGCACTGTAGTTTGATGGGTACAATGTCTATATGTATTTGGATGACAAACTGATAGATACCGAACATTTTACTGTCTGACTCATGCTTGGGCAAAATTCAAGTATACTTCAGAGCAGGGGGGGGATAAAGGTGCTGATTTCTTTCTGGATGCTTTTGGAGAACCTTACCGGTTGGGAGCCGAATATGAAAAAGGCAAGTTAAGCTCCGAACAGATTAAGGCTTGCCATCAGAATTTTCTTCCAATGACTATCGGATTGAGTAATAATAAACTTTACAAACCAACTCCTTTTTTGAATTTATTTAATGGACAGCTGACTTCTGGCAGCTTTCCTTATGGGATACGTCAAAATTGGACGCTAACATAAAAAAAATATTGTGAAAAGTATTATTTCTAAGATTTTTGATAATCTGTCTGTAAAGAAGAGATTTGTAAATTATCGGGCTGTTTTGTTTACCGATACCGTGTTATCTGTTGCAGGTACATGTATCACTCTGCTTTTTGTTAATAGTTTTATCACTAATATTGAAAAAGACGTTATCATAACCATCTCGGTTTGTTCGGGTATCATCAGTTTCCTTATTTTTCATTTTCTGAGAGTCAGCAGAAACATTATACGTCATGCATCGATAAAGAGTGTTGGTAAAATTGAGACAGCCATCCTGCTGAAAGAATTATCGTTGTTGATTGTTGCCATTCTGACCGGTTCATGGTTACCGGAGAAGTATCTGTATGTATGCTGTTTTATCGATTTGTTGACAACTACAGGGATCTTAGTGGGTGCCCGCGTAGTGCTTATCTTGATCTATGATATTGCTGTGTTGCAGTTTACTTCCAGAAAAGCAAGAGTGTTGGTATATGGTACCGGTGATAAAAGCGTTGCGCTCAAGAAACGGATGTACACGAGTAAGCATTTTCATGTAGTCGGTTTTGTGAATCCGGATAAAAATCTCAAATCCTACTCTTTGTCAGAGTCACCGGTCTATTATTTTGCAGATGAATCCAATTTTGTATGCTTTGTAGAAAAGTACAATATTAATGGCATTATTTTTCCCTCGTATGAAGAGGCCCAGAAGGAACAGGGGCATTTGGTGAAATTCTGTCAGGATAATAATGTGAAAAACTACGTTTCTCCGCCTATTGATGTTTTGGGGGATGGTTTGAAGAGAACTGTCATCAGAGAAATTCGGATAGAGGATTTATTGGGGCGTGACGAGATAGAGATCAACATGCTGGAAATTATTAAAAATTTTACAGGTAAAACCATTTTGGTTACAGGAGCTGCCGGTAGTATTGGCAGTGAATTATGCCGCCAGTTGGCTACCTTCGGGATTAAACAATTGATTCTGTTTGATAATGCTGAAACTCCCATGCACGAACTCCGTCTGGAATTAGAACGCTTTTTCCCCGAACTGACATTTGTTCCTTTTATTGGCGATGTCCGCCAGAAAGAACGTCTTCAGATGGCTTTTGAGAGGTTCCGTCCACAGGTCGTATTTCATGCGGCAGCCTACAAACATGTTCCTTTGATGGAAGAGAATCCTTGTGAAGCGGTCCGGGTCAATGTAGTTGGTTCCCGCCTGGTTGCCGACTTCTGTGTACAATATTGCGTTGAGAAGATGGTGATGATTTCCACCGATAAGGCTGTCAATCCAACCAATGTGATGGGAGCTTCCAAACGTCTGGCTGAGATTTATGTACAAAGTTTAGGACTTGCTATGGAACATGGCCAGGTGAAAGGAAAAACGAAGTTTGTAACTACCCGGTTTGGAAATGTACTTGGCAGTAATGGCAGTGTGATTCCATATTTTAGAAAACAGATACAGGAAGGCGGCCCCGTGACCGTTACCGATCCCAAGATAACCCGTTTCTTTATGACTATTCCCGAGGCTTGCCGTTTGGTAATGGAGGCAGCCACAATGAGTACCGGTAATCAGATATTTGTTTTCGATATGGGCGAGCCGGTGAAGATTGTAGACTTGGCAGAGAAAATGATCCGCCTTGCAGGATACATTCCGGGTGAAGATATTAAAATAAAGTTTACCGGTTTGCGTCCCGGTGAGAAGCTTTATGAAGAGGTTTTGAGTAATGAGGAGAATACGGTTCCGACGGATCATTATAAAATACGTATAGCCAAAGTGAGGGAATACAAATGGGATGAGGTACTTGCCTCTTATGATAAACTGGCTGAGTTGGCACTCTCGGTGAAGATTGAAGATACGGTGAGGTTGATGAAACAGGTGGTGCCTGAGTTTAAGTCGAATAATTCTGTGTATGAGAAACTGGATAGAGAGAATGCGGAGATTTGTTTGAATTGATTTGTCATGTCACTGTAATGTGTTTAGATTCTTCTAATAAACGTAAATAGAGTTTTATGATAAAAGTTTTAGTAACAGGTGGTGCCGGATTTATAGGTTCCAATCTTTGTGAGTATTTACTTGCTCATGATTATGAGGTTGTTTGTCTGGATAACTTTGCAACGGGAAAGATAGAGAATCTTTTTCCTTTATTATCTCAATATCCTGATCGTTTCAAACTGATAGTTGGAGATATTCGTAAATTATCTGATTGTCAAAAAGCCGTTGAGGGAGTTGATTATGTATTACATGAAGCTGCTTTGGGGTCTGTTCCTCGATCTATTAAAGATCCTCTCACAACAAATGAAACTAATATTTCCGGTTTCTTGAATGTGCTAATTGCTGCACGGGACGCAAAAGTAAAACGTTTTATATATGCAGCCAGTTCTTCTACTTATGGCGATAGTAAGTCATTACCTAAGGTTGAAGATGTCATAGGAAAGCCTCTCTCTCCATATGCGATTACTAAATATGTAAACGAACTCTATGCCGATGTTTTTTCCAAGACATATGAGATGGAATGTATTGGCTTGCGCTATTTTAATGTGTTCGGGCGTCGTCAAGATCCTTTTGGGGCATATGCTGCTGTCATTCCTTTGTTCGTGAAAAAACTTATGGCTCATGAAAGTCCGATCATCAATGGTGATGGTGAGTATAGCCGCGACTTCACTTATATTGATAATGTTATTCAGATGAATATGTTGGCCATGACTACTACCAATCCGGATGCTGTCAATCAGGTATACAATACAGCTTTTGGCGAACGTACCACTTTAAATCAACTAGTGGATTATTTAAAAGAATTTCTAAGTGATTTTGATCCGGAAATAGCCAATGTTGAAATATTACATGGTCCCAATCGGATCGGTGACATCCCTCACTCTTTAGCATGTATAGACAAAGCCAAAACTCTTCTGAACTATCATCCTCAATATAGTATGCGCGACGGTCTGAAAGAGGCTGTTAAATGGTATTGGGACAATATTTAAATTAATAAAACACAACATTATATTATTTATGGATAAAACAAGAATTTGCGTAATCGGTCTCGGTTATGTAGGGCTTCCTTTGGCTCGTCTCTTTTCGACTAAGTATCAAACTATTGGTTTCGATATGAATCAGGCACGTGTGGATGCTTTGATGGCAGGACACGATGCTACACTTGAAGTATCTGATGAGTTGTTGCAATCGGCTATTGCCAACGGATTTAAGTGTACTGCTGATATTGAGGATATCCGTGACTGTAATTTTTATGTAGTGGCTGTTCCTACTCCGGTTGACGAAAATCATAATCCAGATCTGACTCCTCTTTATGGTGCTAGCACAACTGTGGGGAAGGTCATTTCCAAGGGAGATATTGTTGTTTATGAATCAACTGTTTATCCGGGTGTAACAGAGGAGGAATGTATTCCAGTGGTAGAAAAAGTGTCCGGATTGAAGTTTAATGTTGACTTCTTTGCAGGTTATTCTCCTGAGCGTATAAATCCGGGTGATAAACTCCATACAGTGGAGAAGATTAAAAAAGTGACTTCTGGTTCTACTCCTGAGATAGGTAAAAAGGTGAATGAAGTCTACGCATCCGTAATTACTGCAGGTACTCATTTGGCACCTACTATGAAAGTTGCTGAAGCAGCTAAAGTAATTGAGAATTCACAACGTGATATCAATATTGCTTTTGTAAATGAACTATCCAAGATTTTTAATAAAATGGGTATTGATACCCAAGATGTATTGGAAGCTGCATCTACAAAGTGGAACTTTCTACCTTTCAAGCCGGGCTTGGTAGGTGGTCATTGTATTGGGGTTGATCCTTACTACTTAGCACAGTGTGCACAACGTTATGGTTACAATCCTGAAATTATTCTTGCCGGAAGAAGAATGAATGACGGTATGGGAGAATATGTGGCGAATGAGGTTATAAAATTGATGTTGAAAAAAGGGATTCAGGTACTCAATTCCCATATTCTGATTCTCGGCTTTACGTTTAAGGAAAATTGTCCGGATGTTCGTAATACAAAGGTGATAGATATATACAAAGCTTTGAAAATATATAATGTTAATATTACGATTTATGATCCTTGGGCAAATCCAGATATAACTAAACATGAGTATGGTATTGAGATAGTTAATCAACTTCCTGAGGAGAAGTTTGATACTGCTATTATGGCAGTGGCTCACAATAAATTCAAAGAAGTGAACGTCATTAGCATGTTAAAAGATCTACACGTGATTTTTGATGTAAAAGGAGTTGTTGATTCTAACTTTATTGACGGAAGGTTATAAATATTATGATAGAATTTATAAAAAGATTATATCACAGCTTTCAGTTGTGGAAAACAAAACAGCATGTATCTATGTCTGCAATAATAGGTGAAAATAGTATTATATGTTCATCTGCGCACGTGAAGTTGTTGCATGGGTCAGAGAAAAAAGATATAAAAATAGGAAGCCATTTTAAGTTTGTAGGCGAATTGATTTCTTCTCACCATGGTAAAATAGAGATAGGTGATCATTGTTTAGTCGGTCCTAATTGTGTAGTTGGAGCTGTGAATTCTATAAAGATAGGAAATTATGTAATGTTATCTACAAATGTTATAATGATAGATAACAATAATCATTCTGTTAATCCTATTGATCGTAAGATAATGAATTCTGTAGATTATTCATCTCCATATCGTAGTTGGAAGTATACAGTTTCTAAGCCGATAGTTGTTTGCGATAATGTATGGATCGGTCGAAATTCAGTGATAAATAAAGGGGTTACTATAGGTGAAAATTCAATAGTTGCAGCGTGTAGTGTGGTAACAAAGAATGTACCTGCTAATTGTATAGTGGCGGGTAATCCTGCAAAGGTTGTGAAGATAGATATAGATAAAGAACCAAGATTGATTCCGGATAATGGTGAATTATAAGAGGCAAATGGGGGCACTGATAACAGGGCAGATGTTTTCACTCCTTTTAAATTTTGTACTTCCATTGATTCTTGTACGTGTACTTACAAAGAATGATTATGGGTTATATGCGCAATTTAATGTTATATTGTCATTTTGTACTGTCTTTTTTAGCTTTGGTTTATCTTCGGAGTTATATTATTCATATCCTTCTGCAATCGAAAAAGAAAGAAGAATCTTGATTTTTCAATCGTTATTGTTGTTGTTTATTGCAGGAATTATAGCTTTTGGCATTCTATATATACCTGTAATTAAGCAATATATTATTTCAAATGAATCTTTCTCTAATAATTATTTATATTTAGGTTTAGCTGTATGGCTTTCTGTTCCGGAGATTCTAATAACCGCATTATATGTTTTGAATCATGATAATAAAACAAGTGCACTTTTTCTACCTATAATGACGATTCTTAGACTCGTTTTGATATTGATTTTATATTTTAAATGGCCAGAGATTGAATCTATTTTTATTGCTATTGTAATAAGTATAGTGATTAAGTTTTTCTATGTTTCTTTCTATGCTTTTAGGTTAATAAGGAAAAATAAGGGAATTCGGATATTTGATAAAAAAATGTTGCAAGAACAGTTGAGGTATTCCATTCCATTGGGTATTGCTAGTTCTACACGGGTTTTCGTACAGCAAATGGATAAATTGATAATTTTGGCATTTGTTTCACCTACAGCATATGCTATATATTCTATTGCATTTTATGGAGTACCAGGACTTACTCAGGTTTATCTATCTGTCTCTCAGGTGTATATACCTCGAATGTCTGCTGCCTTTAAGAGTGATGATCTTAATACTGCAATAGCCTTATATCATTCTATGGTATCCAAGACTTTATCATATACGATTCCTATTGTTTTGATTGTAATTTTATTTGCAGATCCTATTATTCCATTTGTTTTCTCTTCGAAATATTTAGATAGTATTCCTTATTTTCAATTGTATTTGCTTACATTCATAGTTTCATCTATTGGATGTGGAAATATATTGAGAGCAACAGGCGAAACTAGAAAATCATTATATGCATATATCTATACTGCTATTATACTAATTCCTTTTACTTATCTCGTAATAAAATATTATTATTTGAATGGTGCCATAGTAGCGGCAATGTTAGGAAGTATATTGCCTAAATTATTGTTATCTATGTATGATGCAAGGGCTATGAAAATTTCTATTTTTAGGTTATATCCTTGGAAAATTATATTAAAGATATTTTTTATATCAATATTAGTTCTTATTCCATTTGTTTTAATTTATTTGTATGTTGGGCATCAAAATTTTTGGCTTTCATTAATTTGGATAGTACTTTATTTAATAATTGTTTCTTATATACAAATGTATAATAATGTTTTTGTAATAAATTATGCAAGTTTTCTCTCGTTGATTAATAAAATTATAAAGAAATAATGAAAAAAACAATTATTAATATTGTTGGAGCTATATTAGATGTTTTGTACCGAATTTATTGTAGATATAGAGTAGAACGAATTTGTTCTTCTTTCTATTCTTTTGGAAAACATTCTAATGTTATTTATCCTTTTATAATTCAAGGGGAAAAAAATATATATATTGCTGAGCATGTAAATATACGTGCATATTCAACATTGTCTGCTATTAATGCTAAAATAATAATAAAAAAGTGGACTGGAGCTGCTCCGTATTTATATATTTCAACGGGGAATCATCGAATGATACCAGGACGTTTTTACAGGAGAGTTACAGATGCTGAAAAAGGAGAAGGTTACGATGCGGATGTTATTATAAATGAGGATGTTTGGATTGCTTCACGAGTTACTATATTGAAAGGAGTTACTATAGGTCGAGGAGCTATTATTGCAGCAGGAGCAGTTGTAAATAAAGATGTATTACCTTATTCTCTTGTAGCTGGTGTGCCAGCTAAATTTGTGAAATTTAAGTGGACAGTAGAGCAAATATTGGAACATGAGAAAAAGTTATATTCCGTTGAAGAGCGCTTTAGTATTGAAGATTTAAAACTTTTTGGAATTCAATGATTACTTGTCATGTGAAAAAATATATTCAAACATTGACCTTTAATAAGGTTTTTATATTCTTATTTTTGATTATTTATTGTGGGTTGTATTATCAAGAATATGTTACTCTTATTTCATGTTCTTATGTTTTACTTGGGGGAGCATTTGTTTATAATTTAATTAAGCATAAAGGATTTATTTATAAGGATTTCATTACGTTATGTCTGATTTTTGTAGTATATAGTTTTTTTTCATCGTTATGGGCGAATTCTTTTGATACTTCTTATAAATCTGTCATGCAATTAAGTAAAAGTGTCGTTGTCGCTATTTGTTTTATTACTCTGATTGACTCTAAAGAACATTTTAAATGGGCTTTATCTATTCTTTCATTTTCAGGAATTATATATGCTTTGCTTTACTTAGGTCATGTTGATATTTCTACACTTAGTGCTAACCGTATTATGGCGGAAGGAGACTTTCTTCCTAATGTAAATACTGTAGGTCTAGTAATAAGTTTTTCTTTTACTTATTTTATCTACATGTACTTCTTTGATAAAAAATGCATATATTTAATTGGGGCTGGTTTAGCTTTTATAATAACTTTTTTTTTAGGTTCAAGGAAATCAATTATATCATTGTTTATATGCATTTTTTTTATGTTTATCAAAATTGAGAAAAAATCAAAAGTAAAAATATTATTTCTTCTCGCTCTTTTGATTATTTTATTGATCTTTTATGTACCTATAGAATATTTAAATTTTATTTCAGAACGATTAGCTCAATTGAGTTTTTTATCGTCAAAAATATCAGAGATTGATTCAAGTGATGAAACAAGAATTCGCTTAATGGAATATGGATTAACATATTGTGCTGAAAGTCCAATAGTTGGACATGGTTATTATAACTTTTCGCAATTATTTGAAAGGGATTGCGGAGTAATATTATATTCACATAATAATTTTATTGAAACATTTGTTGGGGGAGGGATTATTGGCTTTCTTATTTATTATGGTCTCTATGGAATTATTTTGAAGAGAATTATTTTAAAAAAGAGTAATTTTGATTATGGATATTTACTGTTTATTTTACTGATGATTTTGCTTTTTAATCATTTTAGTATAGTCGTTCTTCAAGATCGTTTTGTTTGGTTATTACTTACAGTTTTATTTACTGGTTCTATTTATTATAAACATAATTTGTTGTAATTTATTTATGAAAATAGGTTTTCTTGTAGATAAAATCGCTTTTGGAGGTGGAGAGCGAATTTTGAAGATGTTAGTCGATGAATTTTATAAACAAGGGCATATAATTTCGATTTATACTTGGAATAAAGATTGGTTTTCTTTTAATAATACTTATAAATACAATATATATGTATTACCTGGTAAACCAGTTGGTGTAAAAGGGAAAATTATTGCTTATAAAAGGTTGAAAAAGCAGATGTTACTTACGCGACCTAACTGTTTAATTATTTTTAGTTTAGGACTAGCTGAAATAGGTGTTTTTGCAGCGAAAAGGATTTGCGTTCCAACTATTTTATCAGAACGTGTAGATCCTAAATATTTGCCTCAGTCTAAAATTCACCGTTTTTTGAGATTATTGGTTTATCATATTTGTGATGGGTTGGTTTTTCAAACAATAGAAGTTAAACAGTATTTTTCAAAATATATTCAGAAAAAAAGTATTGTAATTCAGAATCCTATTATGGATGATAATTTACCTATAGTTAATGTGAATTGTTTTGAAAAAGAGATAGTTGCGGTCGGGAGATTATCTATAGAAAAGAATTATAAATTGCTTATTAGGGCTTTTGCAGAGTTAAATATTCCAGAGTATCGATTAAGAATTTTTGGTGAAGGTCCATTATTCAATGAATTATCTGAACTGATAGATTCTCTAGAAATGAAAGATAAAATTATATTGGAAGGGAATGTAGATAGAGTCGTTGATTCCATTCAGAATTCAGATATATTTGTTTTGTCATCTAATCATGAAGGAATGCCTAATGCTCTAATCGAAGCTATGGCAATGGGGTTAGCATGCATCTCTACAGATTTTTCTTCAGGAGGAGCTAAAGCTTTGATAACCAATAATGAGAATGGGATAATTATACCTGTAGATGATCTTTTTTCGCTAAAAGATGCAATACTAAATGTTGTGTGTAATATAGATTTAAAGCAAAAAATAAAGACAAATGCTGTAAAAATTAGAGAAACTAACTCAAAAGAAAGAATACTTCCTGTTTGGATTGAATATATTGATACAATTTTACAAAAAAAAGAATGAAAATTGCATTTTTATTTGGATTGTTTCCTAAAGAAATTTATTCGGAAATAATAGATAATAGTAGAGGCGTTATACAATATGCTGCGGACGCTTTACAGAAATCTTTTGTGGAAGG
>ENA-OROZ01002338-OROZ01002338.1-human-gut-metagenome-genome-assembly--contig:-NODE-2338-length-14526-cov-4.576325_pt1 | contig 14526 bp, 15 predicted proteins | sample MGYA00242138_ERZ509066 | MGnify/ENA primary metagenome ERZ509066 (study PRJEB26280, sample SAMEA2338691) | human gut metagenome | biome: human gut; feature: human-associated habitat; material: faeces... | reverse complement strand
CCGCCGCAGTGCAGCAAGGCAGCTGATACGGCAGGCAGGAGCGCAAAAGATGCGCCGGCGGAAGGAACTCCGGCACAGAGAACGATCTGGGAGACCGTGAAGCATCATTTTGCAGTCAGTGCATGTATCCTGCAAAAGGATGCCAGAATCGGAAAAATCATCGGGTTCTATTCTGTTGTTTTTGCGGCGCACACGCTGCTGTTTTTCTACAGCCAGCAATATTTTGCGGATTTCGGCTACAATAAAGTGCAGATCAGCGTCATTATGCTGCTCGTGGGCGGCGCTTCCTGCCTTGGTGCGCTCGCCAGTGCAAAAATGTACCGGCGGTTTGGGAAAAGGTGCCTGATACCGGAGACGGTTATCATTGCGGCGGCAATTCTCTGCTACGGATCAGAGAAGGCGGGCGTGGCTGCAGCGGCTCTTATGTGTGCCGGATTTGCGAACGCGGCGTTGTATCCGGTCCAGTCTGACTCCCTGAACGCATTGATTCCGTCAGAACAGAGGGCAACTTTAATCTCGGTCGACAGCATGTGTTTTTCCATTGCCATGATTGTGCTGTTCCCGCTCGCAGGAGCGTTTGCGGATCGGTGGGGGTTAAAGACGGTGTTGCTGCTGCTCGGCGCCATTTTACTGCTGTTTCTTTTGACAGTCTTTTGCATTGAAAAAGAAAGCTTTTCAAGCGATCATTCCTGATGTATGATGAAAAAAGCGAGGTAAACATATGTTAAAATTAGAGAAGGGACGTCCTGCCGACTGCGCGGGACGTCTGGAAAAAGAAGTCCGGACGTATGATTTTCTGGACAAACTGAATATCGAATATGAGCGGATCGATCATGAGGCGGCAATGACGATGGAAGAGTGTGCGGATGTCGACGAAGCGCTCGGTGCAATGATCTGCAAGAATCTGTTCCTGTGCAACCGGCAGGAGACAACATTTTACCTGCTGATGATACCGGGAGGTAAGAAGTTCAAGACAAAGGATCTGTCGGCACAGATCCATTCGTCACGCCTGTCTTTTGCAAAAGAGACTTATATGGAGGAGCTTTTAGACATCACGCCCGGGTCGGTCAGCGTGCTTGGCCTGATGAACGACAGGGAACACCGTGTCCAGCTTCTGGTGGACCGGGATGTGCTGGAGGGTGACTATATCGGGTGCCATCCGTGCATCAACACGTCCAGCCTTCGCATAAGGCAGAAAGACATGTGGGAAAAAATTGTTCCGGCGCTGGAGCACGAACCGGTCTTTGTGACATTGGAAGAACCACAGGAGTGAGCAGATATGAAAAAGAAAATGCAGATAAATAAGAAGAAAGAAGAACGGCGGGGAACGCAGGAAAAAATGTCGAAAGTGGAAAAGACGGCAAGACCGGCAAAAGCGGAAAAACCGATAAAGGCGACAAGACCGGCAAATGCGGAAAAACCGATAAAGTCGGCGGAGCGCGCAGATGCGGTCTGTCCTTACGCGAAGAAATGCGGTGGATGCGACTATCAGGGCATGCCATATGAGAAGCAGCTCAAAGAGAAACAGGCATATGTGCAGAAGCAGGTCGGAAACTTTTGCAAAGTGCTGCCGATTCTGGGGATGGACGAGCCGTATCATTACCGGAACAAGGTGCACGCCGTGTTTGATATTGAAAAAAAGCGTGGCAGCCGTCCCGGAGCCCGTGGAAACGGTAAAGCTGCAAATGGAAAGCAGGGAAACGGCAAAAACGGAAGATTAGCGGCAAAGCCGGCACCGGGGGGAATTATTTCGGGTGTATACAAAGCGGGAACGCATGAGGTCATCAATATCGATGCCTGTCAGATCGAGGATGAACTATCCAGTGCGATCATCCGTGACATCCGGGGGCTTTTGCATTCTTTTAAAATCAAGACATACGATGAGGACACCGGTTACGGTCTGCTGCGTCATGTGCTGGTGCGGCGCGGATTCCACAGCGGTGAGGTGATGGTTGTCCTGGTGCTTGGCTCGCCGGTGCTGCCGTCGAAGAATAACTTTGTAAAAGCGCTTCGCAAGCTGCACCCGGAGATTTCCACGGTGATCATCAATGTAAATGATAAGCGCACAAGCATGGTGCTTGGGGATAAGGAGAGCGTCATCTACGGAAAAGGCTATATTGAGGACACACTCTGCGGCTGTACGTTCCGTATTTCGCCGAAGTCCTTCTATCAGGTCAATCCGGTGCAGACGGAGCTTCTCTACGGAAAAGCCATTGCATATGCGGGTCTGACCGGAAAAGAGACAGTTGTGGATGCGTACTGCGGCACTGGTACGATCGGCATTATTGCTGCGAAGTCTGCCAAAAAAGTGATTGGTGTAGAGTTAAACCGTGATGCGGTGCGCGATGCGGTGAAAAATGCGAAGTGCAACAACGTCAAAAATATCGATTTTTACAACGCGGACGCGGGACAGTTCATGGTAGAGATGGCGGAATACCGCGCGGATGCGAAGCGCGGAGAGAAGAGCGGAGCAGACGAGGTGGATGTCGTCTTCATGGATCCGCCGCGCGCCGGAAGTGACGAGGCGTTTCTCGCCTCTGTGGTGACGCTGGCACCGAAGCGTGTCGTCTACGTTTCCTGTAATCCGGAGACGCTGGCGCGGGATCTTTTGTATCTCACAAAGCATGGCTATCGGGCACAGGAGTGCCAGCCGGTCGATATGTTCCCATGGACGAAACATGTGGAGACGGTTGTCTTACTTTCCAAGGGCGCTAAAGGTCCGGTGGACCTTTGCTCAGCGCGGACCGAAGTGGAACGGAGAATGGTCGACAGCAGAAAAGTGAAGGTGGACTTCTCTCTGGAGGATATGGATTTATCTGAATTCAAAGGAAAAGCGACATATGAGCAGATAAAGGCATATGTACTTGAACAGACAGGACTTAAGGTTTCATCACTGTATATCGCACAGATTAAGAAGAAGTGTGGACTGGATGTCGGTGAGAACTTCAATCTGGCTAAATCAGAGAATGCCAGACAGCCACAGTGTACACCGGAGAAGGAAGATGCAATTATGCAGGCGTTTAGGCATTTTGGAATCATATAGATTGTGAATAAACAGCATCATGTGTTAAAAATATAGTGAAGTATGGGAAAAAGGACATTCCGGAACTGTAGATTTTACAGGTCAGGGGATGCCCTTTTTGCAGATATGGAAGTGTTCAATGGACAAGGTAATGATACTGAGAGATATTAAGACTGATAGGAATGATATCTATCTTATCTATTGTTACTTGTTCTGGTTTCTCCATTCCCGCGGAGAAACACCATAAATATTTTTAAAAGCACGGGAAAAATGAAGCTGATTTTCGTATCCGACAGCAGAGCCGACATCTGCAATGGATAAGGAAGTCAGCTTTAATAATTCCGTAGCCTTTATCATGCGGTAGTTCATAAGAAATTCCTGCGGGGAGCGGCCGATCGAGTTGCGGAAGATTTTTCCGAAATAACTCCGGTTGATGCCGCATACCGCAGAGATATCTTCAATCGAAATATTATTCTGAAAATTCTGTTCAATATAATTGATCGCTTCTTTTATGTAATAATCACTCATGCGTCCGCTGGAGACCAGCTTTGTCGATTTTGCTGACTGCAGCAGATAATCTAAAAACAGATACAGATGCCCGATGAGATGGAAGGAAGATTCCTGTGGATGATTGACAATATAAAGCATTTCATCGGCAAGTTTTTCCCACAATTCTTTGGAGTGGGAATGATAAACGGGCGCGTCTTTACACAAATCTGTGACACTTAAAGCCTCTTTTACACGTAATCCGTCAAATTCAATCCACATATATTTCCACGGAAGCTGTTCATCGGCAATGTAAGTGTTGATCTGACCGGGAAAAATCATAAACCCCTGTCCGCTTTTTACAGAATAGGTCCGTGTTTCTCCTTTGGAATTGTCTGCCATGAGTGTTCCGGTTCCGGAAAGAATGTAGTGAAACAGGTAGTGGTTGCGTGTTGCAGGCCCGAATGAATGGCCGGGATCACACTGTTCATATCCAAACTGATACATGCACAGATCGATAAAATTTTCATTTGGAAAAATATTAAAAAATGTATTGCTCATAAAATACTCCTTATATACCAAAATGCGACATCAATATCTATTATAGCATAAAATATTGCATTCCGGTATAAAACTGAAAAAATGCAGATATTTAAGGACGCATAAAGGTATGTTATAATCAGATTATCAAAAAGGTAAGCGGATATATTTAAGAAAAGGAGAGAAGAATATGGCAAAAAGAAGTATTTTCCGTAGTGTTGCGGTTGTGCTCGCATTTGGCATGTGCATGACGGGACTAGCCGGATGCGGAAGTGAAAAAAGGGCAGACGGGAAAACCGAAATCGAAGTGGTTTCCTACAAACCGGAAGCAGTTAAGGCATTTGAAAAAATTGAAAAGCGGTTCAATGAAACACATGATGACATCCATCTGACGATTTCATCTCCAAACGAAGCAATGACCATTTTAAAGACACGTTTTATCCGGGAGGATTATCCGGATATCATCGCAATCGGAGGAGACATCAACTATTCCAACTTTTTAGATGCAGATCTGTTTGATGATATTTCCGATCTGGATGAAGTCCAGACCGTAAAACAGGCATATCTGGATATGGATAAGGAACTGGAGTTTATTCCAAAGGATGGCACGTATGCACTTCCATATGTGGCAAACGCGGCAGGAATTTTATATAACAAAGATCTGTTTGAGGAAAATGGCTGGAAAGTTCCGACCACCTGGCAGGAATTTACCACACTGTGTGATGAAATAAAACAGAGCGGAACACTTCCGCTGTATCTGGGCTTTAAAGATACCTGGACCTGTCTGGCTCCGTGGAATGCGTTGGCAGTCGGACTTACCGATTCGGATACCTGCAATCAGGTAAATATGGGAAATACCACATTTTCCGATACGTATGGACCGGTAGCAGAAAAGATGCGTGCGCTTTTGGATTATGCCGAAAAAATCCGTATGCATACGGTTATAACGATGCCTGTACAGCATTTGCCCGCAGGGAATCTGCCATGTATCCGATCGGAAGCTATGCGATCCCGCAGATCAAATCAGTCAATCCGGATATGAATATCGGCTCTTTTACATTTCCTGCAAATGATGAGGAATCAGACAATGTATTAAATTCAGGAATTGATTTACAGTTTTCTGTGATGAAAGCATGCAAAAACAAAGAAGCAGCATATGAAGTTTTAAAATATCTGTATGAAGATAAAACCATTCAGATTTATCTGGATGATCAGGGCGGAATTGCCTGCAAAGATGGGGATTTCGCAATTCCGGAAACACTTGAGGATATGCGTTCTTATATTGAAAACAACCGTATGGCAGATTTCCAGGATCACCATTATCCGAGTGAGATGAGCGTGGATGCCATGGTGCAGACGTTCCTGCTGGATACAAGCGACAATGCACAGGAAAAGTTATTGAAAAAATTTGATTCCGACTGGAAGCGCTATAACCGGGATCTGATTCGGAAAGTACAGGATTATCAGAAAGAGAAGGAGGAGCAGTTATGATGAAAGAAAAACAGAAAACAAACTAGGTACTTACGATTGTTCTGATTTTGGGGACGGTTACGGTATTTTTTCCGATTTATCTATCTGTATATTGTCAGCGGAATGTTTGTTCCGTTTTCCATCTTAATGATGCCTCTGGTAAAGCAGACGGCGCATATGGGACTTGGAAACCGCGCAGGTGTCATTCTGTTGTATCTGGTATTTTATATGCCAATGAACATCCTTCTTTACAGTGGGTACTTAAAAAATATTCCGATAGCGCTGGAAGAGGCGGCAGATATTGACGGAGCAAGCACCTGGACGACTTACTGGAAAGTGGTCTTTCCAATGATGATGCCAATGCATGCAACAGTTGCAATCCTGACAGCTCTTGGAACGTGGAATGATGTTATGACACCGCTTGTGATCATGTCTGGAACCGGACAGAATACGCTGCCGCTTGCACAGCTTAATTTCCAGACACAGTTTGGAACCAATTACAATCTGGCGTTTGCCTCCTATATTCTGGCGCTGATCCCGATCCTGATCTTTTATGTGATCTGCCAGAAACAGATTTTAAATGGTGTGGCAAACGGTGCAGTCAAAGGATAAAGAATAAACGAGGTGACTTTTATGGCAATTATATACAATCCAAATAAAAAAATATTTACCCTGCATACGGCGCATACAACTTATCAGATGCAGGTTGATCCACTGGGATATCTGCTGCATTTGTACTACGGAGAAAAAACAAACAGTTCCATGGACTATGTCCTAACCTATGCAGACCGCGGATTTTCCGGAAATCCTTATGCAGCCGGGATGGACCGCACCTATTCGCTGGATGCGCTGCCACAGGAGTATCCGTCCCTTGGCACCGGAGATTACCGCAATATTGCACTGAATATCAAAAATGAAAAAGGGGTGGAAAGTGCAGATCTGCTTTTTAAAAGCTATGAAATCCGAAGCGGTAAATACCGGTTGCAGGGACTTCCGGCTGTCTGGGCAGACGAAAAGGAAGCACAGACACTGGAAATTGTCCTTGCAGATGAAAACGCACAGGTTGAAGTACATCTGCTGTACGGTGTTTTGGAAGAAAACGATGTCATTACAAGGAGCGTCCAGATTAAAAATACGGGAACTGGGCAGATTACGATCGAAAAGGCAGCGGCAGCCTGTCTGGATTTCGTACAGGGAGATTTTGATGTCCTGCGGTTTTATGGAAAGCATGCTATGGAGCGCAATCTGGAGCGTACGCCGCTGGGACATGGAACCATTGCGTTTGGCAGCCGCAGGGGAACATCCAGCCATCAGTATAATCCTGCCGTGATTCTGGCAGAAAAAGGGACAACGGAGACCGCAGGCAGCTGCTATGGAATGCTGTTTGTATACAGCGGAAATTTCTCCTGTGAGGCAGAAAAAGATCAGTTCAACCAGACGCGCCTGCTTCTCGGATTAAATGAAGAACTGTTTTCCTATCCGCTTGCGTCGGGAGAAACCTTTACGGTGCCGGAAGTTATTTTATCTTATTCGGCAGAGGGATTGTCGGCATTGTCGCAGCAGTATCATAACTGCATCCGCAACCATGTGTGCCGCAGCAAATATGTCCATATGCAGCGCCCGGTACTGATCAACAGCTGGGAGGCAGCCTATTTTGATTTTACGGGAGATACGATCGTGGATCTGGCAAAAGAAGCCGCTTCCCTTGGAATTGATATGGTAGTGATGGATGACGGCTGGTTCGGAAAAAGAAATGACGACAATTCTTCCCTGGGGGACTGGCAGGTCAATGAAACGAAACTGGGAGGCAGCCTGGCAGAGCTTATTACCCGTGTACATGAGCAGGGTGTGAAATTTGGCATCTGGATTGAGCCGGAGATGATCAATGAAGACAGTGACCTTTACCGGGCGCATCCGGACTGGGCGATCCGGATTCAAGGGAAAAAGCCGGTGCGCTCGAGAAACCAGTTACTGCTTGATTTTTCCAGAAAAGAAGTGCGTGACTGTGTCTTTAACCAGATCTGTGCCGTGCTCGATCAGGGAAAAATTGACTATGTCAAGTGGGATATGAACCGCAGCATGGCAGATGTTTATGCCGGAAATCTTTCCCATGATTACGTCCTTGGTGTCTATGATTTTATGGAGCGTCTGTGCAGCCGGTATCCGGATCTTCTGCTGGAGGGATGCAGCGGTGGCGGCGGCAGATTTGACGCGGGAATACTTTATTATTCCCCACAGATCTGGTGCAGTGACAATACCGATGCGATCAACCGCACAAGAATCCAGTATGGAACTTCGTTTTTCTATCCGGTTTCCGCGATGGGGGCGCACGTTTCGGCGGTGCCGAACCATCAGACCGGACGGGTGACAAGTTTCCACACCCGCGGGGTGACGGCGATGGCGGGAACCTTCGGTTACGAATTAAACCCGGCGCTTTTATCCGATGAGGAAAAACAGCAGATCCGGGAGCAGATTAAAACATACAAGAAGTATGAAACGCTCATTAACGAGGGAACCTACTGGCGGCTGTCCGATCCGTTTATGGATGAAATTGCGGCATGGATGTCGGTATCAGAGGAACAGGATCATGCACTGGTAAGTGTGGTGCGTCTTATGGCTGAGGCAAATCAGGCGACCGTTTATGTCCGCCTGCGTGGGTTAAAACCGGATGCTGTGTATCTGGAAGAACAAAGCGGCAGACAGTATTCCGGCGCGGCACTGATGCATGCGGGAATTCCGCTTCCACCGTTTACCGGGGAATATGAGGCGTATCAGTTTGCCTTTACCGAACTGAAAGAGGCGGGAAGATTATATGAAAAGGTGCAGAAATGGTGTGACAGGAATGCCGAAAACCGGGTGGTCATCAGCATTTACGGTGGCTCCGGTTCTGGAAAAACAACACTTGCAACGGCATTGCAGCAGTACTTTTTAAATGACGGAACCGGATGTTATCTGCTCTCGGGCGATGATTATCCACACCGGATTCCAAAACGCAACGACGAAGAACGGCTGCGTGTGTATAAAGAAGCCGGGGAAGACGGACTGCGTGGATATCTCGGAACAAAGAAAGAGATTGATTTCGCCCGGATCAATGAAGTGCTTGCGGCATTTCATGAGGGAAAAGATACGATTACGTTGCGGTATTTGGGACGGGAAGATGGCGAGATTTCATCAGAAGAAACCGATTTTTCCGGAATATCCGTATTGCTTCTGGAGTGGACGCACGGAGGCAGTGACGATTTACATGGTGTGGATCTGCCCGTCTTTCTGGAAAGTTCCCCAGAGGAGACAAAGGAGCGGCGCATCCGCAGAAACCGCGATGAGAATGCCGCAAGCCCGTTTATCTGCCGCGTGGTAGAACTGGAACAGGAAAAACTTGAAGTGCAGCGCAAAAATGCAGGATTAATCGTGGGAAAGGACGGAAGTGTTTATGAACAGTAAACCGATGCTCAATGCATATCCAGACAGTCTTGGAGGAAATCTTGGGGATATCGTAACATTGCTGAAAACGGAGGCTTTACAGAATGCATTTTCTTCTTTTTACATTCTGCCGAGTCTGTACCATTCCGATCTCGACCGGGGATTTTCCGTGATCGACTATGACCTGAATGAGCAGCTTGCCGACCGGGAAGACCTTGACCAGTTAAAGAATATGGGAATCGATCTGAAACTCGATTTTATTTTAAACCATGCTTCCGCACAGTCCCCGCAGTTTCGGGATCTTGTGGAAAAAGGGGAGGCTTCTGCGTACCGCGATTTTTTCATCGATTGGAACCATTTCTGGGAAGGGCATGGAACCATGACGGAGGAAGGCTATATCCAGCCGGATGAAAGCTGCCTGAAGCAGATGTTTTTCCGCAAACCCGGGCTGCCGATCCTGATGGTGGAATTTCCGGATGGAAAAAAAGTGCCGTACTGGAATACCTTTTATCAGGAAGTGCATGGCAGACAGTATCTCGGACAGATGGATGTAAACATCCAGTCACCAAAAGTGTGGGAGTTTTATCGTGAAACACTGGAAAAAATAGCCTCTTACGGCGCGGCGATTGTGCGGCTGGATGCCTTTGCCTATGCGCCGAAAGCACCGGGAAAGAAAAACTTTCTCAATGATCCGGAAACGTGGGAGCTTTTACAGAAGATCCATGCGCTGGCAGAACCTTTGGGACTTACGCTTTTGCCGGAGATCCACGCAGCGTATAATGAAAAAATATATGAGACACTTGCAGAAAAAGGCTATGCAACCTATGACTTTTTCCTGCCGGGTCTGGTCATTGATGCGATCGAGAACCGGCGGGGAACGTACCTTGCGGCATGGGCGAAGGAGATTGTGGAAAAGAAGATCTCCACGGTCAACATGCTCGGCTGTCACGATGGCATCCCGCTTCTGGACTTAAAGGGGCTGCTTCCGGAAGAGGAAATCCAGTCGTTAATTGAACGGATCGTATCCCGCGGAGGCATGGTCAAAAATTTACATGGCCAAAAGAATCTGTATTATCAGGTAAATGCCACATATTACAGTGCATTGGGTGCGTCGGACGAAAAAATGCTTCTGGCGCGTGCTATACAGATGTTTATGCCGGGCAAACCGCAGGTCTGGTATCTGGATTTGTTTGCTGGAAAAAATGACCATGAAGCGGTGCGGCGCGCGGGAGAATCCGGACATAAGGAAATCAACCGGACAAATCTTTCCACGGATCAGATCACGGAAGGGTTGAAAAAAGATGTGGTTCAAAAACAGCTTGCGTTAATCCGCATGCGAAATACCCATAAGGCATTTTCGGAAGGCGCAGAGGTAGCAATCTCCGGAGGGGAGAGCTCTCTGCAAATCCGATGGGAATATAATAGTGCATTTGCAACATTAAATGTAAATTTTGAATCAGGAACATATACAATAGTAGAAAGCAGATAGTTAAGTTGGGCTGTCGATTGTACATGAAATCTAAACTTTATAATGGAAATAATCATAGATGAAACAAGCCACATAGGGATAATGCCCGGTGGCTTGTTTTGAAAATGGATAATTTGAATCTTATAACTTCGGATTTCGTCTTCTCAGTTTCCTATGTTCCTTTGCCGGCTTGGAACGTGAAAATATTTCTTTTAAGGTCTGTTTTTCTTCGACAGAAAGCTGGGTAATTTTCATTTCCAAATTTTTGCAGAACAAAAGGAGTAGTCCGTTAATATAAGCATCATTAGAGGCTTCGGGAGTATCCTCTGTAGCAAACTGAGTTGGAGAAGTAAAACCATCAATGATATTTTTGATCATGCTTTGATAGTCAATATCACTGGCAGTGTTGCTGTCTTTCATATGGGCATTTCTCAGGTCAGAGACGATTGGCTTTAAATCTTCCAACAGGATGTTTATGTAATACTGTTCTGCCAAAGCAATTTAAGCACAGAAAGGGGCGGACAAATGAGAAAGAAATATTATGATGATGCAAAAGAGAATGCAGCATTTGAGAGATGTGTGGATGTTGTGACAGCACTGATCTTAAAATATGGACCGGCAATAAAAAGAAAATGGATTTTACGTGATTGGATAAAAAACATACAAGCTGACTGCTTTTGGAGAAGTTTAGCCTGTAAACGATACCAGCGGTATTTCGATTGTATGAAAGCTATTGTAAAAAAATGATGCAACATGACATAATCGGATTGACTAAAGTAACATAGATATTTATAATATAGACAAAACGAAAATGACATGAACGGAGGACAGGGTAATGGAGAAAACTGTAACACTTGAAGAGGCATTAAAAAGAATTGAGGAGTTGGAAAAAGAGAATGCAGAACTTCGGGAGGAATTGGAGTATTACAGAAATCGTAAATTAAGCGGACGGCAGAAACATAACGCCAAGTGGATGGCAATTTATAATGATTTTGTTGTTGGATATGAGAGCGGCATGACAATGGTAGAAATTGCGAAGCGGAACAATGTCAGTGAGAGGACGATTTATAGGTATAAAGCGTATTATGACAAACTGAGGGAAAAAGAGGAATAGACCATTTTACTGACGTCAGTAAAATGGTTTAATGTGGGAGGAGAAAGTCTAATATGGAAAAGAAAATGATAATGAATTATAAGAAAAGATTTGATGAAATTAGGCATGAAGAAAACGGAGTTGAATTTTGGTATGCACGTGAATTAATGCATTTGCTAGATTATTCAAAATGGCAAAATTTTGAAAATGTTTTATTAAAGGCAAAAGTTGCTTGTGCAAATAATGGCATTGTAGTAGAGGACCATTTTGCTGATGCCAGTAAAATGGTTATTCTGGGAAGTGGCGCAAATAGAGAAGTAGAAGATTATATGCTTACACGTTATGCATGTTATCTTATTGCAGAGAACGGAGATCCTCGTAAAGAACAGATCGCTTTTGCACAAAGCTATTTTGCAGTTCAAACAAGAAAACAGGAATTGATAGAAGAAAGGATTTCTTATATTGAAAGAACTGAGGCAAGAGGAAAGCTTCGAGAATCTGAAAAACGACTGTCTCAAAATATATATGAACGTGGAGTTGATGATGCTGGATTTGGACGTATCCGATCTAAGGGGGATCAGGCTTTATTTGGAGGATTCACTACAAAACAAATGAAAGAACGTTTAGGAGTGCAAGATAAAAGGCCGCTTGCAGATTTTTTACCAACACTTACTATTGCTGCAAAGAACCTTGCAACTGAAATGACAAATTATAATGTTGAAGAAAAAGACTTACAGGGTGAGACGGCTATTACTGTTGAGCATGTTGAAAATAATACGTCAGTTAGGGATATGCTGGGGCAGAGGGGGATTAAGCCAGAAAATTTGCCCGCATCAGAAGATATTAAAAAATTAGAACGTAGGGTAAAGAGAGAAGAAAAGAAGTTAGCTGAGCAGTCGGGAAAATTGACAAATGAATAAACTGGGAGGTTAGGTTATTGAAAAAGAAAACAAAATGCTACATATATACTCGTGTATCAACAGCAATTCAGGTTGATGGTTACAGCTTGGATGCACAGAAGGACAAGCTTAGGAAATATGCAGAATTTCAAGATATGGAGATTGTAGGAGAATATTCCGATGAAGGGTATTCCGGTAAGAATATAAAAGGTCGTCAGGAATTTATGCGGATGCTGAATGATATTGAAGATGGCAAGGACGGAGTTGATTTCGTCCTTGTATTTAAATTATCCCGATTTGGCAGAAATGTGGCGGATGTACTCAGCTCTTTACAGCTTATGCAGGATTATGGCGTGAATCTAATTTGTGTAGAAGATGGAATTGACAGTTCAAAAGAAGCCGGCAAACTGCTTATATCTATTATTGCGGCAGTAGCAGAGATGGAGAGGGAAAATATCAGAGTACAGACAATGGCTGGGCGTGAGCAGAAGGCGAGAGAAGGTAAATGGAATGGCGGATTTGCTCCTTATGGATATAGGTTGGAAAATGGTGAACTTGTCATTGCGGAGGATGAAGTGGAAATTATTCAAATGATTTTTGACAGGTATATTCATACCAATGATGGAATCAATGGTGTGGCAAATTATCTGAACAATCATGGATATACAAAGAAGCTGCGTCAGAATGGAACAATACCGGGCTTCTCGTCCAGCTTTATCAAGAAGATAATTGATAATCCGGTATATATGGGGAAGATAGCATATGGACGCAGGCGTACAGAGAAGAAAACAGGAACCCGTAATGAAACGCATGTGGTGGAGCAATCAGATTTCCCTGTTTATGAGGGAGTTCATGAAGCAATTATTTCCGAGGAAGACTGGGATCTTGCACAGGAAAAACGTTGAAAAAATAATTACAAGCGTGAAAAAATTCATGATCCGGAACATGCACATATTTTGTCTGGAATATTAAAATGTCCTTGCTGTGGAAAAGGAATGTATGGAAATATTGCTAAAGCAGGGCAAAAGATAACAAGACCAGATGTTACTATTGTTGTAAGAATACCGTGAATGCTACTGGGCACAAGTGTACGTTCCGACGTAATATCGATCAGACACAGATTGATGATATGCTTGCAAAGCTGATTACAGCAATGACAAAAGAAGGAAAATTTAAGGATGCCATTCAGGATAAGATTGGAGCGACTGTTGACACAACGGACCTGGAAAAACAGTTATCTGTGTTAAATGCAAGTCTTCATCAGGCGGAGACAATAAAAACCCGCCTTGAACAGCAGATGGATAATCTGGATGTTACGGACACTCATTACGATAAAAAAATATCAGATTTACAGAGACGATTGGATGCTCAATATGATAGAATAGATGAAGTGGAAGAAACAATGGCAGAACTGAAGTCTCAGATTTATGAGCTTAAGAAAAATCAGATTGATGCAGATAGCATATACGGATTTTTAGGTGCTTTTAATGAAGTGTATTCAGAATGTACGGATGCAGAAAAGAAACAGTTCATGCAGGCATTTATTGAACGTATTGATATATTCTCAGAAAGACGGGAAGATGGGAATTGGATTCAGAATATTAAGTTTCAGTTTCCGGTACCGATTATTAAAGAAGGCAAGGAAATAGCGCAAATTAAGGGAATTTCTTTGGACAAAGAGAAATCGGATGAGCATATGGTTTCCTTGGAAAAGCTATCAACACTTGAGACGGTTGTTCTTTTGTCCCAACTGAAACAAAAGCCGGATGATTACATTAATGTCACGATTGAACTTGATGATATGGATATAACATCTGCAGAGACTAAGGCATCTCACAGGTAAAGAGAAAATGCGGAATTGAGGTTGCAAAGAATTTGCGCGTTGCAACGAGGAGAATGGACTGCTTGCAGGGCAATTCGACGACTGCCGCGACAGACTTGGAACTTGTTCCAAGTCCTAATTTACCTAAAAATGAAGATAGCAGGCAACCGCAGTGTCCAGAAGATAAAGAGAGTGCAATTGTGGAGGCATTGAAGCATTTTAAGATGAATAGTTAATAAAGAGAGGTGCAGATGCTATGCCAGGTATACTCGTGGTTGAAGATGATGAAAATTTAAATCGTGGAAT
>ENA-OROZ01002337-OROZ01002337.1-human-gut-metagenome-genome-assembly--contig:-NODE-2337-length-14528-cov-3.526498_pt1 | contig 14528 bp, 14 predicted proteins | sample MGYA00242138_ERZ509066 | MGnify/ENA primary metagenome ERZ509066 (study PRJEB26280, sample SAMEA2338691) | human gut metagenome | biome: human gut; feature: human-associated habitat; material: faeces... | reverse complement strand
GATTTGGAATGGATTTTGCATCGTAACTGTGAAGGTACTGAACAGTTACAATAATTCATTTCCGGATCCGGCGTTTCAAACGCCGGATTCTTTTTATCTTTATGGAGTATCACAGCGAAAAAAACAATATTCTGCAAATATCCATACTATGCTTCTCTCATACCTCGTTCCAGTAGTAATATCCATCTTTACTTTCATTGTAAAATTAAAATCTGTCTTGACTTTTTATCCTTCATATTGTATCATTCCATACAGTTCAAAAAAATACTTTTCAAAAGAGGTATAAGTAATATGGATCCGTCTACATTTGTGGCTTTTTTCCACGATGCGTTAAATGCCTATAATAAGATGTGTGAACCGATTCTGCAGGAATTTGATATTCCGCAGGTGTCCTTTGACATCTTAATGTTTCTGAAAAATAACCCTGATTTATGTACTGCCCAGCAGATCAGTGAATTCCGGAACATTAAAAAGAATCTGGTTTCTGTTCATGTGGATAAGCTGGTAACAGCAGGTTACCTGCAAAGAGGAACGGTTGCCGGGGACAGGCGGAAGATCCTGCTCTCCTGCACCTGGAAAGCGCAGCCGATTCTTAAAGCCGGCCAGGAAATGCAGCAGAATTTTAAGCAGGAGCTTACCCGGAATATATCCGGAGAACACATAAGTATTTATAAGGAAATCATCGAAGCTATGGCCGGGAATGTCCGCCGGATGCTGAATGAATAACATGCAAATTCAAAAGGAGATCATCACTATGCAGGATAACAGGAATTTTTTAGGTACGGAGCCCATTGGAAAGCTTCTGTTCAAGCTTTCGATTCCGACCGTAATCGCCCAGCTCATCAACATGCTTTATAATATTGTAGACCGGATTTATATCGGTCACATCCCCGGGGAAGGAAGCCTTGCCCTTACCGGAGTCGGTGTCTGTATGCCAATTATTATGATTGTTTCTGCCTTTGCAGCCCTTGTCAGCTCGGGCGGTGCACCGAGAGCATCCATCTATATGGGCAAACAGGACAATGACTCCGCAGAACAGATCTTAGGAAACTGCTTCTCTCTCCAGATTGTGGTTTCTTTATTTCTGACTGTGATTTTACTGATCTTTGGAAAGGATTTATTACTGGCTTTCGGTGCCAGTGAAAATACCATCGGTTATGCAACCGATTACATGCGGATCTATGCCTTTGGCACCCTGTTTGTCCAGCTGACGCTTGGCATGAATGCCTTTGTAACCGCCCAGGGCTTTACAAAGATTTCCATGCTTTCTGTTCTCATCGGTGCAATCTGTAATATTGTTTTAGATCCTGTATTCATCTTTGGCTTTCATATGGGCGTAAAGGGGGCTGCCCTTGCAACCGTCCTGTCACAGGCTATTTCCACGATCTGGGTAGTCCTTTTCCTCTGCGGTAAGAAAACACAGATCCGTCTCCGGAAAGCCTGTCTGCTTCTCAAAGCGAAGGTGATTGTTCCCTGTGTTATGCTTGGACTTGCCGCCTTCATCATGCAGGCAAGTGAAAGCGTTGTAAGCGTCTGCTTCAATTCCTCCCTGCTTCGATACGGTGGTGATATTGCTGTCGGAGCAATGACCATTTTAACCAGTGTCATGCAGTTTGCCATGCTGCCCCTACAGGGAATCGCCCAGGGAGCCCAGCCTGTTTCCAGTTATAATTATGGAGCCAGAAATGCAGACCGGGTGAAGAAAACCTTCCGTCTGCTTCTGATTACCTGTCTGACCTATTCCGTTTTGCTTTGGGCGGCTGTAGAGCTTATTCCAGGTGCATTTGTAAGCATTTTTACTTCCGATGCGGCATTGGTTTCCTTCACGGCACCCATGCTGAGAGTCTATCTGGGCGGTCTGTTCCTGTTCGGTATCCAGATTGCATGCCAGATGACCTTTACCTCCCTGGGCAAGGCGGTAAACTCTATTGTTGTTGCTGTTGTCCGTAAATTTGTACTGCTGATTCCACTGATCTATATCATGCCTCACCTTGTGTCCAATAAAACCGTAGGTGTCTATATGGCAGAACCCATCGCGGATATTATTGCAGTACTCTTTACATCCGTTTTATTTGCGGTTCAGTTCAAAAAAGCACTTGCAGAGATTCAGAGTTAGCCTGTTTTACAGGCTGGCTCTGTGTCGCTCTAGACTGTTGCGTTTTCTGCCGTCCAGTCTATTCCCCAATGTTCTATCGGGAATGCTTTTGCATAAATCCTACCACATTGTGCTAAATCACTTGCTTTCATAATTCGAATCATATTACTACCTCGCTAACTTTTTCTTTTCATTATGTTCCTGCATGTCATTTTCTCCCAACGATATCTGCTATCTCCTCTTTCATATCCAGAAACACGTCAGCTATCGTTAATTGATTTCATTGTCTATATGCTGGCAACTAACATGCACAAAACTAATGCCAAGATGCATAATAATTGCAAATTATTTCTAAAAAACCTGTCCCGGCAGCTTCTTTTCTCTATCTTTTCTCCGGCATAGCTGTGATTATCAGATAGATGCTCCCTAAACCTACTACACTTCCAAGCATAATCAGAAGCATGATTTCAGGCTCTACCGTATGACCTCTGAATACCGGATTACAATCTAAGGAATCCGATATTGCCTTTACTACCTGACTTGGAAAGCCCTGTGCTTCCATTTCTTCAAATGCACCTCGAAGCATATGATTCTTAAGCAAAGCTGTCCCATAAGTTCCCGGCAGATAACTGAGTGCCTTCTGCAAGCCTTCACCAAAGTTTGAAATTGGCATATATGCTCCACACACGAATCCATATCCGGCGCTCACAACGGTTCCAACAGCTGACATCTGTCCTTGTGTTTTCAAAGGATAACAAACAACGCTTGATAAAACAGTACCAAACAATACCAGCAAAATTATATCCACAATCAGAAATGCCACATCCCCTGCGCGAAGAAACCATCCCATCTTCCATACGTATACGAAGCAAGCGGCCAACGCCACCATATTGACCATCAGGGAATTCAATACTGTTGAAAAGAAATATCCAAGATATATCATTGGTTTTCTGACCGGTGATACATCAAAATCTCTGCGTGAACCATAAACCCTGTCCTGTACCATGGTCAGATTCACGCAAAAGGTTACTGTTACACAGCTTACAGCCAGAAGTGCTGCCGCCAACTGCCCGGCAACCGTTCCATTTATGAGTTTATCTGATATTGGCAATGTTTCCGGCATATTGGACAGAAAGGAATCCCTGTAAACCTTAGCCAGAAAAGTCGCATATAAAACAATCAGAATAATCGGCGTAATCATGGCAGAGACTAACATTCCTTTATCTCTGAAAAACAATTTTCGATTTCGATTCACTAATGACATAAGTATTTTCATTGCTGTTCACCTCCTAATGCTTTTCCCGTAACTGCCAGAAATACATCATCCATTGCACCCTTCACAATTTCATAATCACGGAAAACCGATGCATGATTCACAATCAGATCCGTTGCAGCCAACGGATTTCTGATTGCAATCCGGTAGCCATCCCTGATTTTCTCATAGGGCAAATTTAAAGACTCTGCCTCTTCCTTTGTCACTCCATAAAGAGACAAATAATCCTTTACATATTCGTTCTTTAATTCGTATGGTGTTCCCTCTGCTGCAATACATCCATGGTCTATAATTACAACATAGTCGGCCGAAGCAGCTTCCTCCATGTAATGCGTGGTAAGAAGTACCGTCAGCCCTTCTTCCTTGCGAAGAGATTCTATGATGCTCCAGATCATTTTTCTGGTCTGCGGATCCAGACCCGTTGTTGGTTCATCAAGAATTAAAAGCTTCGGTTTATGTAGCAGCGCCCTTGCGATATCAACTCTACGTCTCTGTCCACCGGAAAGCTTTCCTACCGGGCGGTCAATAAATTCCTTCAGGTCAAAAATCTTATTTAATTCATCCAGTCTATGTCCAAAATTCTTACCGGTTATCCCATAAAGTGCAGCTCTGCTCTTCAGATTTTCTCTTGCAGTCAGTGGTTTATCCAGAACACTGTCCTGAAATACAACACCGATATTTTCTTTAATTTCATGTGAATGCTTCCTGACATCCTGACCATTTACATGAATCGTTCCACTATCAGCGGTCAACTGTCCACAGATCATGGAAATGGTCGTACTTTTCCCTGCACCATTTATGCCCAGAAATGCAAACAGTTCTCCATATTTTACCTGAAAACTCAAATCGTTAACTGCCTTTACATTACCAAAACTCTTTCTTAAATGTTCAATTTCTACCATATTCTCATTCATAAGTTCATCCCTCCATAGATGTATCTATAAAACCTGCTAAACATCATTTATTCGTATATAAAAAGACGCAGGTAAAAACATTTCGTTTCTGCTCTGCGTCTTAGCGTCTGGCAATGAATTGATAATCCAATATATGATCCTTCACACCCAATCCCTTTAAATATGTCAAACCGGTATTGTGAAGCATACGATACATATTTTCCTTCGTATCTTTGACAATTCCTGATGCAATAAGAGTTCCTATCCCCTGTGTATACACCATCATTGTCATTGCAAAATCCATTACCTGGTTTAAAGTAATTCCAAGTAGGTCTGCCATTTTCTGATACACATTGTCGGTATCCGGATTATTCGTCTGCAACCGGAAGCCTGTACTTAGAATCTGGCTTCTCTCTCCCGTGTAAAGAAAACGGAACAAATTGGGATTTTCTAGCGCTAAATCAATGGTTCCTCTTCCTCTCTGTTCGAATGCGGCAACTTCGTTTTCATTCCGACTATAATACTTATCCTCTACATACTGCTCCGCAAAAGGAATCAATTCCTCACGCAAGCCATCCATTCCACCAAACTGCCATGAAATCGGTGCAGTGGAGCATCCCAGCTCCCTTGCTACAGCTTTTATGTTAAGAGCGGCATATCCATCCCTGGAAACAAGCTCCAATGCAGCCTGCAGCATATCTTCTTTTTTTATTCTTGGACTACTTGGCATATATAATCTCCATTTTGTAATCAATATGGGTATATTTGTCAATCAATAATTATTCCAAACAAATTAAGGGATACTATTTTTATTTAAGAAAATTATATCCCCTTCCCGCATTTTTAATCTATATTCTTCTGGTACAAATCCAGCACATAGGTTGCCCGAACCACGATTTTATTTCCATGTTTCATAATGGCATCCTGTATTCCTGAAAAGAATGCATCTCTGCTTGAATCTTTTATTGTAATCAGATCCGCATTAGTTTTGATATACTCTATGAAACCTTGTGCAGTATAACTTCTTTCCCCATAAAATTTATATTCTCCCAAATAGGTAAATCCATAGGATTTCCCATTTTTATAGTCAAATTTACAGGTATAAGGAATATCTACTTCATAACAGGTATCGTATACCTTCTGTATATCATCGTATAGATCAGCATTAGCATTCTTGTAATCATCCAGCATCCGAAACATTGCAAGATAGCCTTTATTTTTCAGGATTTCATAACACTTACGATAAGCAAGATCTTCCTTAATCCACTGAATGGTTGCTGCAGAATATACCAGATCAAAATAATCCGGAGCAAACAAATGTGTTTCAAAATCATCATGGACCATTTTAAAATTCTTATAACTCCCATACTTCTTTTGCATTGCTTCAGCAAGATTTTCTCCAAGCTCAATTGCCGTATAATCGCAGCCGGACTGAATCGCAAAATCCGATGCCTGTCCGGTTCCCGGTCCGATCTCCAGACATTTTTTACCTGCCTTTAATTCACAGGTAGTTCGAATATACTCAAATAATTCCTCTGAATACCGCCCTCTCCACTCATCAAACTGCTCTGTAATCATATCAAAAACAAGCCTCTTGTCTTCCGGATATTTATCCCCTAACATTTTCCCCATTACCTCCAATACTATAAATTTGTTTATTATAAATTAATTTATAGTATAACACATTATACATACATGTCAATTACAAATACATATTTTTCACTTTTTCCTGTTTTTCACCCTTATTTTTCCTCAGTCATTTAGATGTTTCCCCTATATTCCAAAAATCTGTCCTGGTAGCTTCTTTTTCTCCTTATATGGGAACTGCTTATCAAACTCCTCCGCTTCCTGTTCATCAACCAGATAGCCTTCCGGAGTTGCATACTCTCCTGTGATTGTACTCAAAGCATTGACTTTCTCTCATTTTTCCTTTATAAATAAGAATATGACATATTACCCATCATTTGAATAGGTAAATATATTTACCCGATAAGGAGACCATTATGATTAATCAGGATCGTTTCATCCATCGTTTTAAAGAATTAGTTTCCATTCCCAATTCCTCCAAAGAAGAAGCTGCCATGTGTGACTATCTGAAAAAGGCACTCACGGAACTGTCCATCCCTTTTGAGGAAGATGATACGGCATCCAAAATTAACGGAAACTGTGGTAATCTCTATGCTTATGTTGAAGGAGAAAAGGCGCTCCCCCCGATCCTTTTATCCGCTCATATGGATTCGGTAGAGCCTGCCAAAAAGAAAAGCTGCATCTTTCATCCCGATGGTACGATCACTTCAGATGGAACGACCGTTTTAGGTGCCGATGACCTCGCCGGAATCTGTGCTATTTTAGAAGCCATTACTTCCATAAAAGAAGACGGCATGGCTCACCGTCCTGTAGAAATTGTATTTGATGTTTCCGAAGAAACCTATTGTGAAGGCATCCAGCAGTTTGATTTCTCCAGATTAAAATCAAAGGAAGCCTATGTATTCGATCTGACGGGGCCGATCGGCGGAGCTGCCTGTCAGGCACCTGCGATTCTTTCTTTCGAAGCCGTTTTCCACGGAAGGGCTGCCCATGCTGCCTTTTCTCCTGAAAACGGAATCCACGCCATCAAAGCTGCTGCACATGCCATTGATGCGATCTCCTGTGGCCGGATCGGAGACACAACCGTGAATGTCGGCACCATACAGGGAGGCTCTGCGACCAACGTTGTTCCGGAAACCTGCATCGTAACCGGAGAGGTTCGCAGTTTCCATAATGAAAGTGCACTGCGAAAGCTCGATGAAATCAAAGAAACCTGCAAAGAAGCCGCGCTCCTTGCAGGTGCCTCTGTTGATTTTAAGACAGAAACCCTTTGTCTGGCTTACCGGGTAGATCCTTCTTCCAGGGTGGTCAGCCGGTTTACTGAAGCCTGCGATTCCCTTCACCTTGAAACGAATCTGATCAGTACTTACGGTGGCAGTGACAACAATCACTTCTTTCATCATGGTATCACAGGCCTTGTGGTTGCCTGTGGAATGAACGACTGCCATTCCTGCAAGGAATATACCAGTGTTCCGGATCTGATGAAAGCCGCCAGACTGGCGGAAGCACTCATTCTGGCTGAATAGTTACTATAATTTTATAACTTTTCTAAAACTCTATACACCTCATGCAGGTCGGTAATCACCTCATCCACCTGCACTCCTGCTTCCTGTATCATGGTATCATCCCGTCCTTCCGGATGATACCAGCAGGTACGGATTCCGGCATGGTTTCCTCCCCGGATATCACTGGTAAGGGAATCTCCCACAATCAGCACTTCCTCTTTTCTTACCGGACCGATGGCATGAAATACCTGGGTAAAGAATTCCTGACCTGGCTTTTCTGCCTTTAAATCCTCCGACAGAAAAACGCCATCCATGAATTCTCCGATCCCGGAAAGACGAAGCTTTTTCGTCTGCGCCACAACCGTTCCATTCGACACCACATATTGTTTCACTCTGCCCTGCAGGGATTTCACAATATTGAGGCTGTCATCGCAATACACAATCGTATCTCCCAGGCGCACCTGATATTTCTCATTGAATTCTTCTGCAAGACCCGGATCAATTCCTTCACTTGCGAAGAAATCCCGGAATCTGCGAACCAGAATCTCCGGTTTCGTAAGTTCTCCACGCTCTAACCTCTCCCAGTATGTCCGGTTGATCTTCGAATAATGTGCAATCTTCTCATCCGTGCATTCTCCCAGATGATATTCCTCAAATAAGCTTTGAATAGCTGCCTTTTCTGCTGCCAGGAAATCCAACAGGGTGCCATCCACATCCCATAAAACTGTTGTAATCATTTGTCTCTCCTTCGCCTACTTTTCAAACCGGAAATAAGAAAAATCAAAATTGCTTCCGGGCAGGAATGCAAAGGACACCTTCTGTTTGCCGGTAATATCCTGCAATGCAAATGTTCTTTCTTCATAGGAATCTGCATTTTTCGGATAAACGATCTAAGCCACCCTTCTTTCACTGCCAAACGGAGCCTTATAAAACTCCCAGTCCTCATAAAATGAAACCCGGTTCTGATCCTTGTCGCGAACCATACTCTTTCTCCTCCGCCACAAATCCTTATCTGGATTTTTTAATATCCCAAATGTTCATACGTTCCTCTCCTTTCATGACAATCTGCATGCCCACACACAGATGCCTTTTCCATCTAATGAATCAGGAGATGTGTGATAAACGCCGCAGCCCACGCAATCACGCACTGCCATATTACCACAATTACCGCCCATTTACTACCAAGCTCCCTCTTAATGGAAGCAATGGCGGCCACACAGGGAGTATAAAGCAGACTGAAAACCAGAAGTGCTGCTGCCGAGGAGGTGGTGAGAACCGTTCCTATATCTCCTCCAAACAATACCTCCAATGTGGAAACCACACTTTCCTTTGCCATAAATCCACTCAGCAGGGATGTGCAGATTCTCCAGTCCCCAAGTCCTAAAGGAGCAAACAGCGGGGTCAGCAGACCGGCCACCTTTGCGAGCATACTGTCTGCGGAATCGGTGACCATATTAAAATGCAGATCAAAGCTCTGCAGAAACCATACCACAATCGTTGCAATCAGAATTACCGAAAATGCCTTCTGCAGGAAGTCTTTTGCCTTTTCCCAGAGAAGCTGCGCAACATTCTTAATGCCCGGCATACGGTAATTGGGCAGTTCCATGACAAACGGAACCGGCTTTCCTTTAAACAGGGTTCCCTTATATAAGAAAGCAATCAGAGTTCCGATTAGAATTCCAAGTACATACAGCCCGGACATCACCAGTCCACCATACTTTGGGAAAAAGACACTTACAAAAAACGCATAAATCGGGAGCTTCGCCGTACAACTCATAAAAGGAGTCAGAAGAATCGTCATCTTCCGGTCACGTTCACTGGTCAGGGTTCTCGTTGCCATAACCGCCGGAACCGTACAGCCAAATCCAATCAGCATCGGTACGATACTTCTTCCCGACAGTCCGATCTTACGCAGCAGCTTATCCATGACAAATGCCACCCGCGCAATATAGCCGCTGTCCTCCATCAGTGACAGGAAGAAAAACAATGTAACGATAATCGGAAGAAAGCTTAAAACACTTCCTACGCCGGTAAAAATTCCATCAATCACCAGACTGTGAATTGCCGCATTGACATTCATGGCGGTAAGTGCTGCATCCACAATCACAGAGAGCTTATCAATGCCCCATTCCAGCAGCCCCTGAAGCCATGCTCCGATCACGTTAAAGGTCAGGTAAAATACAAGCACCATAATACCGATAAAACAGGGAATGGCAGTATATTTACCGGTGAGAACCCGGTCAATCTTCTCACTGCGGACACGCTCCCTACTCTCCTTGGGCTTTACGACCGTCTGCTCGCAAAGCCTCTCAATAAAATCAAATCTCATATCCGCAATTGCAGCGCTGCGGTCAAGTCCACGTTCCTTTTCCATCTGACTGACAATATGCTCCAGCATTTCCGTTTCATTTTCATCCAGCTTAAGCTGGTTAAGAATCAGGTGATCACCTTCAATAACCTTCGTTGCCGCAAACCGGACCGGAATTCCCGCCTCCTCTGCATGATCCTCAATGAGATGAACCACGGCATGAATGCAGCGATGCACCGCTCCGTTATGATCCTCTTTGTCACAAAAATCCTGTTTCACCGGACATTCCTGATACTTTGCAATATGGATCGCATGCCGGATCAGCTCGTCCACTCCCTCATTTTTCGCCGCTGAAATCGGAATCACCGGCACTCCGAGCATTGCCTCCATGGTATTCACATCAACAGCTCCCTGATTGCCAACCACTTCATCCATCATGTTCAGAGCAACAACCATCGGAATATCCATCTCCAAAAGCTGCATGGTAAGATACAGATTCCGTTCAATATTGGTCGCATCTACAATATTGATGATAGCACGCGGCTTTTCATTCAGCACAAAATTCCTCGAAACAATCTCCTCACTGCTATAGGGAGACATCGAATATATTCCCGGAAGATCCGTCACCTCCGTATTCTCATATCCCCGGATCACACCATCTTTCCGGTCAACGGTAACACCCGGGAAATTGCCGACATGCTGTCTTGCTCCTGTCAGCTGATTAAACAAAGTCGTCTTTCCGCAATTCTGGTTACCGACGAGTGCATAGGTCAGTATCGTCCCTTCCGGAACCGGATTCTCATGATCCCTGGAATGATATTTTCCACTCTCACCGAGTCCAGGATGATCGGTATTCTTACTCTGTTCAATTCCCCGATGATCTCTGGTTCTTTTCTGGATCTGTTCAATCTCAATTTTTTCTGCTTCCGCAAGCCGGAGCGTCAGTTCATAGCCATGAATCTGTACCTCCATCGGATCCCCCATCGGAGCAAGCTTTACTACCGTCACCTCTGCCCCCGGAATCATTCCCATATCAAGAAAGTGCTGACGTAAAGCCCCTTCACCGCCAACCTTTGTAATTACCGCGCTTTTTCCAATCTGTAGTTCCTTCAGTGTCATCTTCATTTCTCCTTTGTGTGTAACTGTCCGGCAGCTTCTCGCCTCACGGTTACAATACACGTCTTTTCCTTTTAAATCTTAGTGATTAAATTTTATCACAAAGACAGTTGTTGCGTATACAAATTTATTGTACGATAATGATGATTATTCGGAATAGGAACATTTCTTCCCATCGGAAAAGAAATCCCCTTCCATTTGGAAAAGGACGAAGCTTCTCCTGCCACACAGCCTTATTACCGCCTGATTCCGGAGCATCCGGTTCAAATCATCAAATATATTGTTGTACAGGAGGATATTGCGAAGGGACAGCGTGTGGAAAGCTTCCGTATCACGGCTGCCAGAGATGAAGTGTTTTTAAAGTCTGTGAAATTATATGAGTAACGAGTAAAAAATAAAGAAGAGTCCTCTTTTCATTATGGCCAAGATGATGAAATCAGGGCTCTTCCTTGTCATAGGAACTGCATATGTTACTGTTTTTTGCCGTCCCTGCTACATTATAAATCACAAGTGCCGCCAGAATCAGAACATACCCAATCAATTTCAACACCGTCATGCCCTCACCTGCAAGGACTACGCCCATCACACTTGCAGTCAGGGGATTCACTACCGTAAATACTGCTGCAGTTTCTGCCGGAAGATATTTCTGTCCGACCGGTTGAAACGTAAATCCAAAGCAGCTGCACAGCAATACAAGAAACAGCAGCATCAGCCACTGCTTTCCGGTCTGTGGCACACCAAAGCTTCCGGTAAACAGCGATGCGATCAGGCACAGTACCCCCATCACGCCAAGCTGCAGCATACCGACTGTAACCGGATCTGCATTCTGTGTCACACGTTCCGTTGCCATAATGCATGCTGCATAGGTAAGCGCCGCACAGATCATTAATGCAATGCCAATTCCACCTCCCGGATTACTGCTTTGTGTAAGGGACAGGAATCCTACACCGATCACTGCCAGTACCGCACAAAGCATGGTCTTCTTTTGTGGCAAAGCTTTCGTCAGCACCGCTGCATAAATCGGCACCATAACAATCGCCATATTTTCAATCAAGGCACTGACTCCGGAATCAATCTGTCTCAGTCCATACATTTCAAAAATCATGCAGACCGTATACAGAACGCCTAAGATCAGCCCGCCCTTTAAGCTCTCCTTACTGCATTCCTTCAGCTTTTTAAAGAAAATCACCGCCAGAACCAGAAAGGCCAGAATAAACCGGATCGCCAGAATGCTCATCGGTGACATGGATTCCATCAATATTTTAGAAAAAAGAAAGGACGTTCCTCTTGCGATAAAAACCGTTGTTAACAGTATCTTTGCACCTGTCCTGCTCATGTTGTCTCTCCTGTTATAAACCGTACAGCCTTTGCCAGCCGCTTCCCCGGATCTGCAAAATGTCCTCCGGGATTCAGCTCATATTTCACGTCACAGCATTGCTTTAACAATTCTACCGTTTCTCTGGTACGGTCTGCGATAGTTGACATAAGTTGGTCTTTCGTGTTCGCTTCTTTTCCGCCAAGACTGATGTAAATCCTCTTACCGGAAATTTCATTCAGATGCTCTGCCAGATAGGGCACAAACTGCGGATACCACAGCGATCCGGAACAACTCCCTGCACCGGCAAACGCATCCGTTTCACACATTGCCCACAGTGCGAACAGACCAGCCAGTGAATAGCCCATCAGATAGATGCTGCGTTCCTTCCCATATTGCTCTTTGATCTGCGACAGATACTCATTTTGAAGAACTTCAAGAGTATGGGGTGCTTCTCCTCCAAAGGATGCATCCACTTCCTTACTTTTCCATGGGGAAAACTCACAGTTCCAGTCCGTCACTTCAAAGGCAAGCAACGTGTAATCGCAATCCCCGGTCAGACGCTTGATCGTCTCATAGGTATTCAGAAGCTCCCTCTCCCGGAACTCATACATCCCCCAGAGAATCACCGGACCCTTTTCACTTGTATGTAACGTATGCAGCTGCATGATAAAATCTCCCATAATATACTGAAATGTCTTCAGATTCTATGATTCATGACCACACCATAGATCTCTCACGAAAGTTCTGCCCACTTTCCATAAGCACACTTCAAAAAATACCGTATTTTCTATTGGAAGTCAACCGCAGGGAATATCTTCCATGGGCCTCGGTTCCTTTTCTCATATATCTTATCCGGCAGCAAAAACGCCTGTCACATCGGTTGATATGACAGGTGCTCTCTATAAATACCATCCTCAATTCCAGGCCTGGCGAATGTCCTCCTTATTGTTCTGCAATATGCCTCGTAATTTCCTCCCAATGCTTCAATACATACATTCCAATAATGGGATCATACATCTTCCCCAGATTCCGCTCGATTTCCACATAGCACTGGGAAAGCGTCATGGCATTACGGTAATGTCTTGTACTGGTCATGGCATCGATGGAATCACAGATCGCTATAATCCGTGCTCCGGCCGGAATCTCTTCTGCCTTAAGCCCGGATGGATAGCCCTTGCCATCGTACCGCTCATGATGATGCAGCACAATTTCCTTAAGCTCCACTAACCGATGGGATTTGCTTAAAATATTTGCCCCGATCTGTGGGTGCTGTTTCATCTGCTCCCATTCCTCGTCATTGAGCTTTTCCGGCTTTTTTAAAACACTGTCCGGTATCCCGATCTTTCCAATGTCGTGAAGATGCGCCGCAATATGGATCCTCTCGGTATCCTCCTTTGACAATCCGATCAATTGACAAATATCATGTGCCATATCGCTCACCCTCTGGGAGTGACCGGCGGTATAGCTGTCCTTGGCGTCCAATGCGCTAGCAATGCATTCAATAATATCATGATAATCCATATCCATGCCATTCTCGCTGCAATGCTCACAATAGGAAATCTTATAGGAATTACTGCGGTTAATGGCTCCGATCTCCTCTAACAGATTCATCATCCGATAGACCGTTGCAATACCGATCCCCGGAATCATCTGGGACGCGATATAATAGATCTCCTTGCAGCTGCTGCAGTCCTGCCCTAAAATCACATCCAGCAAAGTCAGTCTTGCCTTTGTGATCCGGCATCCCCGCTCCCGCATCTGCCGGACAATCATTTCCTTCTGCATCTTGTTATTCTGAAACCTTTCTTCCGTATGATCTGTTCCCTTCCTGTTATAGGATCTGTTCCCTGTTTCATGTTCATATACTATATTCATTTGTCACCTTTCCTCTATTGAGTTCCGGCTTATCTCTGTTTCTATGGATAAGTTCCTCTTTTAGTTTGTCGGTTTTAGTTAGCACTGATTATCCAATGTTAGTTGTTGCTAACATTGGATTTTTAAGTAAGGCACACACAAGGTATGCGCCTTACTTTGTTAGCTTTATCTAACCGTTATTATAACTTTTTTCTCAATAATGTCAAGGAGAGCCTGCCTTCGAATTACAATTTCTTTAACCATTCAGCCTAATGCCACATCCAGTACCATCATCAGCGCAAATCCAACCGCCACACCAATGGTTCCAATATTGGTGTGTTCCCCATTCTGCGATTCCGGAATCAGCTCCTCGACCACAACATAAATCATGGCTCCTGCCGCAAAGGACAGAAAATACGGAAGCGCGGGACGGATGCTTGAGGTTAACCAAATGGTAAGGAGTGCGCCAATGGGTTCTACAATCCCGGATAACACACCACAGACGAAGGCCTTCGTCCTGCTCATGCCTTCTCCTCTTAAAGGCATGGAAATAATGGCTCCCTCCGGGAAATTCTGAAT
>ENA-OROZ01002298-OROZ01002298.1-human-gut-metagenome-genome-assembly--contig:-NODE-2298-length-14708-cov-1.931004_pt1 | contig 14708 bp, 8 predicted proteins | sample MGYA00242138_ERZ509066 | MGnify/ENA primary metagenome ERZ509066 (study PRJEB26280, sample SAMEA2338691) | human gut metagenome | biome: human gut; feature: human-associated habitat; material: faeces... | reverse complement strand
CTCCGTGACCCGGATGGGTGCGCAAAGCTCGATCCCGACGCGTGCCGAACTCGATTCGCTCGATCGCCCCGAACCGTAATCGTTACCGGCTTTTTCGATAAGCCGAAAGCGAAGCCGGACGCAGTTCGGGTTATGACGAGGCGAGAAAACGAAGAAAAACCAACTGAAACACCAACTAAAACTTCAACCTATGTTTATTGTCGACAGTTACGCACTGGCCGTCGTCTTCTGTTTCGTGACGATGCTGTGCTGGGGCTCCTGGGGCAACACCCAGAAAATGGCCGCCAAAACCTGGCGTTACGAACTCTTCTACTGGGACTATGTGATCGGCATGTTCCTCTTCGCGCTGATCCTTTCGCTGACGATGGGGAGCTTCGGTTCCGAAGGCCGGCCGTTCCTGCAAGATCTGGGACAGGCCTCCGGAGCCAATATCGCGAGCGCACTGTTGGGCGGCGTGATCTTCAACGCATCGAATATCCTGCTCTCCGCCTCGACCGCGCTGGCCGGCATGGCCGTCGCATTCCCGCTGGGCGTGGGCCTCGCGCTGGTTCTCGGCGTGATCATCAACTATGCGGGTGCGCCGAAAGGCGATCCTGTGATTCTGTTCGTCGGCGTGGCGCTGATCGTGGCGGCGATCGTCTGCAACGGCATCGCTTCGGGACGAATGCAGAAGGGTGCGGGCGGCAACTCGAACAGCCGCAAGGGCATCGTGCTGGCTGTGGACTGGGCTGCCCTGGGCTGCGTGGTGGTGGGCGAGGCGGCGTACTGATGTCGTTTTTCTACCGGTTCGTCGCCGCGGCGATGGATCTCGACCATTTTGAGAACCTCACGGCCGGCATGCTGACGCCTTACAGCGCGCTGTTCATCCTTTCGGCCGGCGTGCTGCTGAGCAACTTCGTCTTCAATACCTATGTGATGAAGCGGCCGTTCGTCGGTGCGCCCGTCTCCTATCGGGAGTATTTCACCGGCAGCGGCACGACGCATCTGGTCGGGATGCTGGGCGGCGCCGTCTGGTGTCTCGGCACGGCGTTCAGCTACATCGCGGCCGGCAAGGCCGGTGCCGCGATATCGTATGCGCTGGGGCAGGGCGCTCCGATGATCGCCGCGGTCTGGGGCGTCTTCATCTGGAAAGAGTTCAAGGGCGCCGACCGCTCGGTCAATACGCTGCTGGGCGTGATGTTCCTCTTCTTCATCGCGGGGTTGGGGCTGATTATCCTTTCGGGCGGCAACTGATCGCGGGCACGAAATCGCTGTTTTCGTTGAGCCGCGCGTAGTGCCGGACCTGCTCGGGCCATGCGGGCGGGAAAACGGCTGTTGAAAACGAACCGATAACCAAAATCTCACTACGATATGAAAATGAACTGGAAAAACTCGATGTTTGCGTCGTTGGCGGCCGTCGTGCTGCTGGCGACCGGTTGCGGCCGATACCGTAACGCTGTCCAGAGAAGTGCTGCTGGACAAGATCAAGGGCGGTTGGGCCGGACAGACTTTCGGCTGCACCTACGGGGGTCCGACCGAATTCAAGTACAACGGGACGATCATTCCCGACGAGTACGAGATCCCGTGGCCCGACAACTATATCAAATGGTGGTACGACAACGAGCCCGGCCTGTACGACGACGTCTACATGGATCTGACCTTCGTCGAGGTTTACGACAAGTACGGACTCGACGTGCCCGTCGACTCGATGGCCAGTGCCTTCGCCTATGCCTCCTACAAGCTGTGGCATGCCAATCAGGCGGCGCGTTACAATATTCTCAACGGAATGAAAGCACCCGAAAGCGGGCACTGGAAGAATAATCCGCACGCCGACGACCTCGATTTCCAGATCGAAGCCGACTTCGCGGGACTCATGTCGCCCGGTATGCCCAATTCTGCCGCCGAAGTGTGCGACGGCATCGGCCACATCATGACCTACGGCAACGGCTGGTACGGCGGCGTCTACGTGGCGGCCATGTATGCGCTGGCGTTCGTCTCGGACGACATCGAATATATCGTCACCGAAGCCCTGAAAACGATTCCGGCCGAGAGTACCTATCACCAGTGCGTCTCGGACGCGATCCGCTGGTCGAAGGAGAATGCCGACTGGAAAACCACGTGGAAGCTCATCGAAGAGAAATGGTGCGACGAGATCACCTGTCCGAAGGGAGTGAAAGACCCGTTCAACATCGAGGCTTCCGTCAACTCGGCCTATGTGGTCATGGGGCTGCTCTACGGCGCGGGCGACATGGATCGCACACTCGAAGTCTCGACGCGCTGCGGCGCCGATTCCGACTGCAATCCCGCTACGGCGGCCGGTATCCTGGGGACGATGCTCGGTTACAGCAACATTCCCGAGAAGTGGATGAAGCCGCTGCGCGAGGTGGAGGAGATCGATTTCGCCCACACCGATATTTCGCTCGACAGGGCTTATGAAATGAGTTTCGGTCAGGCACTCCGGATGATCGAGCGGGGCGGCGGCAAAGTCGGTGCCGACGACGTGGCCATCCGTGTGCAGATCCCGCAGCCGGTGCGTTTCGAGCAGAGTTTCGAGGGCCTTCGTCTGGTCTACAAGAAGACCGACACCTATCGCAACTTCAAGAAGCAGTTCGTCCACGAATTCAACGGATCGGGTGTCGTGTGTACGGGGCGCGTGCGTGCCAAGAAGGGGATGAACGACTATGTCGCCCGTCTCGAAGTCGAGATCGACGGGCGGAAGGAGATCGTGGAGATGCCTGCCGATTTCGCGCGGCGCCGTTTCGACATCTACTGGAACTACGAACTTCCCGAAGGAGACCATACGATGAAGATCCGCTGGCTCAATCCGGTGGAACACGCCAACGTCGTCATGGACGGGATATTGGTCTATGCGCGTAAATAGTCGGGGGAAGCTATGAAGCGCATGTCGGGATTTTTCGCCCATGGCCGGACTCGTCGGCGTACGGATTTCCTGTGAAACTGCGCGCAAAGGTTTGCGCAAAATCGTGGGCGGAATTTTCCGGCAGAATGCGGGTCGTGCGATCCGGCGACCGGCCCGATGCGTACTTCGGGTCGGCCGCCGGCGGACGGCGCGGACGTTCGGGTAACGGGCTGCGGGCCGTCGGAATACGGCGATCTAGGCGGCATCCGTCGGAGGATGAATCAACCTATAAACCAACCAAATAGAAACAGATGAATAGACAACTACCAATCAGGTCATTGCTTTTTGCCGTGGCGCTGGCTTTCGTGTCGCAGTCGGTTTTCGCCCAACAGATGCGGATTTCAGGACGCGTCTGCGACTCGTCCGGACCGGTAATCGGGGCAGTGGCTGTCGTGAAGGGGACGATGCGAGGCATCTCGACCGATTTCGACGGTCAGTATGTCATCGACGTGGCCCCCGGCGAAATTCTCGTCTTCTCGTACGTGGGGTTGCAGAGCGTCGAGGTTCCGATCGACGCTACGACGAAATCCCCGCTGAACATCACGTTGCAGGAGACCTCGACGGTGCTTTCCGACGTGGTCGTCGTGGGATACGGCAAACAGACCAAGCAGAGCGTCACCGGAGCCATTTCGCAGGTGAAAGGCGACGAACTGATGAAGGCCGGTGGCGTGACGAACGTTTCGAGTGCCCTGACCGGTCTGGTGCCGGGCCTCGTCACGCTCAACTACTCCGGCAAACCGGGACAGGACGATGCGGAGATCTTCATCCGCACGGTTTCGACCTGGAACGACGCTTCGCCGCTGGTGCTCATCGACGGCATCGAACGCGGCATGAACGACATCGATTTGGGCGAAGTCGAGAACATCTCGGTGCTGAAAGACGCTTCGGCGACGGCCGTGTTCGGCGTGCGGGGCGGCAACGGCGTGATCCTCATCACCACCAAACGCGGCAAGGAGGGCAGCCCGACCTTCTCGGCATCGGCCAACGTCACGCTGAAAATGTCGTCGAAACTGCCCAAGAACGCCGATTCGTATACCGGACTGTGGTACCGGAACCAGGCCATCGAGAATCAGGTCTCGATGAACGGAGACCTCTGGAGCGAATATACGCCGACCGAGATCCTGCGCCGCTACCGCGACGGCGACAACCCCTACCTCTATCCCAATGTCGACTGGCAGAGCGAGATGCTGCGCAAGCATTCGTGGTCGCAGCGCTATGCACTCGACGTGCGGGGCGGTACGAAATTCGTCAAGTACTACGGCTCGCTGGCCTACGTGTACGACGGCGACGTGCTCAAAGGTCAGGACTTCGGCCAGGGCTATGTCCCGAAGAACGACTACAAGCGCTTCAACTTCCGTACGAACCTCGATTTCCAGCCCACAGCCACCACGACGATCAGCGTGGATATCGACGGCGCGTGGGGCATCGAGCGCACGACCGCCACGCCGGCCTACCTGTGGCCCGGCATCTACTCCAAGGGTCCCGATCAGTATCCGGTGCGCTACGAGGACGGGACGTTCGCCAACAACGAATCGGGATACGCGATGTACAACCCCGTGGAGTATTTCAATTTCAGCGGTCTCGAACGGCATACGCGCATGGACATCAACACCTCGTTCACGCTCAACCAGAAACTCGATTTCGTGACGAAGGGGCTTTCGTTCCGCGCGATGGCCAATTTCCAGAACTACTACTGGAGCATCGGGCCCAACATCACGGCCTCGCGCCCCATTACCAAATACATCGACTGGAAAACCGGCGAGGAGACGATCAACTATCCCTCGGACTATACGAACTCGAAATACGGCTTCGACTACGTGCTCGGCAAATATACGCTTTCGACCGAAAACATCTGGTCGAGCGGCGGCTCGCCCAAGATGTCGAAGAACCTGATGTACCAGGCGCAGTTCAACTACAACCGCACGTTCGGGCTCCACAAAGTGTCGGGGCTGATCCTGTTCAAGCGCATCGAGAATGCGGCGGGCTCCGCCTTCCCGAGCTACCGCGAGGAGTGGGCCGGGCGTGCGACCTACGACTTCGACAACAGGTACCTGTTCGAGTTCAATGCGGCCTACAACGGCTCCGAGAAATTCGCCAAAGGCAACAAGTTCGGGTTCTTCCCGTCGGCGGCCGTCAAGTGGAATCTGGCCAACGAGAACTTCCTGAAAGACTGCGACTGGATAGACGACCTGTCGATTCGCGTGAGCGCCGGTCTGACCGGCAACGACGCGATCAGCACCTACCGTTCGCTCGCCACCCTCTCCTCGACGACGGGCGGCTATCTGTTCGACGGATCGCAGCCCGTGGCGTTCTACCGCAGCCGCCTGGACTCCCCGGACCTCACGTGGGAGAAGACCACGGCCTACAACGTGGCGATCGACTGGTCGATGTTCAAAGGCCGCCTGAACATCACGGCCGAAGCCTACAAATCCAAAACGACCGACCTGCTGATGTCGCTGGCCGTTGCGGCCCAAACCGGTTACACGTCGCGCTGGACCAACATCGGCTCGACCTCGAACAAGGGTATCGAGCTGTCGGTCGAGAGCCACAACATCGTCCGCCCGAAGTTCCACTGGTCGACGACGCTCACCCTGTCGCACAACGAACAGAAGGTCGACGACATCGGTTCCGAGGACTTCATTTCGGCCTACAACTCGCCGGGCAACAACCCCTACATGATGTACGGCTACGTCAAGGGCTACCCGCTCAACTCGCTCTGGGGATTCAAATACGGCGGCACGTGGAAGAGCGCCGAGGAACGCGAGGAAAACGCGGTGACGAAAACCTACGTCAGCCCGGCCAACACCGACGGAGGCCCGCGCTACTACGACACCAACCACGACGGCGTGCTCTCGCGCGAAGACCTGATCTACCAGGGCAACGCCGACCCCTATCTGTACGGAGGTTTGCAGAACACGTTCTACATCCACGGTTTCAAGCTGGGCGTCTACTTCGCCTACTCGCTCGGCGGCAAGATCTACAACTATTCGGAGATCTACATGGCCGGTTCGCAGTTCGCTAACCAGTACCGCTACATGCTGAACGCCTGGCATCCCGTCCGGAACCCGAATTCCGACATTCCGCGGGCCGGAGCGAAAAGCGACGCCGCGCTTCCGAGCGACTTTATGATCCACGACGCTTCGTACCTCCGGCTGAAGAACGTCACGCTGTCGTACACGTTCGACCTCAAGAAAAAATGCTCGTGGATGAAAGACCTCACCCTGAGCGTATCGGGCGAAAACCTCTTTCTGTGGAAAAAGTACAACGGATTCGACCCCGACGTTTCCAGCGAGGGAACCTCGTCGACGCTGCGCCGTATGGACCTGGGCGCCTATCCCAAGCCCCGCACCATCATATTCAGCCTTCAGTTGAGATACTAACCTAACAGAATTAAGACGATGAAACTCAAACATATATTCTACACGGCCGCGGCCATGGCCATGCTTTCGTTCCAGGCATGTACGCTGGACGAAGACACATCGGGCATCTCGAATCCCGACGACTTCTTCCGCAAATTTTCGGAATGCCAGTCGGTCGTAAACGGATGCTACATTCCGATCAAGTCGATCTACACCTATACCTACATGATCGCCACCGAGTGTGTCACCGACATCGCCTACTGCCCATCGGGAACGCTCGACGCCAGCCTGGACATCTCGCCCGCCGTGCCGCGCATGGGTTCGACGGTCTGGCGCAACGGCTACCTCGGCGTACAGCGCTGCAATTTCGCCGTCAACGGCATCGAGCGCGCCTATAAAAACGAGGTGATCAGCGAGGAGCAGTACCACCAGCTGCTTTGCGAGGCGAAAACCCTGCGGGCGTTCTTCTACTGGACGCTGACCTGCTTCTTCGGCAACGTTCCGTTCTATTTCGACGACGTTACGGACAACGAGGTTTTGAGCCGGATTCAGGTGCTGCCGCGCATGGACGCCAACGAGACCCGCAACAAGGTCATCGAAGACCTTCAGTCGATAGCTCCCCTCGCCGCCCAAACCCGCACCTACGACAACGAGGCCAATCGTCTGGGAGCCTCCTGCGCCTACATGCTCATCGCCAAGATGGCCATGTGGAACAAGCAGTGGGACGTGGCGCTGGACGCGCTGGAGCAGATCGAAACGATTTACGGTCCGCTGTCGCAGTACGACTACGCCGAGAATATCCTGTTCCGGAACAAGAACACCCCGGAGTCGATCATGGAAATTCAGCACACCTACACCCAGGGCGCCCTTACCTACACGTCCAACGTGGCCTGCATCTGCCAGCCCTACCCGCGTGCGGCCAATTCGGCGGTCTACGACGGCGTGGAGATTCCCGAACTGGGCGACCAGGCGACCGTCTGGTCGGCGATGCGTCCGAACGTCTATTTCAGCCAGGGTCTCCAGTCCAAAATGGGCAAGGACATCCGCGCCAAGTACAACATGGCATGGGGATACGAGGACAAGACGTTCAACAGCACCAACACCCGCCCGTGGTGCGGACCGAAATTCTGGTGTCCGAACATGCAGTCCTCGGCCGACGGCAACAACTACAAGGTCTTCCGCTATGCCGACGCGCTGCTGATGATGGCCGAGTGCTATTTCTATAAGGAAAACTACGAAAAGGCGGTCGAATACCTCGACATGACCCGCACGCGCGCCAATCTGTCCAAGTACACCTTCCGCACCCCCGCGCGCCTCGAGGAGGAGATCCGCAACGAGCGCGCCCGCGAGCTTTTCGGCGAATTCCAGCGCAAGTACGACCTGGTCCGCTGGGGCATCTGGTACGAAGCCGTAACGGACAACAGCGACTACGCCTATCTGCAACTCAACACGGCTAACAGCCGGATCAAACCGTGCCACCGCTACTACCCCATTCCCGACACGGAGGTCACCTACTCGAAGAACAACCTCGACAACAACGAATACAAGGCTTACGGCTTGTAATAATCCGAAACTTTCAGACGAATGAAAACAATATTCAATAAACAGAAAAGATCGGTCGCCGGCGTACTGATCGCCCTGACGGCCCTGACGACGGCCCTGACCGGCTGCCAGGAGGATTTCGAGCCCTGCCTCTGGCGGTCTCGGCGCGCGAACTTTCCCTGACCAAGGATGCCGGCTCGACGCACGTGCTGGTCTACTCGAACGGCGACTGGACGGCGCGCTTCACGCGTCCCGTGAAGTGGGCCTCCCTCAACAAACTCCAGGGATACGGCAATAACGAAATCGTATTCACCTATTCGGCCAACTACGGCATTTCGAGAAAGATCGGCGTCGTGTTCGAGAAAGGTTCCCTGACCGATACGGTGATGTTCTCGCAGGCCGGAGCCATCACCGACGCTTCGCTCTCGTTCTCGAAACCGGCGGTTACACTGCTGAAGTCCCGGTCGCAGATCTTCACGCCGATCAGCACCAACCTGCGCTACTGCATCGACGATCTGGAAGCCAGCGTCACCTATTACGACAACGACGGCCTGCCCAACGATCCCGTCACCGTCCTGACCCGCGCCGAAGAGGGCGAAGAGGGCGGCGAAGGCGAAGGCGGCGACGAACCGCAGGCGCAGCCCGTCGAACCGTGGATCTCCAACGTCTCGGCCACCTACAAGGGAATCACGTTCGAGGTCACGGACAACGACTCCGGATTCGCGCGCATCGCCGATCTGACCCTCTTCATCGAAGACGCCAAGGGCGAGATCACCAAATCGGTGCTCACCGTCACGCAGGGCATCGCCCTGCCGGCGCTCAAGCTGGACAGCAATGCCGAAACGTACGAAGGTTACGCCCAGGATTGCGCGGTTCCGGCCACGACCAACAACCTCGTGCCCTACTCCGACCAGATCGGTTACGACGTGGCGTACGACGTTCCCGTCGCGGAGGGCGCCGAGTGGATTCTGAAGCCCGCGATCACCGACGACGGCCTGACGTTCTCGCTGGCCAAAAACGAGGATTCGGAGCCGCGCACCGCCACGATCCGGCTCAACTTCACCGACGAACACGGCAACTCCGTTTCGGCCTCGTGCAAAATCACCCAGAAGCCCTACCCGACCGCTGCCGATTTCGCCGCGGTGCGCGCCCTGACTCCGGGCGAGATCACGCTCCAGCAGTATATCGAAGGCTACATCGTCAGCGACCCCGACAGCAAGAACGTCGTTTCGAGTCCCCAGACCAAACAGTTCTTCTTCGACCGCGGCGAAAACGACCGGACGGCCTATATCGAGAGCCTCGACGGCAAGTGGGGCTTCTGCCTGAAATTCGCCTCCTCCGAAGACAACACGCCGGCCCGCTTCTCGAAGGTGCGCCTCTCCCTGAACGGGGCCACGCTCGAAAAGAAGAACTCCCCCGAGTGCTACACCATCACGGGACTTACCGCGGCCAACATCCTCGAAACCTCGACGCCCGACGAGTTCAAGATTCCGGTCAAGACGAAGACGATCGGCGAACTCACCGACGACGACATCTTCACGCTGGTCTCGGTACCCGATCTGGAAATCATGTGCAAGGACGGCGCCTACACCAACTGCACCGACGGCTATTCGTTCAAGGACAACATCAACCCGATCGGCACGGCTACCGCCCCGCGCTGGGACGTAGCCCCGCTGATGTGCTACGACAACACGGGCCGGACCATCTACATGCTGACCAATACGGCCGCTCCCTGGCGGCGTTTCAGCTCGGGCCGCGACCTGGATTTCAACTCCGTCGTACCGCAGGGTTCGGGCACGTTCCGCGGCATCGTCGTGGCTGACGACGTCGCCCCTCCGTTTCGGCGACCTCGGCCGCTACCAGCTGCGCGCCATGACGCAGGGAGAGATCGCCCTGACCGAAGAGCCGTTCTCGAAGACCATCGTCGAGTGGAACTGGAACGACCGCAAGACCGACCTCATACCGGAGATCGGCGAAGGCGAGATCAATAAATACGGCGCCACGCAGGGTGCCGCAGCGGACTTCAACAACGTCGTCTGCTCGGGCAATGGAGGCAGTACCAAAGAACAGAAAGGTCTGGTGGCAAACGGCGGCATCACGTTCACCCAGCAATGGTGGGATTTCGACGCCGACAAGGGCAAATACTTCGACATCTCGTTCTCCACGCAGGGAATCAGTGGTTCGAACATGGTCTTCGGCATCGTCTGGGGCCACGGCTCGATGAGCAACACGACCCTCTCCGGCCCGGCGCACTGGAACCTGCTCTATTCGGTCGACGGCGGAGCGACGTTCCAGGCCGTTCCCGACAGCCCGATCATCAAGAAGCGTTCGATCACGTGGTGGTCGACCACGTCGCAGGATTCGACCCCGGGCTTCACCGAGCACCTGCGCAAACTGCCCGCCGACTGCTTCGGCCGGGAGAAAGTGGTTCTGCGCTTGCAGGTGGCCGACAAGGTTACCGACATCGACCCCAAAGCCACGTCTTCGAACTACCTGACGGCGCTGGGCATCGAGAAGGGAACGCTGACGCCGTCCGTTGCGGCCGGTAACAGCCAGGCCCGTATCGGAACGATAACGGTACGCTACAACTAAACGAATTGCGGTCGCGCGGCGGATGCACCGTCCGCCGCGCACGGCCGGAACAAACAACAACGAATAAAACGTATAGAATATGAACTGTCGTAAATCGATATTTAAATTTTTAGGCATTGCGGCCGTATGCGCAGCCTCGGCGGCCTGCAGCGTCGACGACGCCGACGATCTGGCCCTGGTCAAACTGGGCGCGCTGAAGAAGGAGTTCGTCGTCGAAGCCGATGCGAATACGTTCGACATCGACATCTACGCCAACAGCGCCTTCCATATCGAGCGTATCAACCAGGCCGACTGGATCAGCCTGACCTGCGGTGAGACGGAGGACGGAAAGGGCGCCATCACCGCCGAATGCGAATTCAACGAAGGCTTCAAACGCAAAGCGGGCTTCGTGCTCTGCTCCGACGTGGACGCGCGCCGCGACACGGTCTACGTCAAGCAGAAGGCGCTCGTGGACGCCAAGATCGAGTTCGCCAACTCGTCCGTCATCGTCGCCGGAGCCGGCGGCGAGAACATCTCGCCGATCGAGACCAACATTCCCTTCTCGGAGATCACGGTCGACATCGAGTATGCCAAGGCCGACAACGCCGATTGGATCGAGAGTCTCGAAATCGTGGATTCCGAGAGCGAAAAGCGCAGTCTGTCCATCACGATCGAGGCGAACGCCGCAGATGAAATCCCGCGTTCGGCTGTCGTGTCGCTCTCCTTCACCGACGGCTGGGAGGAGACCGTCTCCGTCGAATTCAACCTCCTGCAGCGCACGGCGAAGGAGACCCTCGGACGTCAGATCACATTCGAGGAGTTCCGCCAAACGTATGCCATGAACAAGAAGGTCGAAGACTACGTCATCCTCGAAGGCATCGTGGTGAGCAACACCAAGAACCACAATGCGGGTGAGAACACGCAAAGCACGACCGCAAAGATCGACTACAGCATATCGGACCGGACCGTCTACCTCGAAACCTACGACGGCAAATACGGCATCGCCGTCCAGACCGCCACGGCCGAAGACAACGTCTTCGAACAGTACGACCACGTGCAGATCCTCATTCAGGGCGCCTCGGGCTACCTGGTCGAGACCCCCGACCGCTATGAACTGCGCAACGTCACCAAGGCGATGGTCATTTCGCGCATCGCGGGTTCGGCATCGGACGTTCCCGTGAAGGAGAAGTGGATGAGCCAGCTCACCGACGACGACATCTACACCTACGTCACCCTGAAGGACGTCGAGTTCCCCGTACGCAAAGGCGCGATCACGCCCATCAACGAGGGCTATGCGATCGGCACGGGCGCAAGCCGCATCAGCAAATACCCGCTGCTCGTGCGCGACATCAACGGCGACGACATGTACATGCTTACCAACACCAACTGCGCCTACCGCAGCGACGGCACGCGCCTGCCCTACGGCTCGGGCAAGATTTCGGGCGTCATCGTCCACGAGCGTTTCTCGCGTTTCGAATGGCGCGACGGAGCCGACCCGGCCGAAATGGACGACGATCCGACGCTCGGCTTCATCGGCCGCTACCAGATCCGCCACCAGACCAAGGGCGACATCTGGGACAACATGCAGAACAGCGTCGAAGACAGTTTCTCGGCCCTGCTGACGGAGTACCGCTACTGGAATCCCGACAAAGAGAACAAGGTCCAGAAACCCACCTACGGAACGAACGGCTACCTGACGCACACCTATCAGGAGAAGTACACCGGCTCCGCCAGCAAAGAGTACCTGCAGGCCACCTTCCAGCAGCACATGTGGGGCGGCGGAACCTACGAATACCTGGGTCCCGTCGGCAACAATGCCTCCTATATCTTCGGAGCCAACTTCGGCAACAAGAACGGCATCGGCGTAGTGATCGACCCCGCGAAGGAGAGCTGGAATCCGCTGATGGACGATCTGGTGAGCCGCAATCCCGACGGAACGCTGGAGTGGTGCGGTCCCTATGCCAAGGATAAAAACGCGGCAAACGGCACGGGTGGCTGGCCGGGCAACAATGAGATTGCGACGAATTCCACGCAAATCAACTACAACGGCAGCACGGGTATGCGCGGCAAGGGGAATGTATACGGTTCCTGCTACACCGCCTTCTCCAACCACTTCTGGTGGGACGACGACACCGACCGCCCCTACGCCTGGCTGATCAACTTCTCGACCGAAGGCATCACGACGTCGCATATCTCGATGCAGATTTCCGTTATGAACGCGCAGCAGAGCTTCTTCTCGCCCCGTTTCTGGTGTGCCGAATGGTCACTGACCGATTCGCAGGCCGCAAAGGACGACTCGCAGTGGAACCTGATCGGCGAATACACCATCCCCGACGTTTCCGTCTGGGCGAACACGCTCTATTCGTCGTGCGTAGCCTACAAAAGCATCGACTTCGAGCTTCCCCAGGAGATTCTCGGCCACGAAAACGTCTACATCCGGCTTCGCCCGACGAGCGACCTCTGCAGCGACGGCTCCGACTACGCCAACGCGCGCCTGAACCAGAGCGCCAGCGGCGCTGCCCTGGCCGCGGAACAGGCCAGCAGCCTCGAATATTTCGCCATCCGCTATAACAAATAGCGGCGTGTAACGAACGGTCGAAGCGGGGAGAGGACGACCGCCCTTTCCCCGCTTTTCCCGAAAGCCGTCCCATGCCGCAAACCGCAAAAACCGCAACCATGAAAAAACTGTTGCTTTTATTGGCCGCCCTGTTCGCAATATCCGCCGGCGGCATATGCTGTTCGGGTTCGGGCGACGATCCCGGAGAACAGGAAAAACCCGTCGATCCGCCCCCTTCGCCCGACGACGGCGTCGACTGGTCGAAGATCGACCCGAAAGCCACCGTGCGCGGGGTCGTGACGTGCGCCGGCGCCGCCGTGCAGGGCGTCGTCGTGACCGACGGCGTGAACATGACGCGCACGAACAAACAGGGGGCCTACGGGCTGCGCACGTCGTCCGACAAGTCGAAACTGGTCTACCTGACCGTCCCGTCGGGTTACGAGGTCGAATCCACGCGCGGGTTCATCCCCCGCTTCTACCGCAGGGTCACCGCTCCCACGAGCGTGGAGCAGGTGCAGCGGCACGACTTCACGCTGAAAAAGGTGAACAACGACCGCCACATTATGATCGTGTCGGCCGACATGCATATCCGCAACCGGGCGATGATCAAGACCACATCGTCGGCCACGCCGTCGATCTGTCCCCCGAAGGGCGAACTGGACTCCACGACGTTCCGCCGCACCTACCTCAAAGCGCTGCGCGACTACGTCAAAGCCCTGCCCGCAGGCGTGCCGGTCTACGGCATGAATCTGGGCGACATGACGCAGGAGTCGCACTGGACCAACGCCAACAAGGCGACGCTGGCCAATTTCGTCAACGTCTGCGAACGCGGGGGCATGCCGATCCAGACCTTCCACGCCATCGGCAACCACGACCACGACATGGCCGTGCAGAACATCGCCGGCGACGACGATTCGGCGGCCGAACTGGCCTATATCTCCGCGCTCGGGCCGACATACTACGCCGTCAACATCGGCAAGGTGCACTACGTCGTGTTCGACAATACGCAGTATGTCAACACCGGCGGCGACCGGTCGTTCGCCGTCCGCCTCAACCGGCGTCAGATGGACTGGGCGCAGAAGGACGCCGACTACATGCCGTCGGACGTCGAGCGCATCGTGATCGCGTGGCATTGCCCGGCCTTCCGCCGCAACCCGGGGGCCTCGTCGCCCAACCCGATGGACAACGCCGACGAATTGCTCGACATCTACAAGGACAAGCAGCTGCCCGTCACGATCTGGTCGGGCCACAACCACATCGCCGAAACGGTCACCGTACCGCGCAGCGACATGAGCGTGACCGAGTACACGCACCCGTGCGTATGCGGCGCATGGTGGTATTTCCCGCTTTGCCACGACGGCGCCCCGGCGACATTCACCCGTTACGATTTCAGCGGCGGAACGATCACGGAGCGGCGGAGCGTGAATTTCAGCGACAGCGACGAGCAATACTGCCGGGTCTACAACTCGGGGCTGAAAAACGCCGAAGGCAGGCCGGTCGTGCGCCTCAACGTCTGGGACTGGCATCCGACGTGGAAATTCGAATGCCGCGAAAACGGAGCCGCGGTTCCCGCCTCGCAGCTGAAGGCGGTCCGGGAGTACGACGACTATTACGTCACGGTCCACGACGCCTGCGGCAACGACATCTCCTCGTTCAGCTTCCTCGACAAATACCGCACCGACCACATGCTCGAATACACGCCCGTAACGCCGTCCGCCGAGATCCGGATAACCGCCACCGACGAATACGGCCGCCAGCTCTTCACCGCCACCACCAAGGC
>ENA-OROZ01002292-OROZ01002292.1-human-gut-metagenome-genome-assembly--contig:-NODE-2292-length-14742-cov-6.532307_pt1 | contig 14742 bp, 18 predicted proteins | sample MGYA00242138_ERZ509066 | MGnify/ENA primary metagenome ERZ509066 (study PRJEB26280, sample SAMEA2338691) | human gut metagenome | biome: human gut; feature: human-associated habitat; material: faeces... | reverse complement strand
TTTACGGTCACACCGTTCTCTGCCCCAACCGCAAGACTTATAGTTCCTTACGACTGTTAAGCCTTGCTTTCCAAGGCTTTTTGCATCTTCCTCTGCCGGCTGCGCACGGTGCTTTCGGCGTCTTTCGCTTCGCCTGCTGTGCGGGCAGGCCCGAAATTCAGGGAGCTATTCCTTGTTCGGCTCCGGGTCGCCTGCGAGCGAGTCGAGGTAAAGGTACAGCGGCATCAGTTCGCGGAAGCCCGCGAGCACCTCATCCCTGAGCTCCGGCGTGAAGAGCACGCCCTCGGGATTGTCGTCATAGCCGACGGCGATATTTTTCGCGTTGTACCACGGGTTCAGGAGCTTGCCGACGTCGCCCTTCGGGCGCTTGAACTGCTCGCCGGAGAGCGTGAAGCGGGATTTATTCAGCTTGCGCACGAGCTTTTCAAGCCTTTTGGGGTCGGTCTCGATGCGGCGGCGGAGCTTGGACATCGTAGCGGGGGAGGCGTCCCAATAGCCGCAGCCGTAGCTGAAGTAGTTCGGCGCGAGCTCGAAGTACAGCGCGGGCACGCCCTCGAAGCGTTCGTGCGGGCGCTCGATCGTAAACCACAGATGGTCCTTGTACGGCCCGCGGCCGAAGAGCCTGCGCGCGTCGCGGTAAATGCGGCACACGTGCAGGCGCATCGACTGCCGGGGATACTCCGCGGCGATCGCGTCAAAGAGCTCGCTGCCCAGCGCGCGCATGGGACGGTCGACGAGCGCAAGGAACTGCCCCTTGCGCGGCAGAAACCACTCGCGGCTGTTGTTGAATTTGATGCCCCAGAGGAATTCGACGGCCTCCGGTGTAAAACCCTCAAACATAGTTCACCTCAAAATGTCAGAAAAATCACAACGGTGGCAGTATACCACCAAACGCACGAAAAAAACAAGAGGGACTCGTCCTTGACGAGTCCCTCTTGCTCAGAGAGGAGCACCGCCCTGCCATGAAGAAACAGGGACAGGAGAAAGCGTTATTTCGCGGGATGGTCGACGTGGTACATATGTGTGATGAGGTCGAGCACCTTGTTGGAGTAGCCGATCTCGTTGTCGTACCAGCTGACGACCTTGACAAAGGTATCCGTCAGCGCGATGCCGGCCTTGGCGTCGAAGATGGACGTGCGCGGGTCGCCGAGGAAGTCGGACGAGACGACCGGCTCGTCGGTGTAGCCGAGGATGCCCTTGAGCTCACCCTCGCTCGCCTCCTTCATCGCCTTGCAGATCTCATCATACGTGGCGGGCTTTTCGAGGTTGACCGTCAGGTCGACCACGGAGACGTCCAGCGTGGGCACACGCATCGACATACCGGTGAGCTTGCCGTTGAGCGACGGGATGACCTTGCCGACGGCCTTGGCAGCGCCGGTGGAGGAGGGGATGATGTTGCCGGTAGCAGCACGGCCGCCGCGCCAATCCTTCAGGGAAGCGCCGTCCAGCAGCTTCTGGGTGGGAGTGACAGAGTGAACGGTGGTCATCAGGCCTTCCACGATGCCGAACTTGTCATTCAGGACCTTGGCAATGGGAGCCAGGCAGTTGGTGGTGCAGGAAGCGTTGGAGACGAAGGTCATGTCGCTGGTGTACTTATCCAGGTTGACGCCGCAGACGAACATGGGGGTGTCATCCTTGGAGGGAGCGCCCATGATGACGTGCTTGGCACCGGCGTCGATGTGGCCCTGGCAGAGCTCCTTGGTCAGGTGCTTGCCGGTGCACTCGCAGATGTACTCAGCACCCACGGAAGCCCAGGGAATGTCCTTGACCTCCATAGAGGTGAAGACGGGGTACTTCTTGCCGTTGACGATCAGACCGCCGTCATAAGCCTCGACAGTGCCGGGGAACTTGCCGTGAACAGAGTCATACTTGAGCATGTAAGCCATGTACTCGGGGTTCATGAAGGGGTCGTTCAGAGCGACGACCTCAACATCGTCATGAGTCAGGGCAGCGCGGAAAGTGAGACGGCCAATGCGGCCAAAGCCATTGATACCAATTTTCGTGAGCATGGGAAAACTCCTTTCAATATTGAAAAAACTTTAAAAGATTAAAGAATCGTTTGCGCAAACGATTATTTTTTTGCTTTCACCATCTTATCATGGACGATAAAAAATGGCAATCAGCATTTTGCATAACATTCTGAGAGCATATTGGGCAAAATGGCGAGGATTTGGTTGGAATTTGATGAAAAAGCGAAAAAGTAGAAGAAAGGAGCCAAAAAAGACTTGACGTTATATGAAGCAGGGGCGTATACTGTAAAATGCAAATGATTACGCAAACGCAGAAAAATTGCGTAAAGAGGTGAACGATCATGAAGGTGACCATCAGCGATGTGGCAAGGTTGGCAGGTGTTTCCACCGCCACGGTTTCCCACACCATCAACTCGACCCGCTACGTCTCCGGCGAGACCAAGGAGAAGGTCTACCGGGCTATCGCGGAGCTGGGCTACACGCCGGACGCCTCGGCCAGAAGCTTCCGGACCGGAAAGAAAAAAACCATTGGATTTATCGTTCCGGATATTTCCAATAAGTTTTTCGCAACAATGATCGAATCCGTGGAGAATTATCTCTCAGCCCACGGATACCATCTGATCATTGCCAATACAAAGGAGAATCCGGAGCGGGAGGAGACCAATATCCGCCTGCTTTCCGCGGGACTGGTGGACGGTCTGCTCATCGCCAGCACCATGGAGGATTTCAGTCGATTCGAGTCCCTGATCCCCGCCGGATTCCCGGTGGTGCTGGTGGACCGGACCTTTGACACAAAGCGGTTCCCGTCGGTGAGCGTGTCCAATTTCCAACCGATCTACCGCAGCGTCTGCCGTCTGGCGGGCAAGGGTGACAAGCGGATCGGCATGATCGGCGGTCTGCCCCGGCTGTCCTCCACCAAGGAGCGGATCGCTGCCTATCAGGAGGCGGTGGCGGACTGCGGTCTGCCTCAGGATGACCTGCTGATCCGCTACGGCAACTCTATGGAAAACAGCGCCCAGTCCTGTCTGGATGAGCTGCTGGAGCAGAAGTGTGACGCGCTGGTGGTGGCCCAGGGCCTGATGGCCTCGGAGACGGTGATCTACCTCCACAAGAAGGGCCTTAAGCTGGGAGAGGACATCGATCTGGTCACCTTCGTGGATTACGATTCGGATATCAACTATCTGTATTCAAAGCAGATGGACTGCATCATCCAGCCGGTGGAAAAGCTGGGCGAGACTGCCGGTGAACTGATCCTCCGGCGGATCGAGACGCCGGATGCCCCTGCCTTTGAACAGGTGCTGACTTCTACCTATCAGCCCTGCGGCATGTAATAAGAAAAACGTTTATGCCCCGTCCCGGATCATTCCGGGGCGGGGCTTTGTCTTGACAGGACCATACGGGTATGTTATGGTTGGAACGTCTCCGGAAAGTGTTTCTGACCGGCGACACCATGCCCGCATACCGTTCTGCCGGTGAGGAAGCTCCGAACCGAAAGATGAGGAAGGACAAAATCGTTATACATTTGTCATCCCCTCTGCTGAACGGCAGGGGGGATGTATTACTTTATGAGAAGGAGAGACCGCTGTGGAAGCTGTGGAAACGCGGGTGGCCGTCATTGCCATCATCGTCCGGGATGGCACGCAAGTCGCGGCGCTGAATGACCTGCTGCACCAGTACGGGCCGTATATCGTGGGGCGCATGGGTGTACCCTACCGGGAGAAGGGCGTGAATATCATCAGCGTGGCCATGGATGCCCCCGGTGACGTCATCTCCGCCCTGTCTGGAAAGCTGGGCCGCTTGGAGGGCGTTACCGCCAAGACCGTCTATGCCCCAGCAGGGAGCGTATGAAAGGAAGAAAAGCCATGAACTGGAAGAAAAAATTGTTGGCGCTGGGCCTGTCTCTGACCCTGACCCTGTCCCTGACTGCCTGCGGCCAGAAAACCTCCGAACCGGAGCAGCCAGAGGAGCCTACCCAAACGGAAGAACCGGCGGACAAAACGCAGGATGGTACAGAGGCGGCTACTGCCCATTTCAGAATTGCTGCACTGAAAGGCCCCACCGCCATGGGCCTGGTGGAACTGATGAGTCTGAGCGACACGGCCAATGAGATGATGGAGGGCAAGGAGAATGTGGTATCCACCGGCAATACCTACGAATTCACCCTGGCCGGTTCCGCCGACGAGGTGACCCCCGCCCTCATCAAGGGCGACCTGGACATGGCCTGTGTCCCCGCCAATCTGGCCGCCGTGCTGTACGGCAAGACCGGCGGCGCCGTGGAGGTGCTGCCATATGCCAACCCCACGCTGACAGCCAGGCTCTTGGGCCGGTGCGGGGCAGACGGCACCCTGCGGGACGACGGCGACTGCGTGAAGGTACTGTGTACCGGCGCATGCTCACCGGTAGGCGGGCACAACACCGTGACGGTGCGATACCGGCTGCGGCCGGTAGGCGGCAGCTACAGCGGCTATACCGCTCTGGAAAACGGGCAGGAGCAGATCATTGAGGGTGTATTGAAAACCGCATCCTATGAGCTGGAGCTGTCGGCGGTGGATGCGCTGGGGGCCGTGCGGGCGGTGGAATACGCCATCCCCACGGCGGCGGTGGCGGTACATCTGGCCCAGGGCGGCACGGCCGTGGGCGTGGGCAAGTACGCCGAGCACGACAAGGCCGTTGATATCGCGCCGGACTGGGACGTATGGTTCCGGGGCAAGCGTCTGCTGGATGCCGTGTGGCCGGTAGGCAGCATATATCTGTCCGCATCGGAGATAAGTCCGGAGACGCTGTTCGGCGGCACCTGGGAACAGGTGAAGGACCGGTTTCTGCTGGCGGCGGGGGATACCTATTCCCTGGGCAGTACCGGCGGCCAGGCGGAGCACACGCTGACGGTGCAGGAGCTTCCCAGCCACGGACATGGGTATACCTATACCGGCCAAAGCAGCACCACCGGCACCGGAGCTATCCGGCTGGTGAACCCGGGCGGCACGGTCAATGCCTATACCGGTGAAAAGGACGGCAGGACCGGCGGAGGACAGCCCCACAGCAATATGCCGCCGTATCTGGCCGTGAACATCTGGCGCAGAACGGCGTGAGAAGAAAGGATGAACGATATGGCATCAAGCTATCCAACGATACGGTACGGTTCCTCCGGACAGGAGGTTCGCCGCTTGCAGCAGGCTCTGAATCGGGAGGGCTATTCCCTGGACGTGGACGGCGGATTCGGGAAAAAGACACTGGCAGCCCTGATGGACTATCAGCGCCGGGTGGGCATGACCCCGGACGGCGTGGCGGGCAGCAAGACCTGGGCCAGCCTGGGCGTTCAATCGGCACAGGATCGTCTGGCAGACCTGGAGAAGGGGTATACGCCATCCCGGGAGACCCAGGACGCAAAGCGCAGCTGGGAGGAGCTGGCGGCCAACCGGCCCGGAGATTATACCTCCCCCTATACGGAACGCATGGAGGAGCTGCTGCGGCAGATGGAGGGGCGCGGGCCCTTTGCTTATGACCCCAGCCGGGATGACACGTTCCAGCGCTACGCCCGGCTGTACCAGCGTCAGGGACAGACGGCCATGGAGGATGCCCTGGGGCAGGCGGCTGGCCTGACCGGCGGGTATGACTCCACATATGCCCAGCAGGCCGGCCAGCAGGAGTATGGCCGCTATATGCAGGAGCTGGCGGCACTGGTGCCGCAATTGCAGCAGAACGCCTGGGACCGGTACGAGAGTCAGGGACAGGCACTGCTGGACCAGTACAAGCTGCTGCAGGGACAGGACGCATCTGCCTATGACCAGTGGCGGGACCAGGTGGAGGATTGGCAGAACGCCTCCCGCCAGGCCCGGGACCGCTATGAATCCCTGGAAAAGCAGGACTACAGCAACTATCTGGCCTTGATGAAATATTACGCCAGCCGGGCGAAGCAGGAGCAGGACGCCGCTCTGGCGCAGCAGAAGCTGGAGAGCACAGGAAAAGGCGGCGGCAGCTCCCGTTCTTCGGCCAAGAGCGGCGGGAAAAAGACGTCCCTGAGTTCCGCTGCCAGTGAGAGTCTGGAGCGCACCATGAATCGTTATCTGGGGAAGGGGGACACCCGCCAGGTAAAAAAGCTGTTTATGCAGTACCGGGACCGGATGACGCCTCTGCAGCTGCGCCGCTTTGAAAAGCTGTTGGGCCAGAATAACATTCCCATGACGGAATAATGAACAATAGAAAGCACCCCCTGCCGGGCAGCACACTGAGCCGCCCGGCAGGGGGTGTTCTGATTTTGGCTCCTTTTCGCAGGGGATTACTGGTCAAACGAAGGGTTCACGAAATACAGGTTCTTCTGATCCATCTTCTCCTTAGCCAGCCGCAGCCCTTCGCCGAAGCGCTGGAAATGCACGATCTCCCGCGCCCGCAGGAACTTGATGACGTCGTTGACGTCCGGGTCGTCGGACAGACGCAGGATGTTGTCATAGGTGACCCGGGCCTTTTGCTCGGCGGCCAGATCCTCCGTCAGATCGGCGATCAGGTCGCCCTTCACAGCCATAGACGCAGCGTTCCACGGGAAGCCGGAGGCGGCGGCCGGATAAACACCGGCGGTGTGGTCCACGAAGTACGCCTCGTATCCGGCCTTCTTGATCTCCTCCGGCGTCATGCTCCGGGTCAGCTGATGAACGATGGTGCCAATAATCTCGAGGTGCCCGAGCTCCTCCACGCCGATGTCCGTCAGCAAAGCCTTCAGCTCCGGATATGGCATGGAGTACCGCTGACTCAGATACCGCAGCGATGCACCGAGTTCCCCATCCGGCCCACCTGATGGCAAAAGGATATAATTAAGTGTAGAAGTATATGGCCAGGTGCCGGCTGGCCTTTTCATAGGTGATATGGTCAACGACGGAACGGAGGACCTCATTTTTGGCGCCTTCGTCGGCGGATGTCTCCAGGAAGCGGAGGATGTCCGCCGCTTTTTTTCCATAAGCGGCCTTATCGAAGGATTCCGGGGCCGCAGCAGCTGAAGCGGCCTGTTCTTCTATGCGGCGGATACGCTCCTCCAACCGCGCCTTGTTGTCGCGGTATTCCTCCAGAGTATCTACGCCGGCCTGGTAGGCATCCTTGCAGCGGGCCAGCCTTCGGCGCTCCTGCTCCAGCAGACGGCCATAGTCTGCGGCACGGGACGGGGTGGACGTCAGGTGGGGGACCATATGGAAGGTCAGCGTACCCACAGAGCGCTGCAGGCCCGCCAGCACGGCGGCGTTGGCCCTCCGCAGGGATAAGGAATGGGACGTGTGACACGTGCCCTTGGCATAGCTGTGGCACTGGAGAAAGGGGCAGGAGGAGCTTCGGCCGGCCATGATCAGCGTGGCTCCGCAGGCGCTGCAGCGCACCAGGCCCCGCATCATCCAGGCAGCGGGAGCCTGACGCTGGTACCTCCCGTAGGCCGCCTTGCGCTGATCCATGCGGCGCTGCACAGCCTCCCACAGGTCCATGGAGACGATCGGCGGGTGCTTGCCGTCCACAACCTCCACGCCGTCCGCTATATGTACGCGGGAATACCGGGTTTTGTGTCCAGGCGTCCAACGGATCTTCCCAATGTATACGGGGTTGCGGAGCATATACTCCACAAATCGGTTGTCCGGCCGGTTGCCGCGCCGCGTAGTGATCCCGGCATCGCCCAGCTGCACGGCGATGTCCCGGAGCCCGGCGCCATCGGCGTAGGAGCGGAACACATCGCACACGATCTCCGCCCGTTCCGGATCCACCGTGAAGGTCTTGTTGGCACTGTCGATGCGGTAGCCGAAGGGCGCTGTGCCCATGGCTTCGCCCCGGAGAAACTTTTCGCTCATGCCGCGCTTGACCTCGGCGGACAGGTTGATAAGGTAATATTCGTCAAACCACTCGATGATGCTTTCGATCAGCGTGCCGAAGGGGCCGTCCACGGCGGGCTCCTTGACGGAGATCACGGAAATGCCCTGTTTGCGCAGCAGACCCTTGTACAGCACGCTCTCCTCTCGATTGCGGGCAAAACGGCTGAACATCAGCACCAGGATCGCGTCGAAGGGCCTTTCTTTCTCCTTGGCCAGGGCGATCATGCGGTTGAAGGCCGGGCGCTTCCGGGCGGTGGCGGCGGAAATGCCGTCATCCTGGAACACATATTCCTCCGGCAGCAGGTATCCGTTCTTCCTGGCATACTCCCGGATGAGCCGGACCTGGCTGTCCGGGGAGTACTCCTCCTGGTCGTCGGTGGATACCCGGATATAGGCGGCGGCAATTTTCAGATCACTGGTGGGCATGGCGTTTCTCCTTTCACTGTGTCCGAATCGGGTACGGGTGTGGCTAACAGTAACACAAAAACAGCGATCATGCAGTCGAAAAGGCGGCGACACCCTGAATCCAGGTGAGTCCCGGTGCGCGGAAAATGCTGCCCCCCGTGTATGCAGCGGAACGCTGCGAACGGGATAGGACATCCCACCCGGCGCATAAGCTGGATGGGAGGTGTATCTCATGGCAGGAGAGACGCGGCAGCCGCTGACGTGTGTATTTTACCTGATCGACCGGGAGACCGGCGAGACCAAGCGGATCGACAAGGTTCCTCCGGAGGCTCTGGAGAAGATGAGCAAGCGCCTGAGCGAGAATATGAGCGCTTACTACACCCGGCATATGGACGAGTACGTCCGTCTGGAGGTGTAACCTGAGATGAACAGAAGAAGCCGCCCGAAGGCGGCAGGGGACGATGCCGATGTGCTTTGGCGGGTCTGGCCGCAGCTGGATTCGCGGACGCGGCAGCTGCTGGAGGACAAATATGTCCTGAACATGAGCGATGCGGAGATTGCCTCTGCCCTGGGCGTCAAGTCCAGCAGTGTGCGGATGCTGCTGACAAGGGCCAGGAGCAAGGCGCGTAAGGCGATAGAGAAGAAAATGTGAACAAAACTAAGCCTCATATATAAGACAGGTAAGCGGTTATACCCGTCTTATATATGAGGCATTTTTGTGGTAAGAGGGACTCCGTTTTTGGCGGTCAGCCCCGTCATGCGGCTGAAGCTGTCGTAGGCGTAGTTAGCGGAGATGGCACCCTCCGTCGCCTTGGTCAGCCGGTTGTCCTTGTCATAGGCATAGCTGCTTGCTGTCCGGACGTGACCGTCAGCCGTGGTAAAGAGTCAGAAGGTAGGAAGAAAGATTCCGGACAACATCCTGGGCGTTTCACGCTGTTCTGCAGAAATACATTTCAATGCGGTATTTTACTTGTCTTGTTGATGTTAATACCCGGTGTATATTTTTCGTCGCCCCGATATGCAAATTGCGGGTCTGTATCATCGGCTAATCTGATAATGTACAGAGACCGTATACCCACATTATCTGCATCTGCGGTATCCAGCAGCATATATTCCATGGCAAAGCGGTACTTATCCTGGGTCGTTTCAACATCGTAAGTCGCATACAGGCATTTCCAATAACGTCCCGTACCATCTTCGTTCATCCCACCTATAGATCCAAGGCTGCCCCAGTCATTATATGAAAGCATATCACCTCGGAAGTAGTCAAACAATGCGGTGATAGTTTCTTCTATATTTTGCGATTCCTTCAGTGATTTTTCAGAAAAGAATGCTTTCAGAGCGACACGGTCTTGATTTTGAATGGCTCCTATTAGAGCTTCAAAACGCTCATTTGCAGTCTCTCTCTCATTTTTTTTAAATAAATCTCTTACCATATTTGAGTCACCTGATGAGCAAGACGTTAATAATAGGGTCATAATAATCAGCATTAACAAACATACTTTCCTCATAGCAATTACCTCATAACATCAAAAGTAAAACCTGGCTATACAGCATATTGCCCCATGCGTCGTAGATATAAGTCACAACCGTGTTCCCGTTGCCGTCCACGATCTGAACCACATCGCCCTGCGCATTCTTGACGTACAGATATGTGGTCCCGTTGTACGTCACGGACACCGGGCCCAGAGAGTCGTAGGTAAAGTGCAGCTTGCTGCTGCCCCAGGACATCTCCGTCAGTTTAAAACAATGGTCTCTTGATTGATATACACGGTGTAGCTTTCAGAGAATTCGGGAATATAGGCAAAAAAGCAGTACATTCGAGCCACCCCATTCTCAATTTCGTAGGAGTAAAATGTAGAAAATGCGGAGTCTGACACGGATGGGAGCGGATCCTGATCTGTCGACATGTAAGTAAGGTGAATGTAGTGGTCTCCATAGTCCGGGACGAAGCACTCTGTTATGTGGCACAAGTTGTCCTCTATTTGTGCCACTTTATCGGTGTAACGCAAAGAAATAGGGGCGACCTGTCCATTGTCGAGGATCTGAAAAACATTCCATTCGTAGTCGCCGTTTGATGCATTGTACCAATACAGTAGGGCAGTTTCCGTTCCATCTACCCGCAGGATGACATCCTTTTTTGATAAATCAACGAATGAAGGCCAAACGGTAACTGAAGACATGCAGGCTGTCAGAAGAAAAACCAAGAAACACAAATGAAAAAACGGAATGATGCGTTTAAATAATTTCATATAATTTATCACCCTATGAACATCTGACTAAATGCAGGCGCTAACTGCGGCATATAAGCAAGTAGTCATCCATATCCCTCAAATGCCGCAAAGGCCATCAAGGCGACCACCCTGGCATCCATACTGACACAAGCATACCCGGCACTTGAAGCGCCTCGGTCATCATACCACACGTTAGAAATCTCCCACTCAATTCGCAATTCTGCAGCATCTGCTCTTACACTGTATATCATCCCAGAATTTCCAAATTTAGAAGCCGCATACGAAATACCAACACCATTTTAAACAGATCATAGGCAAAAGAGTTCCCCAGAGGAATCCGTGTAGATATATCTCCATCTTCAATATCAATGTTGGCAAATGGATGGGATATCAATGCGGCATCAGAAAATGCAGGAGTTGATACAATATTACCCGTTTCGTATCGAATAAAATTGCACGGAGTGCGTACAGGGGCATTCGAATTTATATCACGACTTGAAGCTGTATAAGTGACTCCTGTAGCACGGACATAGATTCCAGATGTATTCATTGTATGTCGCCTTGCCTGCAATTTGATGTAATACTGAGCATCCCGCGTTCCGCCATCTGTCATCATAGTCATAGTATTGCGGGGAAGCATCCCACTGGAATCCCGATAGCGCAGGGGATTTCCATTGCAGTACGCAAACATGTTATATCCGGTAAATCCCTGTCCCGTGGAAGCATAGCCGTCCGCATTGATAAACCTTCCCCAGACCGGGTTATAGTACCGGCTGCTGAGGTAGTAGAACCCCGTCTCGGTGTCATAGACGTACCCACGATAGCGCAGGGGATTCACAGCACCCAGCGTGGCGGCCATGCTGCCAGGCGTAGGTCCACGTGCCGCCGGACAGGGGATTGCCTATGGCGTCGTAGGTAATGGACTTCCCATTGAACGCCTACTATTGTGTATATAGTCTTGCCATAGGTTATAGTCCACTGCGGCAGTGCTCTGTGACAGGCAGATTTGTATAAGCAAACCCGCCTGTCACAAAGTCGATGAGATTATTTACTGCACTACCTTAATGGCATCCTGATCGATATACACAGTGTAGTTCGCTGGGAGTTCTGGAAGATAGGCAAAATAAATGTACTGCACGGTGACTCCGTTTTCTATTACATACGGATAGAAGGTGGAATGGGTGGAGTCAGATACAGACGGTGCCGATTCAGAAGTTTTTCCCGAGCAATTGAGATAAAGATAATAGTCGCCGTCGTCCGGAGAAAAACAAATATCTATTCGGCCGAAATAGTTTTCGGTATCCAATTCCTTCAACTCGATATACTGTATTTGTATCGGAAGGCTACGGCTGCTGACGGGCTTCCGATAGACATTCCACTTATATTCGTGTGATGTGCAGCGCAGAAGCAGCAAGGATGTTTTTGCACCATCCACCTGTACCACGATGTTTTCTGAGGACAATTCGGTACTCGCTGGCTGATTTGAAAATGGAAGCATGCAAGCTGTCAGTGGAAAAATCAAGAAGCCAAAATAAATGATCAGAATGACGTGTTTTAATAGTTTCATATTGTTTTCTCCATCACCCCATGAATACCTGATATAAAATGGGTGCTAATTGCGGCGCATAAGCAAGTAGCCATCCTGCTCCTACCGATACAGCATAGGCCGCGAAGGCAACCATTCTGGCATCTACACTGACGCATACATAATTAGTATTGGTAGTACAGCCCCGTTTTGGTGTCGTAGACGTACCCGCGGTAGCGCAGGGGATTTGCAGCGCCGAGGGTGGCGGCCATGGTGCAGTCGGTGGACAGGGGCGCACCCCAGGGGCCATAGGCGTAGGACACCACCTGGGTGCCGCTGGCATTCGTTACTGACGGAGTACTGCCAGGGAGTTTCGATAAGTGCTATGTAGTATCAGAACAGAAATGCTTGCGATGTGATTAGCGATTGTCTATTCCCAACATACAACTGTACACGCAATGGTTTTCAATCTGGGATTAAGTCCGGGCAAATCGAGAAGTCCACGATGCCGGACCCTTCATAGCTGCGCAGGTAGGTGATCGTGATCCGATAGGTCCGGCCATCCGCCGACGCGCGAAACTCGGCGGTGGTGTAGTGGTCCTTGTCCGATATCTCCGTCTTGTGACCCGTCATACGCTCCAGCTGCCAGCCGCCGCGCAGGGGGATACCCAGCTCAGACAAAAAGGCGTCCATGTCCCATAGCTCACCCGTCGCCTTGGTGGGGTGGAGGCAGGACTGCCAGCGTTTCTCGTCCCGCCGGGTCAAAGCCTCCAGGGCCTCCTGGCAGACCGGCTGCATTTTATTCTGCGCATTCCGGCCTGCAAATGCAATCGCCAGCATGGCCAGCACAAATACCGCGGAAAACAGAATGACATATCCCAGCTTCTTCCGGGAGTCGGGGGAGGTGTCCAGCAACTGTTGCTGGATGCCGATGCCGATGCACGTCAGAACGTGTGCAAACACCGCGCTGAGGAGCCACCCGGTTGATAAGCGGATCAGCAGACTGCCGATGGCCAGCAGAAGGACGGTCTCCAGAAAGAGGGCGAATTTGCGCTGTCTGGCTGTGACCAGGGTCAAAAGGTAATAGATCACGTTGAGAACGGGAATGAAGGTGATGGCCCCCACTTGGTTGTCCAGGTGGAAGATTTCTTTTTTCTTCCCCAAATAGATTCTGATTCTGATTCTTTTTCTCATGATGAAAACACAACTCCTAACTAAATCAGAATCTTTTTAATCATCATCCCAGCAAACCTCAAAAGAGAATCCAATTAATGAAGATGCAGAAAAACCAAAACCTTTCTCTCCATATCCAAACGAGAAACCGGGACCTGCATATCCGGGCGGCAGGATTAATTAAAAGTGCAGCTTTGTAAAAATTACTTATCCATTTTGTATGCCAGCACAGTAGAGTAACACTTTCTGATTTGTCTGCTTACCTCCGGCGGCGTGTTTCGAATCAGCAACTCATAGTTTTTGGGGGTATACAGGATACGCAAGAATCCTTTGTTGATACGATATGCCGCTATTTTATGGGTATACTCCACTGGAACCGGATTTCTACTGAAATAGATCCAAAACTCCGGACGGCCCTCTATGAGGCTGTAGTCCATACCGATGTACTTCATATCAGCATAGGAATAGCTTTGCCTGGTAAACATCGCCCACAATACGATTTTGTCCTCATGCAGTCTTACGATAGACAGCCAGTCATACCGCCGGAAGAAGGCTGCGATCCATAGGGGAGCCGGAGGGGCAATGATGTTCAATATTGCTTCCAGATGACCTATCTCTTCATATTGCAGGCTTTCAAAAAACAGATAAATCCCGACAGACTGTATCAGCAAATATACTACCGTTATAATCAAAAACCGGCGCGGCGCACAAAGAAAGGCCTTATTTTTCATTGTAATATTTCCCTAAATGCAATCTACTTTCCTTCCTTGGCAAACCTGGCCTGACGGGCGCGCTTTCGCTTTTCACGCCGCCGCCTGGCAGCAAGGCTGGAAAAATACTGCCTGAATCCCCCAAGGCCGGAGAAGAAACCTATTGCCAGGAAAATCAGGGCACCTGAGCAGAAAAGTCCATGAAGGAGACATTTGTCCCTATGCGCCAGTTGGCTTGAACGCTCCATCGTTTGAAACACACGGCTATCACTGCGGATATCACATGCAGACGTTCCACGCCTGGGGTCCCGGTATAAGCGCAAAGATAGCCTTTCTCCCGCAGGAATACTCAGCAGCGTCCGATCCTCCAGCGTGTATACGAAATAAACGTTTCCGTCTGTGAAATGCAGCCTGATGTGCTGCTTAGAGTGCATCGCTCTATAACCAATGTGCCAGGTGGTGTATTTCTCCACATGGGAAAGCGTACCGGTGTAGGCTTCTGTATTTGACTCGTCAAAATGAGAGGGCAACCTACACACTACCGTCTCCAGTACCGCAAAGATAGACAGCACAACCAACATGTATAGCAGTGCACCTTTCGCACTTTTAGACAGCTTTACCTTTTTCTTTTGCATAAATCACAACCTAACCGACCCTTTTTCATGTATCTGAGTAACCGCATTATTTATTGCGCTTATAGCTCCATTTATTGCGCCTGCTGCAATAATATGCCAAAATTCCCCGCCGTCATCTTTTCGGCTGATCGGGTTATTGTCGCAGTAGGCAAAGAGATTCTTATCCCAGTTGGCTTTGTCGGGGGACGCAGCTACCACGGCGGCGGTATCCGCATTGATAAACCTTCCCCAGACCGGGTTATAGTACCGGCTG
>ENA-OROZ01002283-OROZ01002283.1-human-gut-metagenome-genome-assembly--contig:-NODE-2283-length-14779-cov-2.219641_pt1 | contig 14779 bp, 19 predicted proteins | sample MGYA00242138_ERZ509066 | MGnify/ENA primary metagenome ERZ509066 (study PRJEB26280, sample SAMEA2338691) | human gut metagenome | biome: human gut; feature: human-associated habitat; material: faeces... | reverse complement strand
CAAAGTAAAATATAATAATCGAGAATTGAAAATTGGTAATGAAAAATGATAAAACCTCACGTACACGTGTTGACCTAGAAGAGCATCTATCCATCATGTATTGTATGATGGAATAGGTGATCAATAGATGTTTGCCGGATATGTAGGAGAAGGGAAGGAGAAATATAGAATTTTTCAAGACGATATGCGTGTTTATTTCGCGAAAAAATGTATCTTTAGCCAAATAAAATATTGAATATGGAGTGGTTCGTGTTATTTATGCTTATCGCGATAGGTCTTGTCCTGTTGATTCTCGAATTTCTAGTATTTCCGGGGGTGAATGTTGCCGGGATTCTTGGCTTCGCTTGTGTTGTCGGGGCTGTTTGGCTGGCTTATTCTACGATGGGAACAACGGTCGGGCATTTCACTTTGTTGGGGACGGCTCTTTGTGGTTTCGGGGTGACTTATTATGTCTTGCGATCGAAGACGTGGAGACGTATGCAGTTGCACACGCAGATTGACAGCACGGTGGAAGGGGTGGATGAATCCATTCGGGAAGGTGATATCGGGATGACGCAGGGACGCTTGGCCCCGATGGGAAAAGTACGGGTGGGGGATAGTGTGGTCGAGGCAGAATCCCGCTCCGGGTATATTGAGGAGAACCGGGAAGTGATCGTGTTGAAAGTATATAAAAATAAGATTGTAGTTAAATTAAAAACTGAATAGAAGATGGAGAGTAGTTTGTTTTTTCTGGTAGCGGTTATCGCCGGAGGTCTTTTTTTACTTTGGATGATACTCTACTTTATTCCGATTGGCTTGTGGTTTCAAGCGTTAGTGTCTGATGTGAAAATATCTTTGTTGCAATTAGTTTTGATGCGTTGGCGGAAAGTGCCTCCCACGATCATCGTTCGTGCCATGATCGAGGGGAAAAAGGCCGGTTTGGAACTTTATCGTGACTTGCTGGAGGCGCATTATCTGGCGGGGGGTCACGTGGCTCAAGTGGTACATGCCTTGGTGTCCGCGTCAAAAGCGAATATCGACCTGACGTTTCAAATTGCAACGGCCGTGGACTTGGCCGGTCGCGACGTGTTCGAGGCCGTGCAGATGAGCGTGAACCCGAAAGTGATTAATACTCCGCCGGTGGCTGCCGTGGCTAAAGATGGTATACAGTTGATAGCCAAAGCCCGGGTTACGGTGCGGGCTAATATCCGTCAATTAGTTGGGGGTGCCGGGGAGGAAACCATCCTGGCCCGTGTCGGGGAAGGTATTGTCTCTTCCATCGGTTCTGCAGCCTCTCACAAGGAGGTATTGGAGAATCCGGACTCTATTTCGAAGGTAGTGTTAAACAAGGGATTGGATTCGGGTACTGCTTTTGAAATTTTGTCTATTGATATCGCTGATATTGATATAGGTAAGAATATCGGGGCTGAATTGCAGACCGATCAGGCCGAGGCCGATTTGAAGATCGCCCAGGCGAAAGCGGAGGAACGTCGGGCGATGGCTGTTGCTACCGAGCATGAAATGAAGGCGCTTGCCCAGGAGATGCGGGCAAGAGTAATCGAGGCCGAGGCGGAAGTACCCCGGGCCATGGCCGAGGCTTTCCGTAGCGGTAATTTGGGTATCATGGATTACTACAAAATGAAGAATATCGAGGCGGATACGCAAATGAGAGAATCCATTGCCAAGCCGAATGATAAGAAGAATAACCAGAAATAGTGAATGGATGGTTAAAAATGTAAAACAGACCCGGGTTTTCTCGGGTCTGTTTTATTATGAAACTAAAGTGTCCGTTAAAGTTGGAAGCGATAGTTATCAACGAGCAATTCATCACAATGACTAGCGATAAACCGGATGATTTCTAATCCTTTCTTTCGAGGTATACGGATGCTTTCTCCAACAATAAGCATATCTTCGATGTTGGGATTCCCGTGGTTGTTGACGGTGGTGGCATGTCCTCCGTTGTAGCCTTTGTTGCAAAGAGTGAGGTCGTAGGCGGGGGCTAGAGACCAAGTTCCTTCCCTGCAAATGAAACTGAAATTTTTGGCATGATCATCTTTATTGTCTGTTAGTATGTTGAAGACCATTCTTTTGAACATTTCGTCAACTTGATGAGGATCTTGCGTGAGATAACCTGTCAGGTGGAGAAGTGTTTTATAATCCAGTTTGGGAAGTTGAATCGATTCGTTCAATAATGCTCCGGCTGTGGCAATATGCAATCGATTTTCGTTTTCTATATCAAAACGTTTGGTTGCGAAATATTTTCCGTCAAATAATCTGAAGTCAGGAACCGTGATTTCACATTGGCGAGCTATTTCATTGTATCGATACTCCATGATGCTCATATCCGAGGGATCGTAGGTGTGACGGAATTTGACTAGCCAAGAGCCTTGTTCATCGAGTAATAAACATTTGGGGCGGCATCCCCCGGAATTACCGCTGTTAAAATAAAGGGTGTCTTCGCCTTTGTCAGATTTTTCTGATAACACGTCTAGTGCCATTTGTTGGAGTTTGTCTAATTCCGGTAGGTTTTTATCTTCGCCAATGTAAGTTTCCGGCAGATAGCATAAAGCTCCCAAGCCTGAGCAACCAACAATGCTTAGTCTTTGAATGGGAGTGAGTTTTGAATCGTCTATTCCTTGTTTTTTTAATAGCCTATTTAACAGGTAACGTCCATAACCATCGGGTAGGCTATCTTCAAAAATTCCAAAATTTCCCCAAAACGGTTCGGGTTTGGCCAGAAAGAGATCCGGTTTGAGAGGAAGGTCAAGGGGAGATATTGAGAATCCCGTGGCAATCCATTCTTTATCGTATTGGAAAGCACAGCATGAATTGTCCGGGGTCATGCAGAGTTTGCCCACAATCCTGTCGTGATAAAGTACATTTAGTTTATCGGTCCATTTCATTTCGTCCTCGCTTTCTGTTTTTGTTTCTATTGATTGTTTCCAATTCTTCCATCGTGTTATAGAGGGGACGAGACAATAATTCCTTAATATCTTTGCTGTAACCTAATGTCTTGGCCATAGACACGAAAGCGGCCAAAGATATGGTGTGTTTCTGCTCGAATTTGGCAATCGTGGGGGTGGGTACGCCACTTAGCTTGGAAAGGGCGTTTCTTGATAATCCCTTTTCCAGTCTTCGTTGCTGTAGGTTTTTAGCAAGAATTTCCAGTAATTCATCCGGTGTATCTAAATCAAAATTGTATATTAAATTCATACTATAATATCTATTATATGAATATTTTGTGTTTATGGAATACTATAATATTCATTACAAAGATACGAATTTCTTTTTATGAAACGAAATACCGCGGGGAATTACCGGGAAAAGTAACTCCCCGGTAATTCTCTGAGATTGTAGCGCGAGGCCATGACTTCCCCGTATGCGCCGCAGGAACGAATGGCGATCAGGTCTCCCCGCTTGGTGAGGGGGAGTTCCCGGTCTTTGCCGAAGCAATCGGATGATTCACAGATAGGGCCTACCACGTCGTATTTTTCGTGTTCTCCCGCGGAGGTTAGGTTTTCTATCCGGTGGAAAGCCTGGTAAAGTGCCGGACGTAGAAGGTCGTTCATTCCCGCGTCGAGGATGACAAACTTTTTATGTTTCCCTTCCTTCACGTACAGAACGCGAGAAATGAGTGAACCGCATTGCCCGACGAGGGATCGGCCTAGTTCGAAATGAAGTTGCTGACCCGGCAGGGCTTCGAAGAAATCGGCAAAAATCTGGAAATAAGAAGCAAAGTCGGGGATTAGACCACACGTGGGGCAATCGTAATTGATGCCCAAGCCACCGCCGAAGTTCACGTGAGGGAGAAGGATGCCCTGTTCTTTCAATCGAGATTGTATTTCGTTTACTCTCAGGCAAAGTCCACGGAATACCGTGAGATCGGTGATCTGGGAACCGATGTGAAAGTGTAGCCCGATAAGATGGATGTTTTCCATTTCCCGGCAGGCTGTGATGGCACGGTCGAGGTCGTAAAGGTAGAACCCGAATTTGTTTTCTTCAATTCCCGTGGTGATGTAGTGATGCGTGTGGGCATCCACGTTGGGATTTACCCGAAGAGCGATGGAGGCTTTTTTCCCCATTTCTCCGGCCAGCATGTTGATCACCTCTATTTCGGGTAAAGATTCGCAGTTGAAGCAAAATATCCCTTTTTCAAGTGCCAGCCGGATTTCCTCGTCACTTTTCCCGACTCCGGCATACACGATCTGTTGCGCGGAGAAACCATTGGCTACGGCTTGGGCAACCTCGTTGCCACTCACGCAGTCCGCCCCTATCCCGTGGCTTTGAATGATGTCGAGAATATGTGGATTGGCATTCGCTTTTATGGCGTAATGCAAATGAAATCCGTGTTTTTTAGCCGCCTGGGAAGCTGCTTGAAGGGTGGCCTGTAGAAGAGTCGTGTCATAGTAATAAAACGGGGTCTTCAAGGTTTGAAATGTTTTGATGGTTTCTATATTCATGGAGGTTGAATTTATGAGGATTATGAACTCACTGGTTTAACAATCTTTCGCTAAGTGCTTCAAGCGCTTTTTGTTTGTCGGTTTGTTTCACGAGCAGGGAAATGCTGTGTTCGCTAGCCCCGTAAGAGATCATGTGCAGGGGGATATCTTTCAGGGCGGTGAGAGCCCGGGCTGCAAGCCCGCTATTGTTGATCGAGCAATCCCCGACGATGCAGATGATGGAAAGCGATTCTTCAACCTCGATTGTGCCGTATTTCGCGAGGTCTTTTTGGATGTCTTCCAGGTGGCACGTGCTGTCGATCGTGAGGGATATAGCGACTTCCGACGTGGCAATCATGTCGATCGGGGTTTTCCAGGATTCGAATATTTCGAACACTTTTCGAACAAAACCGTAGGCAAGCAGCATGTTGCTGGATTTGACTTTTATGGCCGTGATCCCGTCTTTTGCTGCTACCGCCTTGAAATCTTGGATGGGGCTTTCTTTCGTGATCAAAGTTCCCTCGTCGCTTGGGTTCATCGTGTTTTTCATGCGAACGGGAATGTTTGCTTTTTTCGCGGGCTGAATGCTTGACGGGTGGAGAATTTTTGCTCCGAAATAGGCGAGTTCTGCCGCTTCGTCAAAAGATAGGGAACGAATGGCTTTCGTGTTTTTCACGTACCGCGGGTCGCTGTTATGTACGCCGTCAATGTCGGTCCATATCTGAATTTCATCGACGTTGAGTGCAGCGCCGATTAACGCGGCTGAGTAATCGCTGCCTCCTCTTTTCAGGTTGTCTATTTCCCCGTAGGCGTTTCGGCAAATAAATCCTTGGGTAATGATAATGCGCTCTGTGGCCGGATTGGATAATAGGCGTTTTAGATTTTGTTCGATGTAGAAATAATCCGGTTCACAATCTTTGTCGATACGCATGAAATCCAAAGCGGACAGGAGCGTGGAAGGAATGCCTTGTTCTTGTAAATAATAATGCATCAGCGTGGTGGAAATGATTTCTCCTTGGGCGACCACCGCTTTTTCTTGTAACGGGTAGAAGTCCTTGTTGATGAATGAGCGGAGATAGGTAAAGATGGTTTGTACAAATTCTTGTCCCCGGTGCTTGAATTCCTCGGTGCTGTAGAGGTCGCTAATAGTCATCAGGTAATCCAGTTCGAGATTTTGAATTGTCGTCAAGGCTTCCTGCCTATCATTGCGGTATAGATAGTTGGTGATGTCTACTAACGTGTTGGTCGTTCCGGACATGGCAGAAAGAACGACAATTTTGGGTTGGTTGTCCGAGATTAATTTTGCCACTTCTTGAATTCGTTGAGCGGAACCAACCGAGGTTCCTCCAAATTTTAATACGTTCATACGTTTATTGTTTTTAAATCATTTATTTTTTGCATGAAAAAAGCCCGTGTTTTCACACAGGCTTTTTCGACAGTTTTTTGATAACAGTGCGTTAGCCTGCAAAGAGCCTTTGCATGCACATCATCTGTTTATAGTTATTTGTATACTTTGTTCTCATTCTTCTTTTGTGTTTTTCACGATGCAAATATTGCATATTGAAATTGAAAAAACAAGCCTTTGTTAAAATATTAACAGATATGTGGCTACGCCACGTTACAAGTTACAGGTTGGCAAGTTCTTTTTTAACAATCTGCGCTGGCCTGTAATCTTCCGCAAAAACTAACTTTTGCGGAAAATGACGGCTGTCCAATTGTCTTTTACTTTGTTGGATTGATAGGTTAGTTGCAATGATTCAGCTTTCTCGCGAATGATGGGAATGTCTTCGGTGTAGAATCCGCTCATGATGAGGTAACCCTTGTCGTTAAGCACGTTCACGTATGCGGGCATGTCATTCAGTAATATATTCCGGTTGATATTGGCTAGAATGATGTCGTAATGTTCCCGTCCGTCTAGTAAAGTTGCATCCCCGATGAGCACGCGTATATTGTTCAGGTTGTTGGTGGCAATGTTTTCCATGGCGTTGTTGTAGGCCCATTCATCGATGTCGATACCGGTAACCGATTGAGCCCCGCTTTGTGCGGCCATGATAGATAGAATGCCGGTGCCGCATCCCATGTCAAGGACTTTCTTGCCGGAGAAATCAGGTTTCATGTCAAGAATCGTTTCCAGCATGAGTGCTGTCGTGGCATGGTGGCCCGTACCAAAACTCATTTTCGGGTCGATGATGATTTCGTGTTCTATGTTTTCAATCATGGGATGGAATCCGGCTCTTACCAGAATTCGGTCTTGCACGAGGATTGGTGTGAAGTTTTCCTCCCAGATTTTATTCCAATCTTGATTCTCGATTTCTGCTTTTTCCCAGGAGATCGTGTACAGAGACTGGAAGAAGGAAAGGATTTCCAATGATTTTACTTGTTCTTCATCAAATTTGTTGCTTGGAATGTAAGCCTTAAAACCGTCGTCCGTGTATGAAAAACTGTCGTATCCGAGGTCGCCGAGTTCGGCAATAATCGCATCTGCAATGTCCTCCACGTAAGGGGAGATGTGGAATGTGAGTTCTGTATAAAACATGCTATCTGATTTTTTTGCAAATGTAGCAAAAAATCAGATAGCTATGCTCTTCACATGATTTTCTCTAGTTTATCGAGAGATTGAGCTATTTCTTGATCGGAAAGCTCGAAGTTTTGGAGGTTTCCCCCAAGGTACTGTTCGTAAGCGTAGAGGTCGATCATGCCGTGTCCGGATAGGTTGAACAGAATCGTTTTGGCTTTTCCTTCGGCTTTGGCGATTTTCGCTTCCCGAATCGCTTGCGCTATGGCGTGGGTGGACTCTGGAGCGGGAATTATTCCTTCGGTTTTGGCAAATAAGATCCCAGCCTCGAAGGTTTCTAATTGTGGGATGGCGACGGCTTCCATCAATTTGTCCTTGAGGAGTTGGCTGACGATGACCCCGGCTCCATGGTAGCGTAATCCTCCGGCATGAATGCTCGCGGGTTGGAAGTCGTGTCCCAGCGTGTACATGGGAAGTAAGGGGGTCAACCCGACGGTATCACCGAAATCGTATTGGAATTGACCGCGGGTTAACTTCGGGCAGGATTGCGGTTCCACGGCGATTACCCGGGTGTGTTTTCCTTCTTTCAGGTTTCGGCGAATGAATGGGAAACTGATTCCGGCGAAATTTGAACCACCCCCGAAGCATCCGATCACGATGTCCGGCTCATCTCCGGCTTTTTCCATCTGGAGAAGTGCTTCCTCTCCGATGATGGTTTGGTGTAATAACACGTGGTTCAGTACACTACCTAGAGAGTAATTTGTCATGGGATCCTGGGCGGCAAGTTCAACGGCTTCGGAGATGGCAATCCCCAGGCTACCGGCTGAATCCGGGTGTTCCCGCAGAATTTTTCTTCCGGCTTCTGTCAGGTTGCTGGGTGACGGGATCACGTCTGCTCCCCACGTGTTCATCATCAACTTGCGATAGGGTTTTTGGTTGTAGCTTACTTTTACCATGAACACTTTCAGGTCCAGACCGAAATGCTGACAGGCAAAACTTAATGCTGTACCCCATTGCCCCCCACCGGTTTCTGTGGTGATGCGTTTGATACCTTGCTTGTAGTTGTAGTAAGCCTGTGCAATGGCCGTGTTCGGTTTGTGAGAGCCGGCCGGGCTTGTACCTTCATTTTTGAAGTATATTTTTGCGGGAGTATCTAGCGCTTTTTCTAAAGCGTAGGCTCGCACGAGAGGGGTCGATCTCCATATTTTATATAAGTCTTGCACTTCGTCGGGGATCTCGATGTAGCGTTCTGTAGCAAACTCTTGTTTTGCCAATTCTTGGGCAAATAGCGGATAAAGGTCTTCCGGTTTCAACGGTTGCTTTGTTCCCGGGTGAAGAGGTGGAAGGGGTTTATTGGGCATATCAGCCACGATGTTGTACCATTGAGTTGGCATTTCTTGCTCGGTGAGCATAAATTTTTTGATTGGTTTCATGATTTTGATTTTAAAAAAGGTGAATAAAAAAGAGAGCCTACTGTTCGTAAACAATAGGCTCTCTATATTTTAATTATGCAATACAATCACATAACCTCATTGTTTACGATGAAGTTTAAAAAGGTGCCACCACCAAGTTTGGGTTATGTGTTGATTATGCATCATGTTTCTTTATTTTGTAAAGACAAAGCTATATAGAGATTTTCTTTTTTCCAAATTCTATCGTAAAAATAATGTTGCTAAATGAAATTTAATGCTTACATTTGCAGCATCCCACTCGAATTAAAGTTATAAAAGACGTGTATTGCATAAAAGAGATTGCCTCCGGTGTGCAATAGCACGTCTTTTTTTAAATTCAGAGTGGGATCTAATTTATAAAGAGCCGGAGGCATTTCTTACTAAATTGGTTTAACGTTTGGTTTAAAGTTATTGTTATGTTTTTGCATAACAATTTTTGAAAATTCTAAATTGTCTTAAGGTGGGGCCGTGATGGTGACCCACCTTTTTGTAACCTATACCGTCATAATTTCGTATAGTTCCATGTTAAATTTCTAGCTAAACTAAATTTGAATATGATGAAAACTTTTGGAAGAATTGGATGGATTTGCATGATGGCAGTTGCCGCAATTTTGATGTTTGCTTCTTGCGGGAATAGCCAAAAGAACAAGGTTCAGTCGGGGAAACAAGTGCAAGAGCCGGTAGGAACTGTCGTGGAGGAGTCGGAAGTTGTCGTGGAGGTTGATAGTATTACGCCTGATTCGACCACTCAGGACACTAAAAGATAAAAGTTAAAAACTGAAAGCTAAAAGTTGGTACTGATTCTTTTATCTTAAAAAGACAAAGCTCCCGGGTACCCGGGAGCTTTAGTCTTATAGTATCATTTGCGGCATGAATTCAAAACTGTTGTACTGGGGACGTAATCTTTCCGTGTTGTAGAATTTGGGAACATCCACGATCTTTTTACTGCTGGTTACAATCTCGATCGGGGCGTTGTCATAACGTCCGTTTCTTAGGATGACTAACCTGCCGTGTAATCCTTTATTGATTAAATCCAGGGCTAGGTTCCCGTATGCCATGGGTACGATAGAGTCCAGTGCATCCGGGTCCCCGCAACGAACCAAATATCCCAGTCTTTGCGTGATGGTGTTGATTACTTGTCCGTGGTTAAATTGTGGTGTGAGTTCTTTCAATTGTTGCGAGATCATGTTCCCGATGCCTCCCAGTTTTTTGTGTCCAAACATGTCTGTTTCTTCGCTTTGAAAAATCATGCTGCCACCGGAGAACGTGGCTCCTTCGGATACGAGCACCACCGAATATTTGCTGGGATTCGTGAAACGATCTTCGCAAAGCAGTTCGGTCAGACGTTCGATGTTGAATTCATATTCCGGAATGACGCAACGGTTGGCAGCCCCGGCTAAGGTGGGGAGCATTGCCGTGAATCCGGCATAACGTCCGAAGACTTCTAGAACCAGTATTCGCTCGTGAGATCCGGCAGACGTGCGGAGATCATGTGTGAGGGCAATCGTGCGGGTAATACAGGTGCTGAAACCAATACAGTAATCTGTTCCGGGAACATCGTTGTCCATGGTTTTGGGAATAGCCACGACTTTCACTGCTCAAGCGTACCGCGTAGCTCAACGTGTCGTCGCCCCCGATAGGGATCAGGTAATCGATGCCCATGAATTCTAGGTTCTTCAATACTTCCGGGGTCAAGTCGTTGATTTCGTCCGTGTATTTGTCCTGTAGATGTTTGGGTACGTTTGCTTTTGGCACGTGGGATGCCCTGGTTCTTGATGTGTGTAGGAATGTCCCTCCGGTGCGTCCGGCTTTATTCACGATTTCTTCTGTCAATTCAAAGAAATTGCCGGAATTGTCATATTGCGGATCTCGTACGATGTCGATTAAGCCACCCCAGCCTCTTTTAATCCCGATAACTTTATATCCTTCGCGTAAGGCTCGAATCGTTACTGCCCTGATAGCTGGATTCAAGCCGGGAACATCTCCTCCGCCAGTGAGAATCCCTATAATTCCTCTGTTTTTTTGTTGTCCCATAATGTATTGCTTTATGTTAGTAAAATCGAACTAATGTACACAAAATTGTTCAATTAATACGTTAAAATCATCATTAAGTAAGTATATTTGTCTGTTTTTTATGGATAAAAGAATGTTAATATAATGATATGGAGAGTTTGAGATTTCTTTGGGGAGAACTGGGTGCTTTTAAGTACGGGGTAATACTTCTGTTTGTGTTGATACTCACTTACATGTATCACATTATCCGTCGGTGTGTGATTGTGTCTCGTAAAAACGAACCGAGAGATAAACAGGTACATGAAGGAGTGTCGGTTATCATCACGTCACACAATAATGCGGAGTGTTTGCGACGGAATTTGTCAAGTTTTTTGATGCAACAATACGATAATTTTGAGGTGATCGTGGTGGATGAATGTTCTGAAGATGACACGCAGGATGTATTGGCCGAGATTCAGAAGGATTATCCACAATTGCGATGCACGCGAATATTTCCGGATACGAAATTCAGATTTACTAAAAAATTGGCTATAAATATTGGTGTTTTGGCTGCCAAGCACGATATCTTGTTGTTTTCAGAGATTAACTGCCATCCCTCTTCCATGTATTGGATAAAGACCATGGAGTCATATTTTGATGAAAATACAGCAGCTGTCATCGGTTTTGCGAATTATGATTCCACCGAGAAAAACGTGAGGAATTTGCGTGTGTTTCGTTTCTTGCGCTTTATAAAAATGATGGTCATGGCAAAAAATAAAAAATATATTTTTGGGGATGGATGTAACATGGCCTACCGAAAATCGTATTACATAGAAAATCGTGGATTTGCGAAGAATTCACAATCGTATTTAGGATACGATAATGATATGGTTAGAGAATTATCAAGGTTTGGGACAATAAAGATGACAAAAGATCCGGATTCGTACGTGATAATTGATAAGAGTGACAAAAAAGGAGAAATAAATGAAGTTTCATATTATTATGCTAGTAAGATGAGATTGACAATGACAGAGAGGATGATGATAGATGGTGATAGATGGTGATATGATCGTGCGTTTATTCTTTTATTTGACAGCTATTTGTTTGATTGTCTTAGGTCTTTATCCGATATACGTATCTCTTGTCATGTTGACAATGTTTTTAATGGATGTAATTTTGTTAAATATTTGTGCTATTTGTCTGAAACAAAAAAAATTATTCCTAACTTCGTTTATTATTAGTATGATCGGTTTTGTTTATCGAGTGTATGAAAATGGATATTCATTTTTTAACAAGAAGAAATGGAGTTAACAAACAACTTGTCAGAGAAAGCTCTTTATGATTACAAGATTGTAAAGAGGGCTGTAACGGGAGATGAGCAAGCTTATGCCGAGTTATTTAAAAGGTATAAGGATTCAGTATATTTTATGATACTGAAGATGGTGAATAACAGAACTGATGCAGAAGACTTAATGTTCGAGGCTTTCGAGAAAGCATTCTCAAGTTTGAATTACTACTCGCCTCAGTTTGCGTTTAGTACGTGGTTATTCAAAATTGCCTCTAATAACACGATTGATTTTATCCGGAAGAAGAAAGCCAAGGTGGTTTCTTTGGATAAGGATGATATAAATCCGGATGATCGTGGGTATATAAATAGTGTCCCGGCCGACGTGTTGAATCCGGAAGAGGAAACGATCCGTAAACAGCGAGCTGAATTTATGCGGGAAAAAGTTGCTATGTTGAAAGGTCGTTACCGTAAATTGATAGAATTACGTTATTTTGAGGAATATTCTTATGAAGAAATTGCTCAGGAACTGAGTATTCCCTTAGGAACCGTGAAAGCTCAATTGTTTCGTGCAAGGGAGTTGTTGTTGAATATATTGCAGAATAGTGAAATAGCCCGGGAAAATGAAAGAGCTTAGTCTTCTTTTTTTTCTTCTATTTTTTTGCTTGGGAGTACAAGGGCAAAATCAGGGTAAGAACGATGTGTTTGTCACGGGGATCGTTTGCGATCGAGATAGCATACGCCCATTGCCGGAAGCAATCTTTCGATTGGGAAAAGAGGTGCGAGGAGTTGATAAACAAGGTAGATTTTCATTGAGCGTGCAAGTGGGGGATACATTGCGTTTTTCACATATAGGTTATGCTCCTACTCAGGTTGTAATTTCAGACAGTTTAAGAGAAAATGATTTCTTACTGGGGGTTTTTATGGTACGAGATACTGTTTTGCTGTCGGAAGTTTTAATCTTGCCGCGTTTTTTTACGGGGAATTATAAATCAAATGCTTTTTTGCTGAATGCTCAGAATAACCTAAATCAAGCTATACATGCCGCCTCGAAACCGGTGGAAGCGATGGATCAGGAAATGAACAGGCGTATGATGATCGAGGATTTTGCCCGTAAGGTAGAAATGAAAGGCATGGTTGATGTGAAATTAGGTGTTGGAACTCGGTCTGTCACTGTATTGCAAGGGTTGGTGCGAGCTCGTCGACAAGCAGAAAAAGGAAAAGTCATTAATATTGAGGAAATAGACCTGTTAAAGAAAATTTTTTATATAGAAAAAAGAGAAAAATCGGATAACTAAAAGAAGAAAGATTATCTTTGTATTCGAAACAGGCCTTGTGTGGGCCGAAATTTCAAAAAATCGATTTATTAATAACAAAGTTACATTTTATGAAGAATTTGTCGATAGGATTAAATGTGTTATTGTTGATTGCTGTGATAGTTTTGTATATTTTGCATTTCAGTGGAAATGGTAAAAGTACGAGCAATCAAGGCGGAACTGCAACTGTGAATGCGGATGCAAAAATAGTCTACATTAACATGGATACGTTGCTTAACAATTATACTCAATCTAGAGAATTGAATGAAGCATTTTTGAAAAAATTGGAAGCAAATCGGACAGAGTTGAACATAAAAGTGAAGAACTTCGATCGTGAGGCTGCAGAGTTCCGGAATAAAGTGGAAAACAACGGTTTTATGACTCGCGAAAGAGCCGAACAAGCCCAAATGGATTTGATGATCAAACAACAAAATTTGCAGAAATTGCAACAGGAAATGACCGAGAATGCTCAACGCGAGCAGATGGAAATAAATCGGAAATTGTATGATGCAATCACGAATTTCTTGACGGAGTATAATAAAGCGAAAGGGTTCCAATTAATACTGAGCACGACGTTAGGTGGTAACGTGCTTTTCGCACAAGAGGGATTTGATATTACCAATGAGGTGGTAAGTCAACTAAATGAACAATACGCGAAAAAATAAATAATAATGAAGTGTGATAAAATAACTTTTATCACACTTTTTATTTGTAAGATCTATAGGGTTGAACCTCCGGTTCTGAAAGTTCATAAAGTCTATTATTATACATGAATTTTAAATACACAATTGATATTACGGCTGATCCGGAGGAAGTCTTTACGGCATTGACGAATCCTTTTCAAATCGAACTCTGGAGTGGATACCCCGCAGAAATGAAAGCGGAGGAGGGTTTCGTGTTTTCTTTATGGGAGGGAGATATTTGTGGCGTGAACCTAGAGGTAAAGCCTAATCATTTGCTTGTGCAGGAATGGTTCTTCGGGGAGACGGATCAACGTTCTATTGTGACCATTAAATTGAAAAAAGACGGTCCTCGGACTCGTGTAGAATTAGAACATACCAACATTCCAGATGAAGTCTTCGAGGAGATCGTTGAAGGTTGGAAAGAGTATTATTTGGGCTCTATTAAAGGGCTATTGGAAATGTACTAATTCAGAATTAGTAAAAATACGGATTATTTTTTTAATTTCCGGTACTAACTTTGCCACAGAAATTATTCACTAAATTAATAAATTTCCAGATGAGCAAGTTAAAGATTTCCGAAGATTGGACCTCTACGATCGTGGGGTGGTTTATAATTCTTTTAGTAGTATTTCAGTTGAAACCTCATTGGCCTTCTTTCAGTTGGCCGAATGCTGATGTTTTGATGAATAAGGTTTTTACGTTGGATAACGTGGGACATGCCTTGATTGTTTTCTGTTTTATGTTCTTGATGGCATTGATTGCCGGGTTATTAACGGGCAAGAAATTGAAAATGATTGCTGCAAGTTTTCCGGTCGTGTTTTTCCTCACACTTTTGGCTATGGTTGTCGGTGGGAATAAATTCCTAAAGGATTGGGGATTTGAAACCGTGATATTTAGTTTGTTGATAGGACTTTTCATTAGTAATATATTTTCTATTCCCAAGTGGTTAAAGGAGTCGCTTTCTTCTGAACTTTTCGTGAAGATCGGTTTAGTGTTACTTGGAACAACCGTACTTTTTGATGATTTGTTGAAAGCCGGGGCATTGGGATTGATACAATCTTGTGTTGTTGTCTTTACCGTGTGGAATTTCTGCTTTTGGTTATGTCGTAAAATGAAAAT
>ENA-OROZ01002280-OROZ01002280.1-human-gut-metagenome-genome-assembly--contig:-NODE-2280-length-14792-cov-4.293818_pt1 | contig 14792 bp, 7 predicted proteins | sample MGYA00242138_ERZ509066 | MGnify/ENA primary metagenome ERZ509066 (study PRJEB26280, sample SAMEA2338691) | human gut metagenome | biome: human gut; feature: human-associated habitat; material: faeces... | reverse complement strand
GGTTTATGTAAATGAATCATATAAAGGTATCCACATTGCGTTGGGTACCTTTTTTATTTGGCCTTCTCACCGATTTTTCAAGGAAAAAGGCTATAAGTGGGGAATAATCATTATTTTTGTTTCGTTTTATACATTCAGATTAATGAATTCTTTCCTACTATGTACACAATACTAATTATAGAAGATGAACCCCGGGTTGCAAGTTTGCTGATGAACGGACTGGAAGAAAATGGCTATCAGACAATGGTGGCTTATGACGGACTGATGGGCTTACGGCTTTTTCAGACGCATACATTCGATCTGGTTATATCCGACATTGTTCTGCCTAAGATGGACGGATTTGAACTGGCGAAAGAAATTCGCAAAACCAATCCCAATATTCCTATATTGATGTTGACGGCATTAGGATCGACGAATGATAAACTGGACGGCTTCGATGCCGGTGCAGACGATTACATGGTGAAACCTTTTGATTTCAGAGAGTTAAATGCCAGAATCAAAGTGCTATTGAAACGTGTGGCGGGTAATGCTCAGGAATTACCGCAGGAACTTGTCTATGCAGATTTGCGTATTGACCTTCAACGTAAAGACGTAGAACGAAACAGCATATCCATTAAACTTTCTCCTAAAGAATACAACTTACTGTTATATATGGTAGAAAATGCCGAAAGAGTATTAAGCAGGGTTGAAATAGCGGAGAAAGTATGGAACACCCATTTTGATACAGGAACGAATTTCATAGATGTATATATCAACTATCTTCGCAAAAAGATAGACCGGGATTTTGAACCGAAACTTATTCATACCAAAGCTGGAATGGGTTTCATACTGACTGATAAATTATGAAGATCAGGACAACGTTGACTCTACAATATGCAGGGCTTACAGCTGCGGTATTCTTTGTTTTTGTGATGGCTGTCTACTATGTAAGTGAACACTCGCGTAGTAATGCTTTCTTTCGTAATCTTCAAAGTGAAGCTATAACCAAAGCGCATTTATTCCTTAAAAATCAAGTAGATGCCAAAACCATGCAGTCCATATACCTGAATAATCAGAAGTTTATTGATGAAGTAGAGGTTGCCGTCTATACAACAGATTTTAAAATATTATATCATGATGCTTTGCAAAACGATATTGTCAAAGAAACACCGGAGATGATAAAGCGTATTTTACAGCGGAAGAACATCAATTTCTATGTAGATGAATATCAGGCTATAGGACTGGTGTATTCGTTTGAGGGCAAAGACTATGTGGTTACTGCCGCAGCCTACGACGGTTATGGATACGCCAACCGGGATGCGCTAAGAAACATGCTCATTCTCCTATTTATCGGTGGATTGAGCGTATTGGTGGTTGTGGGGTATATCCTTTCTCGAAGCACTTTAAAACCGATACGTAATATAGTGAAAGAAGCGGAGAAAATCACAGCATCGCATATTGATAAAAGATTACCCGTAAAAAATGAACAGGATGAACTGGGAGAATTGAGTACGACATTCAATGCATTGTTGGAACGCCTGGAAAAGTCTTTCAATTCACAAAAGATGTTCGTCAGTAATGTATCTCATGAATTGCGTACCCCCATGGCAGCTCTTACAGCCGAATTGGATTTAGCTTTATTAAAAGAACGGAGCTCCGAACAATATCAGATGGCTATCGGCAATGCACTGCAAGATTCACATCGGATTGTTAATCTGATCGACGGATTATTGAATCTGGCAAAAGCTGACTGTCAGTCGGAACAGATAACTATGGAAGAAGTCCGTCTGGACGAACTGTTGCTGGACGCCAGAGAGCTGGTACTAAAAGCTCATCCGGATTATCACATCGAATTAGTATTTGAGCAGGAAGCCGAAGAAGATAATGTGCTGACAATAATCGGAAACAGCTATTTACTGACCACCGCTTTTGTGAATCTGATAGAAAATAACTGCAAGTACTCTTCCAACCGGGCTTCATCAGTCCTGATCGCCTATTGGGAGCAATGGGCAATCATTCGTTTGTCTGATAACGGTGTAGGTATGTCTGATACGGATAAAGAAAACCTGTTTAAACTGTTTTATCGTGGAGAGAACAAGAATATTGCTCCCGGAAATGGTATAGGCATGGCCTTGACACAGAAGATTATCCACCTTCACAAAGGCGAACTGACCGTATCTTCCCATAAGGATGAGGGCACTACTTTTGTGGTGAAACTTCCGCATATTTAAGAAATTCTAATAGCTTTCTAATACCACTCTAATCATTCTCTAACAGCTTCCCGGTGAAGTCTTCCTTACTTTTGCATCGAATTAATAAATGCAGTTAGTAACTTAAAAAAATTAGAGAGTATGGTATGGAAGAAAAAACTGCGTTCATCACAGTACACATTCAATTCAGAGAGAGTATTTTTGGTTGCCACGCAACCCGGTAAGTCAATTTATTCCTGTTTGCAGACTACAAAGCTTGGATTAACACTGAGAGAAGTACAGGAGCGGCAATCCATTTATGGAAGAAACGAAGTCATCCATGAACAGAAAAAGAATCCGTTTATACTGTTTGTCAGAACGTTTATCAATCCTTTCATAGGCGTTCTGACAGGACTTGCCATCATATCCTTGTTTCTGGATGTATTGATGGCTGAACCCGGAGAGCAAGAATGGGCAGGGGTAATCATTATTTCGTCCATGGTATTATTCAGTGCTATCCTTCGTTTCTGGCAGGAATGGAGAGCAAGTGAAGCTACAAATTCTTTAATGAAGATGGTAAAAAACACTTGTCTGGCAAAACGTGCCGGAGAACAGGAAGAAGAGATCGATATAACAGAACTCGTTCCGGGAGATATTGTGTACCTGGCAGCCGGTGATATGGTTCCTGCCGATATACGTATCATCGATTCAAAAGACTTGTTTATCAGTCAGGCTTCACTGACGGGTGAGTCCGAACCGATAGAAAAGTTTCCGGAAGTACAGGGACAACAGTTTCGTAAAGGAAGTGTCATAGAGTTGGACAATATCTGCTATATGGGTTCCAATGTGATTAGCGGTGCGGCAAAAGGAATTGTTTTTGAGACGGGAAATAAAACCTATCTAGGTACAATAGCCAAAAGTCTGGTCGGACATCGTGCCACTACAGCCTTTGATAAAGGTATCAGCAAAGTCAGCTTTTTATTGATTCGTTTTATGCTGGTTATGGTTCCATTCGTGTTTTTCGTGAATGGTTTTACGAAAGGTGACTGGTTCGAAGCCTTCATTTTTGCCGTATCTGTGGCGGTCGGTCTTACTCCCGAAATGTTACCTATGATTGTGACGGCTAACCTGTCTAAAGGAGCAATCGCCATGTCCAAAAAGAAAACAATCGTAAAGAACCTCAATGCCATTCAGAATTTTGGAGCAATGGATATACTTTGTACTGATAAAACCGGTACATTGACTTGCGATAAAATTGTGTTGGAGAAGTATATCAATGCAGACGGCAGTGATGACAACAGTAAACGTATTCTTCGTCACGCGTACTTCAACAGTTATTTTCAGACCGGCTTGAGAAACCTGATGGATAAGGCAATCCTCTCTCATGTAAGAGAGTTGAATCTGGAACATTTGAAGAATGCCTATACCAAAGTCGATGAAATTCCTTTCGATTTTACACGCAGAAGGATGTCTGTCGTTATAGAAGACAGGCAAGGGAAGCGGCAAATTATTACCAAAGGAGCGGTAGAAGAGATTCTTGATGTCTGTTCGTATGCCGAGTTCGACGGAGAGATACATCCTTTGACTGACTCCTTGAAAATAAAAGCGCAAAAGATCAGTGAGGAAATGAACCGGCAAGGTATGAGAGTATTGGCGGTTTCCCAGAAAAGTTTCATCGAAAAGGACTGTAATTTTGCCATCGAAGATGAAAAGGAAATGGTGTTGATCGGATATCTTGCTTTTCTTGATCCTCCCAAACCTTCTGCCACCGAAGCTATCGAACAATTATATGTGCATGGAGTAGCGGTCAAAATATTGTCGGGAGACAATGATACCGTAGTGAAAGCTATTGCCCGTCAGGTGGGGATTGATACCGGGCACTCCCTTACCGGAATAGAAATGGAGGAAATGGATGAAACAACATTGAAAGAAGCAGTAAAAGACACTACGTTATTCTCCAAACTCACTCCATTGCAGAAGACGCAAATAATCTCTCTGTTGCAGGAGCAAGGTAATACAGTTGGTTTTCTGGGAGATGGCATCAATGATGCAGGCGCCTTGCGTCAGTCAGATATTGGCATATCTGTCGATTCGGCGGTAGATATAGCAAAAGAAAGTGCGGATATCATCTTGCTGGAGAAGGATTTGATGGTATTGGAAGACGGCGTACTTGAAGGTAGAAAGACATTTGGTAATATCAATAAGTATATAAAGATGACTGCCAGTTCCAATTTTGGCAATATGTTCAGCGTGATGTTTGCAAGCGCCTTTCTGCCATTCCTGCCCATGATGCCGATACATTTGCTGATTCAGAACCTATTATATGATATATCACAGACAACCATACCATTCGACCGTATGGACCCGGAATTTCTGAAGAAACCGCGCAAATGGGATGCATCTGACCTGAGTCGCTTTATGATTTATATAGGACCTATCAGTTCTATCTTTGATATTGCTACCTATCTGGTCATGTGGTATGTGTTCAGTTGTAACAGTCCCGAACATCAGACTTTGTTTCAGACCGGATGGTTTGTAGAAGGTTTGTTATCCCAGACATTGATTGTCCACATGATACGTACCCGTAAAATACCATTTATACAAAGCCGGGCCACGTGGCCTGTTATGGGACTGACGTTCTTAATTATGGCAGTAGGCATTCTTATTCCTTTCACAGCTTTCGGACGTTCCATCGGCCTGACAGCTCTTCCTTTGGGTTATTTCCCCTGGCTGATTGGCATTTTGCTTTCCTATTGTATCCTGACGCAATTGGTAAAGAACTGGTATATCAGGAAGTTTGTACGTTGGCTATAGCATTCGGCCTGTTTTATCCCATAAATTAATTATATATAATGTGAAATATCTAAAATTGAGATAGATAACCTGTCAAAAGTTCTTGCCTCTAAAAATAATTTCATACATTTAGAGGCAAGAACTCTTAAATGTTAGATTTACGAACATACTAATATTCAAACACAATGAAACACAGTTTATACTTTCTGATAATAATTACCTTGTTGTTTGCCGGATGCCGTCAAAAAGCCCAGAGTAATTTCCAGTCCGAATCTTCTGCACAAACAGAGAAAAGCAATCCCTCATTGGAAGAGTATGCTGAAGAAGCAGTCATCACAGGCAAAGTTCTAAACCGGGATTTCTATCCTCAGGAAAAGGAACTGACTCTCATTATCCCATTTTTCAGAGATATGGGAAATCAGTATCGTTCGCCCATACAAAAAGATGGTTCATTCTCTTTCCGCTTTCCGGTTTATGCCAAATTAAGGGAGGTTTCTATCCGCAACTATGCAGAACATCTTTATATCCACCCGGGAGACAGCATACATGTAGAAATAGACTTCAAAGATCTTTTTCATCCTAAAGTAACAGGTGATGCCGAAAAGCTTAATCAGGAGATATTGGCGTTCACTGAAAGTGCATATTACTATATACAGAATTACAATATGAAACCGGAATCAGACGTTAAGGATTTTGAGGCTGAATTAAAAAAGGATTATAATTTTCGTTTGGAACGTAGGAATGAGTATCTGGTGAAGTACAAGCCAATGGAAGATGTAGTACTGTTTACTGAAGAATTGCTGAAGCAGGATTATTATTATGCGCTGTTATTCAATGGTATGTCATACTTGTTTGAAACGAGAAAAGAGATGGACCGTTATCATACACTTTTACCTGAAATCAATAAACTATATACTAAAGGCATACTCTCGGCACGCTTATACGATGTTGCTGATGAAGCAGAAAGATATATTGCTTATGGGATCGCTTTCAGAGATAAAAAGAATCCTTCGATAGAAGAGATCATGGCTACAATGGGGGAGAGTGAGATGAATCAGTATTTATATACTAAGTTGATAGCCGGTTCTTTATGTACTAATGACACACTTGCTTTTCACGAAAAACGTACACAGTTTGACTCAATCGTTAAAATGTCGCATCTACGTGCACAGGTGATGCAGATCTATAATCAGACCAAATCATATCTAAAAAATCCACAGCCTGTTTCCGACAATTTATTATATGGCGAATTCCATGAGAACTCAAAGCATACAACACGTATGCCATACATGAAACCTGTCTATGATGTGCTCGAAAAGAATCGTGGAAAAGTGATTTATTTCGATTTTTGGGCCAGATGGTGTCCTCCTTGTCTGGCTGAAATGGAACCTTTAAAACAATTGCGCAGCAAATTCTCTACAGATGATTTGATTATATATTCCATTTGTGTGAGTGAACCCAAAGAACAATGGGAGGAATGCCTGAATGAGTATTCATTGAAAAACCGGGGAATTGAATGTGTTCATGTGACTGATTATTTGGGAATAGATAACTATCAGAAAATTCGTAAGCAATGGAAAATAGACAGGATGCCTTACTATGTATTAATAAATAGAAAGGGGCAGATTATTGATTTCGGAACTGCGGCACGTCCCAGTAATCCGCAGTTAGTATCCCGAATAGAAGAAGCGGTGAAATGAGACTTATTTTGTAGAAAGCAATACTGCCTAAAAAATTAAATAGTTTAATTTGAGCAAGGAAAATATAGTGAGTACAAAACAGTCCGTTCTTCGTCTTTTCTATAAGTAAAAATATAGATTAGAATGAAAAGCCGACTGAAACAACAAATATTTGCAATCTCATTATTGGTATGTACTGCTATATCTCCTGCCAATGCTCTGCAAACACATTCACTTCGCGAACAATTCCAAAATCCGTCTGACGAAGCAAAGCCTTGGACTTTTTGGTACTGGATGTTTGGCGCCGTATCCAAAGAAGGGATTACGGCTGATTTGGAAGCAATGAAACATGCCGGACTGGGAGGCACTTATCTGATGCCTATCAAAGGTATCAAAGAAGGGCCACAATACAATGGGAAGGCGCAACAACTAACTCCCGAATGGTGGGAAATGGTTCGTTTCAGCATGGAAGAAGCCGACCGCCTGGGATTAAAGTTAGGAATGCATATTTGTGATGGTTTTGCATTGGCTGGTGGTCCGTGGATGACTCCGAAAGAATCGATGCAAAAAGTAGTCTGGAGTGATACAATCGTTGATGGTGGCAATATCAAAGGACTATACTTGCCGCAACCGGAGGCATATGAAGGTTTTTATGAAGATATATCTTTATTTGCCCTGCCTGTAAAAGAGGAAGCGGCAGACATTATGCCGGCTAAAATAACCTGTGCCAATATAGCCACAGGAAATCATATTGACATCAAGAAGACTGTGAACATGGATGATGCCGGAGTAATCCGTTCATCATATCCCTGCTATATCCAATATGAATACGAACAGCCTTTCACCTGCCGCAATATTGAAATCATTCTGAGTGGCAATAATTATCAGGCACACCGCTTGAAAGTGATGGCAAGTGATGATGGAGTTAATTACCGTTTGGTGAAACAACTCGTCCCTGCACGTCAGGGATGGCAGAATACAGATGAAAATTCCACTCATGCAATTCCTGCTACAACTGCCCGCTATTTCCGCTTCTACTGGACCCCCGAAGGCAGTGAACCGGGAAGTGAAGATATGGATGCCGCAAAATGGAAACCTAATCTGAAAATAAAAGAATTACGCCTGCACCGGGAAGCCCGACTGGATCAGTGGGAAGGCAAAGCCGGACTGGTATGGCGTGTAGCTTCCTCCACGAAGAAAGAGGAAATAGGGGAGCAAGATTGCTATACCCTTTCACAGATTATCAACCTGACAGATCCCTTTAAAAATAGTCCGAGCGACAATTTTAAAGAGAGAACACTGACGACTACTCTCCCCAAAGGAAAGTGGAAACTACTCCGCATGGGACATACCGCCACCGGACATACGAACGCAACTGCCGGAGGAGGAAAAGGACTGGAATGTGATAAATTTAATCCAAAAGCTGTCCGCAAGCAGTTCGACAACTGGTTTGCGCAGGCATTTGTAAAGACAAACCCGGACGTTGCACGCCGCGTATTAAAATATATGCACGTGGATAGTTGGGAATGCGGAAGCCAGAACTGGAGCGATACTTTTGCCGCAGAATTCCAGAAACGCCGTGGATACGACCTGATGCCTTATTTACCATTGTTGGCAGGTATTCCGATGGAGAGTGCCGAACGAAGTGAAAAGATTCTGCGTGATGTCCGCACAACGATAGGTGAACTGGTCGTCGACGTTTTCTATCAAGTCTTGGCCGACTGTGCCAAAGAATATGATTGCCAGTTCTCAGCCGAATGCGTAGCGCCTACCATGGTAAGTGACGGATTACTGCATTATCAGAAAGTAGACCTTCCCATGGGAGAATTCTGGCTGAACAGCCCAACTCACGACAAACCGAATGATATGCTGGATGCTATCAGCGGAGCGCATATCTACGGCAAGAATATCATCCAGGCAGAAGGTTTCACAGAAGTACGCGGAACATGGGACGAACATCCGGGAATGTTGAAAGCCTTACTGGACCGCAACTATGCTTTAGGCATCAACCGCCTTTTCTTCCATGTATATGTCCATAATCCTTGGCTGGACCGCAAACCGGGAATGACTCTGGATGGTATCGGCCTTTTCTTCCAGCGTGACCAGACGTGGTGGAATAAAGGTGCAAAGGCTTTCTGTGAATACATCACCCGTTGCCAATCATTGCTGCAATACGGGCATCCAGTGGTAGATATTGCAGTTTTTACAGGAGAAGAGATGCCAAGACGTTCGATATTGCCGGAACGTTTAGTTCCTTCTTTACCGGGCATCTTCGGTACAGAGCGGGTGGAAAGCGAACGAATCCGCTTGGCAAACGAAGGACAACCCTTACGTGTGCGTCCTGTAGGCGTAACACATTCTGCCAATATGGCCGATCCTGAAAAGTGGGTAAATCCACTTCGAGGATATGCCTATGACAGCTTTAACAAAGACGCGTTACTCCGTTTGGCGAAAGCTGAAAATGGTAGGATGACATTACCGGGTGGAGCCAGTTACAAAGTATTAGTATTGCCACTTCCACGTCCGATGAATCCAGACCCCACAGAACTATCTCCGGAAGTAAAACAAAAGATAAATGAACTGAAAGAAGCAGGCATACTGATTCCTTCTCTTCCATATAATGAAGATGATTTCTCCTCATACGGTCTGGAACGTGATCTGATCGTACCGGAAGACATTGCATGGACACATCGGCAAGGAGAACAGGGGGACATTTATTTTATCGCCAACCAACAGGAGGAAACACGTACATTTACCGCCAGTATGCGCATCGACGGCAGAAAGCCGGAATGCTGGAATCCGGTGACGGGTGAGATTACCGCCGACATTCCTTACGAACAAAAAAACTATCGTACGGAAATCACTTTAACGTTAGCTCCGAATGAGTCTGTCTTCATCGTATACCCTGCAGAAGAAGATTATAAAGAAACTCCGGAAAAAGGCCGCAAGGAAAAGAAGGATTCAGTAAAAGAACCTTCGGAGACAGGCTTGGAAGCTACAGAATATACCGTGACTTTTACAGCAAACGGTAAGACTATCCAAAGACAGGAACTCTTTGACTGGAGCAAAGAAGAAGATGAGCAAATACGCTATTACTCCGGAACAGTAGTGTATAAAACAACATTCCGCTGGAAAAGTAAAGTGAAAGAAGCCCAACAAGTATATCTGAATCTGGGAAAAGTATGCGATCTGGCTACTGTCCGTGTAAACGGCATAGATTGCGGAACGATATGGACAGCTCCTTATCGGGCTGATATTACGGCAGCCTTAAAGAAAGGTGTGAATGAACTGGAAATCGAAGTGACCAATACTTGGGCGAATGCACTCAAAGGGGCCGATGAAGGAAAAGCTCCTTTCGATGGAATATGGACGAATGCCAAATACCGGAAAGCAGAAAACACCCTGCTTCCTGCAGGATTGCTCGGACCTTTGAATTTTGAAGTAGCGAATAAAAACAAATAAGAATGAAAAGTTCAGGAATTAAAACAAGCACAGTATTAGCAAGCTTTCTGCTCGCTGCCTGTCTGTCAATGCATGCGGAAGTGAAACTGCCTGCTATTTTCTCTGACGGCATGGTGATGCAGCAACAAACCAATGCCAACCTTTGGGGAACGGCAACTCCGAACAAAAAAGTAACAGTCACTACCGGCTGGAACGGAAAACAATATGCAGTAACAGCAGACAAAAACGGCTCATGGAAACTTTCAGTCTCCACTCCGGAAGCCGGCGGACCGTATACCATCACTTTCGACGATGGAACCCCAAAGACACTGAATAATATTCTGATAGGCGAATTATGGCTGTGCTCCGGTCAGAGCAACATGGAAATGCCGATGAAAGGATTCAAGAACCAACCTGTAGAGAATGCCAATATGGATATTCTTCGCAGCAAAAATCCTCATATCCGCCTGTTTACGGTAAAACGTACTTCTACCATTACCCCACAGAACGACGTAGTCGGTTCATGGAAAGAAGCGGCTCCGGTTAGTGTCCGTGATTTCAGTGCGACGGCCTATTATTTCGGAAGACTGGTCAATGAAATATTAGAAGTTCCGGTAGGACTCGTAGTAGCGGCATGGGGCGGTTCTGCCTGCGAGGCATGGATGACTGCTGATTGGCTGAAAGCATTTCCGGATGCAAAGATACCTCAATCGGAAGCTGATATCAAATCGAAAAACCGTACTCCAACCGTACTCTATAATGGTATGTTGCATCCATTGATCGGCATGACTATGAAAGGCGTGATCTGGTATCAGGGAGAAGATAACTGGAATCGTGCCCATACCTATGCGGATATGTTTGCCACATTGATTAACGGCTGGCGTGCCGAATGGAAACAAGGTGATTTTCCTTTCTACTATTGCCAGATAGCTCCCTATGACTATGGTATTATCACTGAAAAAGGTAAAGAAGTGATTAATTCAGCCTATCTGCGGGAAGCACAGGCAAAGGTAGAACATCGTGTGTCTAACAGCGGCATGGCTGTACTGCTGGATGCAGGAATGGAAAAGGGTATTCATCCCGCAAAGAAACAGGCTGCCGGAGAGCGTCTGGCACTCCTTGCACTAACAAAGACGTACGGAGTAGAGGGGGTGAACGGAGAAAGTCCCTATTACAAAAGTATTGAAATCAAGAATGACACTATCGTCGTCAGCTTTGAACGTGCGAATATGTGGATCAGCGGTAAAAACTGTTTCGAATCGAAAAACTTTCAGGTGGCAGGTGAAGACAAAGTATTCTATCCGGCGAAAGCATGGATCGAACGCAGCAAAATGCTAGTAAAAAGTGATAAAGTTCCGCATCCGGTAGCTGTCCGTTATGGATTTGAGAATTATGTGGAAGGAGATGTATATTGTGATGGTCTGCCGTTGGGGTCTTTCCGTTCGGACAACTGGTAATTTGAGAATATGAAGAGATTTTATCTGGCTATAGCAATGATATTCGTTGGCGTGTCGGTTCTTTGGAGCCAGCATGCCAATGTCGTCTGGGATACTCCCAGCCGGAACTCCTCCGAATCGATGCCATGCGGCGGGGGAGATATCGGCATGAACATATGGGTAGAAGAGGGGGATATACTGTTTTATCTGAGCAGGAGCGGTACGTTCGATGAAAACAACTGCCAGTTGAAGCTGGGACGTTTTCGCCTCCGGTTATCTCCCAATCCTTTTGAAGACGCAAAGGATTTCCGGCAGGAATTAAAGCTGATCGACGGCTATGTTGAAATCTCCGCCGGAGGAACGCAAGTACAACTCTGGGCGGATGTTTTTCATCCGGTTGTACACATTGAAGTGGTTAATGACCGGCCTTTGCAGACGGAAATATTTTATGAAAACTGGAGATACCAGGATCGGCTGATCAGAAAAGGAGAGGGGCAACAATGTTCTTATAAGTGGGCTCCTCCGAAAGGTACGGTAACATATGCCGACTTCATTTCATTAGAGAATTTATCCGAAAAGGACAGCAAACGCCTTTTGTTTTATCATCGTAATGCGGAAGAGACAGTATTTGACATAGCAGTTGCCCAACAAGGGATGAATGAAGTGAAGTCGCAGATGATGAATCCTCTTAAAAATCTGACTTTCGGAGGGTATCTGTCAGGAGAGAATCTGGAATATACAGGCACTTCAGACAGTGTATATGCCGGGACCGATTACCGCACTTGGGGATTTCGTTCTTTGAAAGCTTCTAAAAAGCATCATTTCTCAGTTGTGTTACACACAGAACAGACGGAAACCGTCACCCAATGGGAGCAAGGTCTGAAAACAGCCTGGCAACGAATTGCCCCACAAGGAAAGATATCGTCTAAAGTGGTATCACAGGATAAAAAACAAACCCGCCTGTGGTGGAATGCTTTCTGGCAACGGAGTTTTATCGAAACGATCGGTGAAACCGAAAACAAGGAGAACAGCAAAGTAGAAAAAGAAGCCGGAAATAAAGAAAAGAGCGATGCGAAAGATGCATTGAAAGAAATCACCCGAAACTACACTCTTTTCCGTTATATGCTGGGCTGCAATGCTTACGGCAGTGTCCCCACCAAGTTCAACGGTGGTTTGTTCACCTTCGATCCCTGCCACATAGACGAGAAGCAGGCATTCACTCCTGACTACCGAAAGTGGGGAGGAGGAACGATGACTGCACAGAATCAGCGTCTTGTCTACTGGCCAATGCTGAAAAGCGGTGACTTCGACATGATGCCTTCCCAATTCAATTTCTATAACCGGATGTTGAAGAATGCGGAACTCCGCAGCCGTGTATATTGGCAACACGAGGGAGCCTGTTTCTCCGAACAGATAGAAAACTTCGGCTTACCCAATCCCGCAGAATATGGTTTCAAACGTCCGGATTGGTTTGACAAAGGACTGGAATACAATGCGTGGCTGGAATATGAATGGGACACTATTCTTGAATTTTGCCAGATGATTTTGGAAACGAAGAATTATGCCGATGCCGACATAACCCCGTATTTGCCTTTGATTGAAAGCTCGCTGACCTTTTTCGACGAACATTATCGGCTACTCGCTTCCCGTCGGGGACGTAAAGCACTGGATGGCGACGGACACCTGATACTGTTCCCCGGCTCTGCCTGCGAAACCTACAAGATGACCAACAACGCCAGCAACACCATCGCCGCACTGCGAACTGTATTGGAGACTTACATCAAAATTTACAACAATGAAAAGTGGCAAAAGATGCTGGAAACAATTCCTCCGGTTCCATTACGCTATATCGAAGTCAAGGATTCTCTTAATCGTCAGACTTCTACCATGACTCCAGTATGGAAACAAACGATTTCTCCCGCCAAAAGCTGGGAACGAATCAACAATATAGAGACACCACAACTCTACCCGGTATTTCCCTGGCGCATCTACGGAGTAGGCAAGGAAAATCTGGAAATAGCTCGTGATACCTATTTCTATGATCCTGACGCACTCAAATTCCGTTCCCACACCGGATGGAAGCAAGACAACATCTGGGCGGCCTGTCTGGGACTGACCGAAGAAGCCAAAAGCCTTTCTCTGGCAAAGCTATCGGATGGTCCCCACCGTTTTCCTGCCTTCTGGGGACCGGGATATGACTGGACACCCGACCACAACTGGGGAGGTAGCGGCATGATAGGACTTCAAGAGATGCTCTTACAAACGAATGGAGCACAAATACTTCTGTTCCCCGCCTGGCCCAAAGAATGGAACGTCCATTTCAAGCTCCACGCTCCGGGTAATACGACGGTAGAAGCAACTTTAAAAGACGGGAAAGTGACAGACCTAAAGGTATCACCAGAAAACAGAAAGAAAGACATTATTATAATGATAGAAAAATAGAAAAAATAAGCACGAATTACATAAATGAAAAAACTATGAATAAAAGACCGTTTTTAATTTTGTTCCTATTTCTGCTGCTATTCTCCTTCGGTGGGCAGGCAGCAGATACTTACCGTCCCGAAACATCGGTTGCCGGATTTATTCCGCTTCCCGATTGCGGGCGACAAGTATATAACTTCAATCCGGGATGGCGATTCTGCAAAGGCGATATCCGGGGGGCGGAAGCTGTAAATTTTGACGATCGTTCCTGGGAGGTCTTTTCTACTCCTCACACAGTAGAGTTGATGCCTGCCGAAGGTAGTGGTTGCCGCAATTATCAGGGCCCTGCGTGGTATCGCAAGTATTTCGTAGTTCCCACCGCAACGAAAGGACAGCGTGTACTCCTTCATTTTGAAGCGGCAATGGGAAAGCAAGTACTTTACCTGAACGGCAAACGTGTTCAGGAACATCTCGGAGGTTATCTGCCTTTCACACTGGACTTGACGGCAAACGGCGTACAAGCCGGAGACTCCTGCCTCCTTGCCGTCTATACCGACAACAGCAACGATAAATCATACCCTCCCGGAAAGCCACAATACACATTGGATTTTGCTTATCATGGAGGTATCTATCGTGATGTATGGATGATTGCCAAGTCTCCGGTCGCCATTACCGATGCCATCGACTCCCGGACAGTTGGCGGTGGCGGTGTATTTGTTCACTTCGACAAGATCAGCGAAAAGAGCGCACAAGTATACGTAGAAACAGAGATTCAGAACAATAATACTCGTTCGGAATCCGTCACAGTAGAAACGACCCTTACAGATGCCGAAGGCAAGGTTATCAAACGTACG
>ENA-OROZ01002275-OROZ01002275.1-human-gut-metagenome-genome-assembly--contig:-NODE-2275-length-14818-cov-6.816027_pt1 | contig 14818 bp, 12 predicted proteins | sample MGYA00242138_ERZ509066 | MGnify/ENA primary metagenome ERZ509066 (study PRJEB26280, sample SAMEA2338691) | human gut metagenome | biome: human gut; feature: human-associated habitat; material: faeces... | reverse complement strand
GGGCCTGGAAGCTCCGCTTGGCCGGATGCTGCTTTTCCCGCAGAGCCTGGGGCGGCATGGCACTTTTGATGAGCTCCACCAGCTGGCCGGTGGTCTCGATGGGAGCTTCCTCCCGGGCGGTGACGATGCGTCTGGCAATGGCCGGGGCATAGCGCTCCTCGCCGTATTCATAAAGGATGCGGCGCAGCTCCTCATAGGGCCATTCGTTGACCACGGTGCGGGCCGTCAGGCCGGCGGTGCGGTCCATCCGCATGTCCAGCGGGGCGTCCTGCATATAGGAGAAGCCCCGTGAGGCGTCGTCCAGCTGGGGAGAGGACACGCCCAGGTCGAAGAGCATGCCGTCCACCGCCGGGACGTTCAGATCGTCCAGCACCTGGGCCACGCAGCTGAAGTTGCTGTGAACCAGGGTGACGCGGTCTATATACGGGGCCAGGCGGCGGCGGGCAGCCTCCAGGGCGGTCTCGTCCCGGTCCAGGCCGATGAGACGGCCTCCGGCCGTCAGACGGCGGACAATCTCCCAGGAGTGACCTGCCCGGCCCAGAGTGCCGTCCAGGTAGATGCCGTCCGGCCGGATATTCAGCCCCTCCATACACTCATCCAGCAGCACCGGGCGGTGGCCGAAGGCCACGTCAGCGGCTTCGTTTCGGTCAAATGCCATGGCTCACATCCCCATTTCCTGCATTGCTTTCTCCAGCTGGCCGGATCGGAGGGCTTCGTCCTCCATTTTCTGCCACAGCTGGGCGTTCCAGATCTCGGCCCGGTCAAAGACGCCGATGATGACCACCTCTTTTTCCAGGTTGGCGTACTGGCGCAGCTTGGCGGGCAGGAGAATGCGGCCCTGGGCGTCGGGCACGCAGTCGGTCATGTAGGCGTACATCATGCGCAGACCCTTGATCCTGGTAAAGCTCGTGCCCTTGAGGCTGGCGTTGAAGTCGGCCCAGCCCTGGTCGGAGAAAACGGACAGGCAGTGGTCCTGGCCCACGGTGACGTGGAGGGTGCCGCCCAGCTCGTCCCGGAGCTTGGTGGGGATGAACAGCCGGCCCTTGGCATCAATATTGTGCGCATATTGGCCGTTCATGTCCGCATCCCCTCCCTTCGGCACCACTTTGTGGGAAAATCGTGGGACAGAGCCACACTTGTATGGGTTTTGGCACCACTTAGTCCCACATCGAAATCAAAAAAAAGACACCGCCAGATATGTATTTTTATTATATAGCAGGGTATAGGATTTTGCAAGAGGTTTTTTTGACCATATTCTCCGGGAAATTTGTCCAATTTCAGCTGTTTCCAGGAAATTCCTGCACTTTTTGAAACGTTTGTTCTATAACGGCGCAAAAAAATCGCATACCGGCGTGAAAACAGCGGCCGGTATGCGGATATGCGGTAAAAGAAGGATGCGTGCCAGCAAAATGCACAGAAAACGCCGGAAAATTTCGTCAGTCCTCCGAAGCCTGCTTGGTGGGATCGGACTTGAGCTTTTCCTGGCAGACCTGCATCTGCTCGGCGGAGGCGCTGCGGAAGCGGACGCGGGACTCCCGGACCTCGTCCAGGGCGGCCTGGATGGCCTCCTCCGTGCGGCGCAGAGCGTCCTCGGTGTAGGTGTTGGCCACCTGATACAGCTGGCGGCTGCGGTCCTCCGCCTGGTGGATGATCTCGCTGCTGCGGCGCTGGGCCCGCTGAATGGTTTCGCTTTCGGAGACGATGGTCTTGGCGTCCTCCTGGGCCTTTTCCAGCATGCGGCGGGACTCCTCCTGGGCCTGGTCCCGCAGGCGCTTGGCCTCGTCCTGGGCCTGGTCCAGCATATGCTTGACCTCGCGATTGGCCTTGTCCACATACTGCTCCTTGGACTTCATCAGATCCTGAGCCTTGCTGAGCTCTGCGGGGAGCTTGGTGCGGACCTCGTCCAGCAGGTCCAGGGCTTCCTCCCGGTTGATAATGCATTTTTCGGAGCTGAAGGTAGCTCCCCGGGCCTCGTCGATCATGCCGTACAGCATGTCAAGGAGCTTCTGTACGTTTTTATCTTCCATTTATGACCGTCCTTTCCACTGCGCGGCCACCGGGGCCGGCACATATTGTTCCATGGGCTGTCCGTAGCGGAGCATTTCCCGGACCATGGTGCTGCTGAAATGCTGGTAGGCGGGACTGGCCGGCAGGAATACGGTTTCCAGTCCCGGCAGGATGCCCCGGTTGATGCTGGCCATCTGGTATTCCTGGTCGAAATCCGTGGCGTTGCGCAGACCCTTTACCAGAACGCAGGCACCCTTGTCCCGGGCGTACTGCGCCAGCAGGCCGGTGTAATGCTCCGCCGCCACATTGGGCAGGTCCGCCACGGAGCGGCGGATCATCTCCACTCGTTCGTCGGCGGAGAACATAGGCTTTTTGTCGCAGTTGACCAGCACACAGACGTACACCTGGTCAAAGCACTGGGCGGCCCGGCGGATAATATCCATGTGCCCCAGCGTGATGGGGTCGAAGCTGCCGGGATAGATCGCAATTTTCATGGGGGTCATTCCTCGCTTCCCTGACGGTGGTAGACTGTCAGCTTGATCTTACCGTAGCGATACTCCCGGTAAAGGCGGTAGGGGGCCTCCAGGGCGGGCAAAACGGCGTCTGCCGGACTTTCCGCCATTATTATACCATGTTCGCGACAAATGTCAAACCCTGCAATATCCGAAAGAGCCTGCTCCAGCAGACCGGAGGCGTAGGGCGGGTCCAGGAAGATCAGGTCGAACTTTTCGCCGCTGCGCAGATAGGCCAGGGAGTCGCCGCTTCTGACCCGGGCCCGGTCCAAAAGACCGCACAGCTCCAGGTTATCCCGGACCAGCTTCACGGCGTCGGCGCGCTTGTCCACGAACACGGCCTCCGCCGCGCCGCGGCTCAGAGCCTCGATGCCCAGCTGACCGGTGCCGGCGAACAGGTCCAGCACCCGGCGGCCCTCAATGTCGAATTGCAGGATGGAGAACATGCTCTCCTTGACCTTGTCTGTGGTGGGGCGGGTGTCCATGCCCTGGAGCTCCTTGAGACGGCGGCCCCGGGCGGTTCCGGTGATGACTCTCATAGCGTTATCCCTTCGGATCGAAGCACTCGAAGATCACCAGGTTTCCCTGGGCCTCGGCGGCTTCCATCTCCTCTTTCGTTCGGATGGTCCAGTTTACCTCCTGGACATGGTAAAATTTCCGGCACCAGCGCAGACACAGGTTGTCTCGGTCGGAGAACCGGTAGGCGATGAAGTCGGGCCTCACGGCCACGTTGGAAAACAGATTCCCCAGAAGCCACATGGTGGCCTTGCCGTGACCGGCGGTCTCACCATGGCGCAGGAACTGCTCAGACAGCTGGCCACGGACGATCTCGGGGCGGTTCTTTTTCAGCCAGATCAGGCAGCGGGGGTCGAAGGATTCGATGCAGTAATGAACCCGGTACCGGTCCAGCATGCGGCAGGTGGCCTCCGCCAGGGCGGCGTGGTTGCCCCGCTCGGCCTTCAGCTCGATGATCAGGGGCGTGCGGTCCTGGAACAGCTCCAGCACCTCCTCCAGCAGGGGGATCTGCTCATCGGTGCCCTCCAGGCGGTACTGCTTCAGCTCCTCCGCCGTCAGGTCCTCCACCAGCACGTCGGCGCCGGCGGTGCGCCTGAGGCTGGCATCGTGGATGACGGCCAGGCGGCCGTCTTTCATCAGGTGAACATCCAGCTCTGCGCCGCAGCCGTTTTCAATGGCCCGGCGGAAGGCGGCCATGGAGTTTTCGGGAATGCGGGGCTTGTCGTGATAGCCCCGGTGGGCGTAGCGGAACAGCCGCAGCAGGCCCCAGGCGCTGTGGCCCCGGCGGCATTGCAGAAGCAGGGTGAAAAGCTCTCCCAGGATCAAAAGAACCAGCAATACGATCAAAACGGGCATTTTGCGTCAATCCTCCATCTCGTCCAGAGCTTCCAGACCGATCTTGGCCTGGGGCTTGCTGTCGCCATGGCGGACGAACAGCATGGTGACGAAGGCCAGAGTCGTGAACACGGCGGCGTAGGGGAACAGCACATGCATGCCGAAGCGGTCCATCAGCAGACCGGACAGCATAGGCGTGGCCACCTGGGCGGCCATGGAGGCGGTGTAGTAAAAGCCGGTATATTTGCCCACGTCGCCGCCGGAGCACATCTCCACCACCATGGGGAAGGAGTTGACGTTGATGGTGGCCCAGGCGATACCGGCCAGGGCGAACATGGCGTTCATCAGCATGGTGGGGCTTTCGGCGTTGAGGAAGGCGGCCACGGTGAAGGCGGTGGTCAGCATGACCACGCCGGCCAGGATGGTCTTTTTCCGGCCTGCCTTGGAGGCGATGAAGCCCACAGGCAGATAGGAGACAATGGCCGCCGCCTGAGCGATGATCAGCGTCAGGTTATAGTCCTTGTGCAGAATATTGCTGGCGTACACGGAATACTTGGAGGTGACGGCGTTGTAGCCGAAGAACCACAGAACGATGGACAGGAGAAGGAAAATCAGAGACTTTACCTCGTCCACGGACAGCTTGCGGCCGCCTGCGGCCTCCTCCTGCGCCTGAGTCTCCTCCTCAATGCCCAGGGCCACGGCCTGCTGCTGCATTTCGTAGGCCCACTCCTTTTCCCGGACGGTGAGCATGAAAATCACCAGGGCGGAGAGCATGATGGCCGCAATGACGGCGAAATAGCCGGTGTAGCTCATCAGGGAGTTGCGGACGGCGGAGGTGGCGAACACCATGCCCAGAGCCAGCACCAGAATGCCGCCGGCAGAGCCCATGAGGTTGATGACGGCGTTGGCCTTGGAGCGCAGAGGCTTCAGGGTCACGTCGGGCATCAGGGCCACCGCCGGGGACCGGAACACGGCCATAGAAACCAGGACGATCAGCAGCAGAACGATGAAGAATACCAGGGTGGCGGGACTTTTGGCGGTGGCGTCCCAGGCGCAGGCCTGGCGGGCGGGGACCACATAGTTGGTATAATCGGGGTTGGTGACGGTCTTGCCGTCCTGCTCCACCTGGCTGCGGATCCGGATGAATTCCTCCTGGGTGAACTTCTGGCTCAGGACGAACTTGTCGCCGCTGGGGGTCAGCAGCGTCTCGTTGGCCTGGCGGTCGTAGATCTGCTCCAGGGCGGCGGGGTCGTCAATGGCGGAGACATCGGACAGGTGCCGCAGCTGGGCGTTGTCCACAAAGGACAGGGCGATGAGCATCACGGCGGCGATGAGGGTACCCACCACGATGAAGGGGGTGCGGCGGCCCCGCTTGCCCCGGTGCTTGTCGGAAATGGCGCCGAACAGGGGCAGCATGAACAGGGCCAGCACGTTGTCCAGGGCCATGATGACGCCGGACCATGCCTGGCTCATGCCGAATTTGTTGGTGAGGATCAGGGGGATGGTGTTGTCATAGGCCTGCCAGAACGAGCAGATCAGAAAGAAGGCAAAGCCCACGAAAATAGTCCGCTTGTAGTTGAGTTTCATACAGTCTCCTCCAGTTTCCGGTACAGGGTACCGATGTCGGGATACACCCAGGTGGGGTGGATCTGGTAGGTGTCGATGTCCGCCATGGTGCCCTCGCCGGACAGGACGAACACGGTGTCGATGCCGGCGTTGACGCCGCAGGCAACGTCGGTGTACAGCCGGTCCCCCAGCAGCACCGTCTGCTCCGGGGAGAAGCCCGTGCGCTCCATAGCCAGCAGGGCCATCTGGGGCCTGGGCTTGCCGATGACCGTAGGCTCCCGGCCGGTGGCGGCGCAGGGCCAGCTCTGCCATGGCGGGCTGGGGCTTGCCCAGAAACAGGGGCTCGCGGCCGGTGGCGGTGGTCAGCATGCGGCAGACGCTGCCGCAGTCGGGCACGGAGCCGTACCAGGTGGGGCAGACCCAGTCGGGGTTGGTGGCCACGAAGGGAACGCCCCGGTTCAGCAGAATGCAGGCGTCCTCCAGCTTCTGGAACGTGAGCTCCGTGTCGAAGCCGCACAGAAGCACCTCCGCCTGCTCCCGGTCCCGGGTCACGGGGATACCGGCTCCGTCCAGCTGGGCCAGGAAGGAATCCGTGCCGAACACATAGCAGGTCTTTCCCGGCAGGGTCTCCCGCAGATAGCGGACGGTGGCATCCACGGAGGTGAGATAGTCGTCCCGGGTAGTCTCGATGCCCATGCGGCGGAGCTTTTCCATGTAGCCCTCCACGCCCCGGGAGGAATTGTTGGTCAGGAACAGATACCGGCCCCCCATGGCGCGCACATGGCGCAGGAACTCCGGTACGCCGTCGAACAGGCGGTCACCGATGTAGATGGTGCCGTCCATGTCCAGCAGAAACAGCCGCTTATCCCGCAGCTTAGTCACGGAATCGTCTCCTTTGCACAAAAATACAGCATAAGGATACCACAAAGCTGCCGTGCTTTCAAGCACGGCGGGGCGTCTCAGGGAAAATTGTTTGGGAAAAGGGACGAAAAACGCAAAAAAAGGCCGCCGCAGAGGGCGGCGGCCTTGAGCTTGTCAAAAAAGGCAATGCTTTTTGGGGACGACAGGCAGCAGAGAGACTGCCTTCCATAGTAATTACTTTTTCAGGCGTTTGTCGCATTTCACGGCAAGGCGGGTGCCAACGGTCTGGAACAGCTGCACCAGCAGGATCAGCAGGATCACCGCCGCGAACATCACCAGGTATTTGTACCGGTAATAGCCGTAGTCAATGGCAACCTTACCCAGGCCGCCGCCGCCGATGATGCCGCTCATGGCGGAGTAGCCCAGAATGGTGGTCAGGGCGATGGTGGCATTCTGGATCAGGGAGGGGACGCTCTCGGGGATCATCACCTTGCAGACGATCTGCATGGGCGTGGCGCCCATGCTCTGGGCCGCCTCAATAATATTGGGGTCTACCTCCCGCAGGCTGCTCTCCACCAGCCGGGCCACAAAGGGAAACGCCGCCACCACCAGGGGAACGATGGTGGCTGTGGTGCCCACGGCGGTACCGATGATGAGCCGGGACAGAGGGAATACCATAATCATCAGGATCAGAAACGGGATGGAACGCAGCAGGTTGATAACCACGTTCAGCGCCGACAGCACCGGCTTCGGCAGGGGCAGGACGCCGTCCTTTTCTCCCGCCACCAGCAGCACGCCCAGCGGCAGGCCCAGCACCACGGCCAGGGCGGTGGACAGCACCGTTACATAAAACGTCTCCCAAAGCGCCATGGGGAACTGGGTCACAAAGGCCGTTTTCAGCTCCGCCAGGGACTCCGGCGTAAATAAATCAGTGTACATCCACGCTTACCTCCTCTGCCTGCAAATTGGGGATACTGCGGAAAAACCCCATGGCCCGGTCCAGCTGTCCCCTGGGCACGCCCAGCAGCATGCTGCCGTAGATCTCCTCCGACAGCTTCTGGGTGCTGGCGGAAATGACGTTGGCGTATATGCTCTCCTCCGCTGCCAGACGGGCCACCATGGGGATGGCCGTGGTCTGGGCACTGCGGAAGATCAGGCGGATACGCCGCTCCTGGCTGGGGTCGGACACGGCGGCATCGGCACCGCCGGGGAACACCAGGTGCCGGGCGGCCTGGGACCTGGGAGCGGAGAACACCGTGGATACCATGCCGTCCTCCACCACCTCGCCATCGTCCAGAATGGCAACATGGGTACAGATTTCCTTTACCACACTCATCTGGTGGGTGATGACCACCACGGTGATGCCCAGCTTCTTGTTGATGTCCTTGATGAGGGTCAGGATGGCGTGGGTCGTGTTGGGGTCCAGCGCACTGGTGGCCTCATCGCAGAGCAGGACTTTGGGGTTGGTGGCCAGCGCACGGGCAATGGCGATGCGCTGTTTCTGGCCGCCGGAGAGCTGGGCCGGGTAGGCGTTGGCCTTATCGGGCAGGCCCACCATTTCCAGCAGCTCCTTGGCGCGCTTTTCGGCTTCCTCTTTCTTCACACCTGCCAGCTCCATGGGGAAGCAGATGTTCTTCAGGCAGCTGCGCTGCATCAGCAGGTTGAACTGCTGGAAGATCATCGTGATCTCCCGGCGGCGCTGACGCAGCTGGGCAGGCGTGAGCTTTTCCATCTCCACGCCGTCAATGACCACGCTGCCCTCGGTGGGGCGCTCCAGCAGGTTGATGCAGCGCACCAGCGTGGATTTACCCGCGCCAGACATGCCGATGATGCCGTAAATCGAACCATCCGGGATGGTCAGGCTGATGTCCTTCAGCGCATTCACTGCGCCGTCCTTCATCTGGAAGGTCTTGGAAAGGTGTTTGATCTCGATCACAGGGATTCTCCTTTTGATGTAACATCCTTGCCCTCTCCGTCATTGCTCCGCAATGCCACCTCCCCCAAAGTGGGAGGCACTGCATCTTCCGGGCGCAACAACAGCTGACTGTGGGCTGCAATTGGCTCTCCCTTTGGGAGAGCTGGCAAAGCCGTCAGGCTTTGACTGAGAGGGCTCCGAAAACTTTTTTCAAAAAATCCCGAAAAAAAGTGAAAGGAATCTGCGTTTCATGTATTATAGAGAGTGAAACTGCGAAGATACAACACAAAACTGCGTGATATAACAATGCGGCGGGCGTGCGGATAAGTCGGACTGTTCTACTCCCCGCAATGATATTACGGCGGTTCATAACGTGCTGTATATCGCAGAATATTTTGTCTGAAAAGGGGAAGGGAAAATAAAATTTCACTATTGAAAATACTGGATATACATGCTATAATTACGATAATGATGTGTCTGGTAAAAATAACCTGCCAAGGGAAAGAAAACCGACAAAAGTTGGATATCTTTTCCTCCGGTTTTGCCAAAAATACTATGATGCAGGGAGGGCTCCACTGTGCGGAAAAATCATCACGGAAAAAAAGATAGGTTGGTGAAGCGCGTTTTTGCGCTTTGTCTGGCGCTTGCGGTCATCTGCACCTGCCTTGTGCCGGTGTTTGCAACCGACTACAAGGAAGTTGTCGATTCCGGTAGCGAAGAAGCTGCCGGTTTTGGCGGGGACGAAGCTGCCTATCCTGATGGGAATGAAGCTGCCTATCCCGACGGGAACGAAGCTGCCGGTTTCGGCGACGATTTCCCTGCCGTGGACGACGGCGAGCCGCGCGAAGTATACGATGAAGGCGAAGCTGCCGGTTTTGGCGAGGACGAAGTTGCCACCCGGCCTGTGGAGGGCGGCGAGGACAACCTCGACGGCGGCCCCACCGTTACGGATTCGGAGTGGGGTACCGTTATTGACTACAGCACCAGCACCGACCCCAGCTCCAGCACCGAGACCCAGTGGTCCGGCGAGGACGACGTGGTGGAAAAGCCTGATGACAAAGTGGTCGTTTCCGGCGACGAGATCAAAAAGCTGCAGGATATGGTGGTCTACCGCTTCTGGCTGAGGGAGCTGAACACCCTTGACCTGCAGGACATTACCGCTCAGGCACAGATCAACAATATGACGGAGAGCGAGTATCTGGCCCGGAACGGTGAGGTTCTGTGGAACCTGTACTTTATTCAGGCTGTGCCCCGGGCAGAGACCATCGCGGACTACAGCAGCTACATCGAGAACCCCTCCTCCAACCGGGACCCCAAGGGTGAACTGCGGCTGTTTGACTATTGGTACACGCTGGACGAGTTTGGCAACCGGGTGCGCCTGAATCTCACCGACCCCACCAGCAACATTCTGGACGAGACGACCACCACCGTGAACGTCTACGCCGCATGGAAGGACGGTACCGTTGGCTCCGATGAGGAAGAGGACGTGGATCACGAGGATCTGGTGGACAAGAACCCCGTGCCTGTGGATCTGACTGCCAAGGCCCCTGCCTCCTACAAGGACGAGGACGGCAACACGAAGAGCGTCAATCTGCCGGTGGAAGTGAAAAACCTGCCCTCTGCCGCCCATAGCCTCAGCGTCATCCACATGGGTGATGATGATATGGAGAGCTTCTATGAGAGCCACGAGGACAGCTTTGGGGAAATGATGCCCATTCTGGGCCTGAAGATCTCCCCCAAGAACGCCAAGGGCGAAACGGTGCAGCCTGCCAAGGGCCAGAAGGCTACCGTCACCGTCTCCGGTCTGGATGCCCTGCCGGAAATGGAAGGTGCAACTGCCGACACGCTGAAGGTGTTCCACGAGACCTCTGATGGCAATGTGGAGATTCTGGATGTCCTTACTTATACCAACGGCACCCTGACCTTTGAGACCTCCAGCTTCAGCCCCTTTGTGGTTGTGCGGACGGATGGGTATGCAGTTGATACGCTGGATATCAATAGCATCACAAATGTCTCTATCAAGGACGATATTGCAAACAGTGGCCACTACGTCCTGGAAATCACTGCGGACGGCAAGGATTATGAAGGCGAGAAAGCAGGAAAGCTGCTAAAAGACAATGGTTTTACTGTGACCTGGAAGAAAGATGGTACTGTTGTTGACCGCAGTGAGATGACAAATGGTGTTTATAGCCGTGAAGAAAATGGCGGCTGGGTTGATGTTGTCTACACAGATGGTGCGAATAAAACCTATACTGTGACTGTCACCAAAGATAATAAAAGCCTAAATGCTATTTCGACGGTTAATTATAATGACGAACTTCAGAATTATAGTTTTGAAGATGTAAAAAGTACCGGAACAAGCGCTTTAAGTGATAATAGTAACAACAATAACCCCTTAATGGCATGGAAAACAACAGCAGATGACCATAAGATTGAGGTTGGTAACACTACTTATCAAAGTAACAAAAAAGAGTATCAGTATGAAGATAACAGATGGACTCAAAAACCCTTGACGCAAACAGAATACTCATATGGGTGTTCGAGTGCCGTTTCGGGAAAACAATTTGCCGAATTAAATGCAAATGGTGTCGGTGCGCTATACCAAGATGTTTTGACAATGCCAGGTCAGGACATGAATTGGCAGTTTTATCATAAAGCCCGTACTCGAATCAGTAGCGGAAATCAGGACAGCAATGTGATTACAACTGGTTCGGATAAGATGGCCATGGTCATTGCTCCAGTTGAATTGGTTAAAAATGTGACCACTCACGAACAGTTACAGACGCTCTTGAACAAGTGCATAGTAAAAAACGGTTCTAACACAGTTCTTGGCGATGGCACTATGGGCGAGAAGGGAAAATCGTACACAGTCTATGTGTGTGAGAGTACCTCTAACATTCAGGATAAGTCGGGAAACCGTCCCACTTGGTATGGCGGTAGTTATGTGAAGTATTCGACATCAAGTTGGCGGAAAAACGAGGGTACGTATACTGTTCCAAAAGGGCAATACTTGACACGCTTCTTCTTTGCAGCAATTGATACTGCTAGTAGTGTCTTTGGACATAGTGTAGGCAATCTGCTGGATGATGTCTGGTTTAGCCAGAACGTTGCACCGCCAACTTCCGGCACAGGCCGTGTTACTGTTACTAAGAAGTTCTATGGTTTGACAGAAGATGAGGCCAAAACGGTTGTTAAGAATACTGGATTCATTTCCTATGGACAGGGTACAGCTGGTAAGGCGCTGACAGCGGTTAATTTTAGTAGCGATAATTTTGTAAGAGGTACGGATGATAACGGTGCATCGTATATTTCGGTGAGCTATGTGTTTGATGTGTCTGATGTCGCTCCAAACAGAAATTACACATACTATTTTGTAGAAGATGATTCTAAGGCGCAGGTTAATGGATATCATCTAAAACAAACGTTTGTGGACGATGAGATAGGTACGTCTGGTAGTGTGACCGTGAATAAGGAAAACAGTAACCGGTCTATAACCTTCTCGAACTTCTACGAGAAGACTACCGCTGATGTTACTATTTCCAAAATTGTCACCGGCCTGATGGGCGATACCCACAAGGACTTTGCTTTCAGAATTACCGGACTGGAAGGCAAGGGCGTGACGCTTGAGAATAACAATGGCGATTTGTCCAACTTCACCCTGACGCACAACGGTAGCGTTACCCTGAAAAATGTACCCATGGGTACCGTATTTGCTGTGGTGGAGACGCTGGGCGTAGACAGTGGGTATGAGACCAAGGCCACCGGCTATGATACCGCTGTTACCGATGCAGACCGTACCTTCTACTATAAGTTAGTGCTGAAGGATGGCCAACAGGTGTTAATGGCCTGTGATGCAAATGGCAACAATGAAAAGGAACAGAATGAGCTGGCAATTACCGTGACCAACCACTGCACCCTCAAGCCCGACACCGGTGTCCTCCTCGACACCCTGCCTTACATTGTCATCCTTGCTGTGGTGGCTGGCGGCGTTGCCCTGCTGATGCTGCGCAAGCGCCGTAAGGAAGATGACTAAAGGGGGCTGACCGCATGGCGAAGAAGAAAGCGTCCCAGCGGCTGGCCGGTGCAGAGGAAAGCTGTATCAGCCCGGAGCAGGAAGCGGTCATCCAGTGGTTCCGGACGGTGAAATTCCGCAAGAACCTGCTGGGCGGCGTGGATGAAGCGTCAATGTGGAAGAAGCTGGAAGAGCTTTACGCCCTGTACGAAGCCGCCATCCGCGCCGAGCGCACAAGGTACAATGTGCTGCTGGCAGAGCAAAAGGGCCTGCCCTTGAATGCAGAACCTGACAGTTTTGCCAAGGGCTCCCCTACTAGGGGAGCTGGCGAGCGAAGCGAGACTGAGAGGTTTAACCCGGAATCTGACAGCTCTGACCCCCAAAAGGAGGCGCATTCCGATGCACCCGCTGGACAATGAAGCCCTGAAGCTGGGGGCAAAGGCGGTGCGCCGCCGCAGGCTGGACGCTGAGAACCGGCAGGATTTTATCAGCCTGCTGGGCCGCGTTGTGGTGATCCTGCTGTGCGCCTGGGTGCTGTTCACGCAGGTGTTCCTGCTCACGCAGGCCAAGGGCAGCAGCATGTTCCCCGCGGTAAAGGATGGCGACCTGCTCATCTGCTACCGCCTGCAAAAAACTTACGCAAAAAACGACGTTGTGGTCTACACCCAGGGCGGCAAGCTCCGGGTGGGCCGCATCCTTGGGCGCGAGGGCGACCTTGTGGCTTTGGACGACAGCGGCACCCTTGTGGTGAACGGCGCGGTGCAGAGCGGCGAGATCCTCTACCCCACCTACGCAAAAGACGCGCTGGAGTACCCCTACACGGTGCCGGAAGGCTGCTTTTTTGTGCTGGGCGATTACCGCACACAATCCGAGGACAGCCGGGACTTTGGCCCGGTTCCGCTGGAGGATGTGCAAGCAAAAGTAATTACACTACTGCGGCGACGCAGTTTGTAATACCACGGAAGCCGGAAGAAGCTGCCGGCATCCTGCCTGTGAACCGCGGAGTTTGGGCCGCGGCACAGGAGTACGAACTATTTCTTACTAGGGAGGAATAACAATGAAACTGAAGAAATTCTTCGCGGGCGTTCTGGCTGCCGCCATGATGCTCACCGTTGGCGCTACTGCTGCGTTTGCGGTTAATCCGGCTACCACATACCAGGATCAGAGTGAAGTTAAGATTTACAAGCATTATGGTCTTGAGGGCAATGGTACAAGCCCTGAGGAAACTTTCTATCTTGTTCAGGCAAATAAGCAAGTTTTGACGGGTGATATTTCTGCAGAGGATGTTCCTAATCTGATTGAGCTGACCACTAAACCTGATGGCGCTAATGGCTATTATGTGGCCTCTGTGAAGTTTGATGAAGGTGGAGCCAAAGCAAGCGAGACTGAGAATGTGGGTGCGTTTGTGGTCAAACTGCCTACGTATGATCACGTAGGTAAGTTTGAGTACACCCTGCAGGAAGTTGCTGGCAACACTGCCGGTGTTACCTATCGTCTGGACACCATTAAACTGGTTGTCAGTGTTATCAATGATGGCACAATTCGTGTTGCTGGTGTTCACACTGAGAACGAGGGCGGCGAGAAGAGCAGCTCTTTCAGTGACAACAAGTACGCTGCCAATACTCTGACTGTCTCCAAGTACGTCAGCGGTAATATGGGCGATAAGAAGACCTACTTCCAGTTCGAACTGAGCCTTGAACCGGGTACTGCAAATGGCCGCAAGAACTTTGCAGAGAACTATACTATTACTTATCCCACAAATGGTTCCGATAAGAATACCACCAATACAATCGTGGTTGGTGGTGCCTCTGTTAAGTTCTGGCTGAAGAGCGGTGAATCCATTTCCATTGCAAACCTGCCCGAGGGTGTTGAGTGGACTGTGAGCGAGCTGGATGCAGATGGTAAGGCTGTTGCAAATGGTGCAACAAATGGCGTTTACACTGTCAGTGTTGACGGTGCAAACGGTTCTATCGTTGCAGCTGGTGCATCTGAAACCAGCAATAAGGCATCCTTTACCAATACCCATGAGGGCACCCCTGACATGGGCGTTATCCTCGACAACGCTCCTTACATTGCTCTGCTGGCCATCGTTGCCATTGGTGGTGTGGCCCTGATGCTGAACAAGCGCCGCCGCGACGAGGAGTAATTGCTCGCGTCCACGCCCTCTCCGTCAGTGCTCCGCACTGCCACCTCTCCCAAGGGGAGAGGCTTTGGCAATTCCCCGCAAGGTCTTGGGGAGCCGCCAGAGGCTCCCCCTTTGGGGGAGCTGGCAAAGCCTATTGGCTTTGACTGAGAGGGTGAGGCCGTTAATCTTTCAAAATATCCTGCATCGCCCGGAGGATGCTCTGCAGCAGCTCCAGCGGCTTTTCCTCTTTTTGCAGGGTGACGGAGAGGTAGGGCTTTGCGCCGGCCCCGGTGACAACGCGGCCGTTGAAGGCCACCAGCAGGCCCTGGATCATCCGGAGGTCCAGCTGCTCCACCTGCAGCACCAGAGTGTCCTTCTTCTGGGTCACCTCGTACACGCCCACAGCGGTGGCCTGCACCCGCGCCAGCGAGACATTGACCAGATCGCTGACCGAGGGCGGCGGGTCGCCG
>ENA-OROZ01002245-OROZ01002245.1-human-gut-metagenome-genome-assembly--contig:-NODE-2245-length-14986-cov-5.784542_pt1 | contig 14986 bp, 13 predicted proteins | sample MGYA00242138_ERZ509066 | MGnify/ENA primary metagenome ERZ509066 (study PRJEB26280, sample SAMEA2338691) | human gut metagenome | biome: human gut; feature: human-associated habitat; material: faeces... | reverse complement strand
GGCGGCATGCCCCGGATGGTGATGCCCGGCTCGACCGCAGCAACTTTACGAGCCCGCGGCAAATCCCTGAGGACCTGCGTGAGCAGATCGTAGATCGCTTCTGCAAAGCCGATGTGCGGGATCTTAGTCTGACGCAGGCCCGGTGGATCAAGGAACATCGCCATCAGTGCCGCTGCCCGGTCGTTCTGCTGCCGTCTGCTGCAACGTCGCGCACCGTCGCCGCTTTGGCGGAAACAGCGCTCGTACTTTTTCAGCGCCCTCAGCTTGCAGACGACTTGACGTCGTGCTTCGAAACCATGATGTCCAAAGACACCGTCCTCCGCTGTGACCTTTGGGACATCGTCACCGCAACGCAAAACCGCGGCTACTGGGAACTTGTGATCTGCACCGGCACTACGACCGACGCGGATCAACTGGAGCAGGCCGGCAATCGGTTATTGACGTCGTTTACGAACCCGACAACGCCGCCAACCTGGCTCGTCAGTTTTACCGCGGACTCTGAGATCTCACCTGAGAATCCGTTTCGACCGATCTACCTCCGTCTGGCAGACAACGTCAAAGACGGTCTTCTCTTCTGCGCCGTCAAAAAGGAGTCTTCCTGCGACCACGGCTTTCGCATTGCTGTATTGAGTCAGTCGACTTTCCAAAATCCGTCGTCGTTCACCTTACCGAGTTCGAAGTCAATAACCCCCGCCTGAAGGCGAAGGCTTGAAAAAGCCTTTATGACCTTAATGCATATACACGTACTGCCGGTGATATTCCAAATAGTGCTTGCGCTGATCGTCCATCGGGAGCTTTTGATAGAACTGATTGTTCTTTAATCCCAAGCGCTTCACATTAGCCGGTAGGCCCCTAAAACCGAAAATTCGAGTTTTCTCTTTTAAATCGACAAACAATTTTTTGATGCACAAATCCGTTTTGGACAGTAGTGGATATTTTTAATATCTTAGTATCCGGGAGACCCAAATGACCGCTACAAGTCATCTTGCCAGCTTAATTTTTCTAGAAATGCTTCCGCATCTCAATAATTCTCAATTGTCGCGTTTGAAAGTTGTATTAGGAAAGCACTTAAGCAATCTCAGCTGCGATAGCTCGACTCACACAACCGATGAACGAGACTATGTTGAAGCCTTTCTTACAGCCAAAAAAATCGAAGGATGTTCCGAACGATCTTTACACTACTACAGTCAAGTCCTATGCCTCATGAAACGAATGATCGGGAAAGCCATACGCATAATCACAACAGAAGACATTCGTACCTTCATGGCCACATATCAAAGTGAACATCATGTGAGTAGTGTTACGCTCGACAATATGCGCAGAATTATGTCTAGCTTCTTTGGATGGCTTGAAGATGAAGATATCATTGTCAAGAGCCCTATCCGCCGGATCCATAAAGTCAAGACTCCTAAAACAGTAAAGGAAACCTACTCTGATGAAGAGTTGGAAAAGTTACGAGATCACTGCGATCAAGTTAGAGACTTAGCTCTTGTCGACCTCTTGGCTTCCACTGGTATGCGTGTAGGAGAGTTAGTGCGTCTGAAGCGCACTGACATTGATTTTCCGGAACGAGAATGCGTAGTTCTTGGAAAGGGAAATAAGTCTCGTACGGTATATTTTGATGCGAGAACAAAGCTCCACTTGTCACTTTATCTCTCTCAGAGAAAGGATGAGGATTCGTCACTGTTTGTGTCCCTCAAAGCTCCCTATAAATCATTAAGTATTGGAGCAGTAGAGTCTAGATTGCGTAGCCTGGGAGAACAAATTGGGCTGAGCAAAGTTCACCCACACAAATTCCGTAGAACACTAGCTACAGTTGCTATAGACAAAGGAATGCCTATTGAGCAAGTGCAACAGTTGCTAGGACACCAAAAGATTGACACAACATTACAGTATGCTATGGTGAAACAAGAGAATGTTAAGCAGTCTCACCGTCGCTGCATCGCATAAACGATAATTTACAGCAGCAAGCTCAGTTAACTTATAATATTTCTTTTGAAAAGGCAGATTTTCATGATCTACCAAGCGGTTGGCGTGTTGTTTCTTTGGGAGATGTAGCCACTATTTCAACTAAGGCATTTAACCCTCAAAAAGAACCTATTACGGCACTGGAACACTACAGCATCCCTGCATTCGATGAAAACAAGTTTCCAACATTCGAATCCTCATCAAACATCAAGAGCAACAAATTCATTATCGACTCTTCGTGTTTCTTGATCTCAAAACTCAATCCAACAACAAAACGAGTTTGGAAACCTTATTGCTTAAGCGAGCGTGCAGTATGTTCCACGGAGTTTATTGTTTACCGTGCCAAAGATAATAGTATAAGCGACTTTCTTTATTCTGTAATTGATAGTCAATCTTTTACTAACTATATGTGCACTCATGTAAATGGTTCAACAGGCAGTCGCCAGAGAACCACTCCATCCGAAACTCTATCCTACAAACTCTTATTACCTTCCCGGGATGTATTGGAAAGATTTCAATCGATGGTTTCGCCAATGTACGATTTGATAAGACTTAATTCAATTGAGAACAATAGATTAAAGCAACTTCGAGAAGCTCTGTTACAAAAACTAATGTCTGAGAAATAGACGCAAAAAGCAGGCTAACGAGATAAATTATCGTTTATCTTATCTTTCCAATTCAACAAATAATTCCTTACACGAGCGGGAATGAATCATGCTTAAGAAAGCTAAAATTAAAGACTTAGGAACCATTATTACAGGGAAAACCCCATCAACTAAAATCGATCTCTTTTGGAACGGAGAGATTGACTTCATTACCCCTAAGGATATACAAGTAACCAAACATATCTTTAAAACAGAAAGAAGTTTATCTTATGATGGGATGAACGCGGTCGCCTCTTCTCTGTTGCCAGCTAATGCAATTTGCGTTTCTTGCATCGGAAACATTGGGTATGTTGGAATGACCACAAAACGATCCGTAACAAACCAACAGATCAATTCTATTATTTGCAATCAAGACAACGACCCAAATTTTGTATTCTATTTAATGAAATCTTTGTGGTCTAGATTCAAAAAATTTGAAGGACAGTCCACAACCATCTCTATCTTAAACAAGGGACAGTTCTCTGATATTGATATTTCATTACCAAGTTTACAAGAGCAGAAAAAAATCGCAGCACAACTATCGTGTATTGACGAAAAAATTGAACTAAACGCTAAGATAAACGATAATTTGTATGCCGTTCTTGAAGCTGTTTATCAAGAAAAATTCACAAAACCCAAGTCTGAAAGTAAAATCGGCATCTTGTCAGATATTTGTTTTTATGCTAATGACAAAATTGACGTGTCAAAGTTAGACACCAGGTCCTATTTTTCGACAGAGAATATGCTACCTGAAAAAAAAGGAGCTTCTAATGCAACGCAACTACCAACAGTTTCTAAAGTGACAGCTTGCAGCAGAGGAGATACCTTAATTTCTAATATACGACCATACTTTAAGAAAATCGTATATTCAGAAATAAAATGCGGTTGTTCAAATGATGTGCTATGTTTTTCACCGAAGTCACAAAAATACTCTAGTTATTTATTCTCTACTTTATTTGATGATGCTTTTTTTGCGTTCATGACCGCAGGGTCAAAAGGAACTAAAATGCCTCGCGGAGACAAAGTGCAAATTATGACTTATCCTGTGAAATTGCCAGCAGATAATGAAGTTGAGGCTTTTAATACAGTGGCTATCCCGATTCTTAAACAAATACACAGTAATAACATGGAAAACAGAGAGCTTGCATCATTAAAAGATAGCTTGTTGAAGACACTCTTCTCGGATGCTACAAAATAATTCATTAGATAAATTATCGTTTATCGCACTATTTAAGAGTATCTTCTTATCTAGCGAAGTTAATATTTGAGCAACCTCATGCTGCCTATCTAGATCTGGGAGATCAATTTCTAGATCTCCCAAATCTTTCGCCTTAATTGATGGATAGGCTGTAGTTGCCTGCTCTGCAATCGCATGAAGTTTTTTAGTTATCGAACTTTGAGAAAGATAATAATATACATATCTAGGATCGGCTATTTTTTCATCAACATCTATAACACAAAATCCAGTTGACACAATCAAATTATCTGGCGGCTCCGTAATAATTCCGAAGTGTTGCTGATTAGGCCTAACTGTAGAGTATACAATACTGTTATTAGACACCTTTCTACGTGCCCTCGACGGCAGTTCTTCATAAAAACCATACTTTTGGAATGAATCGATAACTCCATTTGTTATATTTGCAGTATCCAAATATAGATACCCCTTTTTCAGACTCGTACCATTTAGTAGGCAAAATTCAGAAATTTTCATTTAGCCCCTCACCATTTACTTTAAATATTTAGCAAGTGCTTGAAGAATTTCCGACTTTAGTGCCTCCGACTCTTTGAACATTTGTTCCAATTCCGTCGACAACCTAGTCATCTTCTCATCAAAGGGTTCACCGTCGTCTTCTATTTCTTCAACTCCGACATAACGTCCCGGGGTTAAGATGTAATTCTGTGCTTTGATCGCATCTAAATCAACAACAGAGCAGAAACCTTTTTCGTCACTAAGAGTTCCAGCATGGAAGGCGTCGAAAGTTGTTGAAATCTTTCGAATATCCTCTTCTGTGAGTTCTCGCAGCTTTCTAGTAACCATTGTTCCAAGGTTGCGCGCATCAATAAATAAGGTCTTTTTAGATTGCTCCTTATTTTTGGAAATAATCCATAAAGAAACCGGTATAGGAGTATTAAAAAACAATTGTGAAGGTAATGCTACGATTCCATCGACCAAATCATCTTCGACAATTTTTTGACGAATTACATTTTCACCACTTTGTTCTGAGGATAGAGCTCCATTTGCTAACACAACCCCCATTTTGCCTTTTACAGAAAGGTGATGAATCATGTGCTGTAACCAAGCAAAATTAGCATTCCCTTCAGGAGGAATGGCATAGTCCCAACGAGGGTCGTCTTTGAGCTTTTCGCCTCCCCATTCCTTTAGATTGAAAGGCGGATTTGCAAGGATGTAGTCGAACCGCAAGGTGGAGAAGAGATCATTAGCGAAGGTGTCTTCGGGTTTGGAACCTAAGTTCGCATCAATCCCACGAATGGCCAAATTCATCGTAGCCATCTTCCAAGTTGTAGGATTAGATTCCTGACCATAAACGGAAATGTCCTGAAGATTCCCGGCATGACTTTCAACGAATCGTGCTGATTGGACAAACATGCCACCAGAACCGCAACAGGGGTCATAGACGCGTCCTCTCGTTGGTTCAAGGATCTCTACCAACGTTCTTACGATACATGCAGGTGTATAGAATTCCCCCGCATTCTTTCCTTCGTTAGCGGCAAAGTGAGAAAGGCAGTACTCATAAGCTCGTCCAAGAATATCGCGCGTGTCTCCTTTCTCAGCCATGGAAATATTGCTGAACAAGTCAACAATTTCGCCAAGTCGCAACTGATTTAGCTCGGGACGCGCAAAATTTTTGGGGAGAATGCCTTTCAGTTTCTTGTTTTCATCTTCAATTGCCCGCATAGCTTTATCAATTGCCAAGCCAATACTTTCAGTTCCACTGGCTTCTGCTATCTTTGCCCAACGCGCGTCTACAGGAATCCAAAAGATGTTTTCACTGATGTATTCATCTTTATCCTCTTCAAAGCCCTCTCCCTCGTCCACCAATTCGTTATAGCGTTCATCAAATTTATCCGAGACATACTTCAAAAAGATGAGGCCCAAAATGACGCTCTTGTACTCTGATGCATCCATATTTCCACGCAATTTATCTGCAGCGGTCCACAAATGCTCTTCAAAACCTACGGTTGCAGTGTTGTCCGTGGTTGCACTCTTCTTTGCTCTTGCCATTCTCTAACCCATCAAAGTGTGTTGTCAGTCCAAAGTTCGCATTGCTTCATAATGACCTCTGTCGCCTCAGGCGTATCTTCAGGCGGGTACTTATACCGCTTCAAAAGACGCTTGATCATGCGACGCATTTGAGCACGTGCAGACTCTTTTCGTTGCCAGTCAATCGTACGATTCGCGCGAAGTGTACCTACCAGCTCACGAGTCAAAGCCACTAATTCGTCATTTTCATAGAAGTCCTTGACTGCTTTTGGTTGCGTTATAGCGTCATAGAAAGCCATTTCTTCATCGGACAGGTTCATAGCCTTCGCTTCATCACGCTCTTTCATGATCTCCTTAGCCATTTCAATCAATTCTGCAATGACTTCGGCGCTTGTTTTTTGGCTATTCAGATATCCATTGATTGCTTTCTGAAGCATCTCCGAAAAGAGCTCGGCCTTAACAACACTTTTCTTCTGATATGCCTTTACCTGTCCTTCCAGCAACCGTTTGAGCATATCTACAGCCAGGTTCTTATGCTTGAACTGTCGAACCTCTTCCAAGAATGCTTCATCAAAGAGCGAGATTTCAATTTCATTATTCGCAAAGAGGTTTAATACTCCTTCACTATGCACACTTTCACGCATAAGCTCTGAAACGCGTCGATTTAGCTCTTCCAGAGAGATCTTGGGTGCACTACCTCCCTGCCCCAATCTCTTCACAACGATGCTGCGAACAGCTCTGAAGAAAGCAGCCAGATACTGGTCTTCTTTCTTCACCAAGCTTTTACATAGGCTCATCGCCTTGTCCATGCAAAGTGCTTCTCGCGCGAAATCATCCCTTTGCTTTTCACGGACAGGTTCCATGATCCAGTCCGCACTATCAAGAATTGCATCCATGGTTTGTTTGGATGAATACTGAGCCAGCTTCTCCGGAAGAGGGTAATGATCTTTCAGCAGATCTTTAAGAACGCTTAGATAGTTAAGGAATTGGGGGTACGCCGTCTCAGCAACGTTCATATTGCCAAAATTCCCCCGGTCTCTAACGGTATAGTCCGCCATTGCGGTTCTTAAGGCATTGCCTATACCGATATAGTCCACGATTAGCCCACCTTCCTTGCCTTTGTATACGCGATTCACGCGAGCGATGGCCTGCATTAGATTGTGTCCATGCATGGGCTTGAAGACGTACATCGTTGACAACGAGGGAAGGTCAAACCCAGTCAACCACATATCCACAACAATGACTATTTTCAAAGGACTTTTGTCATCCTTAAAGTCTTTGCCAGTTTGAGCTCGAGTCTGATCTGTGCCGACAATAGCTTTCCAATCTTCCGGATCTTGATTGCTACCGGTCATGACAACAGCAATCTTATCCGTCCAGCCTGGGCGCATGCTCAGGATGGCTCTGTACATCTTGATGGCAATACTGCGGCTGTACGCCACAATCATCGCCTTCCCTGTAAGTAGCTCAGCTCGATTACTTTCGTAATGCTGGACGATGTCACTACATAGAGACTGTATGGTCTCTGGGGTACCGAGTACCGCATCGAGGCTTCCGAAACTCCGCTTTGTCTTAGTTACTGCCACCTCATTATGTTCATCTTCAGCTACGGCAAATAACTGATCAAGCGCTTCCAAAGCATCCTCGTCGAGCTTCAGCACCATGACACGGCTTTCGTAATAGACAGGCAAAGTCGCACCATCTTCAACAGCTTGCGTCATGTCGTAGACGTCAATATAAGTACCGAAGATTTCTTGCGTGTTCTTATCTGCTGTGGAAATTGGTGTGCCCGTAAAGCCAATGAACGAAGCATTTGGCAGGGCCTCACGAACCAAGCCAGCCAACCCCATCGTTATCTTCCCGTCTTTACGTTCCCGCAGAGTAATTTCATACTGACTTCGATGAGCTTCGTCGGCCATGACAATAATGTCATGGCGTTTAGAGAACGGCTCTCCTGCCTCAGTAAACTTTTGCATCGTCGTAAAGAAAATGCCGCGAGTTTCCCTGCCCCGCAACAGATTGACCAGATCGGCACGAGAGTTCGCTTTTTGTGGCTCCTGCATCAGGAATTGACGACAACGAGAAAACTGACCAAAGAGCTGATCATCAAGATCGTTTCTATCAGTGATGACAATGATGGTGGCAGTCTTGATGTATTGAAGCAGAAGGTGTACGAAAAACACCATCGATAACGACTTTCCACTTCCCTGCGTATGCCAAAAGACACCAATTTTCCCGTTCGTTTTGGTTGCCTCTATAGCACGGGCAACGGCTTTTCTAACAGCAAAAAACTGATGGTATCCGGCAAGGATTTTGAAGGTCTGATCTCCATTGTTAAAACAAGTGAAGTTGTGAATGATGTCAACCAATCGATCCTTCTGGCACATGCCATCGAGCATGACTCGATAGTCAGCCCACTTAGTCTTGTCGTATGAACCGTCAGAACTCTTCCATTGCACGAAACGCGTTTCTGGCGAAGTAATCGTGCCCACACGAGTATCGGCGAGATCGCTTAAAACGCAAAAGACGTTTGGCACGAAGAAACTGGGAATTGACTGCAGGTAGTTCCGGATTTGTAGATAGGCATCCGATGTATCGGTTTCTTCACGACTTGGCGACTTCAGTTCGAAGACTACGAGAGGCATCCCATTGATGAAGAGCACAAGGTCAGGCCGCTTCGTTTCAATTTCGTGAATCGTCCATTGGTTGACGGCTAGAAAGTCATTACTTTCTGGATGGTCGAAATCAATTAGCTTATACAGTTCGTTGCGTTGCTCTTTACCATCAAAGAACGAAACGCGTACCCCCTGCTGCAAAAACTGCATGAACGCCTGATTGCGCTCTATAAGATCAAATCCGCCTGATGCTTCACTGATTTTCTGGATAACAAGAGCAACCGCTTTAGCAGGAATGCCAGGGTTGATCCGACGAATCGCTCGTTCCAAGCGATCAAATATGAACACATCTCGAAAATCCTCACTTTGACGATCGATATCCGACCCAAGAAGGGTCTCATATCCTAGAGCTTGCAAGTGCTCTATCAAAGCCGTTTCAAAATTAACCTCTTGAATTTTTAGCAGATCAGACATAAATATTCCTGGCGCTCAAGCAACTACGTAGGGGATGTAATGTTTTTTGTGTCCAGGCGATAATAGCGCTCCCGTAGGGCGCGAAAGGAATCACCGTGGCACACCGTACACCCAAAATAAACGACACCGTAAAATTTACCAACCAGCAGCAGGCCATTCTGAACGATGCCGTAGTGCCCGCAATAAACCTCTGCTCCAGTCCTGCTCATTTCATCTCCTAATTCGTTGAAGCCACATTCAGGTGTTCACCGCAGTACCCGATCAGCACCTTCCGGTTCTGCGTGTCCACCGTGAAGTAAAGCCGCGTGCTGAAACCTATCTTCAGATGCTGTGTCATCGTGATACCAGAAAAAGTTCTGTCCCGCATTCGTTTTGCGGACTTCATCACAGAGTCCGATTCCTGTGCGGCGTACCTGTTGCCAAAGAGCAATCGTGCCTGCGCATCCCCCTTGCTGAGATAAACGTCCAGGTAGTCCGTGACCAAGGTAAAGACAAGCTATCGCAAATCATCAACGTCTGCTACCGAGTTGTCGATCCGTGCCGCTGACTCTTTAGCAGACGGCAACACCACCACCCGGTCGGAAAAGATCGTTTCCGTGAGCGTCAGCACTTCCTCCGCCGTCAGCTTTTCACCTGCAAAGCACTTTTTGAAGACACTGTTTTCGACAATACTTTGTACGCCTTTCTCCGAAGCTGTCTCACCGGCCTTCAGTAAGGCCGTGAGCCGCGCCTGGTCGTTGCTTAACCCGGCGATTTCTTCCTGCGCCTTGTCCAGTTGCTTTTCAGTCTTTGTGAGCTTGTCTCGCAGCAGAACCACCTCGTTGCCGGCGGCCGTGTGTTCTGATGACGTACTCAGATAAAGATCCAGGTAGTTTTTACTTTCCGCCCGGTAGCGGTCGGCATCCGCCGTCACTTTTGCGTTTTCTGCGCGAAGCGACTCCACCACGGCCGTCAGAGCTTCTATCCGGCGTCTGTCCGGATCTCTGGCGGCCTTCAGTGCCTTGTTCTCTTCCCCAGTTTTGAGACTGTCCGCGGAAACCGAACAACCTTACGGGCCGCAAGCCACCGAAGCCTTACGAAAACTCATTCTCGGCAAGAAAATTGAAGGCGAAGCAGTGACGCGCGACATCTACGGCCGCATCGTCTGCCGCGTTGTGTGCGATAAGCGGGACATGAGCCTCACGATGATCCGGCAGGGCTATGCCTGGCCATACTATCAGTACTTTTACAGGCTTAGCCCCAAAGAGCGGGCGGCTTACAAAAAGGCCGCGCTACTTGCAAAAACCGAAGGGCTCGGGCTTTGGCAGGAAAAGAACCCGACCGCACCCTGGCAGTGGCGTAAAGACCACCGCACGGTCTTTACCCGCCTTATGTACTGGCTGCGGCGGTTTGTGTGGTGGATTTTGCGGCGGTAAATCAGGTGCGGTTCTTTTTGGCCCGCACGGCCGCGATCTCGGCATCAACATCAGCCTGCGTGATGCCGGCCTCGGCCGCCTGCTCCTGAAGCTTTTGAAATGCGAGCATTCCTTTTGCCGTACGAACGCAGCCAAGCGTGAGCTCGAGATCACCGTTTATGAGCGGCAGTATCAGAGCCGCCGGCCTTTGCGGGTAATGACGGCCTCGCCGCCTGAAGTAAGGCCCTCCAACACCGTATCGGGATCGGCAGACAGTTCTCCGTCGGTAAAAAAGCGCATGGCGTTAATCCTTGAGGAAATACTCCACCGTCGTCACAACGCGCACGCTCTTAATGTAGGGCGTATTGCTGTCGCGGTCGGTGATGGAAAACTGGCCCTGGTTGGCGCGGCGGATTTTTCCGAGACTGCTGCCGGAGTCCTGCGCAAACTTTTCGGCCGAGGCGCGGGCGTTTTTCGTCGCCTCTTCAATCATTGCGGGCTTGACGGTGTTGAGCCCCGTAAACTGAAAGCTCGTGCGCCAGCTGTAGTCACCCACAAGCGTCACGCCGGCTTTGATGAGATCGCTTTGGCGCACTAGAAGCTCGCGCACAAGGTCCACCTTGTCGCTTGATACCGTCACCGTCTGCGTCATCGAGTAGCGGTAGCGGCTTTTCTGATTGGCGTACATCTCAGCCTGTGCGTCGGTGACCTGGGGACTTGCCACCTCGATTTCCGCGTCCGTTAAGCCCGCCTCTTTTAAAAACGCCACCACCTGGTCCTTGCGCTTTTCAATGCGGCCGTAAACGTCCTGCAGGTCGTCGCCGAGCTCACGAAACCCCACGGGCCAGATAACGCGGTCGGCCTTGACCTGGCGCTCGGAGAGGCCCTTGACGGTCACGATGCGGTCGCGGTTAACGAAGCTTTCGATGCCGCTTGAGATGTTGCTGCCTAAAAGCGCAAAGCCTCCGGCAATGCCGACGGCCAAAATCACGCTCGCGGTGACGCTGCGGGTGTCCATGGTTTGCTCCTCACAGAATTTCGAAGTACCTCTACTATAGGAGTTTCGGCTGCAAAGACGGTGCTTTCAGCTGAAAACAATTGTTAAGGAGGAGCCTCACACGGGAGCCCTCTTCTGAAACCATGCCCGAGGGCGCGTCCTGCTGTATTGTCATGTTTCTCTGACGGTTTCAGACGTGCTGCCGGTTATTTGCGCGAGTGCCGCCGCCAAAGGAAACGACAATGCGCAACACGGTTTTTCTTACGCTCCGCATGAATCGAATCGCCAGTCAAAGTCCGGAACGCAAAAATTTTTCGGCCATAAGTTTTTGCCCATAAGCTTATAAACGTAACGAAAATGACTTTCAGGTTTTACGACCGCACAAAAGAACCGGCGGATCTCCGGGCGTTTTCCCGCGGGTTGAGGACGACGCAAGCCGCATGGTCATCATCTCCGGCAGACGCCGCATAGGAAGGACAACACTCGCAAAGCCTGCCTTTACGAACAGCTCGCTGCCCTGCCGCTTTTTCCATATCAGCGATGAAAAAACAGCCAAAACCAACGTTGAGGCTTTTTGGCGGTTTAATGCTGCGACATTGGGTCTGGAATATTTTCCGCCCCTGCCGCAACCATTGCCGGGACGATCGAATTTCTGCTCAAACAAAGTGCCCAAACAACGATGACGGTGGTTCTCGATGAGTTTCAAAACGCCGAAACCGTTGAACCTGCGCTCGTGACTGACCTCTCAGTCCTCTGGAACAAATACCACAAAGACACCCAACTTCTGCTCGTTCTCACGGTATCAGACGGTGCCGGGCGCAGCATGACGGACGACCGCTTTTCTCCGCTCTGTGCCCGCGCCTGCGGCGAACTGACCCTGCGCCCGTTTTCGACCGGCGTCATTAAAACGATCCTCACCGAGCATTACCCTACCCGGAAGCCCGACGACCTTCTGCCGCTCTTTGCCGTCACAGGCGGCATCCCGCAGTACATCAAAGTTCTGACGGAGGCGGGCTGCACCTCCGCCCGCCAAATGATCCGGCCCGTCGCCCAACCCCCGGTCCTATTTCCAGCGGGATGCCGAAACGCTCCTAAAGACGGCCTTTAAGTCTGACTGTCAGGTTTACTTTGAGCTGCTGCAGCGCATTGCTGAAGGCAAAAGCCGGCGCAGCGGCCTCGTGTCTTACTTCAGAGGGCAATCGATTGACGGGCACCTTTTCCGGCTGGAGAAGCACTTCCGGCTTATCGAGCGCGAGCGTCCCTTGGGGGCATCAAAGACAACAGACTACCGCCGGCGTCTCACTGACGCGCATCTTGCCTTCTGGTTTCGGTTTTTGTATCCGTATCAGGCACTCATCGAACAGGGAGCCACGGAGCGCCTTGAAGAACAGATTCTCAAAACACTGCCCGAGCACACCGGACACCACGTTCTTACAACCTGGTTCCGCACGAAACTTGCCGAAACCGGGCCATATACCGAGATAGGCCCCTGGTGGGATAAGACCGGCGAAAACGACATAGATAGTGTGGCCGTCAACACTTTCGGCAAGAAGATTCTCTTTGCCGAAGTCAAACCGCAGAAATCCGGGATTAACCTCACGGCGCTGCAACTTAAATCCGCGTTTTTTCTTCAGCGAAACAAAGCTTACAAAGACTACGAACTTCATTATCAGGGCTTCAGCGCCGAAGACCTCTGATGCCGCCCGAATGTTAAGGCGCCGGGTAAAAGTCCGATAAGCGCAAAGCCGCTGCGTCTGTGTGCCGGGAAACAGTTATGATGGAGGGATTGCTTAGTTGTAACCCACATCGGAGGAACATCCATGCCTGAAGCGATTCCCGCACTGGACACAAAAATTCTCGCGGCGGTTGAGGCTCTCAAGGCCAACCCCAAGATTGCCCGCGGCATTGCCACTGCGCTTGAAGAAAGCGACAAGGCGATGAAGGAACAGTGTGAAATCTGCGAAATTCCGGCTCCCACCTTTGAAGAAGGCGTGCGCGCACAGGAAATTGCGCGGCGCATGAAGCTCTACGGCTTAACCGACGTCACGATTGATGAGATCGGCAACGTCGTGGGCCGCCGCCCGGGCAAGGGAAAGGGCCCGTCGCTTGCGTTGGGCGCCCACATGGACACGGTGTTTCCCGCAGGAACCGACGTGACGGTTCATCAGGAAGGCAACCGCTACACCGCGCCCGGCATCGGCGACAACTGCTCGGGGCAGCGTGCTCTTCTTCAGGTTCTGCGCTGCTTTAACGAAACCGGTATTGAAACCGAGGGCGATCTGTGGTTTGTGGGTACCGTCGGCGAAGAAGGAAACGGCGACACCCGCGGCTCCAAGTGGTTTAATGCCCACCACAAGGTGGACGGCTTTATCGCGATCGACAACACCGACGTGGGCCGTATTCTGAAAGGGGCCATCGGCTCTCACCGCTGGCGCGTGAGCATCGACGGCCCTGCCGGCCACTCATACGCCGCCTTCGGCAAGGTCCCGAGCGCCATTCACGCAATGTGCATCGCCGGCGCCAAGGTTGCGCACGTCAAGGTCCCTGAAACCCCGAAAACCACGTTCACGATCGGCACCATCAAGGGCGGCACGACGGTAAACACCATCGCCGCACACTGCGAAGTCGACATCGACATGCGCAGCCTCGATAACGATCACCTTCTTAAGCTTGAGGCCGAAATTCTCAAGTGCTTTGATGAAGGGGCCGCGGAAGAAAACGCGATCTGGAACATCACCGATCCGGAAAAGATGCTTAAGGTTACGAAGACCCAGATCGGCGACCGTCCGGGCGGTGTCAGGCCCGACGACTGCCCGGTGCTGCAGACCGCGCGCGCCGCACAGAAGCTTTTGGGCATTGAACTCACAAACTACGGCTACTCCTCAACGGACGCCAATGCCCCTGTGAGTCAGGGAGTACCCGCCACCTGCCTTTCCGCGGGCGGCAAACAGGTCAACAGCCACACACTTAAGGAGTACTTCGACCGCATCGACATTCATCTCGGACCGCAGATGATTTTCCTCACGGCCGCTGCTTTGGTGGGGGCTGAGGATACGACGCCGCTGCTGCCCAAGCGCGCTTAAGCCGCAACTCGGCTGAGAGATTAGGCTCTCACGGGAATCCCCTCTGGCTTTGGCTTGAGGGGATTTTCTATTGTCTCCCACTGCTGTCCAAAATAGGTCCCCGGCTACGACCACAAGCGTCTTTATCAGCCCGCGGTGCACTCACCGCAGGCCATGCAGTTCATCACCATCACCGGTCTTTTGGACCGAATTGTGGCCCGCATTGAAGGCGCCTGGATTAACGGCGTGATTGACGCAGACCAGCGCAGCCGCATGATCCGGGGTTGGACGGATGAATGTCGCCGCTACGTCACCTCTATGCAGGAATTACGTACCCGCACCATGCAGGAAGCCCTTAACGCAGGCAAGCGTCAGGAAGCCCGCCTCATCGAACAGCGTGTCGAAAAGGATGCCGCCAACGACCGGATCGCAAAGCGTCAAAGAACACCACCGGGTAGACCGAATCCAACGGACAGCCTTGCCATTGCCGTACGTCGTCATTTACCTTTTCCGTCACGGTGCTGATGAATTCGGCACTCACTTCAACGTGGTACTGACTTCTGATGAACTCAGTGATTTCACGGGTAGACAATCCGCGTCCATATAAAT
>ENA-OROZ01002244-OROZ01002244.1-human-gut-metagenome-genome-assembly--contig:-NODE-2244-length-14993-cov-2.768577_pt1 | contig 14993 bp, 10 predicted proteins | sample MGYA00242138_ERZ509066 | MGnify/ENA primary metagenome ERZ509066 (study PRJEB26280, sample SAMEA2338691) | human gut metagenome | biome: human gut; feature: human-associated habitat; material: faeces... | reverse complement strand
CGCCTGCCATCCGGCTTTCTCCCGTCAGCGGATCTTCGTATTGAAGCGTCAGCTGCAGCGGTTCGCCTTCACAGACACGCGCAAACCCCTGAACTGGTTCTTTCACCTCTGCTTCCACATACGTTTTGTCCAGATACTGGTAAAGTTCCCGGTTTTCCTGGCGGAATGCCGATTTCTCATGGCAGACCACCATATCGCGTCCATTGTGCTCGGTATAATAGCCTAACGTCTGACCGCCGCGGTCAAACAGATCCAGCAGCTCCTTCCGGTCTTTCGGGTCAACCCGGTAACCTTTTCTGCCATTCTTTAAATATAAATCTACATATTTCCGATACAGGCGCACCACGCCTGCCGTATAGCGCGGACTCTTCATGCGTCCTTCGATTTTCAAGGAATAAACGCCTGCTTCCAGAATATCCGGCAAAATATCCAGCGTACAAAGATCCTTGAGACTGAGCACATACTTGGAATCGCCCGGATTTAACACGCCATTTTCTTTCTTTTGTTTTTTGTTTTCATTCGGGTTGTTCTCATCCAGCCGCCGAAGGACATCAAACGGAAGCCGGCAGGTCTGAGCGCATCGTCCCCGGTTGCCGCTTCTGCCGCCGATCAGGCTGCTGAACAGGCATTGTCCCGAATAACAGTAACAGAGAGCCCCGTGAACAAAGCTCTCTATCTCCACGCCCGTCTCCTGATAAATGCGGCGTATCTCTTCCAATGAAAGTTCACGCGCTGTAACGATGCGGACCGCGCCCATTCTCGTCATAAGCGCCGCGCCCTCCGGTCCGGTAATCGTCATCTGTGTGCTCGCATGAACCGGCAAATCCGGAAAATGCTCCCGGATATAAGAAAATACGCCCATGTCCTGCACGATCACGGCATCCAGTCCCGCCTGGTAATACGGAAGCAGATAGTCGTATAAGTCATCCATCTCGTATTCCTTTACCAGCGTATTGACCGTCATATAAAGCTGGCGCCCATGCAGATGCACGTAGTTGATCGCTTCCAGCATCCCCGTTTCATCCGGATTTTCCGCATATGCCCTGGCTCCGAAACGGCTGCCGCCCATATAGACTGCGTCTGCCCCCGCAGCAACCGCCGCTTTCATGCTATCGAAGGAACCCGCCGGTGCCAGAATTTCCACCTTTTTTTTCATATCATTTCACCTATTATAACCGCAGAATTGCATCTTTCAGTTCCACCGTTCCCTGTCTCTTGGGAAATGGCTTCCGCTTCATATATGCCTCCACCTGTGCCTGACGGACAGCTGCCAGTTCCTCACGTGCTGCCCCTGCCTCCTGGAGGCTCTCTTCCAGATCTTTCTTTATCGTCTGTTTTTCCTGCTCCAGCTGGCTCAGCTGCTCTTTTACACTTTGTTTTTCCTGTTCCGTCTGCATCAGACGTGCTTCCAGCTTCGATTTTTCCGTCTGCACAGCTGTCGCCGCCTGTCTTGCTTCTTCAAGCTGTTGTTTGAGAATCTCCAGCTTGTCCTGCAAAGAAGCGATTTCACTCTGGGATGACTCGACCGCCAGACGCTGATCTTCTGCATCCTGTTTCCAAACCTCTGCTTCTCCACGGAAATCGTTTGCTTCCTTCTTTGCATCCGCAATCTGTTCCAATGCCTCTTTTTTTGCAGCTTCTGCCTGCTCCCGGGCTGTCTGCTCCGCCCTGGCAGCGCGATCCTGGGCTGCTTTTTCCGCGGATTCCACGCGCTCCTGTACCTCTCTCTTCGCACGTTCAATCTGCTCCTGCGCTTCTTTTCTTGCAGACTCAACCTGTTCCTGTGCTGTTTTCTTCACAGCCTCGATCTGCTCCTGCGCTTCTTTTTTCACACGATCGATCTGTGCCTGTACCTCATTTTTAGCAGCTTCTGCCTGCTCAGCTGCCTCTTTTGCCGCTTTCTTTGCCGTCTCCAGTTCTTCCTCGCTGACGGTGCGCTCATTGCGGAGACTCTCGAGTTTCATCTGGGTGCTGACCATCTCATGTTTCAGACGATATGTCTCTTTTTCCATGCTCTCTTTGTCGGATGCAAGTGCCTTCGCACTCTCTTTTTCTTTAAAATAATCATCCGCCAGATTCAGATAAGTCATAATACTCTGGTAGTCTTCCGGCATTTTCAAAAATCCCGGCTGCGCCTTGAGCTGGAAAATCTTCCCATTCAGATACGTGGCAATCTGCTGTACATATCCTTCCGTCTCACTGCCGCCCAGGCTATACACTTTTCCATCAATTAATACATCTATATACTGTTTTGCCATCGCATTCTCTTCTTTCTATCTATTAATAAATATGGTTCGACGTTGTCACGTCACCCACACAGAAATACCACCTTCAAATCAATCAAATATCAAATCTCAGAAATACCGTTTTTTTCTTGATTCCAGGCATACCCGAGATGCCGATACGCTGCTTCGGTCGCCATCCGCCCACGCGGAGTCCGGTTGAGCAGACCGTTCATCAGAAGATACGGTTCATACACATCTTCCAGTGTCCCAGCATCCTCGCCCAGCGCTGCCGCCAGCGTCTCCAGTCCGACCGGACCGCCGGAAAACTTGTCGATAATCATATGTAAGATCGCACGGTCGTTGTTGTCAAGTCCCAGCTTGTCCACATCAAGGATATCCAGTGCAAAATCCGCGACTTCTTTCGTAATCACGCCGTTGTACTTGACCTGTGCAAAGTCCCTCACACGTTTTAACAGTCGGTTTGCCAGACGCGGCGTTCCTCTCGAACGTCTCGCAATCTCATAGGCGCCCGTCTTATCAATCTCCACATTCAGAACCCCCGCCGTCCGCAGGACAATCGTCTGCAGCTCTTCAGGCGTATAAAAATCCATCTTCTGCACGATGCCGAAGCGGTCGCGCAGCGGCGCCGTCAGAAGCCCCGCGCGTGTCGTCGCGCCTACCAGCGTAAATTTCGGCAGATCCAGACGAATCGAGCGCGCCGTCGAATCTTTTCCCAACATGATATCGATCGCATAGTCCTCCATCGCCGGATAAAGCACCTCTTCCACCTGGCGGTTTAAGCGGTGAATCTCATCCACAAAGAGGACGTCTCCCTCCTGGAGCCCGTTAAGAATCGCCGCAATCTCCCCTGGTTTCTCGATTGCCGGACCGGAAGTAACCTTCATACAGGTTCCCATCTCATTGGCGATAATGCCGCTAAGTGTCGTCTTTCCCAATCCCGGCGGTCCATAGAAAAGAACATGGTCAAGCGCCTCACCGCGGGATTTCGCCGCATGGATAAATACCTTTAACGTCGATTTGATCCGCTCCTGACCGATATATTCGTCTAAGGTCTGCGGGCGGAGACTTCCCTCAATCCGCTTATCCTCCTCCGTCACCTCGGTTGTAATCGTCCTTCTGCTCATACTTGTTTCCTGTCTTTCCTGTTATTCTCTCTCATTCAATTAAGCCATGACAGTTCCATTTTCTCATATCTGCCACACATTCCAAATTTTCATCTGACGCACAAGCACCACTATTTTTTATGATCCAGCAATTTCGAATGTCCGACACATAGGTTGTTTTACAAAAACGCCAGATATTTCAGCGATGCCTTCAATACCGCCTCGGAATCCATCTCTTCCGTCACATTGGCGCTCTTGACCGCCTTCACCGCCTCGGCATTCGTATATCCCAGCGCCACCAGCGCCTCCACGGCTTCCTTCACTGCATTGCCTGAAAGCCCGTTTCCCACAGCCGGCGAAACCGCCGCACTGCCATCTAACAGCGGTGTCAGCAGATCCTCTGCCTGTACTTTATCCTTCAAATCGAGAATGATCCGCTGTGCCGTCTTTGCCCCAACGCCCGGTGCACGGGAGATCGCCTTCACATCCCCAGTCATAACCGCAAGACGCAGATCCTCCGGACGCAGCGCCGACAAGATGCCAAGTGCCCCCTTCGGACCAATGCCGTTGACCCCCAGAAGCTGGCGGAACATCTCCAGATCCGAACGGCTTAAAAAGCCGTACAGGCTCATATCATCCTCCCGCACCTGCAGGTGCGTATATATCTTTACCTCTTCCCCGAGCGGCGGTAAAACATCCAGCACCGACATCGGGACAAAAATCCCGATCCCCATCATGCCGGACTCGACCACGATACGGTCCTTTGCTTTCTCCGCCAGGATGCCTTTTACATACGAAATCACGGTAAATTCCTTTCTTTTCTCACTGGTTCAAGATCTGGTTCAAACTAAAAAAAGAACGCTTCAAAATGCCTCCAAATCTTCTTTTCAGTATACCATAGCACAGTTTTCATTGCAAGGAAAGTGCGGAATTTCGAACATATATTCTGCCCGGTTGATTGAATTTCATTTTTACACATTATCGGGAACCTATAAATGAAAAAGCTTTTCAATTGTAATATCAATGATTACAGTCAAAAAGCCTTTCCATATCTTTTATTTACTTGTTATGCTTAGATAAACTATGTAATATTTCCTGATTACACCTATATAATTCATCAAATAGCTTTCTAAATGGCTTGTATAACTCATGCCTCTCTAAATCCGACTTATAAATACATTTCTTTTGGATTACTTGGCGCAAATCTGAAAAACCTTGGTAGAATCCGACTCCAATCGCTGCCATCAGTGCATCTCCATAAGCTGCCCCTATGTCTTCCTTTTGTCATTTTGCACAATAAATCATTTTCTTTTTTCGACAAGAAAAAGCAATTTTCACAGTTCTTTTTTACGAATCTTTCCGCTTTCAGTCTTTGAAAACTCCTTTAGCAAGGCAAATTTGCGCGGGATCTCATAATCTGCCAGTCTTTCCGCCAAAAATTCCCGAATTGCCATATTGGTACAACCACATTTTCCGCTGTCACTTCCGGCAATTTCTTCCCTTTCAGCTTCTTTCTCCCACACAATCCACACTTTCAGATAATCGCGCCCATGCTCATGGACTGCCTTCACTGCCGTCTCTGCCACTCCCGGAAATGTCCGCACCGCCTCTTCGATCCGGAGGGATGACACTTTTCTCCCATTTATGTTGCAGATATCATCATCCCTCCCATCAAAATAGAAGAGTCCCTCTGCATCTGTGTGACCGCAGTCCCCAATCACCGCGTCATTTCCAATTCCAAGAATTCCATACCGCGTTTTTACATGGAAATGGTCGTTTTCAATCCAGACATCCACCTCTGGAAATGCACGGCCAACCAGCGTCGTATCTTCTTTCATCTCACTTCCACGGATATAGGTAATATAGTTCAGCTCGCTGGCGCCATAATACAATGTAATCTCCGCTTCGGGAAATGCCTTTTTAAACTGCACTGCCTCCGCACCGCCCATACTCTGGGAGCCGCTGACAAAAGAAATAATCCGGTAATTGACCGCCTGTTCCCGCTCATAGATACGCCGCAGCGCCCGCAGCTTGACCGGAATCAGATAGACGCTGGTCGCCTGTTCTGCCTCGATCATCCGCTTCCAGAGGCGCGGATCAAAGGAATCCGCCGCAACGACGCTTCCGCCGGACGCAAGCTGCGCCATATAAAGGTTCAGGTTGCCCGTAAACGCCAGGCTCCCCTGCATAAACGTAATGCTTCCCTCTCCCATTTTGAAAATTTTATTCTGAAGCTTAAAAAAATCGTGCCAGCTTTCAAAGGAGCGGAACAATACTTTCTGACGACCGGAGGTTCCCGACGTCATCACACCCATATATGCCCCTTCCGGAGGTGTCACGTCACGCAATTCATCGGAAATTTTTACATCGGACGGTGCAATCACCGGAACCGCATTTCCGTCTCCATATGCCAGAAACTGAATAAGCTGATGCGCGATCGTCGGTTCCTGGATCCAGTGGATGTGACGTTTTCCCTGTTTTTCTTCTATCTCTTTCGGATGTTTCCTTACACGTTCTGCCGCCTCGATGAGCTCCCCGAACGTATAGCGCTCTTTCTCCGTGATCAGGGCTTCCCACTCTGGCGGGTATGCCCGGAGCGCATCCAGATATGTATTTATACGTTGTGTCTGTATTTCTTTCATGATTAATTCCTGTCTTTTACTTATTTTTATATAGAACTTTTTACCAATTTGAGCTTTTAAATTTACCACATTTACTTTTTATATCATTCAAGCACTGTCTTCATCTACTTCATTACTTTCTCCACCAGAATACTGCTTCCGATCCCTCCGGCGGCTGCCACGCAGCACATTCCCAAATGCCCATTTTTATATTCCAGTGCTTTCATCAGATGCAGCAGAATCATTGCGCCGGAGACTCCATATGGATGCCCATAGGCAAGTGCCCCGCCCCAGATATTATAACGGTCTTCAATTCCCGGAAATGCACGTTCAAATAGAACATCAATAACGGCAAACGCTTCATTGACCTCAAAAGCATCGATCTCCTGATAAGAATGCCCCGTTTTTGCAAGTATCGCCTTAGCAGCGCTGACGGCTGATTTTGGGCTCATCATCGGATCATCCCCGATCGCTGTACCAAACCGGAAACGGCATTCTGCTTTCCGTCCCTGTTCCCGCAAAAACCGTTCCGAACAAAGTACCACAAATGCCGCACCATCGTGCATCAGGCACGCATTTGCCGCCGTGATTTTCGTGCCATTTGGAAGCAGATACGGCAGGCGGTCGATCAGACGCTGGCTCATTGTCGGACGGATTCCCTCATCCCGGCTGCTGCCGTCGATGGAAACCGTTATATCCTCCAATATTCCCTCTTTGCGCGCCTGCGCCGCCCTCTTATGGCTCCGGAGCACCCAGGTGTCCATCTCTTCCTTAGAGACATTTTCCCGGATCGCAGTCTCCTCCGCGCCCTCTAACATAACCTGCTCGCCGCGCTTTCCCGGCACAAACTGTGCAACCGTATACACCTTTCCACCGTCATACTCCGGATGGTTCGGGGACATCATGCGGTACGGCTGTACCGAAGAACTCTCCATTCCCCCGGCAATGACCAGATCCGCCATCCCGCTCTCAATCTTGGCTGCTGCCGCGCTGATCGCCTCCAGCGCCGACCCGCACTGCAGATCCAAAGTAACCGCCGGAATCCGCTCTGGAAACCCTGCCGAAAGTGCCGCCAGACGCGTGATATTGCCGCCTCCCCCGACCGCATTTCCTCCTATTATATAGTCGATCGCATCGGTTGGAAGCTCAAATCGCGAAACCACCTCCCGCAGCACCTCCGCCCCCAGCTTTTCCGCCGGGATATGACGGTACATTCCATCTTTCACCCCGATGTAACTGCGCAAACCGCCCAGAATATATACGTGATTCATACTTTTCTCCTGTTTTTCTTCTAGTCCTAATTAAAATTAAAGGGATGCGGCAACGGACTCCTCATGCCTCCTGGCTGCATTTCTGCACTAAAAGGCTGATTCTGTTCACTACCACATCCCATCTTTATTTTCTATCTAATTTCCAAATAAGCCCGTCCGCTTCAGCGCCTTTCCAAGTGCTACCGCTGCCACACACTTAACGATGTCCAGCGGAATAAACGGAATTATCGACTGCACGATAACTGCACCCCACGGCTGTCCGGTCACGTGTTTCATCCAGCCTGCACCGAATGCGTAAATCACCGGAATACCAACTACAATCAGGAACGCTGTCTGGAATGCAACATTTTTCCATTTCCGGCAGAACAGGGAAATCAGGAACGCAACAACCAGAAATCCGATATAGTAACCGCCGCTCGGTCCAAGCAGTTTTCCCGGTCCTGCGCTTCCGCCGCTGAATACCGGCACGCCGCATAAGCCTAACAGCAGCCAGCTCGCCATAACTAAAATGGTATCCTGTGGTGCAATCAGCAGACCGATCAGGTTGACAATCATCGTCTGCGCTGTGATCTTTGCATCCGAAAACGGAAGCGGAATCGCAATATACGAAGACACACTGATAAGAGCCAGCATCATCGCCAAAAGTGTAAGCCGCTTCGCGCTCCATGCGCCGTGTACGTTCACTGCACTTGTCTCTGAACTCATTATATATACCTCCTCAGTGATAAAATTCTAAGCCGTGTAATGCATTTTCCTATGAATCACACACAGAGAATCCTTGCTAGAAAAGAGTATATCGGAATTTCAGAGGATTGTCAACCTTGTTTTTATAAATGGTTTACATATGCATCCATAGCTCCTCTGCACCCACTTTATCATCGGCATCCCTATTTTTCTGTAATCGAAAGAATTTCCTTTCCCTCTTGCTTCGTTCTCAGATACACCGCGTTTCTTCCCTCCTGCCCCGAATCCGACAGATATACCTCCTCATCAGGACGAAGTGGGGCAAGAAAACGTACTTCCAGAGCGGTCTGTCCCTTCATCCAGCCCTTCTTCCACAGACGAAGCAGGCAGGCATTCATAACAAGAAACCCCGGCAGAACTGCCGCTTCTCCCTGATGGATCGGATTGGTATCTGCCGCCTCCCGGAGATATTCTTCCATCTGGCTGCGGCTAAATGCCAGCGTATCATCATCCTCACTTCCCAGTTCCGTAATTGCTTTCATGAGCGTCATTTTCTCTTTTTCCGGGACAAGGACGCTCTGGCGCGGTTTTACCAGCAGCACTTCCATCTCCTCATTTTCCCGTTCCTTTTCCTCCTCCGCTGCCGCTATGCGGACCCGGATTGCCGAGCGGCCTTTTTTGATGATTTCTGGAGTTAATTTGGTATGGCAAAACTCATTCTCCCCCTGTTTGGGCTGCCAGTCCAGATGAAGTGTAGTTGTGCCTATCATCCATCCCTCGTATCCTTCCAATGTGGAGAGAGCGCACTCAAAGCAAAGAAGCTTCTTTTTCAATCTATCATTCACGGTATTTTCGACCTCTTCGTTATAAATTATAAATCTGACTCGCATGCACTTTTCGCTGCTCATTATACTAGATCTGTTTCAGAATCACAATATCCGAATTTCCCGCGTCTCCCCCTGATCCACCGGAATAAATCGGTCTTTTAAGCCCGGCGTCAGCCAGATCGTGCCGCTCTCGTCAACCAGGACTGCCTCATAGTCCTGATGCGCCGCCCAGTGTGCCGCTGCCTTTTCCCGTCCCATGACAAACAGGGCGGTCGAAAGCCCATCGCAGCGCAGTCCGCATGGTCCGATGATTGTCACAGAAATCAGCCCGCTATGCGCCGGCGCCCCAGTGGACGGATCCATGATATGCCAGTAAATTGTTCCGTCATCATCCGTGAAATAGCGCTCATAGCCGCCGGAGGTAATGACCGCCTCATCCTGCACCCTGACTCCGCCCAGATAGCCGTCGCTCTCCGGATCCTTGATGCCGACATACCATTTCTCGCCATCCGGTTTTGTTCCGATCGTCTGGATATTGCCTCCAAGACTGAACAGTGCGCTCGTCACGCCGTCCCCCTTCATGGTTTTTACCACCTCATCCCCGGTAAATCCCTTTCCGACACCGCCTAGATCCACCATCATTCCTGGCTCGATCGATGCCGTATCTGCTTCTAAACCGACCAGACGATAATCGACCGATTTAAGCAGACTTTCCCGCTCGCTCTCACTGGGGACCCGGTAATTTCCCGTTGTAAATCCCCAGCTTTGCACAACCGGGTAAATCGAAATATCGAGCGCACCATCTGTTTCCGCTCCCAGTGCCAGCGCCTCCTGCATCAGGTAACGCGTATCATCGGAAAGTTTCGCTGTTTTCTCCTGATTTAGATAGAAAATATCGCTGTTTTCCTGCGTTGTCGAAAGCTCCCCTTCCAGCTCTTCCACCCGCCGTTTCACTTTTTCCTGCAAAGCCGCACTTCCACCGTAGGCATCAAACTGCATCACAGTATCCATCGCAAACACCGTCCAGTTCTGCCCTTCTCCCGGATTCTGATTCGAATTTGAGGGATTTTTCTCTAAATTTTCGTTTTTTTCTACTTCTGCCACACTTTCTGCCGTCTCTTCCGTAGACGCAGATAAACGAGGACGGTCATTCTGGACCGCCCCCGTTTGATCCGGCTGCGATGAAGCACCGCAGCCACACAGCAGCAGGGTTAATAAAATCCACCACTTCTGTTTCAATTTTTACTCCTTTAAATACAACTACTCTTCTTCAGAAACAGACTCTTCTTTCTCAGAAGCATCGCCTTTACCTCCGTCGGATTCTTCCTTATCAGAAGTATCATCTTTTACGTCACCGGTCTCATCCTTCTTGGAATCGTCACCAGTTTCGCCGGATTCATCTTTCGAATCATCCTTGTCAGCATCGCCTTTATCTGAAGTTTCGTCTTTCTTCTCATCCGAAGTATCCTTGGACTCGTCCGAATCCTCTTTCTTGTCCTCGTCTACTTCCGGTGCCTTGTTCGCATCGTCTGTCTCGTTCTTCTTATCGCCATCCGGTACATCTGCCTTGTTTTCGTCATTCGTCTTCGGCTCTTCCGGGGTTGTATCCTCTGCCGGTGTTTGCTCCGGTGTGGTTACTCCCTCGGTTGGGGTGGTGACGATCTCGCTTGGGAGGACTTCGTCGGCGATGAGCGTTTTGGATTCCTTGATTAATTTCCAGTTTTTATCAAGTTTGCACTCAATCGTTCCGTTATTCTTAGTGTAGATAAGAATTTCATTATCCTCTTCTTCACTTAATCCAGACGCTGAAACCTTTAAACAATCATAATTATCATTGCTATAAGATGTATCCGTTGCATGCGGTGCAAACTCACCACTTCCAAGGAACGAGGAAACGGATGCCTTGCTATACTCTGTTCCATTTACTGCAACCGAATCAATCTCCTTTAAGAAAGTTTTTAACTTTTCCCCCTCAACTCCATTGAAACGGATCAGTAAATAATCTCCTGTCCAACTACTCTCTTTTACAACACTGGAAACCTCAATTTCTGTATCTGCTTTCTGGCTCTCAACTGTAACCGTGATCGACTGATTCTTGTAACCTTTTGCTTCGATCACAATCTCATTCAAGCCACTATCCAGTGTGCCAGTCTGAATTATCAATGTTGTACCATTTACTGCAAATTCAAGTGCAACATCTTCCTCCTCATCATTGCCAGTTACTTTTACAGACTTAATTGCTTTCAGATACTCTTCATCACCAGTCAGAACCAGCGGTTCTCCCTCATCAACCGTAGAGTTGCCTGTCAGCTTCGGTGCTGGAAGCAGTTTCTCTTCGTCACCCGCTAACTTCATATCCTTTGTAACTGTAAAGGTAAGCTCTTCGTATCCTTCTGCCTGGATCGTTACATCGGTGCTTTCTTCGGTGCTGAAACCGTCTAAAGTGAAATCGATGCAATCAAAATCCTGTACATTGTTATCTGGATCATCTGCATCTGTCATCTTCCATGTAGGGTTATACGAACTAAGGCTGTAAGTTGCTTTCGTATACTCTTTATTTCCAACTTTCACGGATGTAATCTTAGTCAAGTAGTCTTTTACACTCGTTCCCTTTGAAGCTTTAAAAGAAGCACGTCCAAAATCCGGATCAAATGACCAACTGGCTTTATGTTTGCTAAACTCCACTACTTCTGGAGCTGCCATCTCTTCCTTAATTTCTTCCTCTTCCTTCTCAACCACAAATTCACATCTCAGGGCCTCTGTGTAGTAATTCGAACGAAGTGTCAGTTTATAAGTTCCCGGCTGAACCTGATGGAGAATCAGCTTCTTGCCATCCCCGGATACTTCATAGTAAACATCGTTGCTGCTGGACACGCCCTTCGTGTAGATATTTCTCTCAACCGCATCTTCCTCGTCAGAAAGCAGGGTAACAGATTTCAGGTTCTTCAGGAAATCTCCCTTGCTGCCATTAACGGTAAATTCAGCATCTGCAAAATAGTAAGTCTTATTAGAATCTTCTTTTTTCTCAGCTGCAAACGCCTCTTTATCATCCGCATAATCAACGGTCAGCGATAAATCGTTTTCCAGCACCTTATCGTATGTAAATGCGATACTCTGGCTCTTATATCCCGTTGCATCGACAGTCAGCTTATACTCCTCACCAGCCTTGAATACATCCGCCTCTATGGTAATGGTGCCAGCTTCTTTATCGATGGAATACTTGTCCTTGCTGAGTGCCTGCCAGTTTCCGTTGACAACGATACTCTGAACCGCCTCGATATACTCTGTAGCCTCTGTCTGCAGGACTACCGGCTCGCCCTCTTTGTTCTGTACAACTGTAATCGCCGGTGCATCCTGACGGGAGAAGTTTCCATTGTACTGGATATCGCCGAGCAGACCATCTTCGAGAACTTCTTTTGCCGTTGCCGGATGGTTCGGATCCAGTGCTCCATTTTCACGGTAATCTGCAAATGGAAGCATTCTGTTCTCTTCGTATTTCTGATTCTCGCTCTTATTTACGTAGTCTGTCCATCTGAAGAAATCATCATCTCCAGTATCAAAGACTGCATCCGGAATCGCATTGTACCACCACTCCATCACTGCCTTGGACGCATCATTTTCCATCTTGGTCTGTTCAAGGAGATGTGCATTTACAAGCAGATCTGAATCAAAAATCAGGTTTGCAGAGATTGCAGAGCTTCCTGAGCTGCTGCCGCTGGAGCTTCCACTTCCGCCGGAACCAGTCGATGCGGTGCTGATACCGTCGAATCCGTATGCCGCCATTTTCTGACCATTGGTCTGTTCCTTCTCTTTTACCGGCTCTGCGCCCGTTGTCACCTTGAAGCTCTTGGAGAATGACCGGAAACCATTTGCATATACCGTGATCTTGTAATTGCCCTTGTATGGCAGATGGTCTGTATTATCATTGTACAGAACAAATAAATCCTGGCTGTAGAGATACCAGTCATCGATCATCTTAAGGTCGCTTACTGTTCCGTTCGGATCTTCCAGGGTCACACGCTCGATCGGTGTCTCAATTGCATATACCAGATCGCTGACTGCAAAATGGAGATTCTTACCGGACTGCGGTGTTTCCTTAAGCTCCAGCGTCGGTACTGTCTCATTGACGACATGAATCGGGACGAGCGCGGAACCGCCTGCCGACGATACAACCCGCACATAATAACGTCCATTATTGTAGAAATTGCTCTGTCCTGTCTGGATAGTCAGCTGTCCAACGCGTCCCTGTCCGTGCGCCACATTCTTTTCACTGTCAAATACGAGGCTTGAATTGATTGTGTTCTTCTGCTCATCGTATTCAACCAGCTCCAGTTTGCGGATGCCGTCAAACCACTCTTTTTCCTCATCTGTATTATAGTTAAACAGAATGGTAACAGCTGCTTTTCCATTTTTTGGAAGAACCGCATCCGGCGAATAGCTCGGATGAGTCTGCTTCTCCTCATTCAAGTTATAAGTAGTCTTTTTCGGAGAAATGCGGGGATTTCCGTTTTCATCGTAATTGGTCAGATAATAGTCCCAGTAAGCAACTGACTCATGCGTCAGAATCTTCTCAGGCAGATAGCCGTCGTTTTCCTCATATACAGCATCTTCCTGGCTCTCATTGCTCAGAACCACCGTCTCTTCCTTTGCCCCATCTTCTTTGCTGCTGACGGTTACTTTGCCCGGTGTGCCAAGAAGCGCCAGTTTTGCCATACGTCCGTCATCTGTGATCGGAGTTAAAAGATTGGTTACATCTTTTCCATCGACCTTAACGACCGTATTGTCTGCATTGTATCCCTCATCAAATGCAATCGGAAGCCACCAGCCCAGGGAATTTACTTCGGTAAGCTTTGTCTTCGTCTCATCTACCAGCGAAACCATCTGCGGCTTGTCTGGATTTTCAGTGTTTCCGTTATCTCCGGCATTTCCGCCATTCTGATTTCCGTCATTCCCGGAATTACCGTTATTTCCGGAATTACTGTTATTTCCAGAATTACTGTTGCTTCCAGAGCCCCCCGAATGGCTGCCGCCGGAACTGCCGGAATTCCCTGAACCGCCTCCTGATACGCTGCTTCCGTTGCCGTCTGCTGCCGGGCTGCTCGCGTAACCTCTATCCGCACGGGTCTGGACCTCTCCATTTTCATTGACCCACTGTCCATCCGCATTGACGCTGTAGCCGTCCGGCGTCCGACCTTCGGTGTGCATCTGACCATAGTTTTCTGCGCTCAAGTTATCAAAATAATAGCATTTTCCATCAATCCACTGCCATCCGGTCACGGTCATACCTTCCGTTCCATCGGATGCAGTGCTGAAGAAATACCATTTTCCTGCATTGTCCTTCCACCAGCCGCGGCGCATCTGTCCTTCCACGCCATCGGCAGTTGTGTTCATATAGTACCGGCGTCCATCGACGGTGATCCATCCAGTCATCATCCGTCCGGTCTGCGGATCCAGATAATACCAGCCGCTCTCGGTCTTGACCCATCCAGTCTTAAGCGTTCCGTCCGTTCCCTGATATTTCCAGTCCTGTCCTTCCTGAATCCAGGCGCCGGTCTGTACTCCGGACTCCGATGCCGGTCCGGTTGAAGCATAAGCAGTACCTGCCTGCGCCGCCGCTAACACGGTCACCGCTGCCAGAATTGCCTGCCGGGATCTTCCCTTACCTTTCATACATATTCCTCCATATAATCTTTTGTAATATCTTACTCTCCGCACCGGATTAGGCATCCCTAACTCAGGCGGCCGAGGAGGTTAGTATAAACTAATCTAATAAAATCTGTCAATTATTTAAATCTATTTAAAAATGAGAATTTTTATCTATTTTTAATTGAATTTTATTCTCAATAAAGCATTAGTTCTTTAACTGCTAAAACTAACATGCAAATTTCTTTTTCCATTCATCACATGTTAAGTCTCATTTTGCAGCGATTTTTTCCGCCTTTTTCCCTGATATTGCCTCGCTTGCCATGAATTTTAAAAAAACATATTTTGAGAATTTTTTTCTGTTTGCTTCATTTCGTATATTTTTATCCTTTTCGCACATACTCCATCTGTAAACATTTTGTCCCATTCCAGTCCCTTCGCGGTCACTGATATTGGCTTCTCTGATAGGAGATTTACACGATGCAGATTTCTTCATCCATTGAAAATAACCGGACTTTTTTTCAAAAAAAGCTCCGACCGGACATCAGTTTTGATGTCGTAGATCGGAACCTGATGATCGGCGGGCGCGATGCCTGCC
>ENA-OROZ01002229-OROZ01002229.1-human-gut-metagenome-genome-assembly--contig:-NODE-2229-length-15058-cov-8.127375_pt1 | contig 15058 bp, 10 predicted proteins | sample MGYA00242138_ERZ509066 | MGnify/ENA primary metagenome ERZ509066 (study PRJEB26280, sample SAMEA2338691) | human gut metagenome | biome: human gut; feature: human-associated habitat; material: faeces... | reverse complement strand
CGTCCACACCGCCGTTGATGGCGTACAGCAGGCACTTGGCCAGGTTGGCGCGGGCACCGAAGAACTGCATCTCCTTGCCGGTCTGGGTGGCAGACACGCAGCAGCAGATGGAGTAGTCATCGCCCCACACGGGTTTCATCACGTCGTCGTTCTCGTACTGGACCGAACTGGTGTTGATGGACACCTTGGCGGCGTACTTTTTAAAGGCCTCCGGCAGGGCGGAAGAGTACAGCACGGTCAGGTTCGGCTCCGGGGCGGGGCCCATGTTCTCCAGCGTGTGCAGGAAGCGGTAGCAGTTCTTGGTGACCATGCTGCGGCCGTCCATGCCGATGCCGCCCACTTCCAGCGTTGCCCAGACGGGGTCGCCGGAGAACAGCTGGTTGTAGCTGGGGATGCGGGCGAACTTGACCATGCGGAACTTCATGACCATGTGGTCGATGAGCTCCTGTGCCTGACTTTCGGTCAGGATGCCCTTGTCCAGATCGCGCTGGATATAAATGTCAAGGAAGGTGGAGATGCGGCCCACGCTCATGGCGGCGCCGTTCTGGGTCTTGATGGCGGCCAGATAGCCGAAGTACAACCACTGGCAGGCCTCCTTGGCGTTCTTGGCGGGCTGGGAGATGTCGTAGCCGTAGGCCTCGGCCATCTTCTTCATGCCCTTCAGGGCGCTGATCTGGCGGGCGATCTCCTCGCGCAGACGGATGACGTCATCGGTCATGGTGCCGTCGCCGCAGTTGGCAAGATCCTCCTGCTTGAACTGGATCAGGGCGTCGATGCCGTACAGGGCAACGCGGCGGTAGTCGCCCACGATGCGGCCGCGGCCGTAGGTGTCCGGCAGACCGGTGATGATGTGGGTGTGACGCGCCTTCTTCATCTCGGGGGTGTAGGCATCGAACACGGCCTGATTGTGGGTGCGGGTGTAGTCGGTAAAGATCTTGTGCAGCTCCTCGCTGGGCTGGTAGCCGTAGGTGGTGCAGGCCTGCTCGGCCATCTTGATGCCGCCGTAGGGCATGAAAGCACGCTTGAGGGGCTTGTCGGTCTGCAGGCCCACGATCTGCTCCAGATCCTTCAGGTTTTCGTCAATGTAGCCGGGGCCGTAGGCGGTCAGGCCGCTGACGACCTCCGTCTCCATGTCCAGCACGCCGCCCTTGGCGCGCTCGGCCTTCTGCAGCTTCTGCAGGGCACCCCACAGCTTGTCGGTCGCCTCGGTGGGGCCGGCCAGAAAGCTCTCGTCGCCGTCATACGGGGTGTAATTCTTCTGGATGAAGTCGCGCACATTGACTTCCTCTTTCCAGATGCGGCCCTCAAAGCCTTCCCACTGTTCAAAATTGATCATTGGAACCTCCTTGCTCCATTCCATGCATTGGTTAGCATAGCCTAACTATTGAGCCTTTGAAAAGCCGCTCCTTGTTGGCGGCTTTCTGGGGGCGGACTGATCGGAGCAGCTCTGAACAAAAATTTGTCAAAGCGCCTCCTTGGACACACTGCACCCTTGAGAACCGCCCTGCTGCCAAAAAGCAGCGGCGAGATGTGGAGTTGCAGTGCTGCATGAACTATAATAACAAAGATGCCGGTCAAAAGCAAGAGGAAACTGGTGGATTTTGCACAGCCTTAGCCGGCTGTGTCTGTACAGGGTGCACGAATCGGGCAGAAAAAACTTTACTGCAAAAAAGTTCCGGAAAATTTTCAAATAAGGGTTGACAAGACTAACTGCGTATGGTATTCTGTTCTCGCAACGAGGTTAGATGAACCTAACCACTTGAAACGCGTTGCACCAGAACAGCAGAGGTACCTGCAATGCTTCTGCGCAAAACTCAAGTCTGCTATAGCGGTTAAGCTATACCGGACGTCAGGTTTGTCGTGGCGAGGCCACTCCATCTTGCTTGCGCAAGACCACCTTGTGGCTTAAAAGCCTCACTGGGGCTTTCATTGCTGCGCAAACGCCAATTCCTCCATTCCATTCTCTTTTTCAAAAGGAAGCTGCAGCATGGTTTGCTCTGCGGCCTCCGGCGCGGCATTCGGTGTGATTGGTACCGCATCGCGTGCAAAGAAAACAAAAACGGGACGTGCAGCTTGACCACCTGCACGCCCCGATTTTTGCTTTATATAGAAAAGGAACGATTTATTCCATGATCTCCATCAGCGCCTGATACAGCTCTGCGGCCCCGCCGCCGGGGTATTTGACCGAGACAAAGGCATTGTTCAGGATGCACACCCCGTCGGAATAGACGGTAAGCAGCAGCTGATGCTGCTCGGCGTCATCGTAATAGCTCACGGTGATGGAATCCACCGGAAATTCGTGGGAGTAGGAGGAATAGTTCTGGCTGAGCCGTCTGACACAGCGCACGCCGGAAAGCACTTCCGAAATGTTCTGATAGATCTCATCCGAACTGGAATAAACCTCGAACTCCATTTCGTTGGAGCTGGCAAAATTCTGCTGGTGCTCCGCCCGGACACTGGCCTGTGTGCTGGCGCTGATCTTTGATGCAAGGTCGATCTTACCGGACGGCAGGATCAGCACCAATACCAGCAGGATCAGCAGAACAATGCCTGCACGGGACAGGATGCTCTTGTTCTTCATAAAGAGTCACGCCTCCTTTGGCGGTGTCCGGGTCAGACGCCGCTGGGCGAGGAAGAAGCCCACGGCGCTGGCGGCAAACACGAAATAATAGCTGGCGATGCGGTAGAGCATGAGCACGCTCATCACCTCACCGGAAGGCAAAAAGCTGCTGTACAGCAGCAGAAAAGCGGTCTCGATGGAGCCCATGCCTGCCACGTTGGGCAGGGCGTTGGAGACGAACAGCATCAGGCTGGTGAGCAGCTGCACCCGCGCAAAACTCAGCGGGGACAGCTGCATGAACCGGATGCACAGCCACGGCAGGCAGAACAGCAAAAACAGCTTGAGCGCCTGCAGGGCAAAGATCTGCACACAGCGGGCCTTGTCGGCCAGCAGCAGGCGGCTCTCGGTGCCCAGTACATCCAGCTGCTCCAGCCAGTCGGCCCGGCGCTGCTGCCATTTTTCGGTCTTGGGCAAAAAGCCCAGTGCCCAGCGGGCCAGATTCTGCACCAGCGGCGACACGCACACCAGCACCAGCGCCACGATCACCAGCGCTACCACAGCATATGCCATGGGCAGATATTTCAGCACGCCGGTGGTGTTGGCGGCCAGCCATTTGTGCTGGAGCAGCAGCATCACGGTGGCGTACAGCAGCACCGTGGTCTTGTGGAATACATATTGCAGGGTCATCAGGCCCACGCCGGGGCCGATGGGCAGCCCTGCCTGATGCAGATACCAGGTCTGCACCGGCACGGCACCCGCGCCCAGGGTGACCACGTTGCCAAAGGTGCCGCACCAGGCGTTGTCGATGCCCTGCCGCAGGGTGAAGCCGGGCAGCCGCCCCCGCACGATGACATAGGAGACACAGCCCTCCAGCAGCGGGTAGCTGATGCCCAGCGCCAGTACCACCAGCACCTGCCACAGGTTCAGCTGGGTGAGGGCGGCGGTGATCTCAGCCCAGTGATCCCGGAAGATGAGCACGATCACGCAGGTGAGCGCCAGCAGGATCAGCAGAGATAATACGGCCTTTTTGCGGGAAGGCTGAGAGGCGGCAGATTGGTTCATGAGGGCAGGGACTCCTTTCAGACAGGATGAAACTTTTTTAAAAGTATAGCACAGCCGCCGGCCGTCTTTGTGAACGGAAGCCGAATTTTCTTGTGCAATTCGGCCCGGATGATAAAAAAGATGTCCGGAACGGAAAGAAACGGACAAATATTGCAGATTGTTTTGATGCACTGCGTGCAAAAACGCCCCGGAAGATCACACGGATTTTCCGGGGCGTTGAATTTAACAAGAATAAAACAGAAAGCTTAGCGGGACTCGGTCAGCTCCCGGATCAGACGGACCAGGGTGGAGACATAGGCTTCGTTGGTGTAGTAGCGCTCGTAGAGCTTACGGCAGTCGGCCTTCATAGCGGCCAGCTGGTCGGGGTGCTCGATGGCATGGGCCAGCACTTTGGAAAGCTGGGCGGGGTCGTCGTTGCGGTACACAAAGCCGTCCACCCCTTCCGTGATGAGCCCGGCGGTGCCGGTGTGCTCCGACACGATGGAAGGCTTACCGAAGATCAGGCCCTCGGTCACAAAGGTGGGCATAGGGTCATCGCGGGAAGCACACACAATGCAGGTGCACTGCTCCATCAGCGACTTGATCTCCGGGCGTTCCAGCCGCTTGCGGTAGAACACATTATGAGGGAACTGCTCGGTCAGGGCGTGCACATGGGCGGAGATGTCCCGGTCGGAAGCCTTGCCCACAAAGAGGAAGGAGGCCTTTTCCCGCACCTCCGGCGGCAGCAGGCGGATGGCTTCGCAGTAGATGTCCTGCCCCTTGCGCATCTCCATGGAGCCCACCGTGACAAACAGGGGCCGCCCGCCGGCATAGCTCAGGTCGTAGCGAGGGAAGCTCTCTCGGGCGTAGTCGGGCAGGCCGTAGATCAGCTGCTCCACCTTGAATTTGGGCCGCACCGAGTGCATGGCGGCGGTGGCGTGGGAGCCCACAGCGGCAATGTGCACGTTGTCGGCCAGCTCCTTGGGAATCTTGTGGGTGATGAAGGGATAGCCTGCAAAGGCGTCGTGCAGCCACCACAGCACCGGCACAAAGCCGCCGTTCAGGGTGCTCACGGCAGGGGCTTCCACCACCGTATTGGCCAGCACGAAGTCTGCGCTGGAAGCCAGCTCCCACAGGGTGGAAGAGGTCACGCAGTCGCGGCGGGTGACCACGGCAGCTCCGGCCTCCAGAAAGAGCGGCAGAGAGCCCTCGTCCGAGGGACCCAGCACCACCACTTCATAGCCAAGACTGCGCAGCACCGGGATGGCGCTCACCAGCACGATGGGCGCACCGGTCATGTCCAGCAGGTGGCTCATGATAAAGACGCGCTTCCCCTTTACAGACCAGACGTCTTCGGCGCAGATGTCCCGCTCATAGTGGGCCAGCGCCAGCGGGAGGCAGACGTGGCTGCGGCGGAGCTTCGCCGCCAGCGTCAGCAGTTCGACGGGATTTTCCGGGTCGCGGGCTTCCGCCTGACAGCGGCGCAGCAGCTCCCGGGAGACGAGGGCGCAGCCCGGGCAGGCTGCAAAGCCCTGACTGTGGTAGAGGGTGGTGACGCCTGAGTAGCCGAAGACGGCGTCGCTGGTGACGTAGTCTGCGCCGCTGCGCAGTGCGTCCGCAAAGCAGGAAAGGGCCGTGGGCATCAGGAAAAGGTCTTCCCTGACCAGAAGCACACCGACGGCGCTGCCGAGGGCTTCGGGGCGGAGGCTGTCCGTCAATAAAAATTTGCGGTGGAGCTGGTCCTGCAGGGAAGCTTTCAGGGAGGCGTTCCGCCCCGGCGCATAGACGCCGAGAAAAACTTCCTGAGTGTCGAGATATTCCTGTTTGGCGAGCTGAACCCGCTGCAGAGTGGTATAACTGCTGTACATCGTATCCTCCTCTCCGCAGGCAGGCTCAATGGCTGCGATGGAACAGCCCCAGCAGGCGGCGCAGGGGCAGCGTGAGTTTCCAGCTGCTGGAAGAGAGGATGTTTTCCAGCGAGCTCTCGTAGGCTTTGCTCCGGGCGCTCAGCTCGGCGTTGGCCTGATGCAGCTCGGAGAGATTCTTCTGCAGGGCCTCGATGGTCTGCTTCTGGTCAGCCGTAGTTTTTTCCAGCTGGTCGAGGTGCTTCTGCTCGCAGACGCGGGTCTTCTGGAAATACTGTACGCCCTCGAGAACGGCGGCGAACAATGGGTCGTCCGCCAGCGGCTCCAGCGGGAAGTAGCAGTAGCTCACGCCCAGCTCCATCCCGGCGGGGAAGCGGTTCAGACCATCCAGCATGAAATTCGGGTCGTCGTTGAGGAACAGGATGCCGTCGCCGTGGAGCGGCACACCGTTCACCGGGCGGCAGAGGATGCGGTCATCCGAGAAGACGAAATCGGTGATGCAGCAGGGCAGTTCGCCGGGGTCGAGACGGAGATTGAATGCGGTCTCCGGCAGTTCGAAGGTCGCTGTCACCATGCCGTTCAGCTCGTCGTATTCGTAGTCCGGGGCTTTAACGGTGTCTTTCTGGGAAAAGCCGAACCCGGCATCATAGTAAAGCAGCGGCTGCACCAGAGCAGGCGAGTCGGTCTGCCTCTCTTTCTGGGGGTGGGCAGCATAGAAGGTCTGCAGCTGTTTTTCCAGCTCAAGGCAGCGCTGGGCCAGCCGCGAAGTGCCTTCGTCTGCAAGTTTGAGCTGTTGTTCAAGGTCCGCAATGCGGCTGCGCAGAGCCGCTTCAGGAGTTTCGTTCATCATTACCGGGGCCTCCTCCGATTTATCGCAAGGCGTACAACCCGCGCTGCAAGCCCATGCATCAAAAGTAACTATAGTCTGCCCTCAAAATGGCTGGATACCAAAGCGCAGGAATTTCAGTGTTTTGCCGCATAGCGGCGGGTCTTGCTCCGCTGCCGGGGCTTGTCCGCAGGCTTGCCGCCCCGAAGCTTCCGGCCAAGCTCTTTGCGGCGCATCAGAAGTTCGGTGACGGCGAAAATGGACACAAGCGAGAACACGAACTGCAGCAGCATCCCCTGCACCGGATGGTCAGCATACTTTGCAGCCATCAGATACCACGGGATGGCCGTCAGCTCCACAGTGTGGATGCAGAAGATGAAGAGCGAGCGCCGGCCCACCCACTCGATGGCATGGGAGATGGGGCCGTCCACTCGGCGCTGCCATTTCAAAAAGAGCCGGATGATGCCGTAGCCCACTGCGCCATCCAGCAGGATGCTCAGCGGCCCCATCGTCCACTCACCCATCGAAACGCAGTCGGTGCTCTGGGTCAGCAAAACGCCCGCGACGACGCCCAGCGCGGACGCGATAAGTCCGGCTTTGGCTCTGCCGGAAAGGGGAGTTTCAAAAAGGCGGCGCTTCTTGGCCAGATAGCCGATGTAAAGATAGGGCAGCGACACCATGCCCTGTGCGATGCAGAAAGGAGCCTCCCACACCAGCGTGACGCCCCAGCCAAGCAGGGTGACGCCGACGACTGCGGGGGTTATGTACCGCTCGGGGAAGATCTCGAGCAGCACGTCCAGAAGCACCCACGCCAGCATCAGGGCCACTAAGTACCACATGGGGCCGCAGGAGAAAAACTGATGCCCGAAGTAAGTGGCCGTGTGGGGCAGGCCCAACAGGAAACCGCCTAAGACCTTGGCCGATTCTGAGATGGCGGCATCCCACGAGCCGAAAGCTGCGTGGTGAATGAAAGCGTGGAGCACCGTGGTGGCCAGTGCAGTATAAAGGTAAGGCTTGAGCAGGGTCTTGAGCTGCTGCTCGATGCATTTGTGGATGGAGCGCTTGCGGAAGCCGTAGCCGCTGGCAATAAAAAAGGCGGCCATCAGCGCTTCGCGGTAAGCGAACAGCGCGAACGCGAAAGGGGTGACGTCGTTGGTGCCGAGGGGGTAAAGCTCTGCCGTGTGGGCAAAGACGATGGCCAGCATTCCGATGCCTTTCAGCAGGTCGAACATGCCAAGGCTGCTTACAGTGCGGGGCTTGGTGCCTTCCATGAAAAGGGTCCTCCTTGTGCGCCATTCGTCCCGGAGGCCCCGGAAGGCCGTGTTTTAGGCGCGATAAATAAAAATATGAAGCTCGGCGGGGAGCTTTTTTGCCAAATGATATAAACAGTATAATGCTTTTTGGGCTTGCTGTCAATTTGATAAGGACTCGACCTCCGGGTGAAGTTTCGTCCTGACGAAAAAAAGTGTATCACAGCTTTTCGCGCATCGCAACAAAAGGAAAGAATTACATCTGCCTGCACAAATCAAATGCAAGCTCAAGTTGCATATTTGTGCAATTAAATCTTGCGTTTACGCTCTGCTTGCGGTATACTGTTGCCATGAGGAGCCGTGCCAAAGTTTTCCTCGAACTGCCAGAGATTCGGAATGACTCTGGAAGGTGAATGAAAAAAGTGCAGAGCTGAAAATTTGACAAAGAAGGAGAAAGACCGATGGCTGAATACATCAAAGTACCCGCAGGCGTATACGACATGGTGACCCGCTGCATGGAGCAGGAGTTTCCCGATCATGTGGCCATCCGCTATGTGGCCGAGGACGGCAAGACTGTCGTGGAGAAGAAGTACCGCAAGTATGCGCAGGACATCCGCCGGATGACGGCCTATCTCAAGGCCGAAGTGCCGGACATCAAGGGCCGGCGCATCGTTCTGCTGAGCCGGAACTGCTATGAATTCTGCGTGGCGTCCTTCGGCATCATCCTAGCCGGCGGCGTCCTCGTGACCCTGAACCAGAAAAAGACCTGGGACGAGCTGGAATATGAGCTGGGCCTCGTGGAGCCTGCCCTCATCCTGAACGACGGCATCGACTACGGCTGCCGCGCCGAGCTGGAAGCCGCCTACGGTCCGAAGCTCCGCCCCATGGACTGCTATAAGGATACTGCCCCCGGCGAGCTGACCAACTGCGTGGGCCACGATGATTTGATGATGCTGATGTTCACCTCCGGCACCACCGGACGCAGCAAGGGCGTCATGCTCTCGGAGCGGAATATGTGTGCGAGCCTGCACACCTATTCGGAGGTGGCAGAGAACTGGATCACCAACCGCCTCCCGGCAGGCCAGAAGCTGCCGCTGAGCCATATGACCCTGCTGCCCCTCTTCCACATGGCCTGCTTCGTCTGCGTCATGTCCTACCCGCCTGCCGGCTGGGCCCTGAACCTCTGCGGCGACATCCGCGACTTCTACCGCGACCTGGGCCTGATGCACAGCGATGTCATGGCCTCGGCCCCCATGCTGGTGGAGACCATCTACAACGACATGAAGCGTGGCCGCGTCAGCCGTCTGAACGGCCTGTGGGACCTGTGCTGCTCTTCCGCTGCCCTCGACCCCAGGATGCTGCTGGAGCTGGCCCAGAACGGCTTCGTCGTCAACCAGTGCTACGGTATGACCGAGACCTTCGGCGACGGCATCCTGAACTTTACGCAGGTCGAAAAGCAGATGAGTGCCGTGGGCAAGCCCGACGACCACGTTCAGTATAAGCTGGACGAGACCGGAGAAATTTGCATCAAGGGCGACTGCGTGATGCTGGGCTACTACAAGGACCCCGAGGCCACGGCAGAGGTCATCGACGCCGACGGCTGGTTCCACACCGGCGACCTTGCCCGGATGGATGAGGAAGGCTTCTATTACATCACCGGCCGCAAGAAGAACCTCATCATCCTCGCCAGCGGCGAGAACGTCAGCCCCGAAGAGCTGGAAAAGAAGCTGGCCCTCTGCCCGGCCATCACCGAGTGCATCGTGAAGGAGAAGAGCCAGAAAATTTGTGCCGTCATCTACTGCCCTGAGGATAAGCAGGAAGAGGTCAGAGCCTTCGTCACCGAGGTGAACCGCAGCCTGCCGCTGTATAAGCGCATCAGTGCTGTGGAGTTCACCGCTGAGCCCCTGCCCCGCAACGCGCTGGGGAAGCTGCTGCGCAAGTAACAAGGAAGAAGAAACAGTGAAAAGGATACGCCGCGTGGTTGCATTTCTCTGTCGAAACAGGTATTATTACTCTGAGGCAGAAAATGTCAGCTGCCGGCGTTTCGCTGCAAGAAAGAAAAACAGCAAGGAGCGACAAAAATGATAAATACTGTATATGAGCTCATCACAGACGTCATGGCGAAGCAGTACCCCGACCGGGTGGCTTTCCGCTATGTGGCCGCCGATGGCAAGACTGTGGTGGAAAAGACCTACGCCCAGTATGTGCAGGACATCCGCAGGGCCGTTACTTATTTTAAGGAGAATATCCCCGACATCAAGGGCAAGCGTGTCGGCATCATGAGCCGCAACTGCTATGAGTACGGCGTCAACAGCTTCGGCGCGATCCTCGCCGGGGCAGTCGTCGTGACCATCAACCAGAAAAAGACCTGGCCCGAGCTGGAATATGAGCTGGGCCTTGTCGAGCCTTCCCTCATCGTCAACGACGGCATCGACTATGGCTGCCGCCCCGACATCGAGGCCGCCTACGGCGATAAACTCCGCCCGATGGACGCCTTCAAGGACAGTGCGCCTGCAGAGCTTGTTGACTGCGTGGGCCATGATGATTTGATGGTGCTGATGTTCACTTCCGGCACCACCGGCCGCAGCAAGGCCGTCATGCTCTCGGAGCGCAACTTTTTTACCACGGTGGAGTGCCAGGTCAAATTCGGCGACGCCATGCTGGACTATAAGCACGAGCATATGCCCGAGGACAAAAACGACGTCCTGAGCAACTTTGCCATCCTGCCCCTGTTCCATCTGGGTACGTTCATCTGCCTCTTCGTTTGGGCCTGCAAGGGCTGGGCGCTGAACCTCTCCGCCGACATCCGCGACTTCTACCGCGACCTCGGCCTGATGCACAGCGATGCCATCGCTGTGGCTCCCATGCTGATGGAGGCCATCTACAAAGACGTCAAGCGGGGCCGCCGCGCCCGCCTGAACGGCGTCTGGAACCCCTGCGGCTCCTCTGCCATGTTTGACGGCGCCATGCTGGCCGAGCTGGCACAGCAGGGCATGATGATCACTCAGGTGTACGGCATGACCGAGACCTGCGGCGACGGCATCATCAACTACGAGCAGGACGAAAAGCACATCCGCGCCGTGGGCAAGCCCGACGACCACGCCGAGTACAAGCTGGACGAGACGGGCGAAATCTGCATCCGCGGCGGCTGCGTCATGCTGGGCTATTACAAGGACCCCGAGGCCACCGCAGAAGTCCTCGACGCCGACGGCTGGTTCCACACCGGAGACCTGGCCCGCGTGGACGAGGACGGCTTCTATTACATTACCGGACGCAAGAAGAATATCATCATCCTCGACAACGGTGAGAACGTCAGCCCCGAAGAACTGGAAAATCTGCTGTCCAAGTGCGAGGCCGTCAAGGAATGCATCGTCAGGGAGAAGGGCAAGAAGATCTGTGCCGTCATCTACTGCGGCGAGGCCGACCAGCAGACCGTCCGCGACTTCATCACCGAGACCAACCGCACCCTGCCGCTCTACAAGCGGATGAGCGCCGTGGAGTTCAGCACCGAGCCTCTGCCCCGCACCGGCACCGGCAAGCTGATGCGCAAGTAAGAATAAACCGGGCAGGCTGCGGAATACTGGAAAAGAGCCGCAGCCGCCTTTAATGGAACTACGAAAGGAAGATTCAAACTATGGAAAGAACCGAGATCGTGTCCCAGATCCTTGCAATTCTGGAAGATGTTGCAGAAATTTCCCCCGAGGATGTCAACGAGAACAGCGTCTTGATGGACGATCTGGACCTGTCGTCCATGGAGATCCTGACCGTCGTCGCCGACCTGGAGGAGACTTTCGGCCTGCGCATCCCCGAAAAGGAGCTGCGCAACTTCGTCACCGTCAGCGATTTGGCCGACTATCTGGCCGCACACGCGGGGGAATAAGGAATGGATGCCGAACAGCGCTCTGTTTTTCAGGGTATCGTTTACTATTACCGCGAAAACATGGTCAACTGCCGCTATCAGGTCACGCTGAAAGATGCCGTGGACGGTGCGCTTTTGCAGCAGGCTCTGGATGCGGCCCGGGCAAAGGCACCCTACTATTTCCAGAAGCCGGTGTGGGAGAAAAAGCTGCTCCACCTCGAGCCGTCGGACGCCCCCTGCCCGGTGCGGCAGGGCAGCGCAAAGCCCGAATTTCCGGACGAGAACGGCTTTACGGTTGCCCTGAGCTATGAGGGAAAAGTCGTCTACTTTGACTGGTTCCACTTCCTGGCCGATGGCCGGGGCATAGCACCCTTCATGACCATGGTGCTGCAGTTCTACTGCAACCTGCGGTACGGCACGGCTTTCGAGGGCCAGACCCTTGAGACGGACCCTGCCTACGACATCGAGGACATCCTTGCAAAGTACCCCGAGAGTCAGGTGGCCAACGATATGCAGCGCCCCGTGGTGCAGACCTTTGAAGAGACGCCCACCTGCTGCCGCATCCGGCTGGAAAAGGCGGGGCTTGTGGACGCCGCCCTCCGCTGCGGCGTCAAGCCCTTCAGTACCCTCATGGCTCTGCTCTGTAAGGCGGTGCGGGCGTATCTGGACAAGGACGAGGTGCTCTACAGCTACTCGACAGACGCCCGCGACGCGCTGGGTGCGCCGAACGCCCTCTACAACTGCGTGGCCTCCTTCCAGCGCAAGCTGCCGCTGACGGCAGATGCCCCGCTGGCCGAAGTGGCCGTGGGCGTGGACGCTGACCTGAAAGAGAACCTTTCCGCTGAGCGAAAACTGTTCCGTATCGCGGAGCAGATGGGCTGGGTCTACCGGGTCTACCAGCAGAAAGCCAGCCTCAGCATCAAAAAGCGCATCTTCCAGATGGGCGAGTACATCAGTGGCTTCCCGGCGGACTTCTGGGTGAGCTATCTGGGCGACCCCTTCGCCCCGTCCAGCCCGGAACTGACCCGGTACATCGAGGACTTCCAGATCTGGGTGCCGGCGGACGGCGCTTCCATCGGTCTGGAATGCACCAGCCTGCATGGCATCATCACCCTCTGCGTCAAGAACAAGGTGCCGCGCCCCGGCTTTGCCGAGGATCTGCGCGCCGCGTTCGAGGCCGAAGGAATCAAGGTGCTGGAAGCCGCAGAGCTGGGCGCAGACAATACATAAGATCAAACCTCTCCGTCACGCCGTAGGCGTGACGGAGAGGCTTTATTTTATCCAAAACGTAATTTTTACATCAAATTTTCATGTGTCATACTTTTGCGAAAAAATCGCCTGAAAAGCCGATTTTTCCCTTGCGTCCAACAGTTTGCCGTGGTAGGATAGGTCGAATGTGAACGAAACACACTGGGAAATGGACAAAAGTGAGGAAAATCGTATGGAAAAAAATAAGAACAGCGGCGCGGCACTGGCAAGAAAGATGGCGGTGTCTCTGGTTTGCGGTCTGGCGGCAGGCTTTGCCTTTATGATGCTGCGCGAAAAGCTCGTGGCTTCCGGCAACAGCGGCATCTGGCAGACCATCAACGACCTGCTCTTCCAGGACATCACCACAGAGGGCGCGGAACGTGCGCTCGGCCTCTTCTACATCATCGGCCAGCTCTTCATCAAAGCACTGCAGCTGGTCATCATCCCGATGGTCTTCACCTCCATCGCGCTGGCCATCGGCAGCATCGCCGATACCCGCACCATGGGCCGCATCTCGGCCAAGACCCTCTTCTGGTTCCTGCTCTGCTCCTTTATGGCGCTGGCACTGGCCGGATGCGTGGGCTACGCCACCTATTCCATGGGTCTCTTCAACGCTCACATCGAGGGTCTGACGGAAGCCGCCGGCTCCACCGGTTCCAACCCCCTGAACGTGGTGCTGAATGTCATCCCCTCCAACATCGTCACGGCCTTCGGCAGCAACAACGCTGTTCTTTCCTCCGTCTTCCTCGCGGTGGCTGTGGGCCTGAGCATGAATGTGCTGGGTGAGAGCCGTACTTCCACCCTCCGCCGCCTGCTGGGCGAGGTGAACGACGTGGTGGTGGTCTTCCTGAACTTCGTCGTTACAAACTTCGCGCCCTTTGCAGTCTTCGTGCTGCTGACCCGCACCTTCGCCATCTACGGCATTGATTACCTCAAGCCCGCTCTGGTGTATGTGGTGGTCACGGTGGTCCTGCTCTTCGTCTTCCTGCTGGTGGCCTATCCTCTGGTGGTGGCGCTGGGCGCAAAGCAGAACCCCATCACCTTCATTAAGAAGATCGCCAACGTGGCCGTCTTCGGCTTCTCCACCTCTTCCAGCGCAGCCACTCTCCCCCTGAACATCAGGGTCTGCACCGAGGATTTCGGCGTCGATGAGTCCATCGCATCCTTCGTCCTGCCTCTGGGCATGACCATCAACATGGACGGCACCGCCATCATGCAGGTGGTGGCCACTGTCTTCATCGCAGGCTGCGCCGGTTATACCGTTACTCCCGCCCAGCTGGTCGTGGTCGCTCTGCTGGCTCTGCTGGCCTCGGTGGGGACGCCTGCCGCCCCCGGCGCAGGGGCCGTCATCCTCTTCACCATCCTGTCCGGTGTGGGCTTCGTGAATGACAGCGCCCTGCTGGCCTACTCCCTCATCCTCGCCATCAACCGCCCCATCGAGATGCTCGTCACCTCCCTGAACGTGGTGGGCGACGCTGTGGCCAGCATCTGCGTGGCCAAGAGCGAGGGCCTGCTGGACGAGGAAAAGTTCAACGCATAATTGACCTGTAACATACAAAAGCGCCCCTCCGTTTTACCGGAGGGGCGCTTTTTGCGCAGCAGAAGTCTTCTTTTTTACAGACGGCCCAAAGCCGCCGCCGGGGTTTTACGCCGATTTTGCGCCCGCATGGTTTCGGGCCGGGAGGCTGCGGCGGTAGAATAAGGCCGTTCCCGATAAATCGAAAAAGAGAGAAGGAGCCATGAGGCTCATGGAAAGAGAGGACTTTCGCATGAAAGAGAATAAAATGTCCCGCCGCAGCTTTTTGAAGGCTGGTGCCTTTGCATCCGCCGCCGGTATGCTGGCCGCAGCGCCTGCCGCTGCCAACGCCGCTGCCCCCAATGCCGCCAACGCAGCAGAGGAAGAGAACGGACTGCTGGGCGTGTTCGGCGGCAAACCCAAGTATGTTTTCCTCTTCATCGGCGACGGCATGGGTACGGCCCAGATACAGTCCGCCCGATTCTATAAGGGTACGGTGGAGAACAACGGCGCTGTCGTCGAGGGCGAGCTGAGCTTCACCCAGTTCCCCGAGGTGGGCAGCGTGACCACCTACGACAGCACTTCTTTCTGCCCCGACTCCGCTTCCACTGCCACTTCCATCGCCACCGGCCACAAGACCGAGAGCGGCGTCATCAATATGTGTCCGTGGACCCGCGATGTGCCCTATGAGACCATCGCCGAGAAGCTCCACGCCCAGAAGAACTACAAGGTGGGCGTCGTGTCCACCGTCAACATCGACCACGCCACCCCCGCTGCCTTCTATGCCCACCAGAAGACCCGCAAGAACTACTACGAGATCGGCGTGGAACTGGCAAACTCCGGCTTTGAGTACTTTGCCGGCGGCGAGTTCCAGAAGGTGCAGGGGGACGGCA
>ENA-OROZ01002172-OROZ01002172.1-human-gut-metagenome-genome-assembly--contig:-NODE-2172-length-15433-cov-3.587268_pt1 | contig 15433 bp, 17 predicted proteins | sample MGYA00242138_ERZ509066 | MGnify/ENA primary metagenome ERZ509066 (study PRJEB26280, sample SAMEA2338691) | human gut metagenome | biome: human gut; feature: human-associated habitat; material: faeces... | reverse complement strand
GGGTGCTGGTGCTCAGCTCCCACACGGAATTTGAGCGGTGTTTCGGCCGTCCCGCCGACAAAAAACGCAAGCTCTACAACGGCATGATCAAGTGCGACGCCTTCATGTACGGCAGATGACCGGAGATCATGCCGTAACGGCGCAGCGCGCCGACGCCGCGTCAGCGGCGCGCAAGCGTTTTGCCGCAGGCAAAACCTTGGACCGGGCGGGCTTTGCCTGACCGGTCAGGTAAGATCCGGGGCCCCCGCAAAATCAAAGATTTTGTGGGGAACATGATCAAGTGCGACGCCTTTATGTACGGAAGATGACCGGAGAATTTTATACAAAAAGCAATCATGCGGGCAAAAATGACAATTTGTAATCAGAATTTGACGGTTTCAGTTGAAAGGGGAGCGGTCACCCGTGCAGCATATCTTCATCATTAACCCCCATGCCGGGAAAAAGGACCAGACGGGCCGCATTTATGAAATGGCGGACCGTCTGCGGCAGCATGGCCTGACTTGCCAATGTCTGCTGACCCAGCGGTCCGGCGGCGCGGAGGAGATCGCCCGACGGCTGGTGTCCTCCGGGGAGGAGGTCCGGCTTTACGCCTGCGGCGGGGACGGCACTCTGAACGAGGTGGTCAACGGTGCGGCAGGCTTTGACAATGCGGCTGTGACCTGCATCCCCATCGGGACCGGTAATGATTTCCTGAAAAACTTCGGTCCGGACGCCGCCAAGTTTACGGACGCGGAAAATCTGTGGGACGGGGAGGTCCATCCTCTGGACCTTATCGACTGCAACGGCCGCCAATGTCTGACCATTGCCTGTAGCGGCATTGACGCCCGGGTGGCGGAAAGCGTCCATGAGCTGGGGGATTCCCCCTTTCTCAGCGGCCGGGGCAGCTATCTGGCCGCCGTGGCGGTGAATTTCCTCTTCCGGGGCATCGGCCGGCACTGGACCGTGACGCTGGACGATGAGGTGATCGAAGACGACTTTGCTCTGGTGTCCATGTGCAACGGACGGTATTACGGCGGCGGCTCCACGCCGGTGCCGGAGGCCCGAATGGACGATGGCGTTTTACATACGGTGCTGGTGAAAAACATCAGTCGCGTGAAGTTCGCGGGGCTGTTCAGCGCCTATTCCGCTGGCCGCTACCGCTCGCTGCCGCCGGAGGTGATCCGGGTGGTGACTGCCAAAAATGTCCGCATTCAGTCGGAAGATGACATTGTGACCTGTCTGGACGGGGAGACCATCCACAGCCGGGATGTGCGTCTGACTTTGTCGGAAAAAAGGTTGAATTTCTTCGGACCCAAGGGCTGTGATCCCAATTACGGTGCCGGTCCCAAGTGAGGGCGGGAACCGACGATTTTCCCCAATGGAAACTTCATAACTTATTTACAAATTACCCCTTTACAAACCGGGACAGTTGTACTATGATAACAGCGTTAGCACTCAAGGGGACTGAGTGCTAACGCTGAAATTGTTTATCATATGAAAATATACAAGGAGGAACCCAACATGAAACTTACCCCGTTAGCTGATCGTGTGATCCTGAAAATGGTAGAGACCGAGGAGACCACCAAGGGCGGCATCATCCTCACCGGCTCCGCAAAGGAGAAGCCCTCTGTGGCTGAGGTCATTTCCGTGGGCCCCGGCGGCATGGTAGACGGCAAGGAAGTCACCATGACCGTGAAGCCTGGCGATAAGGTCATCACCAGCCAGTATGCCGGCACCAAGGTGACCCTGGAGGACGTGGAGTACGTAGTCGTCCGTCAGAACGATATTCTGGCCATCGTCGAGTAACTCGTCACAAGCTGCACATCCCTCGCTTCGGCCTTGCGGCCAAAGCTCGCTCGTTCCGCTGCTCCTCGTTTTTCCGGCACAAACGCTTCGCTGGTTTGCACCGGAAGGGGACGAAGGAACGGTGGGGCATGTGTCCTGACAAAATGCTTGAATTGATTTTTGCCGCGACATGTGCGTGGCAAAAATTCCTTGACCCCAGCCGTCCTGGACGGCGCCGCCAGTTCGCAAACTGGCGAGGGGGAATCTACTGCGCAGCCGTTAGCAGCTTTGCTGCTTTACGGATGCGGCGTGCCCTTTACGGGCAAAGGGGGGACGCAGTCCCCCACTTTAAGAAAAATTCGGAGGTATGAATTATGTCTAAGCTCATTATGCGCGGCGATGAAGCCCGCAAGGCTCTGCAGGCCGGTGTTGATCAGCTGGCCGATACTGTTAAGATCACCCTGGGCCCCAAGGGCCGCAACGTGGTTCTGGATAAGAAGTACGGCGCTCCCCTCATCACCAATGACGGCGTCAGCATCGCCAAGGAAGTGGAGCTGCCCGATCCCTTCGAGAACATGGGCGCTCAGCTGGTGAAGGAAGTTTCCACCAAGACCAACGATGTTGCCGGTGACGGCACCACCACCGCTACGTTGCTGGCACAGGCCATGATTCACGAGGGTCTGAAGAATCTGGCTGCCGGCGCTAACCCCATTGTGGTGAAGAAGGGCATGGCCAAGGCTGTGGAAGCCGCCGTGGCCGAGGTCAAGAAGCAGGCCAAGAAGGTGGACGGCTCCAACGACATCGCCCGTGTCGGCGCTGTTTCCAGCGGTGACGAGGAGATCGGCAAGCTGATCGCCGACGCCATGGAGAAGGTTTCCGCCGACGGTGTCATCACCATTGAGGAGTCCAAGACCGCTGAGACTTACAGCGAGGTCGTGGAGGGCATGCAGTTCGACCGCGGCTATATCACTCCCTATATGGTCACCGATACTGAGAAGATGGAGGCTGTCATTGATGACGCCTATATCCTCATCACCGATAAGAAGATCTCTGTGATTTCTGACATTCTGCCCATTCTGGAGCAGCTGGTCCAGTCCGGCAAGAAGCTGGTCATCATCGCTGAGGACGTTGAGGGCGAGGCTCTGAACACCCTGATTGTCAACCGTCTGCGCGGTACCCTGAACGTTGTCTGCGTCAAGGCTCCCGGCTTCGGCGACCGCCGCAAGGAGATGCTGCAGGACATCGCTGTCCTCACCGGCGGTACCGTTGTCAGCGAGGAAGTGGGTCTGGAACTGAAGACCGCTACCATCGACATGCTGGGCCGTGCCCGTCAGGTGAAGGTCACCAAGGAGAACACCACCATCGTGGACGGCGCCGGTGATGCCACCGCCATCAAGGACCGCGTGGCTCAGATCCGCAGCCAGATCGCCAACACCACCAGCGACTACGATAAGGAGAAGCTGCAGGAGCGTCTGGCCAAGATGGCCGGCGGCGTGGCTGTCATCAAGGTGGGCGCTGCTACCGAGACCGAGATGAAGGAGAAGAAGCTCCGCATCGAGGACGCCCTAAATGCCACCAAGGCTGCCGTGGAGGAAGGCATTGTGGCCGGCGGCGGCACCATCTTTGTCAACGTGATCCCCGCTGTCACCGCCCTGCTGGCCGACGCCGAGGGCGACGAGAAGACCGGCGTGCAGATCGTGGCCAAGGCTCTGGAGGAGCCCATCCGCCAGATTGCCGCCAACGCCGGTCTGGACGGCTCCGTGATCCTGGAGAAGGTCCGCACCTCCGGCAAGAACGGCTTCGGCTTCGACGCCTACAAGGAGGAGTACTGCGACATGATCGCCAGCGGTATCGTGGATCCCGCCAAGGTGACCCGCTCCGCTCTGGAGAACGCCGCTTCTGTCTCCGCAATGGTACTGACCACCGAGTCCCTGGTGGCCGACAAGCCCGAACCCCCCGCACCTGCTGCTCCCGCTGACCCCGGCATGGGCGGCATGTACTAATCAATCGCCGCAAAGCCTTGAAAACAAAGGATTTTTCGCTGACAATCTGATAAACTTACCACAAATTTACGACAATTGCCAACGAAAAAGCGCCGAGATATGTATGAAGCTACCGTCTGCATTTTGCAGGCGGTAGCTTTTTTTGCAATTTCTCTATACAAAAGATTAGCCGATTTTTTGCTTGCGGGGGAAGGACAGCCGATTACGAAAGAAATTTCCGCGTCAGTCCGTCAGCTTGGCGCAGTCGGCGGGGCGGCCGGAGAGCATTTCCAGACCGTGACTGATGGCGGGCAGCACCGCCTCCAGATTCTCCTGAGCCGCCTTGGGGGAGCCGGGGAGGTTCAGGATCAAGGTCCCTTTCCGGATGCCCGCCTGCGCCCGGGACAGCATGGCCCGGCCGGTGATCTGCATGGAGGCATAGCGCATGGCCTCCGGGATGCCGGGAGTCAGCCGGTCGCACACGGCAAGGGTGGCCTCCGGGGTCACGTCCCGGGGGGCGAAGCCGGTGCCGCCGGTGGTCACAAGCAGTTGAATGTCACCATCGTCGGCCATCTGCCGCAGCGCCGCTTCGATCTGCGCCTGTTCGTCCGGCACCACATCGGTCCGGACCACCTCATAGCCCGCGTTTTTCAGCAGCTCCGCCACCAGCGGGCCGCCCTCGTCAGGGCGCTCGCCCCGGGAAACACGGTCGCTGACCGTCAATACAGCAGCATGATACATACGCTCATCTCCTCATTTCAACAGTAGAATATCCCTTGGCTGGACGGCGATCCAAAGCCCCTCCGGGCGGTTCAGCCGCCGCCAATCATCCCGTTCCAGTTCCATCCGCAGGAGGGGGGCGCCGGACGCGGCCCCCTCCGGCCGCAGCAGGACGATGGTGGTGAACACATCCTGAATGACCCGCTCCACCGTGCAGTAGAAGGCGTCCGGGGTGCCCTCCGCCACCGTCATCACGTGTCTTGCCCGGATGCCTGCCTGACAGATGTCCGCCGGGACCGGCTTGCCGCAACTCAGTGTCAGGCCCCACGGGGGCAGCGTTACGGCGCTGCCTGCCGGTACGGCCTCCACGATGTTTTTACCCCCGGAGAGTCGGGCGGCAGCCTCCGTTTCTGGCTCGTGAAACAGCTGCCGCAGAGTGAAGGTTCCTTGCGAGGCCCCCTGATCCAGTACGCACACCCGCTTGCAGTTGCGGAACACCTCGCCACGGTCGTGGGACACCCACAAAATCGGCCCGGAGAAATTCTCCAGAAAATCGGACAGCTTCAGCTCCAAGTCCCATTTCAGATAGCTGTCCAGCGCGGAAAACGGCTCGTCCAGCAAAATGACCTCCGGCTGGGAGCAGAGGATCCTCGCCAGCGCCACCCGCTGCTGCTGTCCGCCGGAAAGCTGGTGCGGCCGGTGATTCGCCCTAGATCCTCCAGCCGAAAGCGGTGGAGGGTCGCCGACAGCGCGGTGGCTTTTTCCGCCTTGGAGCCGGAGCGGATGCCGCAGAGGATGTTTTTCTCCACCGTCATGGTGGGGAACAGGGCGTAATTCTGGAATAAATACCCCACCCGGCGCTGCTGGGGCGGCAGGTCGATACCGGCTTCACTGTCAAACAGCACCCGGTCATTCAGCACGATCCGCCCCCGATCCGGGGTCATGATCCCCGCGATGCACTTGAGGGTCATGCTCTTGCCGCAGCCGGAGGCCCCCAGCAGTGCCGTGATCTCGTCCTCCGCCTGAAACTGCACCCGCAGGTGAAAGCTGCCCAGCCGCTTTTCAAGATCCACGGAAAGGCTCATGCACGGTTCCTCCTTTTACTGCCGCCCGCCAGAAAGTCCCGGCGCTCCAGCATATTCACCGCCAGCAGAACCACGGCGGAGATTGCCAGATTCACCACCACCCATTTCATGGCCAGCCCATCGTTATTGGTCTGCCAAAGCTGGTAGACCGTGGTGGAGATGGTGGCGGTCTTTCCCGGCGTGTACCCGGCGATCATGCTGGTAGCGCCGTACTCGCCCAAGGCCCGGGCGAAGGCCAGCACCGTCCCCGCCAGAATACCCTGACGGCAGCAGGGCATCCGGATGTGCCAGAAAATATAGGCGTTGGAAAGACCCAGTGTCTGTCCGGAGTAGTCCAGCGTCTCGTCAAAGGATTCGAAAGCTCCGCGGGCGGTGCGGTACATCAACGGGAAGATCACCACGGCGGTGGCAAAGATGGCGGACCACCACGTCATCACCACCTTCACGCCGAAATGACGCAGCAGCCACGCGCCGAGGATCCGCTTTGGCCCCAGCAGCCGTAGCAGCAGATAGCCGATGACGGTGGGGGGCAGCACCAGCGGCAGCGTCAGCATCACGTCCAGAACGCCCTTCACCAGCCGGGGCAGGCGGGCGATATAGTACGCCGCGAAAACCCCGGCGAAAAAGACGATCACCGTGGAAATAGCCGCAACACGCAGCGAGTTCCATAGGGGAAACAGGTCCATAAGTTACCTCCTGAGGGGGAAGGGATGGAGGACCGACGGCCCGCCGTCGTATCAGCGGCGGGCAAGCGATTTATCGTCGGCCTTTTCAGAAATAATTCTCGGTCAAGCGGCGGAGAAGCCCACGGACTCAAACACGGTCATGGCTGCGTCGGTCTGGAGATAGGCCAGGAAGTCCTGGGCGGCATCCTCCTTGTCCCCCTTGAGCACGGCGGCGGGGTAGATGACCTGACCGCACATTTCGGCAGTGGCACTGTCCACCACCGTCAGACCGGCGGAGTGGGCGTCGGTGGCGTAGATGATGCCGCAGTCCACAGCGCACTCGCTGACCTGAGAGGTAACCTCCTTCACGTTGTTGCCGTAGGTCAGCTTATTTGCGACGGCGGTCTCGTCGATGCCGTAGTAGTTGAAGATCTTCAGGGTGTACTGACCCACGGGCACATCGCTGTTGCCGATGGCCAGCATCACATCGCCGTTCTTCAGCAACTCGGCAAGCTGATCAAAGCTCTCAATGCCCTTGGGATTGCCGGCGGGAACGGTGAGCGTCACCTTATTTTCCAGCAGGTCCACACGGCTGTCAGTGACGATGAGATCAAGCCCGTCGGGGTTCTTCTCGGCATCACCGATGAGGCTGCCGTCCATGGCGTTCATCTGCTTGGGGGCGGCGGAGATGAACAGATCGCAGTCCGCGCCCTCCTTGATCTGGGTGAGCAGCTTGCCGGAGGAATCGAAGTTATAGGTAATGGTCACGTTGGGATTATTCTGCTCGTACATTTCCTTGAGCTGGTTCATGGTCTCCGTCATGGAGGCGGCGGCGAACACGATCAGCTCCACCGGCTTACCGGCAGGGGCTTCCGCGGGGGTATTATCCGTGGTCTGGGAATCGTTGGCAGCGTCGGCGGCAGGTTCCGTCTTGGAGCCGCAGGCGGTGAGGGAGAAGGTCAAGCACAGGGCCAGCAGCAGAGACAAACACTTTTTCATGTTGGTTCTTCCTTTCTGATTCGATGAAAAATCTATCTCGACTTTACAGAGCAACGCGTGATACTTAATTGAGATGAACGGTTCTGAAAAGCAGGAGCGCACTTGGGCGCTCTCACTTTTATTTTCCGAAGGGGCAATCGGGCCAGTGGCAGGGCTTGCAGCCCAGGCACAAGCCTCCCTCGCCCATCACGGCGAAGTCTCTGCAGGTCAGCTCCACGCCTGCGGCGATCCGGGGGAGCGTCAGGTCGAAAATGGTGGCCCCGGCATACATCACACAGCCGGGCAGGCCGCAGATGGGGGTGCCGTCTGAAAAATAGCCCAGCAGGAACATGGCGCCGGGCAGCACGGGTGCGCCGTAGGTGACGATGCGGGCGCCGCTTGCCTGGATGCCGCCGGGGGTGTTGTCGTCCGGGTCCACGCTCATGCCGCCGGTGCACAGGATCAGGTCCGCGCCGGTTTTCCGGGCTTCGCCGATGGCGTTGGCCACATTTTCTACGCCGTCGCTGGAATAGGCGATGGAGATGGTCTCGATACCGTAGGCCTCCAGCTTCTCCTTCACTACCGGGGTGAAGGTGTCCTGAATGAGACCCTTCTTCACCTCGCTGCCGGTGGCCACGATGGCGGCGGTTTTCTTCACATAGGGCAGCAGCTCCAACAGAGGGCCGGCGCCCGCTGCCTGCTCAGCGGCTTGCAGTGTTTCCTCCTTGATGATGAGAGGGATGACCCGCATCCCCGCCAGCTTGTCGCCCTTTTTCACGGCGGTATTGCCCTTCCGGGTGGCGATCATCACGTCCTCCCGGGAGTTGACGGCGATGAGCCGCTGGCTGTCCACCCGGAACAGGCCGTCGCAGGCGGCTCGCAGCTCGATCTTGCCCTCTTTCGTCTCGCTGCGGACCATGTTCTCCTGACCGCACAGGGCCAGCAGCCGCTCCGCCGCATCGTTTTCGTGGACCATGCCCGGAGTCATCTCCCAGACATACAGGTTCTCCTTGCCCATAGAAAGGAGGACAGGGATGTCCTCCTCCGTGACGATGTGGCCCTTGCGGAACCGGGCGTCCTTATATTGATCCTTGATGATCTGGGTCATATCGTGGCACAGCACGTGGCCCACGGCCTCCTCTGTTCGGATCAGCTTCACTTCAGCACCTCAATTTCGTCTCCGGGCCTGACAACGCCCTCTTTTACCACCACGGCGAAGATGCCCTCCGTGGGCATGACGCACTTGCCGACCGCCTTTTTGATGGCGCAGTCGTTGTGGCACTCCTTGCCGATCTGCGTCATCTCCACCTCCGTCTCACCGATCCGCAGGTGGGTCCCCACGGGTAGGCCCTTGAGGTCGATGCCCTCCGTGTTGATGTTCTCCGCGAATACGCCGGGGTCCAGAGCGATGGGGGAGCGGGGGCGCATGGTGTCGATGCTTTCCTCCGCCAGCAGAGAGATCTGCCGGTGCCAGTCCCCGGCGTGGGCATCCCCTACGATGCCGTGGCGCAGTTTCAATTCAATTTCCGGAACGGGCTTTTTCAGCGTTCCCTTTTTCTCGCTGATATTGACGGATACGACCCTTGCCATGGTTCTATCAGTCCTCTCACTTATAGTCTCCGCTCTTGCCGCCGGATTTTTCCAGCAGGCGGATGTTGGTGATCTCCATATCCTTCTGCACCGCCTTGCACATATCGTAAACGGTGAGGGCCGCCACGGAAACGGCGGTCAGAGCCTCCATCTCCACGCCGGTGACGCCGGTGCAGGTGATGGCGGCCTGAATTTCCACCATGCACGGTTCATCAGACAGGCGGAACGTGATGTCGATGCCCGTCAAGGGCAGGGGGTGGCACATGGGGATCAATTCCCAGTTGTGTTTGGCGGCCTGGATGCCCGCCACCTGGGCCACCGCCAGCACGTCTCCCTTTTTCAGGGTACCGTTTTTGATATGGACCATAGTTTCCGGTGATACGCGGATCTCCCCCGCCGCCACCGCCCGCCGGTGGGTCACGGCTTTCTCCGTCACGTCCACCATCCGGGCGCGGCCCTGCTTGTTGAAATGGGTCAGTTCTCCCATGGTTCAGCCTCCGATCTCATTCATGGTCCGGGGCGTGTCGCTGGCATGCTCTGTCAGGTGGTGCCCCTTGGGCTTTTGCAGGATGCCCCGTAGGATGGCGTCCTCCAATTCCCTGCCGTGAAGTCCCCGGAGGGAGATTTCCTCCCGGCTGTGGAGACAGCCCTTCAGCTTGCCGTCCGCCGTCACCCGAATGCGGCGGCACGCTCCACAGAACTCGTGGCTCATGGGGGTGATCAGCCCCACAGTCCCCATGGCTCCTGGCAGACGGTACCGCCGGGCCACGCCATTGGGTTCGATTTCTTCCAGCGCCGGGAATCGGTTCAGAATCTCCGTTACCGGCAGAAAGCGTTCCTTTGGCCATGCCGCACACGGCCCCATAGGCATCAGCTCGATGAACCGCACCTCCCAGGGGTGCTCTTTTGTCAGGCTCAGAAAATCCTCGATCTCGTCATCATTCAAGTCGCCCATCAGCACGGTGTCCAGCTTCAGATTCTGAAATCCGGCATCCTCCGCTGCCCGGATGCCCGCAAAGGCGTCATCCAGATCTCCCCGGCGGGTGATTTCCCGGAATCGCTCCGTCCGCAGGGTATCCAGACTGATGTTCAGCCGGTCCACTCCGGCTTCCTGCAGGGGCTTTGCCAATTCCGGCAGCAGGCTGCCGTTGGTGGTGAGGCAAAGCTCCTTCAGTTCCGGGATGGCCCGCAGCGTTCGGCAGATGTCCAGAATCCCCCGCCGCACCAGCGGCTCTCCGCCGGTCAGACGGATCTTCCGGATCCCCAGCTTCACCGCCGCCCGGGCGATCTCGCCGTATTCCTCTACGGAGAGGACGGCCCCATGGGGACCCTTTTCCACGCCGTCCGCCGGCATACAGTATTGGCATCGGTAATTGCAAAGATCCGTTACCGACAGCCGCAGATAATCAATTGTCCGGCCATATTGATCGATCATCGCATTACTTCCTATCGTCCCAAGCTGCGGCCCGGAATTTCTCCGGGCGTGTTCGCCGGGGGCACACGGCCCGCAGCAGCGTCCGGCCGCCAAGTTTTCTAAGGTTGACCTTTATTATAGCAGATATTTCCTCAAAATACAAACCCCTTTTCCGCGGAACGAGGAAGGCGGGGCGGCATGAAAAGCGGGTCCGGCTTGGAGGACTGTTTCACGAGAAGGAAATGCCCGCTGTGGTGTAAAAAATTCCGGCTGTTCGCAGCGATAAATTTTAACCGGATTGTAGCATCTTGTTCACAATTTGTTCATGATTGCAAAGTGACTTTCCGCTATGGTAGGTTTATAGAAGTATACATGGATGTTAAACTGAATTTAGGAGGTTTTTTATGAGACGGTTTTTCAGAAAACGGCTTCCGGCCTTTCTGCTGACGCTGGTCATGGTCATGACGCTGGTCCCGGCTGTGTCCGCAAAATCTTCAGCGGATCTGACTTATGAAGTGGATAAGGGGGACTCTGTATCATTCAAAGAGCGGGAGTTCCGCGACCTTTACAGAAGTGAATATAGTGGTGATCCCAGCTATGTGGTATTCACCGATTACAGCGATCTGGATGACTATGGGTACTTGACCGCTGTGAATTACTATGATAAGACTGTGAGCCTCAGTGAAAGCGATCTGCGTAACACATGGTTTTATTATGACAGCCACGATGTGCCCAAGAATATGGACTACGCGTTGGATGGCTTGACATTTGAAGCCAACCGCCGGGCCGACAGCGGCACGCTGCGGCTGAAATTTGAGATCTATGACGCCGACGGCAAGAATTATGTGTACGGCACCATGGATATTAAAGTCGGCGGCGGTTCCGGTTCCTCCAAGGGGGACATCACCTATACGGTGAAGCCCGGCGAGGAAGTTACCTTTGACGATGAAGATTTTGTTAATGCCTATGACAATGCTGGCGGCTCCGGCACGATGAAGTATGTGGTATTTGAAAAGCCTTCCTCTGATTACAGCAATGCCGGTACCGTTTATTCCCGGTACGGCAAGCGGAATGCAACCTCTTTTACCCGCTCTGAACTGGACGATTACAAGTTCTACTACGGTGACAGCGACTATGGTGACTATGATCTGGACGAACTGAGCTTTGTGGCGGATAAGTCTTTTTCCGATAGTATTGAGATTGCATTTACAGCTTACGGCGGGAGAGGCAGCAAGGAGAATGATTCTGTCAGCGGAACCCTGAAAATCACATCTTCTAAATCTGCATCCTCCAGCAAGGGTGACATTACTTACACGGTGAAAGCCGGTGAGGAAGTTGCCTTTGACGATGACGATTTTGAGAAGATCTATGAGAACAGCAGCTGCACCGGCAGCTTCAAGTATGTGGAATTCAGCCGGCCCGACAGCGCGTTCAACAATGCCGGTACCCTCTACTCCCGGTATGGCAAGCGGAATGAGACTGCCTTCACCCGTTCCAGCCTCAGCAGCAACAAGTTCTACTACGGTGACAGCGACTATGGTGACTACGATCTGGACGAGCTGAGCTTTGTGGCGGATCGGACCTTCTCCGGCAGCATTACGCTGAGCTTCACCCTTTACGGCGGAAAAAACAGCAAATGCGATCAGTCGACCACCGGTACACTGGTCATCACCACCGGTACATCTGCGGTAACATCCCGATATGTGGGCAACATCCGCTACAATACCACGCCCAACACCGCCCTGCAGATCAACGCCAATGACATTGCCCGCCTTTTCCGTAAGTACACCTCCGGCGGGTCCTTGCAGTATCTGACGCTGACCAGTGTACCCGCTACCGGCAGTCTATACTACAACTATTACAATGCCAGCAAGTACGGCGCGACGCGGACGCAGCTCACCGCTTCTATGGCGGGCAGTATGATTTTCTCCTACAGTCCCGCCTCTGCATCGGAATATGACCTCTCCGAGCTGACCTACATCCCCAGCGGCAGCAATTACTGCACAGCCCTCACCTTTACCGGATACAGCAGCAGCGGAACGGCTGTTTCTGCAACCATTCTGATCAGCGTGACGGCTTCTCCGGTGTCTGAGGTTTACAGCGTGACCACCAAGGGTACCTCCGTGAACTTCCCGGCAAACTCTGTGTATTCCGCGGTGGCATCCGCCACTGGCTTCGGCCTTAGCAGCATCCAGCTGCTGGAGCTGCCTGCCTCCACTGCCGGTGTTCTGTACGTTGGCTCCTATGCGGCGGATACCACCAGCGCTTACAGCTATGGCAGCGACACCGATTCCATGAGCCAACTGCGCTTCATTCCCAACAGCGGGTTCACCGGTTCTGTCTCCATTCCCTATGTGGCATTGAGCAGCAGCGGCACCGCTTTGGGGGCCGGTGTGGTCTCCATCGGCGTGGTGGACAGCGTGAAGAAGTTTACGGATATCTCTACCTCCACCTGGTGCTATAAGTATGTTACGGAACTTGCCAGCGCCAATGTTATCTCCGGCTACAGCAACGGAACGTTTCAAGAGAAGAATACCATTACTTACGGCGCGGCCCTGAAGCTCATCATGCTGGCGGCGGGCTACGGCGAGCAGGCCCCCACGGTGAAGCGCAGCACCTTCAGCGGCTATCTGGCGAAGGCCAAGGCTGCCGGACTGGTGTCCGGCAATCCCAAGCTGAACGGGCCCATCACTCGTCTGCAGATCGCGCAGATCGCCGCCAAGGCGTTGAAGCTGCCTACCAGCGGTCTGCCCAGCAAGAAACCCTTTACCGACACCAATGACGTCTATGTGCAGGCGCTGAATGCCGCCGGTATCATTGAGGGGTACTTCTCCAACGGTACCAGCACTTATAAGCCCAACAACACCTTGACCCGCGGTCAGGTCTCTGCCATCGTGTGGAGAATGAAAAATTCCGTACAGTAAAAACAGAATACTTGTGGAACCACGCGGTCAGCCGAGAGACTGACCGCGTGGTTTTTTGGGTCGATAGAGCGCATGACTGCTAGTGGCGGGGGAGCCGTGATTCTGAATTTCCTGTGCTTCCTTTGCCGCCTTGAAGCGGGGATCTGTGGGGCCCGCTTGAATTTCCGCATGGTATTGATATAATAAGCATATACAGATGTGCTTGCTTATGGCATTGAGGTTTCCTTTGAAAGCCTGCTCCAATGTATCCATGTGTGGCGTCCGGCTTCGGCCATGGCCGGAACCTGTGGAGGTCCTGTATTTTGCGTGTGTTGGCATGGCCGCGGGATCAAAGATCGAGAGGTGAATGGGATGAAACACAGAATCTTGACGGTATGTTTGCTGCTGGCACTGCTGCTGACTGCCTGCGGCGGGCAGAACAGGGAGCCGGAGAATCCGCCGGATGCGAAGCCGTCGGCACCGGGGGAGGAGGCAGCAGAACCTCCCGATGAAACACCGGAACCTGAACCTGCAAAGCCGGAGGAAAAAGAACCGCTGAGTACACCGTGGCACCCGGCACGGCGGGCAACTCTCTGCGGGCCACCTATGCCGCCGGAGAGCTGCTGGACTGGATCGATGTGAACTCGGTGGAGCAGGAGGACGTATTCAGGTGGATAGATGAAAACGTGCCCATGGAAAACTCTGTGGAGCTGGCCTGGGTATGGGCGGCGGTGCTGACGGAGGCGGAGGCCCTCATGCGGGGCGATGAGACGGCCTATGACGCACTGGATGACGCGGGCTATACCATGAAACAGCCGTACCGCAGTACGGGCCGGGTGAAGTGGGCGGCGTGGAAGCTGCTCCCCCTGTTTACGCAGATTTTAGACCGTACGGAACGCGCGGAGTACCGCTACGAAGCGCCGGGGGATTACAGCGCTGTGACGGAAGAAGCCCTTGCGGGTATCTGGGTGGACGATGCGGGTACCACCGTTCTGCTGTTTTCCGAGGACGGCTGTCGCATTGTGTATCCGGAACTGGAGTTGCTTGGCGAAACCGCCTATGCCTTCCGCGTCCGGGACCGCAGCAGCGTGGGATACTGTCCGGAGTTGGACATTGACTATCTGCAAAATGACTTTTCCGCTCCGCTTGTTTACTACGTGTCCGGCATCGATGACACTCACTTCTGGAGCAACACCCAGAATGAGTGCTTCCGCAGACTGGCGTAAAAGGGGCGCGGAAAATCGGCCCTATCAAATGTGCCCTTGCGGGCGTGGACGCTTTTTCTGCGTGATTTTTCACACATATAAGTTGACGCAGCCGTCTCTGGGATGCTCTCCCGGAGACGGCTGCGTTGTTATCAGTTTAAAATGGATTTATCTTCTTCTGCGGCCGCCCTGCTTGCCGGAGATATTCCGGTTCAGGTCTGCCATTTTCCGCTCCGAGGAGGAGAGAAACTGCTTGAGCTTGTCCTCAAAGGTCAGCTCCGCCGGGGGAGCGGCAGGCTGAGACGGATTGGAACGCGCCGGATTGGGCCGGGGCGGACGGGGCCGCGCAGGCCGGTCCGCATACTGGGGCCGGGGCTTGGGCGGCTGCGCCTGTTTCACGGACAGGCTGATCTTCCCCTCCGGCGAGACGGACAGTACCTTCACCGGCACCTCCTGTCCCTCGGTGAGAAAGTCGTGAACGTCGGTAACGAAGCTGCCGGACACCTCAGAGATGTGTACCAACCCGGATTTCCCGCCGGGCAGCGCCACGAAAGCGCCGAATTTGGTGATGGTGGTCACCTTCCCGGTGATAATGGTCCCAACCGTCAATTCCATAAACGAATCTATCTGCTCCCTTCGATAATGTGGCGTGTCAGTTGTTCACGTCGTAAAAAATGCGCTCGCCGTCGGAGACCAGGCCCAGGTCGTCCCGGGCCAGACCCTGGATAAAGTCCGGGTCCCCCTCGTGGTCCAGGTCGGAGCGCAGCACGTCATTCTGCTTTTCGGTCTGCTGGATCTGGGCGTCCAGCGCCTGACTTTTGCTGCGCAGCTCTGGCAGGCGGTTGCCGTATACCCGCGCCACCTCCAGGCTTACCGCCGCCAGCAGCACCAGGATCACCAGCAGGGCCGCCACGCGGCTGCGGCTGACGGTTTTTTTCTTGCTTTTTGCCATGTCTGCGGACTCCCTTCCGTGCATCGTCTTCAGGTCGTAGAAAACACTTCCACCTATATGTATTTAGTATAGCGTACTTTCTCGCAGAATGGAAGCCTTTTTTTACTTTTGGCAGCAATTTGTGAGGAGTAGTATTAAGTTGCAAGGTTCAAATGAGCCTTCGCAACTTATTTTT
>ENA-OROZ01002167-OROZ01002167.1-human-gut-metagenome-genome-assembly--contig:-NODE-2167-length-15478-cov-14.323867_pt1 | contig 15478 bp, 17 predicted proteins | sample MGYA00242138_ERZ509066 | MGnify/ENA primary metagenome ERZ509066 (study PRJEB26280, sample SAMEA2338691) | human gut metagenome | biome: human gut; feature: human-associated habitat; material: faeces... | reverse complement strand
GAGCCGCATCAAGAGAAAAATTGACGGAAATTCTTATTTGATAAATCGGAATTTGCTACGTTGGTTCATCAAGTACTCATCGTCCAACTTTTTTGCATAGGAGGTTCACCATGCTGGAACGATTCTTCAAGTCACAGGTAGCAACGGTTTCGGATTCAACCTATTGCCACCGTATTACAGATGCTTTGACAGCGGCTGGAATCAAATGCTATTGCAAAACCAAAGATGTGAATCAGCGAAGTGTTTTTGACGCAACACGGATGCGAGCACAAATCGGGACTTTTGGAATAAAGCCTCAGTATATTACAGAGATTTTTGTAGACAAAGAAAATGCAGAACTTGCTTCTCATATCATTCATACCCTGTAAAATTCGCGTTTATCAAGGTGAACATTTAAGTATTAAAAACGGGAGTGAAAACAAATGATGACCATTGCACAGATCATGGAAAAGATGATCGCCTTTTCCGAAGGGAATATCCATGACATCACGCACCTGAGCTGCGTGTGGACCTATGCCAAAACCATTGGTGAGCTGGAGGGGCTGGACGCAGACACGCAGTTTATTCTGGAGGTGGCGGCCATCACCCACGATATCGCCTGCCCGCTCTGCCGCAAAAAGTACGGCAACACCAATGGTAAATATCAGGAGCAGGAGGGTGCCCCGCTGGTGCGGGAGTTCTTGGCGGATACCGGCATGACAGCAGAACAGATCGACCGGGTGGCCTATCTGGTAGGGCACCACCATAGTCCGGCGCAGATCGACGGCATTGACTATCAGATTCTGATTGAGGCGGATTATATCGTCAATGCGTCCGAAAGCGGGTACGACCAGCAGGCAATCCGAACCTTTATGGAACATACGATGAAGACGGCAGCAGGTATCCGGCTGACGAAAACAGTGTTTGGAGTGTAAAAATGATTCAGAAGCATTGCTTTGAATGCGGTACGGCATTGATTGAAAAAGAACTGGAAGAAGAGGGCATTGTGCCTTATTGCCCGAAATGCCAGCAATACCGGTTCCCGATGTACAATGTGGCAGTCAGCATGATTGTTGTGGATGAGGAAACCGGGAAAATTCTGCTCATCCAGCAGTACGGCAAGCCCTCTTATATTCTGGTGGCTGGATATGTGAACCGCGGTGAGGCAGAAGAACACGCCGTGGTGCGGGAAGTCCGGGAAGAAACCGGGTTGGAAGTAGAGCACCTCCGGTTCAACCGTACCAAGTTTTTTGAGCCGTCCAACACGCTGATGTGCAACTTTACCGCTTTCGTCAGAACCGCAAAGGCGCTGCATATCAACCACGAAGTGGACCGCTGCAAGTGGTTCACCCCGCAGGAAGCCAGAGAAAACATCCGTCCCAACAGCCTTGCAGCGGAATTTTTGAATGCGTATCTGGACGAAGTGGGGAATAAGCCGATGGAGATGTGATTCGTGGCTGTGCCACGGGAATTTTGACGGAAAGTATGGAAAAAAGTTGGTTCGGCCTGTTTCGGTTGACTTTTTTATAAAGAATCGGTATATTGATACTATATAGTATCAATAAGTATCAACTGCGAGGTGGACAGAATGGATGGGGCACAGTTTGCCAAAATGCTTTCAGATAAGCATTTGCTTGAACTCAATCGGATGGAATACAAGTACTCGACTGTCAGCGTCAAAGAATTTGCCGAATTGCTGCGGCAAAACTTTGCGCAGCCTCTGCCGTTGACTGATTTTTCTGGAAATAAGCTGTTTTACCTGCCGAACCTCGCGCAAATTTCAACAAATGGTATGAAGCAGTTGCTCTCTGTCCCTGTCAGTGGACAAAACTTCGGTTTGTCGGCGATGACCGAGGAAATTTATGCTACTTTTCAAATTGAAAGTATCCGCTCGACCCGCAGCAGTATCCGTTATATCCTCGATGGTTATGCCCCTCGTGATGAACAAGAAGTCCGCATCTATGGTATGAAGCGCGGACTGGAGTTTATCGCGGATCGTCAGAATATGATCACCGAGGAGAATCTGCATCACCTATATCAGATCAGCACAGAGGATTATCTCCCGGATGAAGATCGATTACTGCCAAACCACTTTTATCGGCATGGCGAGGTTTTTGTTGTGGGCGGTGAAGGACCCAGACCGGGACTTCCGGCAGAGCGGCTTCCCGGTGCCATGAAATGTCTTGTCGATTTTGCAAATGCCAATGACGGCATCAATGAGCTGCATAAGGCTGCCATTCTGCACTTTGCCTTTGCGTACTACCACCCCTATTTTGACGGGAATGGACGCACTGCACGGCTATTCCACCTCTGGTATCTTGTTCAGCAGGGTTATCCTGCGGCACTGTTCACGCCGTTTTCCCGATACATCGCTGAAAACAAGGACGCATATTACAAAGCCTACGAACGCGTGGAGAGAAATGCTCTGATTTCCGGCTATACGGATGTGACTCCCTTTCTGTTCTACTTCTGCAATGAGGTCTATAACCGCCTGCAGGTGGATGCAGTCCCGCCGAAAACTGATCTTGAGATATATCAAACTGCTCTTGCGGAAGGAAAAATCACAGAAAAAGAACGGCTGCTCTGGGAGTATGTTCTGTCTGCTTATGGTGCAGAGGAGTTTACCACAAAGCAGCTGGAAAAGGATTTCCGAAACGCTGCGTATGCAACCATTCGGACGTTTGTGATGAAATTCCATGAGATGGGGCTGCTTACTGCAAGAAAAGCAGGAAACAGGGTGTTCTATCGCGTCGGTGGGACTTCTGACGGTCGGCCATTATAATGAATCCAAAAGGGGAACGTTATGAAAACGATTCGTGTTGTGGCCGCTGTGATCTGCGACTCCATGCAGGAAAAGCGCAAAATCTACGCCACTGCCCGCGGTTATGGCGACTACAAAGGCCGGTGGGAGTTTCCGGGCGGCAAAATCGAGCCGGGCGAAACCCCGCAGCAGGCTCTGAAGCGGGAAATTGAAGAAGAACTGGACACGGAAATCGCCGTGGAGGATTTAATTGGTACAATCGAGTACGATTATCCGGCGTTTCATCTTTCCATGGACTGCTTCTGGTGTGAAGTGGTTTCCGGCGAGCTTGTGCTGAAAGAAGCGGAAGCTGCGCGGTGGCTGACGAAGGAGGAGTTTGATTCCGTTCCGTGGCTCCCGGCGGATCGGACCATTTTGGATGTTATCAGAAGTTCAATGCAGCCAGTGAAACCACTCCATACCAGCGAATATGACAACGAACCTCTGCAGAGATGCTGAGGATTCCCGGAATGAAAGATGAACTGGGCCGTCCCATGACGCTGCTGGTGAAAGCCGCTATTCCGAAAAAATCGTAAAACAGAGGCCTCCGAATCTTTTCCTAATAAGAAAGAGATTCGGAGGCCTTTATTGGTTGATTTAGCTAATTCTGTTCACGCAAGCTGATGCAGGACCTGCCGGACGCTGTAACCGTCTTTCTTGAAATCGGAGAACAGAGCATCGATGCGGGTAGGCGTCACGCAGATCAGATTCATCGGTGAGGGCAGTTTTTTCAGAGCGTCCAGCGGGATCTTCTTGAAAGCAGCATGGGCGTTGTACTCCTCCGAGAAAGGCTCGACCATCGCCGCAATGCCGGTGACCTGCAGGCTTCTGAGATTGCCAAAACCATCATACTTGTCGTAAAGGGCGGCGAGCTTGTCCGCAAGTTCCGGCGTAAAGCTGCGGTGAAATGCGCCGCTTTCCAGATCCTGATAGAGCCATTCCACCATGCCCACCATGGCAGCAACCTCTTTTTGCAGCAGGTCAAGACCATAGCGGCACCAACGCAGACGGTCCCATGGGTTCGGGATGTCGGCGTAAGAGTGGTACATACGGTAGAACGCCTGCGCCTCTACGGTGGTGCGGGGGCCTGCCAAACTTACCTGTAAGATGTATAGAGGGGTTAGACCACAACCCTCACATGACACCCTCTGAAGCAGAAAAAAGGAACCGCTCTCTCGGCTCCAAAAAATCCATTTTGACGTAGATGCGTCATTGCGTGAAAGAGGTGGATTCTCTTTTCCATCCCAAAGTGCGCTGGGGAGAGGATAGCATTTTCGATGCACCGGCTTGCATAGGTGGAGAACCGCGCCTTGCGTGTGGCATCAAAGGTATCTACTGCTTTCATCAGGCCAATGGTGCCGATGGAGACCAGGTCCTCCTGATCACCCGGCAGGGCGTAATATTTTTTTACGATGTGCGCCACCAGCCGGAGATTGTGGCGGATCAACTTTTCCCGGGCGGCGGCATCCCCGGCGCGCAGGGCGCTGAAGGCGGCAGCCTCCTCCCGGGCTGTGAGCGGATGCGGAAAACAGCCGCTTTCCAGATGGAGCGCCAGAAACAGAAATTTTGTGGCGAAAAATTGCAGTAAGGTCAGCAGCACACGATATCCCTCCCGGTACATAGTTGTTAGATTGTATGAGCCGGGGCGTGGATAGTTGCCGGAAAAGCCTTTTGTGCGCGGTATCTTTTCCGCAGGGGAAAAGCGTGGTATACTGAGGGCGGCAAGTCGAAATTTAAAGCAACAGCGAGTTGCTTGCTTAATAAGATATATTCGTATAGGATATATTCATGATAGAACAATTAAGGAGGCAATTATCGATATGGATACAAAGACTATTTTACTCGAATTGAGAACGCAAAAAGGTCTATCGCAGGATGAGCTTGCAGAAAAAATCTTTGTTTCAAGACAAGCGGTATCACGTTGGGAAAACGGTGAAACCATTCCAAACACGGAAACATTGAAATTACTGTCGAAATTTTTTGATGTTTCTATCAACACTCTGTTAGGTTCTCCAAGGCAACTGATTTGTCAATGCTGCGGTATGCCACTTGATGATTCCACAATCAGCAAAGAAACTGATGGTGCTTTCAATGAGGAATACTGCAAATGGTGCTACACGGATGGCGAATTCAAATATTCTAGTAAAGAGCAGTTGATTGATTTTTGTGTGGAACATATGGCAAATGAAAATTGGCCTGCAGAACAGGTTCGGGCGCATATGGAAACAGTTATACCGAAACTCAATCATTGGAAATAATACATAGTATCAAATTCCAGTTTGTCGGGCAAACAAATCATTCTGTACCCTTCAGCGGACGACACTAAAACGGTCGGCCGCTTTTTTTATACCCACGCAGCAGGGGCGAACCGCCCGAAAAACTGCCCATGGCGGCGTATGGAAGAGTCAACGAGTCAACAGCTCAAAATGGTTCCGCTTGGTGATCAGCAGCCCTTCCTTTTGCAGCTTGGAAAGCTCCACCGACATGGCGGCACGCTCCACACAGAGAAAATCTGCCAACTGCTGACGGTCAAAGGGAATGTCAAAGGAGAGGGAGGACTGCCGGATGGATTCGGCAGACAGGTAGGACAGCAGCTTTTCCCGGGTGGTGCGCTTGCTGACATGGGTGATCTTATCGTTAAAAAGCAGTATTTTGTTTGCCAGAACGCTGACCAGATTGCGGACGAGCTTCTGGTGATGGTCGCAGGCGGTGGGGCAGGAGGTGAGCAGCCGCTTGACGTTCAGCAGCAGGATCTCGCAATCCTCCTCTGCCACCACGCTGATGTTCAGGATGGCACCGGGGGTGGCGGCGTAAGGTTCCCCGAAAAAGTCCCCGGTGCTGCACTTGGACAGGATATTGCGGTGTCCCCAAAGATCCTCCTGGATCACAAGGGTAGAGCCGGACAACATAAGCCCCATGACCTCCGTGGAATCTCCGGCACGAAAAATGTAGGAGCCCCGGGGCCGGGTGATCTTCGCTGCACTGACACAGTGCAGGATGGACAAAATCTCATCGTCGGTAAGCCCGGTAAAGAAGGGGCAGTTCCGCAGAACAGGCAGATATTTTTGCATAAAGACGCTCCTTGTTGGAATTCAAACAGACAAGATGGCTTTAGTATACTATAATAAACCTGCAAATGCAAAAAAACACCCACAACAGGAGAGTATAGATATGATTCGGAAGATCATCCATATTGACGAAGAAAAATGCAACGGCTGCGGGCTGTGCGCAACCGCCTGCCACGAGGGAGCCATCGATATCATCAACGGCAAAGCAAAGCTGGTGCGGGAAAATTTCTGCGATGGCTTTGGCGACTGCCTGCCGGGCTGCCCCACCGGTGCCATCACCTTTGAGGAGCGGGAAGCCCCTGCTTACGACGAGGCGGCGGTGCAGGAAAACAAAAAGAAAAAGGGACTGCAGGAAAAGATGAAGCACCTCCACGAGGGCGGCTGCCCCGGCTCCCGGATGCGGATGCTGGAACAGCCGGAGGCTGCCGAAAGCGCAGCTTCTGCCCCCGTGCAGCCGGTCTCCCGCCTGCGCAACTGGCCGGTGCAGATCAAGCTGGCACCTGTCCATGCGCCCTACTTTGAGGGTGCAAAGCTCCTGATCGCGGCGGACTGCACGGCATACGCCTACGCCAATTTCCATCAGGAGTTTATGCGCGGCAAGGTGACCCTCATCGGCTGCCCGAAGCTGGACGCTGTGGATTACAGCGAAAAGCTCACTGAGATCCTGCGCAGCAACGACATCCAGAGCGTGACCATCCTCCGCATGGAGGTGCCCTGCTGCGGCGGCTTGGAGATGGCAGCGAAAAAGGCACTTCAAGCCAGCGGAAAGTTCATTCCGTGGCAGGTGGTCACCATTTCCATTGACGGAAAAATTCTGGACTAAATGCGGCAACACAGATCGACCGAGTGTCTTTGACTTTGGGTTATTCCAAGGCGGTGCGGGCAGTGCGCACAAGATACTCCATGGCCTCCACCGGGTACTGCCCGGCGGCGGTCTCCCCGGTGAGCATCACGCTGGAAGCGCCGTCTGCCACGGCGTTGTAGATGTCGCTGACCTCGGCGCGGGTGGGGACCGCCCGGCTGCACATACTGTCCAGCATCTGGGTCACCACCATAAAGGGCACCCCGGCAGACCGGCAGACCGCCGAAAGCTGTTTCTGGCACCGGGGCAGCTCCCACAGGGGCATGGCGTTGCCAAGATCCCCGCGGGCAATGACCACTTCATCCACAAGGGGTAGGAACTCCGGCAGGGCCTGTACCCCCGCAAGGCTCTCGATCTTGGCAAAAATGCGGATCTGCCCGGCCCCGGCCTGTTCCAGCGCCCGGCGCAGGGTGCGGATGTCCTCAGCCCCCCGCACGAAGGGCAGCATCACCCCGGTAACGCCGCAGGCTCCCGCCAGCTGCAGGTTTTGCAGGTCCTCCTCCGTCAACGTGGGGGAGGCCACCGTCAGCCCCGGTGCCGCAAGGCTTTTGCGGCTTTGCAGGGTGCCGCCCCGTACCACAGTACACTGCAGGGCAGCGCCATCGGCTTCGGCCACCTGCACAAGGAGCCTGCCGTCGTCCAGCAGAAGGTTCTGGCCCGGCCGGGCTGCATGCACCAGCGCCGCCGGGCAGGGGACACCCCCTTGCCCCAGCCGGAGGCTCTGGCCCGGTTCCAGCACAAGGGGCTGGGGCAGCGTGCCAATGCGCAGCTCCGGCCCCTGCAGGTCGATGAGCAGCTGGGGGATGCCCACGGCGTGGATGATATCCAGCCAGTCTTTGTGGGCCGAAAGAGGCCCGTGGGAAAGGTTCATGCGGATGCCCGTCATGCCAGCTTTCACCATGCGCTGCAAGGTCTCCAGCTGGGCACAGGCGGGGCCAATGGTACCATAAAATTCCAAAAAAATCACCCGGTTTCGTTTTTTCCTATTGTAACACGGAACGGGACCGTTGAAAAGTGCCAAACCAGGCGGCAACGAAAAAAGGCGTGGCAGCCCGCCCCAAAAGGGAAAACGGGGAGAGCCAGAACCAAGAAATTGTTGCAGAAGTATTATTTTTTCGTGAATATTAGCACTCTGCTATTGACATTGCTAACGCATGGTGCTATAACAGTGGCGTGCTCAGGAGGAAGGGCAAAAGGAGAGCCGCAAGGTTCCTTGGAAAGCCTTTCCGAGTGGACGCTTCAGATTTTTTGCCCCGACCCGAACGCCGGGATTGGAGGAATGATTTATGCTTATGCCGACTGTTTTCCATGAAAACCTGTTCGATGATTTCTTCGATCCGTTCTGGAATGACGCTGCACTGGAACGTATGATGAACCGTGAGGCTCGTGATACCTTTGGTAAGCGTGGTGCAAACATGATGAAGACCGATGTCAAACAGACGGACAATGGCTACGAAGTAGCTGTTGACCTGCCGGGCTGCAAGAAGGAAGACGTCCAGATGGAACTGGACGACGGCTACCTGACCATTCAGGCAGTGCGCAGCCACAGCAACGATGAAAAGGATAAGAAGGGCCGCTATCTGCGGCGCGAATCCTTCTCCGGCACCTGCGCGCGCAGTTTCTACGTGGGCGATGTGAAGAAGGAAGACATCCACGCAAAGTTCGAGGATGGTGTCCTGCACATCGAGCTGCCTGCTCCTCAGCAGACGAAGGCTTTGCCTGAGAACCCGAATCTGATTGCAATCGAGTAAAACGCCGGTCGTGTGCGCCAAGGCACAACGCACATAAGATGCCCCCGGAGAGCCGCAACAAGCCCTCCGGGGGCATTTTTGTTTCGCTATCTTTTCCGCAAGGGAAAACCATGGTATACTGAGAACAGCAACTCAGAATTTATGGAGGTACTTCACTATGGAATTCGGAGCCGCCGCAGGAAAACGAGCGGCCCGGAGAAAGATTTGAGGAAACGTAAAATGAGAATCCGTAAGGCAAAGGAAAAAGATATTCCCAGACTTCTTGCGCTGTTGGGGCAGGTGCTGCAGATCCACGCAGAGATCCGTCCCGATGTTTTTATTCCAGGCACCACCAAATACACCGTCCGCGAGCTGGCAGAGCTTTTGAAGCAGGAGGACAGACCCATCTACGTTGCCGTGAACGAGGATGATGTGTGTATGGGCTACGCTTTCTGTCAAATGCAGGAGCAGCCATTTTCTACGAATATGGTGCCCTTTAAGTCATTGTTCATCGACGATTTGTGCGTTGACCAGCAGGCACGGGGACAGCACATCGGAGAAAGCCTGTTTGAATATGTAAAGCAGCAGGCAAAAGAGCAAGGCTGCTATGAGGTGACGCTGAACGTCTGGGCAGGAAACACTTCGGCAGAGCACTTCTACGAGAAAATGGGCATGAGGACAAAGGAACGGCAGATGGAATATATCCTGTGAACCGGGTGGCTTATCTGATGGGGACACCACCAAGAAAACCCAGACCCGATAAACAAATATCGCCGAGGAGCTTTCCCAGTTGGGAGGCATCCTCGGCGGTTTTTTAGTTTATATAGCAGCTTTGCGGAGCAATGCGCCTGTTACCCGTATATTTTCCCCACGATCTTTCCGCGTGCTGCGGCGGGCAGGAGCTTGCACAAAAGGCTCAGGAATTTATATTGTGCGCCGGCAACATAAACGACTGCCGGGTTCTTTTTCTCCACAATACCGGCGATGTACCGTCCAATGCGTGCCGGGTCCATGCCGTTTTGCTCGTCATGCTCCATCTGACTGACGCTCCGGGAGATACGCCCACCGTATTCATCATCGCCGAGAATACTTTTTTGACGTGCTTTTGTAAACCCGGTGCAGATATCGCCCAATTCTACGACGGTGACATGGACGCCGTAGGGCTTGACTTCATTTGCCAGCGCATAGGAGTAAGAGGAAATAGCGGCTTTGCTTGCAGAGTAGAAGGTCTGGAACGGAATGTGCGCTACGGCAGCAACAGAGCTGATGTTCACAATATGCCCCTTCCCTTGATGGCGTAGGAAGGGGAGAACCGCTTTATTTACAGTGACTGTCCCGAAAAAGTTCACATCAAACTGTGCTTTGGCTTGCTCCATGGACGTAAACTCCACCGCACCGGAAATGCCAAAGCCTGCGCAGTTGATCACTGCATCAATTTTGGTCTCTTTTTGGAGGACCTGCTGCACAGCGGCGTTGACCGCATCTTCATCGGTCACATCGACAGACAGATGGGTGACACCCTCCATAGGGATACTTCTGCGGCTGAACTCATAGACGATGCAGCCGTTCTCTTTCAGCGCGGATGCCGTGCACCGTCCGATGCCGGAGCTTCCTCCGGTAACAATGACGACCTTGTTGTTTTCTCCCACCATGATTTTCCTCCTGAAAATGTTGATCTGGTTCGAGTATACCGCATCGTGGAAAAGTACAGGGATCAACTTGCGTGAATTTTTACGCAGATTGGCCTCTCTTTTTTACACAGCCAATGCCAATTAGCGCTTGAAATCGAAACACTGCGCAAGTATACTATACTAGCTATACTGTACAAGCTTGATCAAAAATCAGTATGCCAGTTGACCATAAAAGACATACCAGAATTGAAGTGCGCGGCAGAATCAAAACCCTACGAGGATGAAAATGAAATTCGATAGAAGACTTACAGATGAAATCTACACTTCCGATACGGTAAGGCTGGGAAAAGATGCATTTCAGGCCATGCAGGAGACGATCTATCATAATGGCGGTGTCGGAACCATTACCGGGTACTATGATGCCGAATTGTCGATCCTGTCGGTCAGTGATCTGTTGCTGCATAATCTGAACCACAGCTATGCATCCCTGATGGAGCAGACAAAGGGTTCGCTGAAGAATCTTTTCTATAAGAAAGATGCCGCATTCCTCGACAATGCACGCTTTCGTCAGCTCCAAGGCGAAGGAAAAGGCCGGGTCCTTACAGCAGATGGGTCTCCCGTCTATGTGCGTCTCTACAAAAAAGATGCAGTCGATACGGATGGAACACCGATCTGGATCCTGTCGGTACAGATGAACTGGGCGTATGAGAACCTTGCGCTGGTTAATGAATCCATTCATTCTGCGCTGTGGTACTTTGAGTGCAATGAAAACGGTGAGATCGTTCATGTGAACTGGAGCCATGCGTTCCGGCAGATCCTTGGATATCATGACATTTTGGATTTTCCGAACAAACTGGATTCGTGGTCGAACCTTTTGCACCCGGAGGACTATGACCGGGTAATGCAGCTGCTTTTGGAAACGATTGCGGACAAAACCAATACTACAAAGTATAATGTTGAGTACCGGCTGAAAATACAGGATGGCCAATACCACTGGTTCCGGGCATCGGCGGAGGTGATACGCCGTCTGGATGGCTCGGCCAATCGAATTGCCGGAATCATCAGCAACATTGACGCGGAAAAAAGAAGCCGGATGCAGGCGCAGCGGGCAGCGGCATTTCACCGTGCATTTACCAGCGCAAACCTCTGCGAATACTATGTAAATCTGGAAGAGAACACCTTTGATCCTTTCAAAGTGGAGCCCTCTTTGATGACGGCCTTTGAGCAGAACCACACATGGGATGGACTGGTCCGATTCTTTGTGGATAACTATGTGGTGGAAGAGGACAAAAAGTCTGTAACGAATTTCTATAATCGTGCCTACATCACGGAAAAATTAAAGGGGCTTGAGACGGAGCTGCGTCAGGAGTGCCGCATCGTTCTGGATGGAGAGGAACGATGGGTCAGCAACGTAGTCATGCGCGGTGAGATCGAAGATTCCGAATATGCGATGATTTTTCTGCGGGACATCACAGAGTCCAAAGCAGAGACGGCACGGCGGATGCAGATGGCCTCAGATAACGCATCGATGGATCTTTTGATCAAGAGTATGGTGCGTCTGCTGGACCGCTTTGTCGTCTGCGATCTGGAGAATGACCGGTATCGGTTCTATAATCTGCAAGGTGAAATGATCTATGCGCCGACGGGGGCTTACCATGATTTTGTGGAGCAGGTGGCTGTAAGGTATAAGACGTTGGAGCCATTGGCGGCGATAGACGCATTGTTCTCACCGGAAAATATCCGAAAGAATCTGCAGGGCGAGAACGATATCTACAAATTTGAATACTGCTCCATAGATGAGAATACCTATAAGATCGCTTCCTTCATTCCGCTGGAGTGGAATGGCACAAAGCTGGTCAAAGCACTGTTGGCATCTATGAATGTGTCACAGGAGAAAAAGGCCGAGATCGAATCCCATAAGGCACTGAAGGATGCGTACCGGGCGGCGGAAAACGCAAGCCGCGCCAAGACAGAATTTCTCTCCAATATGTCCCATGATATCCGTACACCGATGAATGCAATCGTTGGCTTGACCGCCATTGCGGGTGCGAATATCGAGAGTCCGGACAGGGTGGTCGAGTGCCTTGGCAAGATCACAAAATCGAGCCGTCATCTGTTGGGACTGATCAACGAAGTGCTGGATATGGCCCGGATCGAGAGCGGGCGAATGAGCCTTGCCGAGGAGGATTTCAGCCTGCCGGAACTGGTCGATAATCTGCTCACCCTCACAAAACCGGCAATCGACGAGCACAAACATCAGCTCGAAGTCCACGTTGAGCACATCGAGCACGAAGCTGTCTGCGGCGACAGTCTGCGCATTCAGCAGGTCTTTGTGAACCTGATGAGCAACGCCGTCAAGTACACCCCGGATGGAGGAAACATCACCCTTACGATCGAGGAAAAACCGAACGGCTTCTCGGAGCTTGGCTGCTACGAGTTTTCCATCGAGGACAACGGCATCGGTATGACGCCGGAATTCCAGAAGATCATGTTCGAGCCGTTCATCCGGGCAGACGATCACCGGACGACCAAGGTGCAGGGCACCGGTCTTGGCATGGCCATTGCAAGAAACATCGTCAACCTGATGAATGGTGACATTCAGGTCGAAAGCGCTCCCAACAAGGGAACGAAGATCACGGTCACGGTCTATCTGAAGCTTCAGGAGAACGAGAAGGAACAGGAAAAAGAACTGCTCGATCTGCCGGTACTGGTCGTGGACGATGACAAGACCTGCTGCGAAAGCACCGTTGCGACCCTTCAGGAGATCGGCATAGCGGGCGAATGGGTCCTGACCGGTAAGGAAGCTGTGGAGCGCTGCTATGTGCGTCATGAGACCAACAGCGACTATTTTGCGGTGATTCTGGACTGGAAGATGCCGGAAATGGACGGTATTGCAACCGCCAGAAAAATCCGGGAACGGGTAGGAGAAGATGTCACGATCATCATCCTGACGTCCTTTGACTTCAGCGAAATTGAAGAAGAAGCCAGAGCGGTGGGCGTGAATGCGTTTATGGCAAAACCACTGTTCCGTTCCCGCCTGACGGCAACTCTGCGGCAGTTTACATCCGGGAAGCAGGAGAAAAACGCCCGGAACTATCTGGAAGATTTTGCGAAGGAAAATTATGCGGGCAAGCGGATCCTTCTTGTGGAAGATAACGAGCTGAACCGTGAGATCGCAACCGAGATCATAGGCATGACGGGCGTGACCATTGACCGCGCCGAAAACGGAAAAATTGCAGTCGAAAAGGTGATGGAAGCGCCAGAAAAGTGGTACGATCTCATTTTTATGGACATCCAGATGCCCGTCATGAATGGTTACGAAGCCACTGCTGCGATCCGTGCGCTTGCCGGCAGCCGGGGCAAAGTGCCCATCATTGCCATGACGGCAAATGCCTTTGCCGAGGACGTGCAACTGGCAAAGAACACCGGCATGAACGAGCATATCGCCAAACCGCTTGATTTGAATAAGCTGAACGATGTGCTGAAACAGTGGCTGTGATCTGTGCATTGCAGTAAGGCGCGTGATACTGTTGACCGGGCAATCAAAAAGCATGAAAATGAAGAACGCCGAGGAATCCCTTCCCATGTGGGAGGAACCCTCGGCGTTTGTATAGACGGACGCACTGCTTGCTGGTACAATGATGTTTCTTTTTGAGTCGGCTTATCTGTCTGTTTGTTAAAATTCATGTTGTGGTTATGCATTCATAAGTGTGGTGCTAAAGATTTATGGCAGTAGCACATTGCTTTTATACAAATAAAAGTGTACAATAATAACAACTTTGCAAGCAATCCCCTTCAAGGAATCAACTGGAACATGGGTGGAGACTGTACCTGTTAAGCGGAATTGTTTGAATGAATTCAATTCAACATAAAAGACAGTTGCTCATTTGTGAGTAGGAGGAATATATGATGTTTGATTGTGGTTTACAGAATATTTTCCGGCTGAAAAACGGACAGTCCCGTTCCATCAACTGGGAAAACCGGAACGGAGAAAAAGGAAAAGGCGGCATGGCATCCAGCGATCTTGGTCCGTCCAGAAAGGGTTCCCCGTGTATCCCGAAAATAGAAGCAGGAGAGACCGTAACACTTGGTGAGATCCAGGGAGAAGGCATGATTCAGCACATCTGGATCACCGTTACAGACCGTACCAGTGAACGTAACCGTTATGTTCTGCGGGATCTTGTTCTGCGCATGTACTGGGACGATGAAGAATTCCCATCCGTTGAATGCCCGCTTGGCGATTTCTTCTGCTGCGGCTTCGGTGTTTCCTACCAGGTAAACTCAGTCCCGATTGCTGTCAATCCGACCCGTGGTTTCAACAGCTATTTCCCGATGCCGTTCCGTAAAAACGCCCGTATTACCATTGAAAATCAGTGTGATGAGCCGATTCCGGCCTTCTTCTATCAGATCGACTATTGCCTGACAACGGTTCCGGAGGATGCTGCCTATTTCCATGCCCAGTGGCGTCGTCAGCGCATAACGGAAAAGGCAAAAGACTACGTTGTCCTCGACAACATCAAAGGGAAAGGCCAGTACGTTGGAACTTATCTTGCGCTTACCAGCCTCGAACGCTACTGGTACGGAGAAGGTGAGATGAAATTCTACATCGATGGAGACAAGGATTATCCAACCATTTGCGGAACTGGAACAGAAGATTACTTCGGCGGTGCCTGGAGCTTTGCAACACAGCAAAATGGCCAAACCGTTGAAAATCAGTACTGTACTCCGTATCTTGGCTATCCTTACTACTCTAGCCACGATACCTTCCTTCATAATGATTACCACAATGATGATCAGATGCCACAACGCAGCTTCTACCGCTGGCACCTTCTTGATCCTATCCTTTTTGAGAAGGACCTTAAGGTAACTCTGCAGCAGATTGGTGTCAGCCACGGAGGTCTTTTTGAACGTCAGGATGATGTCGCTACCACAGCTTACTGGTACCAGACGCATCCTCATGTACCATTCGCGCCACTCATGTCCAGAAAAGAGCGCTGGCCAAGATGATTTTTGACGCTTTTCCTATTTTATATGTTTTATGACTTTGCATATCCATGCAGACGTGACCCTGCCGCCTGACAGGGAGCAGGGAAGCGAGACAGCAGAGCAGCAGCTGCACATTCTGCTGTACCAGACCGATGTGCCGGAGGCGGAACTGAACGCCGCCCTGTCTGACTATTGCAAAGAGGACCTCTGCAACACCGAAAACGGACGAATGATCGTGGAGCTGTATCTGGGCAAACAGGAACATCACGTTTCAAGGATCTTGTATTGAAATAGCTGCACAACCGCAGCTATTGGGTTGAAAATAAGGCTGAAGCCCCAATTGCTCCAGCCAATGTCAGAGTTTCTCATCGCAAGTCAAGAAATTAGCGCAACATTCAAACAGCATATTTGCGATATGCAAT
>ENA-OROZ01002152-OROZ01002152.1-human-gut-metagenome-genome-assembly--contig:-NODE-2152-length-15590-cov-3.099582_pt1 | contig 15590 bp, 14 predicted proteins | sample MGYA00242138_ERZ509066 | MGnify/ENA primary metagenome ERZ509066 (study PRJEB26280, sample SAMEA2338691) | human gut metagenome | biome: human gut; feature: human-associated habitat; material: faeces... | reverse complement strand
GCATTTTCTGCCAAGCTGCTCTCCCCGCGGATACGCTCTCTCGTACAGGCGCAGCTTCATCTCCGCCGGCGACAGATACGGATACTTCTGAAATGCAAGCGCCAGTGCCCCCGTGACAACCGGCGCCGCCATGGAAGTCCCGCTCTTTACCTGGTATCCGTTTTTTTCCCTGCCGCAGCTTTTAATCGCCGTGCCCGGAGCCAGGATTTCCGGCTTTACAATACAGCATGCCGTCGGACCGTTGCTGCTGTACCCCGTCTTACGCCCCCGCTTCCCCGGCTCGCTCTTTCCGTCGTCACTGCTTCCGATCGTTACAATCTTTCTTGAGATTCCGGGAATGGTCACCGAATTTTCCTTAGGGCCGTTATTTCCGGCTGCCGCGACAACCATGATCCCCCTGTCCCAGAGATCGTCCACCGCGCTAAGAAGTTCCTGCTGTTCCCGCTCTCCCGCGCTTGGAAGCATTCCAACGGAAATATTCAACAGGCGGATCTGATATTCCTGCTGGTTCTTTGCAATCCACTCCATTCCCGCCAGAACATCTCTGGTATTTCCGTTCCCCTTGGCGTCTAGCACCTTTAACATCACGATATCCGCCTGCGGTGCAATGCCGTGGCAAACCGGCATCCCGTATTCTTTTCTCGATGCCTCGCCACTGCCCGCCACGATTCCGGACACATGTGTGCCGTGACCGTTGTCGTCGTACAGTCCCGTCTTTCCTTCACAGAAATCCCCAAAATAGCGGATCCTGTTCCCGAAATCCACATGCGGAACAATTCCGGTATCCATAATCGCCACGGTTACATTTTTCCCGCTCAAACCTGTTTTATATGCATAATCCGTATGGATGATTTTTCTGACCCGATTCATAAAAAAAATGCCTTTTCTTATAGCTTATGCAAAGCCATAGAAAAGGCACTTCATTTCTGTTATGCAATTACCGGTGCATGACTGCTTTATGCTTCCGCCGGAACATCTTTGATGGAGAAGCTGATTCTTCCCATCTTATCCTTGCCAAGGCATACCACCTTCACCTTATCGCCAAGGGTCAGTACATCCTCCACATGGTTGATGCGCTCCTTTGCGATCTTGCTGATGTGAACCATGCCTTCTTTACCCGGTGCAAACTCTAAGAATGCGCCGAACTCCTTGATGCTCACTACCGTTCCGGTAAGGATCTGTCCCTCCTTGAAATCGGTCGTGATAATCCGGATCATCTCGATGGCCTTATCCATCATCTCCGCTTCCGTACCGCATACGGATACGGAACCGTCATCTGTGATGTCGATCTTCACGCCGGTGCGGGCAATGATCTCATTGATCGTCTTGCCTCTCTGTCCAACCACATCGCCGATCTTCTCCGGATCAATCTGGATCTGGACAATCTTCGGTGCATACTCGCTCACCTGCTTGCGCGGCTCTGCGATTGCCTTGGACATTACCTCATCCATAATGTAGATTCTCGCCTCTCTTGTTCTTGCGATGGCTTCCTCTACGATCGGTCTGGTCAGACCATGAATCTTGATATCCATCTGGATGGCGGTGATACCCTTGTGCGTACCGGTTACCTTGAAGTCCATATCTCCGAAGAAGTCCTCGAGACCCTGGATATCTGTCAGAACAATGTAATCGTCATCGGTATCTCCGGTCACAAGACCGCAGGAAATACCTGCCACCATAGCCTTGAGCGGTACTCCGGCAGCCATTAAGGACATGCAGGACGCACAGGTCGACGCCATGGAAGTAGATCCGTTCGACTCGAATGTCTCGGACACTGCACGGATGGCATACGGGAATTCCTCCTCGGAAGGAAGCACTGCCATAAGTGCCTTCTCAGCGAGCGCACCGTGACCGATCTCACGGCGTCCCGGTCCGCGGGATACCTTGGTCTCGCCTACCGAATATGCCGGGAAATTATACTGATGGATGTATCTCTTCGTCGTAATATTCTCATCCAGTCCGTCGATCTTCTGAACCTCGGAGAGCGGTGCAAGTGTCACCACATCGCAGATCTGTGTCTGTCCACGTGTAAACATCGCAGAGCCGTGTACTCTCGGGATCAGATCCACCTCTGCTGCCAGCGGACGGATCTGGTTGATGGCACGTCCATCCGGACGTTTATGATCCTTTAAGATCATCTTGCGGACAGTCTTCTTCTGATACTGGTAAACTGCCTCGCCCAGAACAGCAAGCCACTCCTCATTGTCTGCGAAAGCCTCTGCCAGCTTATCCGTAATCTCGCGGATATTCTCCTCACGCTGCTGCTTCTCGTCTGTGAATACAGCCTCCTCCATCTGTGCCGGAGGAACCAGTTCCTTGATTGCCGCAAACATCTCATCCGGAATTGCGCAGCTTGTATACTCATGCTTCGGCTTGCCAACCTCTTCCACGATCTTATTGACAAACGCAATGATCGTCTGGTTTACATCATGGCACTTGTAGATCGCCTCGATCATCTTGTCCTCCGGGATCTCATTGGCGCCTGCCTCGATCATGATCACCTTCTCTGCTGTGGATGCCACGGTCAGCTGCAGATCACCCTTGTCCCACTCCTTCTGGGAAGGATTCACGATGAACTCTCCGTCCACCATACCCATCTGCGTCGTTGCACACGGACCTGCAAACGGGATATCGGAAATTGTGGTAACCAGTGCGGAACCGATCATGGCAACGATCTCCGGACGGCATGCCGGATCTACAGACATTACCATGTTGTTAATCGTCACGTCGTTGCGGTAATCCTTCGGGAATAACGGACGCATCGGGCGGTCGATCACGCGGGAGGTTAAGATTGCATTCTCGGATGCCTTACCCTCTCTCTTGTTGAATCCTCCCGGGATCTTGCCAACCGAATACATCTTCTCCTCGTATTCTACGGAAAGCGGGAAGAAATCAATGCCGTCACGCGGCTTGTCCGATGCCGTCACGGTAGAAAGCACGGTCGTCTCTCCATATTTTAATAAAGCTGCTCCATTTGCCTGTGCGCAGACTCTTCCGATATCAACGGTAAGTGTTCTGCCTGCAAGTTCCATCGAAAAACTTTTGTACATGCGAATTCTCCTTTTCTGATTCTCTTTCATTCTCTTCTTCGGTTCTGCCGGAAGGATCCCGCAAAACCACTCTGCAGAAGCACCGAAACTACTGAAATACATACACTGCACGTATCTATATTTCAGTGGTCTCGGGGATACGCTTCTGTCAGATTGCCATGCTGCACGGAAGTGCCTCCATACAGTAAAAATAGAGCGGGGAAGCTCTCCGCTCTATTGATAAGCGGGCATGTCTGCCCGCTTTGGACATCTTATTTTCTGAGACCTAAACGCTCGATTAAAGCACGATATCTCTCGATATCTACTTTCTTTAAGTAAGCAAGTAAACCACGTCTCTGACCAACCATCTTTAAAAGACCTCTTCTGGAGTGATGATCGTTCGGGTTCTCCTTTAAGTGAGCGGTAAGCTCCTCGATACGTGCTGTCAAAAGAGCAACCTGTACCTCCGGTGAACCTGTGTCATTCGGTGTTCTTCCATACTCTGCGATAATGTTCTGCTTCTTGTCCTTTGCGATCATGTTCTGATCCTCCTTATAATATTCTGTTTGGATGGCTTCTGCCATACCGGGCCCTTTTGGCCCATCGCCCGACTGTGTATGATACTCAGTAAAAGGTTGGAGTGTCCATTTACCGAATATGGGCTGAACTCATACTCTCGTATTATAGCATAGCTGCATACGCTTGTAAACAACTTTTTAATTATTGATCACACGCACAACTTTGACCGGCGTACGGTAATAGGCACCGGAAATCTTGATGCCGGACTTCGGTGAACTTGCATGTACCACCTGTCCGTTGCCGATGTAGATTGCCACGTGGTTGATGCGGCTTCCGTTTCCGTAGAAGAACAGATCTCCCGGCTGTGCCTCTGAAGCAGAGATCTTCGTTCCGCAGTTTGACTGCGCACCGGAAGAATGCGGAAGTGAAATGCCGTAGTTGGCAAATACGCTCATGACAAACCCGGAACAGTCCGCACCTCTGGTTAAGCTTGTACCGCCCCATACATACGGATTGCCGACAAACTGTGTCGCATACTGTACCAACGATACACGCACATCCGAAACGCCCTGTCCGTACCGGATCTCGGTCATGGTCATCGCCTTTAAGAGTTCTGTCGAAATCTCCACATAATCGGATGAGACGTATCCCTCATCACTGTCGACATTGATCTTCACCCATCCGTCGAGCACCTCGAGCACCTCGAGTTCCTCACCCTGCGGCATCATTGTGACAACCGCGCAGTCGGTGTTCGGCTGCTCTCTGACGTAAAGGGTTGTCGTCTTCACGGTGGCAAGCGTCTGCTTTACCTCATCCGCTCTGGCAAGCGCCGCATCTCCGGTCAGAAGATACTCCGACTTTACATAACCTTCCACGGAACCGGACTTAATCTGTGTCCATTCGCCTTCCACGCCGAGAATCTCACATCCTGCGTTGTTCGGCATCTTGCCCACGACATCTGCATCAGTGCCTGCCGCTGCACGGACGTTGAGATTGCCCTCAACATTCGCCACACCGAGATTGGTATATCCGTAAGCGCTCGCCGCCTGCTGTGCGGCATCCTGCTCTGTACTCTCTGTCTGCTCCTCTGTGCTCTCCGTCTCTGTAAGTTCGTCCTGCGCCTGTGAAGCCACAGTTGCTGCGTCTGCAAGCTCTGCCGATACTCCGGCAGCGGCAGAAGACGTCGATGCATCCACACCCGCCTCTGCTGATTCGGTGCCCTCTTCAACCGCTTCCTGTCCCTGTGCCGTTCTTGCAACGTCCATTCCGGAAACACCGGCCACACCCATCGTCGCATCACTGAGGCTTCCGGACAGTGCGCTGGTAACACCGGACGCCACGGTTGCACTGATATCCGCATCTGTATTCTTTGACTTCTGATCTATTGCCGCTGTGGAAACCACCAGAGTTCCCGCCAGGACCAAACCTGCGATTCTCGCTAATCGTGCTTTCATATGACTCTCCATTCTTGCGCCGTCTTCTGCGCAATTCTAGTTTGTGCTCATTTTTAAATCTAACGTCCAGTATAGCAACGATTTTTTACGATGTCAACATATTTTTGTAACATTTATGTAATAATTATTACGAGGTGTGTTTTTCAAAATAGGCACGGCCATAGGCAACATCGTTCTGCATCTGCTCTTTGAGCGCCTCAATCGATGCAAATTTCCGCTCGCTGCGGACTCTGCTTAAGAACTCCACCGTCACCATCTTATCGTAGACATCTTCCGCGAAATCCAGCAGATGTGTCTCCACCCCGACAGGATACTCTCCCTCAATCGTAGGCTTGCACCCCACGTTGCTGATGCCGCGGTACCACCGGTCTCCGATGTATGCCTCCGTCACGTAGACACCGTTCGGCGGCAGCAGCTTCTCCTTCGGCGGCAGCTGGTTGATGGTCGGAATCCCGATCGTTCTTCCGATCTGGTTGCCGTGCAGGACTCTGCTGGTCACAAAGTAACGGTATCCCAGAAGATGATTTGCCTTCTCGATATTCCCGGCTGCGATCTCTTCCCTCACGAACGTGCTGCTGATGTCCCGGCTGTCTTCTTTTATTTTCTCCACAACGATCACTTCGTATCCGTATTTTCCGGCATACTGCCGCAGCATATGGTAATCGCCCCTGCGATTATGTCCGAAATGAAAGTCTTCCCCCACAACCATGCACTTTACATGAAGCTGCCGCACAATCTTTGCGATGAAATCCTCCGGCTCCATGCACATGATCTCCTGCGTAAACGGGCACTCCACCACATAATCAATCCCCAGACGCTCAAACATGTGCCTTTTTTCCTCATTCGTGGTCAGCACCTTCGCCTCCACATTCTGCACATTTCTGCGAGGTGGAATGTCGAAGGTAAAAATCGCTCCCGCGAGACCTTCGTCCTTTTTCTTTGCAAAATACTGCAGCAGCTGCTCATGCCCCCTGTGAATCCCGTCAAACTTGCCGAGAGAAAGCACCGTATTCTCTTCTATATAAAAATCCGTTGTGTTCCTGATATATTTCATGATCTACTTAAACACCTTTAATGGTTTATAGTCTTCCTTTTCCGCCTGATATTCATAAATGCCGAAAAATGCGCCTTCATCGTCGTAGACGCGGACCGGCGCCATTCTCATGCTCTCATGTTCCTCCAAAAACATCTCCGGGCGCAGCCGGTTTCCGTTATATAAATATTTGCGGAATTGTCCGTCCACCGTCGCGCTCTCATATTTTAGAAAGACGGTATCCACCGCCTGAAGGAACGGAAGCTGCATCTCTTCTGTCTCCGTCGCATCCGACCTGTGTGCAATCACGTACGCCTCCACCTCGGACAGCTTTATGGCGTCCGCAAGCGCGAACTCTCCGACTCTCGTGCGGAGCAGCGATTCCATGCACGCACCGCAGCCGAGCACCTCCCCCACATCCTGGCAGAGCGTGCGGATATACGTTCCCTTGGAACAACAGACACGCATCCTGACACGCGGCAGTTCGATCGAAAGGATCTCGATGGAAAAAATATGAACCGGACGCGCCGCACGTTCCACGGTCACGCCGGCCCGTGCCAGATCACACAGCTTCCTGCCGTCAACCTTTAAGGCAGAATACATCGGCGGCACCTGCATATAATCGCCTGCAAACGAGAGAACCGCTTTTTCCACTTCCTTTGCACTGCAGCGCACCTCCTGCTGCGTCAGGGTCTCGCCCGTCACATCCTGCGTGTCCGTCGTTCTTCCAAGCAGCATGACAGCCTCGTATTCCTTCGTCTTGTCCGTCAGCAGTTCGCAGATCTTCGTCGCCTTGCCGACACACACCGGGAGCACCCCCTCCGCATCCGGATCCAGCGTTCCCGTGTGTCCGATCTTTCTGGTCTTTAAGATCCCCCGAAGCTTAGCCACGACGTCAAACGAGGTAAATCCCTTTTCCTTATAGATATTGATAATTCCATTCATCATACTGCTTTTTTCTCACTTTATCTGTTCTGCCAGATCCGAAATAATCTGTTCGATGATGGCATCTGCATCGCCAGTCATGGAAAATCCGGCTGCCCGGATGTGTCCGCCGCCACCGTACTTTACCGCCACCTTCGAGACATCCACCACTTCCCTGGATCTGGTGCTCACCTTAAACGTGCCGTCTCCCGTCTCATACAAAAAGACTGCCACTTCCACATCCTTGGTCACGCGGAGCTGATTCACAATGCCGTCCAGATGCTTTGGCAGCACGTCATACTGCGTCATCTCCTCCTCCGTGATCACGCTGGAAATACATTTTCCGTTCAGGTGCAGCCTGCTCTTTAACAGTGCAAGCCCCATAATGCGGTTCTGGTTGTATGTCTTTGTGTAGAAGGTATCATCCACAATCTTCGGATAATTGATCCCGCACTCCATCAGCGCTCCGGCGATCTCCATCGTCTTTCTCGACGTACACGAATACTGGAAGACGCCGGTGTCATGCACCATTCCGGTATAAATGCACTCGGCAATCTCCTTTGTGATGCGCTCCTTTGGAAGCAGTTCATAGACAAGCTCCGACGCGGAACTTGCCTGCGGGAAAATGTAGTTGTCCTGTGCAAAGCTCTGGTTGCTGATGTGGTGATCCACACAGACGGTATGCTTCGCCTGCTCAAAGAAATGCGCCGCACCACCCAGACGTCCCGTATCCCCGCAGTCCTGCGCGATAAACAGATCGTATACCGTATCCCCGGAAAAATCGGAGACGATCTCATTGGAGCGCGCCATAAATTTGAAAATATTGGGAATCGGCTCCAGATAAACCGTCACATCAATGTCGGGATACCATGTTTTAATGTAATTATAAGTAGCAAGGCAGGAGCCCACACAGTCACCATCGGGACGGATGTGTCCGCCGATGGCAACCGTATGAACCTCTGCCAGAAAATCATCAAAATTCGTCATTCTTCTGTTTCCTCTTCCGCCTCATCCGCCCGATCAGGAATATCCTTTGTCACATCGTCAATCATCTTGGACATGCGCACACCGTACTCGATGGACTGATCCAGCACAAATGTGATCTCCGGCGTATTCCTAAGGTTGATGCTGTGGGCAAGCTGCCTGCGGATGTACCCCTCCGCACTTCTAAGACCTGCGAGCGTTGCCTTCTGGGATTCCTCATCCCCGAGCACGCTGATATAAGCCTTGCACGTTTTCAGATCCGGTGCAACCTCCACGGTGACCACGCTGGTCATCGGATTGATCCGCGGGTCCTTGATCTCCCCGCGGATGATATTCGACAACTCGCGCAGCACTTCCCCGTTGATCCGGGTATTTTTAATACTGTTTTTTCTCAATTTATAGCTCCTTCCATACACGCAAAACGTCTGTTAACGCGGTACCTCCACCATCGTGTATGCCTCAACGATATCAAGCTCTGCAATGTCATTAAAGCCTTCAAAGACAAGACCGCACTCGTATCCGGCTTTTACTTCCTTCACATCGTCCTTGAAACGCTTTAAGGATGCCAGATTGCCCTCAAAGATCTGCTCTCCGGCGCGGGAAATACGAACCTTGCAGCCTCTCTGGAACACACCGTCAAGCACATAGGAACCTGCGATATTTCCGATTCCGGATGCCTTGAAGATCTGACGCACCTCCGCATGACCGAGCACCTTCTCCTCGAAGATCGGGTCGAGCATTCCCTTCATTGCCGCCTCTACATCCTCGATGGCATTGTAGATGACCTTGTAGAGACGCATATCGACGTTCTCCTTGTCCGCTGTTGTCTTCGCCATCGGATCCGGACGAACGTTGAATCCGATGATGATTGCATTGGATGCGGATGCAAGGCTGACATCGGACTCGTTGATGGCACCGACACCGCCGTGAATTACTTTTACTACTACCTCTTCGTTGGACAGCTTCTCCAGACTCTGCTTTACAGCCTCCACAGAACCCTGTACATCTGCCTTAACAATAATATCCAGTTCCTTGACGTTACCGGACTGAATCTGCGAGAACAGATCATCCAGCGACATCTTCGCCTTGGTATCTTCGATCAGACGGTTCTTGCCTTCGGAAATATAGGTCTCGGCAAATGCTCTTGCCTCCTTCTCCGTATCCATGGCAACGAATGTCTCGCCTGCCTCCGGTACCGATGAAAGTCCGAGAATCTCCACCGGTGTGGACGGTCCCGCTTCCTTGACTCTTCTTCCCTGGTCGTCAATCATTGCACGCACTTTGCCGTAGCAACTTCCGCATGCAATCGGCTGACCAACCTTTAAGGTACCCTTCTGTACCAGAACGGTGGCAACTGCACCGCGTCCCTTATCCAAACGAGCCTCAATGACAAGGCCTCTCGCATTACGCTTCGGATTTGCCTTTAACTCAAGTACCTCTGCGGTCAGAAGGATCATCTCAAGCAGTTCCTTGATACCTTCCTTGGTATGTGCAGATACCGGAACGAAGATGGTGCTGCCGCCCCAGTCCTCCGGAACCAGTTCGTACTCGATAAGCTCCTGTTTTACCTTCTCGATATTGGCACTCGGCTTATCGATCTTGTTGATCGCTACGATGATCTCAACACCTGCTGCCTTCGCATGGTTGATCGCCTCGATGGTCTGCGGCATAACACCGTCATCTGCTGCAACAACAAGGATTGCAATATCAGTGGATTTTGCACCACGCATACGCATTGCGGTAAATGCCTCATGTCCCGGCGTATCGAGGAATGTGATCTTCTGTCCGTTGATCTCTACCATGTACGCACCGATGTGCTGGGTGATACCGCCTGCCTCTTTTGCAGTTACATTGGTCTGGCGGATTGCATCCAGAAGGGAGGTTTTACCATGATCGACATGACCCATAACGCATACAACCGGCGGACGGGTTACCATGTCCTTCTCATCCTCTTCTTCCTCTTTCAGAAGTTCCTCGATGACGTCAACCTTGACCTCTTTCTCACAGAGTACGTCAAACTCCATCGCGATCTCTTCTGCCTGCTCGTAATCTACTTCCTGATTGATGGTGACAACCTTGCCCTGTAAAAAGAGCTTCTTTACAATCACAGACGGCTGAAGTTTCATCTTGTCTGCAAGATCCTTGATGGTGATTACCTCCGGGATCGTGATTGTCTTGATCTCCTCAACCTTTGCCTCCTTCTTCTGCGGCGGCTGAACAGCGCTCTTTACGTTCTTTCCGCCTCTTCCCTTGGAGTGCATCTCTTCCTCATGGTCGATCTTGCTATATTTATCGTTCTTGTAATTATTCTTATTCTGCTTGTTGTTCTGCGGTTTCTGTACAACCGGGCTGTCGAAGGATGGCTTCGGAATATTTAAACCGCCGCGTCCATCGCGTCCGCCTCTCTGACCATCACGGCCGCCCTGATAGCCGCCGCTTCTCTGTCCGTCACGGTTTCCCTGATAGCCGCCGCTTCTCTGTCCATCGCGGTTTCCCTGATAGCCGCCGCTTCTCTGTCCGTCGCGGTTTCCCTGATAGCCGCTTCTCTGTCCATCACGGTTCTCCGCTGGAGCTGCGCTCTTAGCCGGCTCTGCGGTCTGCTCTGCACTTGCTGCTGCCGGACGGCTTGCCGGCGCGCCGGTCTTGGCTGCGTTTCCTGTATTGGCCTTGCCTGCCGGACGGCTTCCTCTCTGTACGCTGTTCTGCGGACGATAAACCGCTGCAATCCGCTTTTTCGGCGGCTCAGTTGTCTTCTCCGCCTCTTTCTTTTCTGCCTCTAACGGCTCTTTCTTTATATCTTCCACTCGATTTGTTTCCGCCTTTCCTGTATCTGTCTTTGACGCTGTCGTCTGTCTCTTTGCTCCTGCAAGGAAGCGTCTGACTGCTTCTGCCTGTTCCTCCGTCACCTTGGAAGAATGGCTTTTTACGTCAAAATGATTTTTCTGCAGTATCTCTAAAACTTCTTTATTTGATTTGCCAATCTGTTTTGACAACTCATTAACTCTCATGTTTTGCTACCTCCGTTCCGGCACTGCCTTCCCGTTCTGCATAAGCTCCTAAAAGAGCCCGCCCAGAAAAGCGTTAATCATCTAACTTCTCTCTTAACGCCTTTGCAAAACCGGAATCCAAAACGGCCAGAGACGCTCTCATCTCTTTTCCCATCGCGTGTCCCAGCTCTTCTTTCATGCCGAACTGGTACACGGGAACCTTGTAGTATGCACATGAATTTTCAAACATCTTTTTTGTATTATCCGACGCTTCTTCTGACACGATCACCAGATACGCTTTTCCACTCTTGATCGCTTTCTCGGTCATGAACTCGCCGCTTGCCGTCTTACCGGCGCGCGTCGCCAGTCCCAGAAGATTCAGCACCTTTTTACGATTCTCCAAACTGCTCCATCTCCTTTTCCAGCGCCTCATAGACTTCCTTCGGAATCGCCATCTTGAGCGACCGCTCCAGTCCTTTGCTCTTTACCGCCTTTTTCCAGCAGTCCATCGAAGGACAGAGGTAGGCGCCGCGTCCATTCCTACGGCCTGTCGCGTCAATCTCGATCGTATCGTCGGCTGTCTTTAAAACGCGGATCATTTCTTTTTTGCTCTTCATTTCTCCGCATCCGATGCACTGTCTGAGCGGCACTTTCTTTGCTCCCACTGTCTATCACTTCCATTTCTGTCAAATCCCGGTTCTGCTGCTTTCTTTCTGCCAAATCTGCTCGTTCCGCCCGAAATCAGCATCCCCGCACATTATCTGTCAGGATTATTCCTGCTCCGCTGCCGGCTCTTCTGTGCCCTCAGCTGCCTCATTTTCTGCTGCCTCGGCTGCGTCTTCCTCTGCCACGCTGATCAGCGGGTCATCGGTGTAGCCCTCGAAGCCTTCCTCATAACCGCTCTCAAGCTCATCTAAAAGACCAGACTCTCTTGCCTGTGTCTCGCTCTTGATATCGATCTTGAAGCCGGTCAGGCGGGCTGCCAGACGTGCATTCTGCCCCTCTTTACCGATTGCCAGGGAAAGCTGGTAATCCGGAACGATCACCTGTGCCTCGCGTGCTTCCTCATCTGCTGCAACCAGGATAACCTTTGCCGGGCTTAACGCGTTCTCAATCAGGAATGCAGGGTTGTCATCCCAGTTGATGATATCGATCTTCTCACCGCGCAGCTCATTGACAACCGCGCTGACACGCGCGCCGTTTAAGCCGACACATGCGCCGACCGGATCGACGTTCGGGTCGTTGGAGCTGACTGCCATCTTCGTACGGGAACCTGCCTCACGTGCAATCGCCTTGATCTCTACGGTACCGTCTCGGACCTCGGCAACCTCAGACTCAAAAAGGCGTTTTACCAGATCTGGATGGCTTCTGGATACGGTGATACGCGGGTCGCGCTGTGTCTCTTTTACTTCGATGACATACAGTTTGATACGCTCGGTCGGTTTGAATACCTCGCCCTTTACCTGCTCACTCTCGTTCAAGATCGTGTCGATCTTGCCTAAGTTGATGCTGATGTTGCGTCCTACATAGCGCTGTACGATACCCGTTACGATATCTTTCTCTCTGCAGTGCCACTCCTCATACAGGGCGTTGCGCTCTGCCTCACGAAGCTTCTGTAAGATAACATTCTTCGCGTTCTGAACGGCGATACGTCCAAACTCCTTGGAATTGACAGAAAACTGAACGATGTCGCCCAGCTCATACTTGCTGTTTAAGAGCTTTGCCTCTGCCAGGCTTACCTGGGTCATCGGATCCTCTACAGTCTCCACGACCTCACGCTCTGCCACGATGGAAAAATCTCCTGTTTCACGGTTGATGTTTACCTTGACATTATCTGCCCGGCCATAATTGTTTTTGTATGCTGTCAGCAGAGAATTTTCAATCGCTTCTAAAAGAACATCTTTGCTGATATTGTTTTCTTTTTCCAGCAGATTTATTGCCTCAATCAACTCTTTATTCATTTTATTTTATCTCCTCCTACCGTCTAAAAATCAAAGGCTAAACGAATCAAAGCAATCCCTGATTTTTCAAATGTACGCTCGCTGCCGTCCTCCATCGTGAGTGTCACGGAATCCGCGTCATAGGACGTAAGCGTTCCTGTAAATTCCTTCTGTTTGTCGATCGCTTTATACAGGCGGATCTCCACATCTTTGCCGATGCTTCTTGCAAAATCTTTCTCTTTCTTCAGAGGACGTCCCAGTCCCGGAGAACTCACCTCCAGTATATAGCTGTCCTCGATGAAATCTTCCTTACCCAGCCATTCACCAAGCAGACGGCTGATTACCTCGCAGTCATCAACGGTAATACCGCCCTCTTTGTCAATGTAGCACCGCAGATACCAGACGCCGACCTCGCGGACATACTCCACATCAACCAGCTCAAACTGATGCTGCTCCAGAACCGGCGTGATCCACGCCTCTACCCGTGCTTCGTACTGCTCTCCCTTTGCCACACCCCCACCACCTTTCTATGAAATTAGAAAGAGTGGACTTTTTTGTCCACTCTTTCCAGTCAGTCTATTATGTTATCGTGCCTAGTATAACATGCTTTTTTCGGAAGTTCAAGAGGTATTTCCTATTGTTTCTCTTTATTTACCGAATACAGCCTCATAATCTGCTTTGAATTTCTCGATACCAGCATCAGTCAGCGGGTGTTTTACCATCTGCATCAGAACCTTGAACGGAACCGTTGCGATGTCAGCGCCAGCCTTCGCGCACTCGATGATGTGCATCGGATGTCTGGTGGAAGCACAGATAATCTCGGTGGAAATCTCCGGATAATTGTCAAAGATCTCTACGATATCGTAAATCAGGTCTGTACCGTTGGTGGAGATGTCATCCAGACGGCCTAAGAACGGAGAAACGTATGTAGCGCCTGCTCTTGCAGCCAGAAGTGCCTGGTTGGCAGAAAAGATCAGGGTTACGTTGGTCTTGATGCCCTCAGCGGACAGAGCTTTCACAGCCTTTAAGCCCTCGGTAGTCATCGGGATTTTAACAACCATGTTCGGATGAATCTTAGCGATCTCACGGCCCTCAGCGATCATATCCTCTGCCTTCACAGTCGTAGCCTTAACCTCACCGGAAATCGGTCCGTCTACAATGCTGGTGATCTCTTTGATAACCTCATTAAAATCACGGCCTTCTTTAGCAATCAGAGACGGGTTTGTGGTAACGCCACAGATAATACCCATATCATTCGCTTCACGGATCTCATCAACATTCGCGGTATCAATAAAAAATTTCATTTCTCATATCCTCCTAATTTTTATAAGATAGATAGCCAGTATCTCCTATATCTACTATACATAAGTATACCATACTTGTCCCATCTATTTCCATACTTGAATCTATATTTTACAAATTGTTACTGTTCACGCATACGTGCCCAGTAACGGAATTTGCCGTGGCTTCGCATTTAAATACGGCAAATTCCTGCTGCCACCACGTTTTCTTACGGCACTTTCGGTTTCAAAAGTGCCTACCCGTGAATAGTAACTACAAATTCCCTTGTCCGTAATACGCCCCCGGGCCATGCTTCCGCAGATAATGTTTATCCTGCAGGCACTGCGGCGCTTCCTTCACATCCGGATTGATCATCTCGCAGCGCGCCGCCATCTTGGCAACCTCCTCGAGTACAACCGCGTTGTGAACCGCCTCATGCGCATCCTTGCCCCAGGTAAACGGTCCATGGTTCTTGCAGAGCACACATGGCACCGCCATCGGGTCGAGCTTCCTCTCCTCAAACAAATCTGCAATCAGCACGCCTGTGTTCCACTCATAATTCTTTAATTCTTCCTCATTTAAGTTTCTCGCGCATGGAACGGAACCATAAATATAATCTGCATGGGTCGTTCCGTAGCACGGAATGTCGCGTCCCGCCTGCGCCCAGGAAGTCGCCCACGGGCTGTGCGTGTGAACCACGCCGCCGATCTTCGGAAAACGGTTATAAAGAATCAGATGGGTTTTTGTATCAGAGGACGGATTCAGCGTTCCCTCAACGCGGTTTCCTTCCAGATCCATGACAACCATATCATCTGGCGTCAGTTTGTCATAGTCCACGCCAGACGGTTTGATGACAAACAGCCCCTTCTCGCGGTCAATCCCGGAAACATTGCCCCAGGTAAAGGTAACCAGACCGTATTTCGGAAGCAGCATATTAGCTTCGTATACTTCTTTTTTTAATTCTTCCAGCATCGATTAAAACCTTCCTTCTACGGCGCCTCTCTCGGCAGCCAGACCATTGATATAGCTTGTCATAAACGCATTGAAGCCCTCGACATCCTTTGCATCCGGCTCCATCGTCTCCGCCTTTGCATCTGCAAATACCTGCTCATTCAAGTAATCGGACAAGCTCTGTCCCGGCTTCTTATCCTTACGGTACGCCGCCAGAACCGCGATACCCCATGCACCGCCCTCACCGGCTGTCTCCATAACGGATACCGGTGTATCAATGGCAGCTGCCAGAAGCTTTTGTCCCACACCTTTTGTAGTAAAATAACCACCGTGACCGTAAATCTTATCAATGGCCACATGCTCTTTCTTGATCAGAATATCCATACCTACTTTCAGGGCACCCAGGGCACTGCTCAAATGCAGACGCATAAAGTTAGCAAGACTGAATCGGCTGGTTGGTTTTCTCACAAAGAGCGGACGGCCTTCTG
>ENA-OROZ01002147-OROZ01002147.1-human-gut-metagenome-genome-assembly--contig:-NODE-2147-length-15636-cov-2.817277_pt1 | contig 15636 bp, 17 predicted proteins | sample MGYA00242138_ERZ509066 | MGnify/ENA primary metagenome ERZ509066 (study PRJEB26280, sample SAMEA2338691) | human gut metagenome | biome: human gut; feature: human-associated habitat; material: faeces... | reverse complement strand
AACCGTCTGTGGGTGCTGCGGCAGTCTGCTGGGGTGCGGTTCCGGTGTAGGGCTTTCCGCTTTCCACCTGCACACAGCCGTTGTCGCTGTCCCAATAAACATTGAAACCGACCGCTTTTCCGACATCGCGGAGCTGCATAAAATTGTTGTTGTGGATGGTGTAGGCTTCGACCTGCACCTCTTTTCCGTCCACAAAAATACGGTTGGTGCTGCGTTCCGCCATAATGCCAGCGGCATAGACGGTGGTGCCGCTAAACAGGGCAACGCCAACCAGCAATCCGGTGACAAAGGATGTGTATGGTTTTTTCATGGCATTTCCTCCAGACATAAGAATGATTGGCATTTCTGCCTACCGTTATTATGTCATAATCTCACACAACTCGCAAAAAATCATCCAACGGCCACGAAATACATCGTCGAATTGTGTCTCAAATTGAGCCGCATTTTGACTGCCGCTATTCAGTTTTTAGCGCTCCACAGCGCAGACCATCCAGCGATACGCCGACTGATCTCTGACACAGGTATAAAGGGTCAGGCGGTTGTCACTACTGGCCGTTGTGCCGCTGGTGTCCGTCTCCAGCACCTTAGACACGCTGGTAACGGTGTAGCTGCGCGTTCCCAGTTTTGTTGTGTAGGTGATGGTATCGCCCACGGTCAGCGTGTGGATCTGGCCAAAATGATTGTTTATGCCGCGGTTGTGTCCGGCGATACACACATTACCATTCCAAATACTGGTGTCATTGAAATGCCCTGCGCCTTTTTTCAGTGCGGCGCTGTCTGTGCCCTCATAGACCTTGACAGCCAGATCAATAGACGGAATTTTCAGTATTCCCAAACTGCCGTTGCTGTAATAGAGGGCAGAGGAAACCGGAGTGTACGCCGTGCTGCTCCAGTTGCTGCCACTATCCACTGTGGGATAGGACACACTGCCAACAGAGCCGACGGAGCTGACCACCCCGCCGCTGAGGGCACCGGGGATCAGGTTGGGCGTCAGGGGTTCGCCCGTATTGGGCAGGTAACTGGTGGGACTGCCAAAGGTGGGCGGGATCAGCGCCGTGTTCTTGCTGCGGTCAACATTGTCCGTGCCGTACTCCATGACCGTTTCCATGCTGGTCGGCCTGCCAAAGAGATAATCCTCCGGGGCATCCACTGTGTAGTCCAGCGCATAGGCGGGCACCGCAGCCAGCACGGCGGTCAATGCCGCCGTCAGGCACAAGGTTTTCCATTTCATTTCGTGTACTCCTCCCATTTCTTTTCGTTCTTTCGCTTTTTCAGCCAATTACGGCCCAGCACAACGAGGCCAGCCACACCGGCACCAGCGGGCAGAATCAGCAGATAGCGCCAGTCGAAAGCACTGCGTTCCGGCTGGATAGGCGTCCCACTGAAAATTGCGGTGTAAATGGTATCGTCCATCGTGGTACGGACTACCTCACCGGAATAATCCGCCGTGACAATATAGCCAGTAGCATACTTGTTGGATACCTTTCCTGTGTAGGTAGCCGAGGCATGATAAAAACCGTCCGACTCCTGCCACTGCACATCTGCCAATTCCATCGTGCGGCCATTGTCCGTAATGCTCTTGGGGACAAAGGATATATCCGCATCAGACAGGTTTGGGTAGGTTCGGGTTGCCGTTACAGTCTTGGTGGAAGTGTTATAGCCCGCAGCTTCTACCTTGATGCTGGAGGTGTCCAGCACCAAAGTCCCGGTGTAACCGTCCTCCGTGGTAACGGTGCGCTCCGCAGCCAGCTGGGGCATGATCTTCTCCATGTCCTTTGTGTCCATGTTCAGCGTGTAGGTTTCGGCATAGTCCTTCTCATCGCTCTTGGAGTTCTCCTGCCGGGTCACATCCAACAGCGTGTAGTGCCAGCCCTCCCGGTCAAAATCGCCGACGGGGATGCTGGCCGGATCATCTGTGGGAGACAGGCAATAGGTGCGCTCCAACCGCATTTCCTCTCCGCTGGCGTACTCGTTGACCTCTGTGGGATAGAGCGTCGGAGTCAGGAGCAGCGTATCCGCTGCTAAGGCTGGGCAGGTCAACAGGCAGGAGAGCAACGCGGTGATGCACAACGATACTGTGCGTTTCATAGTGGTTCCTCCATATTGATATAATGTAGAAATGCGTCTCAAATTGAGCCGCATTTTTGAAAAACGCCCCGCCGATGGCTCACGGCGGGGCGGGCTGACGGGCTCGCTGGCACTGCGTTGGACGCGCCGCGCTCCCAATATGGCAAAAGCCGCTGTCAGCGGCTTTTGGGGTGTCCTCCCCTTGATTACCTAATGAGCCAGCGAACAGCCCGGTCAAGGCTCAGCCAGTGCGCGCACTGGCTGACTCCGCGCATGATTGCGCCAGCAATCGTGCGGCCTTGACAGGGGTGGGCGGTGGCTCATACTCCCCAAAGGGGAGACACCCCCTGTTGTCGGGACTTTACCGGGTAGGACGATGTACCGGGGCACGGCTGCGCTGTTTGCCCATCTCCAGATTTTTCTCAATGGAGCGCCCAAACTGCTTACTGGTATCCTGAATATTATCGAGAGCCTGTCGGCACTCCTGCGGTTCCCAGCCCTCATAGAGAGCAGCGAGGTTCGACATATCCGGCATAGGCCGTTCAATCCCGTATCTGCGGCAGAGGATATAGGAAATGCTCTGTGCGTCCAACTCACACTCGCCGCGGTCATAGCTGGCATTGGCGCCCTTGGCATGGAAACGGCTGTGGGCTACCTCGGCGGTGATCGCCGCAAAGGCTTCGTTGTCGGGGTAGTCCGGGTTGATGGCCAGTTCCAGATTGGCCGAATCATAAAAGGCGGGCGCGGGAAGCTCCTTGTCAATGACCACCGGCACAACGGCATAATTCAGAACGGTGGTCAACGCCGCCTCCATTTCCTTACTGTCATTCTGCAAGGTGATCCGGGAAATATCCCGGCCCTGCGTCTGCTTGATGTCATAGGCATCCGCCAGCGTATAACCGCGCCCCATAGGAGAGCGGGCAAAAATTTTCACGCCGTTGTTCTTCTCGCTGTCCATAACGGAACGGTTCAGCGTTTTCCAGCGGTCACGGGTTCCGAACACGGTGGCCTCCGGGTTCCCAAACATCACCAGCGCGATATTGCCGGCGCTGTAAGAGGGATTGTCCCCCTGCATCTCCAGATAGCGGGCGTATGCTTCGGGATTGCTGGTAATCTCCGTGATTCCGGCGTCCTGCATCGCCGTAGTATTTTCCCTCTCGGCCTGCTGGGCTTCTTTCCACTTCGTATCGTTTTCGGCCTTACGGCTCACGATCTGCTCCAGATTTGCCATACAAAAAATTCCTCCTGTTATCTTGATTTCTGCTGTGTGGGCTGGGAACGCTGCTTCGCCTGACCGTCCCGCATCCCCGCAGCGGTTTTCTGCAACACAGCCAATCGGCCTTTTACCGTGGGAATATCGCTGATTTTCTCAGCCGTATCAGTAGTCCTCGTCGTCTGACTCATTCTCGATACTGTCGAGCCATTCCCGCGCTCTGGTGAGGAGTTCCCTTGTTGAGTGCGGGGCGTGTCTTTTTTTACGGCATCATCCTCCTGCGTCTGCGTAGGGGCGGGATAGCCCCGGCGCTGCATGAACAGATTGACCGGGGATACAAAATCCGTATTGGTGACGAGCGCCACCACACCGTCATCCTCCTTTGTATCCCGGATCGCGGCAAAGAGGATATTGGGCTTGGCGTATTTGCGGAAGTCGTTCAAATCCTCGGCCTTGATGCAAAAGGTTTTCAATTCCTTGCCCTCCCGCAGCAGGCGCTTCATACTGGTCTTTCCCACCAGCTTTTTATTATCCTTCGCCAGAGCATATAAAAAGGCGGTCAGGTTTTTACAGCCTGCCGCCAACAGCTTGATGCTTTCCTCCGTCAGCTGGATACTCTCCTTTACCATCAGGTCGGCCACTTCTCCACTTGCGTCCATTTTCTTTCACCTCCCGGTTTTCAAATATTCGATCAGATCCACCATCGTACACTGCGGGGCATACCGTACACAGCGGGTTATCAGCTGCTTGATGTGCCCCTCCCGCTGAGTATCGGGGAGCCGTTCAAAAAGCACCACATCCCGGACAAGTTCAGGATAGTCCATTAAAATCACGCTCCCACGGTGGATGCCGCTTTCCATATACTCCACATGAAGTGTCAGTGCCAGAACCGGCCAGCAGGTCTGTACCTCAAATAGAGTGAGAAACCCATTGGCATCACTGCCAGCGGTGTAGACCTCGGACAGGGGCATCAACCGAAAGCGGTCTTTCCGGGCCAGAAAGAGATAATCGTTGTATCGGCTCTGCTCCAAAATCTCCAACTCCGCCTTCAGGCTATCACGGTCAATGGGTTGGTACGCTGCGGTCAGCTCCAACACTTTGCTCAGGTCTGCTTTTATCAGCTTTTTCATGGTCGCTCCTTTCCTTTGAAATTTCCATCTGCGCCCGCACCGTTGGAATATCATCTTCAATGCGGGCGCACAGCTTCAGCTCCCGGCGCAGTACCCGCAGCCGTGCGGTGATCGTGCCGATCTTCTCGGAACAAGCTGTATCATCCGGGGCTTTTCGGCGCAGGCGGTACAAATCGGCCCGGCGGTCAGTCAGAGCGTCGATCTCCGCTTGCAGCGCCTCCTGCTGCATGGTCAGCTGCTCCACACTGTCGATGCGGTTTTTGTAAAGATAAAAGAACTGCTCTTGGTAGCGGTCAAACTTAATGGCCTCTGCCCGTGAGACTGGGGTCTTGCGCCGGGATGGCGGCTTCCTCAGCAGATAAAGATATTTCAGGTACAGAAGCCGGAAGCCCCGTGCGCGGCCTGTCTTTAATGGCAAATGGCCTTTCACACGGCATCGCCGCCCATAGGGGAAATACCGCTGCGGCAGGATGGGGGCATGGCTGCTGAGCGGCGGCGCTGTGCCGGTGCGGTTCTCCGTAAGGCGGGAGAATATCTCCGCCTCGCTATACCCAGTCCCCAGCTTGTCCAGCCGAAGAAAGCGTGCGCCGCCCGGCGGCTTGACCGCCGCATGGGTCACTTGGGGATACCGTTTGACTTGATAGCCCATTTTCACCAACTCTCCCCAAAAAGAACGCATGGTGTAGGCGTTGGCGATGGCTATATCTATGTCCGCACGGGTCAGCCCCCGAAAGTTGGGCTTCCCCGCCTTTTCTGCCTCCCACTCGGCACGGCTGACGGATGGCTCACTGGATTCAATGATCGACAGGCCATGCTCCAGACAAATCGCATCCGATGTTCCCCGGATACCTACCCCGGAGCCGCCCAGCAAGTCCGCGATACGGTCACGGTACATGGTTCCGTCCACAAAGGACACGCTGTTGAATACGATATGTGAATGTAAGTGTGCCTTGTTCAAATGCGTGGACACCACCACTTCGTATTTATCCGCCAAAAGTCGCTGCGCCAGTTCGACGCCGATAGCGTGGGCCTGTTCCGGCGTGACCTCTCCGGGGGCAAAGGACTGGATCACATGATAGCCCTTGCGCTTGCGGCTGGTCTTGCCCCAGCGGCGCTTGGTGTCCATCATGTCTGCGTAGGCGGTTTCCCGGTCACAGTTCAGCGCAGTTTCAAAGCAGTCCTGCTCGGTCTTATCCCTGTTCATGGCGTAGTCCAGCACCGTTTCCAGAGAGGTCTTTTCCTCGTCCTGCGTATAGCCCAGGCACCTGTCCAATCGGCTATGAATGACAATGATCTTCGTATACGCCATTCAAAGCCGCTCCCGCACCAATCGTGTGGCCTGCCGCACCAGATGCAGCGCTTCCGTGATCTCGTCACCGGTGGCTGCGCCCCTGGCGTTGGCTTGATGGGCCAACTGGTTGATGTTATTCCCGATGGCGGACAGCGCCCGAAGCAGGTCGGCATAGGCGTCAGGGGGACGAGGACGGAGATTTACGCCCATAATGAGCTGCCGTACCAACGGCTCCTTTTTCAGCCCGGTCACTTCTGCCTGTCGGCACAGGTGCGCGTACTCCGCGGCGTTCAGGCGAAGCGTCATTGTTTTATATGGCTTTATCGGCTTGTTCCCCCTTTCAGATAGACAGATTGTTTTCTCTCGCACTTTGCGGGTTTGCGGAACGGTGCGGCCCGCTTCTCGCTCTGACCAATAGTCCGGGTGATACTGCTGGATGATTCGGTTGATTCCTTCTTCAAACTTTGCCGGGTCGCTGATCCGATCCGGCAGCGTCCACATCCCACGATCCAGCAGTTCACGAAGCACCACCTGCTCACAGCAATCCTCTTCAAACCAAAGGCAGCCGTTTTCACGAAAGCCGCATTTACGCGCGGCGACGGACAGCTCAAGATAGGCGGGCCATTCCGCCATGATGCCGCCGTGGCCGGGTGTTGTGATGAGGTGGATACCGGGATGCAGCGTTTCAAGAGCCTGTATTTCGCCCCATGGCGAATAGTCGGTTTGCACAGGGACATCACTCTCCTTGTAAAAAATAATGCGTCTCGATTTGAGACACATTTCGACGGACGGCACGGGGTTTTAGGGGTACGCCCCTAACCAGCGGAATTTTGATGTCAAAATTCCATGCTGGCTGGGACAGCGACGCAGAGCGCCGCTGTCCTACCGTGTCGGGGAATATTTCTTTTTGATCGTGTGGTTTTCCTTTTGGGGATGCTGTTTCTTAGGAGCGAGAGTAGGCACCTCCAGCATATCCGCGTCGTCCAAGCAGTCCAACAGGGCATCCACTTGGCCTTGATCCGGGCGTTCCGGCTCTTTAGTTGCTACCATGTAGCCCTGCATCAACTGTCCGTTGATGGAAAAGCGGTCTTTATGCTCTGTCGGGATTGGTGGGCATATCTCAACAAACAGGTCAGCGTAGGCTGCAATACGGCCTTGCAGATATTTCTCCATAGACGCTCTATCCCGGAAAATTTTTCTGTCCTGACCGGCTATCTTCCAGCCATCGCCGGAATAGTCCGGGTTATGCGGCGTGTTGAATGTAACTGACCATGTGAGTTCCCATGATTTCGGGACAGATTTTTCCAGCGTCCTATCCCATTCGGTGTGTTCATACTCGCGCCATGAAAAGCGGTACACCATATTGCTCATTTCATGGTTGCCATATTCATTGACCGTCCATCGGTTTGAGGTATGAGGTGTAGGCGGCGTTTTGACATATTCCAGCGCCTTCATGTACTGTTGGGTCTGCTGTGCCTGTTTTGACCATACTTCCACTGCGGCATCAATACGCTGACATAGTTCTTTTTCACGGACAATACTCTCGGCTTTGCGTTCCAGCAATTCATCCACGCTGCACTCGATCAATTCACAAAAGCCATCGCGGCCGCGTTGAAAACTGATGTACTCGCGGACTTCCAACTCCCGCCCCGGTTCTAAACGGCTGTATCCCATGACACACCGCCTATCTTACTGGAACGGACTTTTTGCGTTCAGCCTTCTTTTCAGAAATATGCACTTTCGGCTTCTCCGCTGGGGGTACTGCGGCATCCGCGTCATCCAGACAGGCCAGCAGGTCATCAACGGCCTTCTTGTTGGGTTCTTCCTTATCTGGTGGAGCCAGCGTGTACCCTGCCGCCAAATAGCCGTTGATACTGAACATCCGTCTGCACTCATTGGGGACTGGTGGGGAGATTTCTCGAAACAGGTGACAATACAGGTCAAACCGGCCTTGGATATAATGCTGTGCGGCCTCCTTGCTGGGGTATTTTTTCTTATCCTGCCGCGCGACATAGATACTGTCTCCCCAATAATTCCGGTAGTTGCTGTCTGGCTGTTTAGGTGCGTTGTAGATGATTCCCCAGCTGACGAGGTAAACATCGGCGGCCTTTTCATAGGAGATTTTATATCGCATTTTATAGGTGCGGTTGCTGATCTCCCATATCCCGTTTTTGTCCTGTTTCCACTCATTGGAGGTATGCTCGACCTCTGGCGTTTGCAGATATTCCAGCGCCCGTTCCAGCAGCATCGTCTGTGCGGCCTGTTCATCCCACGCCGCCGCAAGTTTTTTTAGCTGGGCGTACAGCTCTTTTTCCAGCGTAATGCTGGCCTCCTTGCGCTGTGTGACTTCCTCTCTCGTCAGCGTGACCAGCGGGGCGATATGAGAGCCGGCCCGCCAATCGTTGAAAGAAATGTTATGCAGGATCGTCATTTTCTGGCCGGGCGTAATATCGTCCTGATATGCGTTCAAATAATAAAAGCTGTCCTCACTGTCCTTTTCAGGCATGGACTCAACACCTCCTATCTGGCCGGAGTGTCCGGCCCCTTTTTTGTTTTGGGCTGCCAGCCCTTTTGCAAGCGATGTTCCATCGAAATAACGCGGTACAATTCCGCCTCGCTTTTGGGGCAGCAGCGAAAATTCTGAATGGCTCCATACTCAAAGAAAATTTCTTCCCGCTGCTTTCTGTACTGCTCCATCGGCATACGAAACTTCTCCCCGGAGTAAAAAGTAAGCTCCACATCATCAAAGGGGATAGCTACTTTTATGACCCGCTGTACCTGTTCCCGGTAATTCAGCTTCACAACATGACCCATAGGGGCTGTGCCGCGCCGCCCAGTGATGGTGACGCGATAGGCTTCGATGCCATCGGGCATATCCGCATAGTGTGTCCAAATCTTATACCCGTCGCTGTCTCGGAAAAAGACATCCCGTTCCAGCACACACCATGTCCCGTTAGGGCGAGACATGAAGTAGAATATCCGTTCATCCATATAGGGGCTGTTCAGTGCGTCACGCAGTTTCTGAGCATCCAGTTCAAAATCTTTTCTGTAATGCTGCGTATTCCGGGACACCACTTCGTCCAGAAACGCGATCAAACTGATTTCTTTTCCCATAACGTACCTCATCGAATCGGTGCAGGACGGCGGGGTACGGCTTTATGGAGCACCTTTTTCTTGGGCGGTCGTTTGACTGGGGATAGCCATTTGGCTTCAAAATCAGCCAGCGTCATACGCTCGCCGCAGAACTGGCCTTCAAAATCACCGGGGGACAAATCGAGATACCCATTGGGCGGAATGGGAACAGGGCTTGCGGTCAGGACGGTGCCGAAATGCTCCACCGTGATATGCCGGGCAAGCAGGCAAGGTTGGCTCCAATCCTGTTCACTGGTTTGCATATCATAGGCATACACGCCTTTTGGGATAGTGGCACGGTCTACTCGAAGGGTAGTGAAAAGGCCGGGGATACCTAAAATCTCCACGGCCTCATAGTGTTCTTTCCGGGCGTCAACTGCGTTCATAGGCATTTCTCCTTTTTGTTCGCTGTTTTTTCTGTGTAGGCGGCGGCAGTTCTTTCGGTGGGTCGATACCGTCAATCAGTTCTGCGGCGGTATTGCGGATCAGTTCTAATGATGCTTTCAGCTGCGATAGATCCTTTCCGTGGCTCCATCCGGCCACATAGCCGAAAGAGTAATCAGCGGTATCAATTCCGAAGTGTTGGCAGACTACATAGGCCACGCTTTCAGCCTCCATTTCCCGGACAAAGCGCCGCTTGCGCTGTGGTGGTGTTTCACCGTCACCGTCCTCTATTGGTGCATGGAGTTTAGCGTGACTGACCTCATGGATCATGGTTTTGATGGTTTGTGCTTGGCTCATGTCGGGCTGGACAAAAATACGTTGTTCCGCAAAATTACAGCAGCCATAAGCACCGCCCGGAAACGACTCAATGGAAATGGGGTAAGGGGAAATGCTGCGCAGAGTCGCAACCATGCTCTCATACTGTGCTACATCGCCGATCAGCTTTTTTACAAGCTCAGGCAGCGGTTTTCCCTCCGTCTGGCTCACATCGAATACCGTAACGGTGCGGAAACCCATGCGCTGCACCCATTGAACAGAGGTGGCGGGTGAACCATCCGAAGCAGCTTCCTCCACTTCTTCCTTCCTGCGGTATGGGCAAGGGGCGAGTATGGTGATGCCACGCTCGCCTCGCTTGACCTGTCGGCCAAAATTCCTTCTCCAATCGTGATAACCCGCAACATTGGTGGCATTTGGGCATTGCATGAAAATCAGCATGGTATTGCCAAAGCTATAATGGTGGAATTTCGACATGGCAGTAAGATAAGCTGCGTATTGACCGCTTTGAAAAATATCTGACACGCCCTGCTCCAATTGATCTGTCAGTGCCTTCAGCCGTTCGCTTGGGGAAGTATATTCCTGCATGACAGCTCACTCCCGCCCCGAAGGGTCATTCCGGCTTTTTTCTTGGCCGGGGCTGCCTACCGCTTTGGGCTGCACCTTCATCGTGATGGGAGTATTGCCTGTTGCTCCAATCAGGATTTCAGCACAGTGAAATTCCTTCTTGTAGGATTTGACCTGCTCCGGGGTCAAAGAGCAAAAGTCCTCTTCGCCCAAGCCGCACACAAAAAAAGGGCCAAATACGCCGCCATATCCGCCGGGAACGCTTCGGTTGTACGGCATCCCCAAAAGAATACCCTCATCATTGCAGACAACTGCGGCCCTATCCTCAAAGGGGTAGATGGCCTGGATCATTCCGCCTACGACCCCCTGCATTTCATCTAAGCCGTTAATCTCCGCCTCATACGGAGCATACCCCGGTTTAACAATTACAACCGTCATGCTCCATCACCTCTCCGGTTCAGATTTCTTCTTAGGTTCCTTCTCGGTCTGCATCTTCATTTTCTGGCGTTCCAGCGCCTTTTTGCGAAGATCCATCGCCTCGAACATCGTGCGCTTGACCGTAGCAACGGTGGTTCCCTTGTCAGGGAAATAGGGGCGCAACTCGTCATCTTGGAAAGTGACCTTCAACGGCGGGTCGATCTCACGCTTGGTAGGCGCAACAGATTTCTCAATCTTCTGCGTAGTGAGCGTACCGGCACGGCTTTCCTCCTTGAGCTTGACCGCTTCCGTCTTAGAGGGGACTTTTCCACCCTCTTTTTCGATGGCGTCCGCAAGTGTTTTCTGCTCGGTGGGCTTCATGTGGGAAATCTGCTCGGCGGTATCCAGCGGCAGTTCCTTTTTATCCACCATTTTTTTCAGCGGCTCCTCCAACTGGTTGACGCGCATCAATCGCTGCACGCTGGCGCGGCTCATGCCTAAATCTTCTCCCACCTGCTCATCGCTGCGCTTCATCGGCTCCTTACCCGCCAGAATATCCGCCTTGGAGCGGCGTCCGGCCTTGCGTTTCAGTGCGTCCATTTTCATCTGTGCGGCACGGGCCAGTTCGGAGATAGGAATATCCTTACGGTGGAGGTTTCCGTCTACGCATTGGATCTGTGCGTCATCCTCGTCCACACGCTCGATCAGAACAGGAATGGGGTAATTCAGCTGTGCGCCGATGTCATGGCGGCGATGGCCGGAAATAATCTCAAGTCCGCCGTTGCGACCGGGACGACAGAGGACAGGTTCACGAATACCATAGGTCTTGATGGACTCAAACAGGTCTTTATAGTCCTGCGTTTCACGGTTTACCGTAAAAGGGTGATCCAGAAAGTCTTTCAGATAGGCAGGATGGACGGCCATGCTGTAAATCTCTCCCTCACTGGGGACAGGCAACTTGAGGAAGTCTGCTTCCGTAGGAGCATCCAGCCGATCCTCAAACACCTTGGTCACGGCAGAGCCTTTCGGCCCATCTGCGGTACGGGTAGCCGTAGTAGCATCCTTCGGCTGTTCCGGCGATTTCTGCGTCACCGCCGCCTTGGCCGGTTCATCGGGCTTTTTAACCTCGTCAGGCTTGGTGGAAGCGGCGGGAACATCAGCGGGCTTATCAGCCTTGACCGCCTTATCGTCCTTGGCGGGTTCGGCGGACTTCTTCACCTCGTCGGGTTTAGCGGGAGTAAGCGGAACCGCAGCGGGCTTGCCATCCTTGGCTGCTTTATCGTCTTTGACAGGCTCGGCGGGCTTCTTGCTCTCGTCAGGATTAACGGGAGCAGACGGTGCAGCGGCAGGCTTGCCATCCTTGGCCGCTTTGTCATCCTTGGCAGGCCCAGCGGGCTTTTTTACCTCGTCCGGCTTGGTGGGCGAAACGGCAGCTTTGGCAGGCTGGGTCGGAATGACCGGTGCCTTGGCCTCTTTAGACGGTTCAGCCGGTGCGGGAGTGGGCGGTGCTCCGGCAACAGGTGTCCGAAACGCACCAATCAGCGGGTTTTTCTTTTCGTTGGACATTGATTTACCTCCATATTCAAGTTTTATGTCGAAAAATGTGTCTCATTTTGAGCCACATTTTCAACCAAAAATTAAAGGCCGAAGTCATGTTGGACTTCGGCCTGATAATGGTTATTCATGGTCAGCGGGGCGTTGAACAGCGTGGTGAGCAGGTATGCGCGGATATTACGGACTTGTGTGGTATTGCGGCGCAGACACTCAAACACATAGACCATCAACGAGTAGTCCAGCCGGTAGAAGCGGGCTTGCACCTGCGACAGCGGTATGTTTTCTCCGCCGATCCGCACGGTTGACTGTGTGGAACACATCACATCTGCCATTAGCCCCACAACCTCATCCACATCGTCGGCATTGAACTGTTGACAAAGAAACGGGTATTCGATATTTTCTTTAATCTCTCTCAGATACTCGCTTCTATCCATCCATCCCGGCTGCTCGGCGGAAGGCGATGGATGGATAGATTGATTTTTATAGCTAAAATCAGTTTGATTAGATTCAATATAATTACCGTCTGTTTTTCCGAAGTCTGCACTTCGGAAAAACGGAAGTCTTGACTTCGGATTATCAGAACACTTGACTTCTGATTTTCCGACTTCTTGACTTCCGATTTTCGGAAGTCTGGGAATCTCCTGCGGTGCAGGGGTTTCAGCAGGAATACGGCAGGTAGTAAAGCGTTTGACATAGATTTTTGTTGGTCTGCCTTGCCCTTGCTTTACTCGCTCGATCAGACCGCAACCTTTATCTGTATCCAGTTCGGACAATAATTTGACAGCCTTTTCGTGACCACAATTTAAGTCCTCTTGTATCTCATCCAATGTATAAAAGATATAGACCCTGCCAGCGTCATCGTACCAACGGTTCCGCGCTGACAGGCCCATTCGGTCAAGCAGGAGGCCATACAGCAGCTTCGCGTCAGTGGATATTTTCTTGAACTGCTGCCCGGTGACAAGCTGGCGGGGGATGCGGTAAAAAGAAAATTGACTGCTTTCGTCTCCGTAGTAATAATCATATATCATACTCTCCGCCATGTCGATTTTCCTCCTTAACGCTGGAAAAAGGCATGAAAAAAGAGCCTGCTTTCATGGCAGGCTCTTATGTAAATGAGTGTTTCCAGCTGTGTATGTTGTTATTTTCTTTTGTGGCCTTTACACATCAACCTCGGCGGCGGCTTCCATCTTGAACTTGTTCATAGCGGCCTTGGCCTCGGGGATGTTGAGCTTGTTGCTGTTCTTGCTGGACATAATGATTTTCTCCTTTTCCTACAATTGTTTTTGGTTTCACCTGTTTGAAAGAGTTTTGCTGTTTGGGTATCGCAAGGGTAGTTTGACTCATAAAAAATCGGATATGCAGTTTTTCTGCTGGTAAGTTTTATCAGCGCTTCTTCGCGCACGAACGCTGATTTGACAATCGCTTTTCTTTCCTCTATAATTTATAATCAAAATTGCAACATGACGGAGGTATTTACGTTATGATCTCTTCCGATAACCGCCGCTACGCCTACGGCAAATCTCAGCTCATCGAAGTCATCTGCCAGCTGCGCTTCCCCACGATCCTCTCGATCGACACGCGCGAGCCCGCAGACTTTCAGGAGACGATCCGCGCCGCGTTTCCGCGCTACCAGTGCCAGGTCGAGCAGGGTCCCGCTGTGAACGGCGCGCCCCCCAAGCCCGTCAACAACCACACGTTCCTCTCCGAGGACGGCGGCTACAAGCTGAGCCTGACAAAGGACTTTATCGCCCTCTCCACGATGCGCTACTCGCACTGGGAGGACTTTGCCGCCAAGCTCGACGAGCCGCTTGGCCAGTTCATCAAAATTTACCGCCCCGCGTGCTTCGACCGCGTGGGCCTGCGCTATGTGAACGCCTTTTCGCGTGAGCAGCTCGATCTTGTCGGCCGCCGCTGGAACGACCTTTTGCAGCCGTCGTATCTCGGCGTGCTCGACGAGGACGATATCGACGAAGGCAGCGTGAGCAAGTGCTCGGTGGACGTGGAGCGCCGCCTGGACGCGCAGTCTGCGCTCAAGCTGCACGCCGGCCCCGGCTTTGTGCAGCGCAACATCCGGAATGGCAGTCAGGTCCAGCGCGTGCAGGAAAAGGAGGTCCGCTTCATTCTCGACCAGGACGTCTACTCCACCGCGAAGGTGAAGGTCGCCGCCGTGCCCGAAACGCTCAACGCCCTGCACGGTCACGCCGACCAGATCTTCTCCGACGCCATCACCACCGTGCTCCACGATGCGATGGAGCCCGAATATCTGTAAGCATGGCAAAGAAAACGCATGAACTCGCGCTCTGCGGCGTGCTCTGCGCGCTCGCTGTCGCGTTTCTGTGGCTCAGCGGCGTTCTGCCGCTCTCCACTTACATCTGGCCCATTCTCGCCTCTGCAGCGCTGCTGCCCGCACGGGAGGAATGCCGGGCGAGCTATGCGTGGAGCTGCTTCGCCGCCGCCGCAATTTTGGGGCTGCTCCTCTGCGCAGACAAGGAAGCGGCGCTCGTGTTCTGCTTCCTCGGCTATTATCCCCTGCTGAAGCCGAAATTTGACGCGATCGCATCCCGCGCGCTGCGCTTTTTGGCAAAGCTGGGGCTCTGCACCGTTACAATGGGGTTCATGTATGCGCTCATCATCTTTGTTTTCAAGCTGCCCGCCGTCGTGCAGGAATTTTCAGGCACCGCGCCGTGGCTGCTCATCGCCACCGCCGCGATGGGGCTGCTGCTCTTTTTTGTCTACGACCTTGCCATCGACCGCTTCGGCATCGTTTACCAAAGCCGCAGAAAAAAGCATTGACAGAAAAAAGGCACCGGAAAGCCAACTGGCTTTCCGGTGCTTCTTTTTTCGATTTTTCCTTAATAGGCGACGCCCCAATAGATATCGGTGGTGCACTCCTTGCCGCAGCAAACGCACTTGCCGGTCGTGCCGCTCTGCTTGAGAGGCATACAGCGGGAGGAAACGCCCGCGATCTCCTTCATCTTGAGTTCGCACTCAAGGCTGCCGCACCACTTCGTGCGGGCAAAACCGCCGCGGCCGCTCGCCATCTCCTTCACCTCGTCGACGGTCTTGAGGTCGAAGGTGTTATCCTCAAGGTTCTTTTCCGCGGCAGCGTACATATTGTCGTGGATGGCGTCGAGAAGCGCCTTGACCTCGTCGACGATGCCGTCGATCTTTGCCGTGACCTTTTCGCCGTTGTCCCGGCGGACAAGGCAGCAGTTGCCCTCGGCCAGGTCGCGGGGACCGAGCTCGAGGCGGATGGGCACGCCGCGCATCTCATACTCGGCGCACTTCCAGCCCATGGACTGATCACTGTCATCCAGCTTGACGCGAACGCCCGCAGCGACGAGAGAAGACATCATCGCCTTGGCGGTCTCGAGCACCTCGGGATTCTTGTGCGCGGCGATGGGCACGATGACGACCTGCGTGGGCGCGATGCGCGGGGGCAGGACAAGGCCGTTGTTGTCGCCGTGGGTCATGATGACCGCGCCGATCATGCGCGTGGTGGAGCCCCAGGACGTCTGGAACGGATACTGGAGCTTGTTGTCGCGGCC
>ENA-OROZ01002139-OROZ01002139.1-human-gut-metagenome-genome-assembly--contig:-NODE-2139-length-15687-cov-43.717375_pt1 | contig 15687 bp, 10 predicted proteins | sample MGYA00242138_ERZ509066 | MGnify/ENA primary metagenome ERZ509066 (study PRJEB26280, sample SAMEA2338691) | human gut metagenome | biome: human gut; feature: human-associated habitat; material: faeces... | reverse complement strand
GTTTTCACAACTTTGACACTGCCGAGCCGAAGCTTATCTTATTCAAAGATAATGCGAGGCGAGTGCAACGGCAAAGTGGGAAAACTGTGTTTTCACAACTTTGACACTGCCGAGCCGAAGCTTATCTTATTCAAAGATAATGCGAGGCGAGTGCAACGGCAAAGTGGGAAAACTGTGTTTTCACAACTTTGACACTGCCGAGCCGAAGCTTATCTTATACAAAGATAAAGAATATTCCACATATTGATAATTATACACTCAAAAAACAGAAACATCCGAACGCCTTACCGCATACTACAGTATTCCCTTTCACTCACACCGGCGCCAGCCAGTAGAGACGCAAAATTTTGCGTCTCACGAGCAACCCATCACAAACACAAACAATCAACAACACACCGATTTAAAGCGCATTTCCTCCTCGTGAGACGCAAAATCTTGCGTCTCTACTTTTCCTCCATCACAAATTCCAATCAACACTCCTCACCCTTAAACCACAATGCGCCAGCCAGTAGAGACGCAAAATCTTGCGTCTCACAAGCAACCCGTCGCAACCCATATACATTCCATAACCACTTATTTAATTACACTTTCAAATCGGGAGACGCAAGATTTTGCGTCTCTACTTTAGCAAACAGCGGATATTAATCTGCACCCGTCACCCCATCCCCACACCCTCCCCGCGCAACGCGATGACGGATTCCACATACAGACAACCGCCGCACGGCGGCTTCGCAATGAAACCATTCCGTGCGGCGGTTGCTATGTTGTCACGCATGAAGCGTACCGCCGGTGCCTGGATGACACATATCCCGGCAGTCCGGCAGCTCCGGTTATCAGTTTCCGGATGAGGTACGCAGTGTGCGTTTGAAGTTACTCTCGATGATGGCGTTGTTTATCTCGGTGGATATCTCCTGCCGTGCGCTGTTGAATCCGATGTACCGTGAATACTTAGTACTTACGTCAAACAAGAATCTCGGATTACCCTCGTCATCCTTTCCAGGCACAAAGTCGAAGTACACGATGCCGAAACGCTGGTTCTGGTGAGCCTGGATGAAGTCCCTCACAGGCTCGTGGGTGAGTTCGAATATCACGCTTCCCCATGCGTTCCAGTTTGCAGTGTAGCCCTGATTCTTCTTCTGGAAATGGTCTACATAAGCGAACGACGGAACGGCAGTTACGAACCAGCTGTCCTTATATTGCGGGTCGCCAGCCATCTTCAGGAAGTCGTTCGTCAGGAAAGACTTCAGTTCGTAGAGCGCACCACCGTAATAATTAGACACAGCATTTGCCGGAGCGAAATCTTCCTTGAATGCGTCAGGCACCTTAAAGTATACGTTTGTTCCCCATGTGGGTCCCTCCTTATAGGTCTGATTGTCCTCATATGTACCGCGCTTACCTATGATCTCACGGTCGAGGAAATAGAATGTGGCGAAGTCGCCGGTGGACTTCTCGTTCGGCTTCACGGTGATCTTGTCGAACGCCACCTTCGCGTCAGGATTGTCCTTCAGGAACGCATAGCTGTTATACACGGCTCCAGAGGTCAGTCCTCCCTTCTCGTCATAGTTCTTCATGCCCACTGCCGCCGCCTGGTCATGGGTGTAGTTATAGTTCGGCATGTAAGAGTTCATATATCCGATACCCTCAATGCTTCTGCCATTTACACTATAAGTATACGACTGGTCATCAGAGAACCAGTAGCCTTTTCTGTCGTCTCCGTTGCGGCGAACTATGAGCACGACCTTTCCTCTGGCATGTTTCATGTCCAGACCGTCGTAGAACCATGCCAGTCGGCTTCTCTCGTCGTCTATTCCAACTTTGGTGGTCTTATCCGATCCTATGTTCCGCTTCGGGTCCATAAGATAGTCCCTCAGCTCGTTCAATGCTGTCTCCGAATTTCCAGCATTTCCATAAGCCACCTGTCTTCCCGTCATAATGATGACAGTCTCAGTAGGATGCTGGTCGAGCCAAGCCACCACTTGCTGAAGTATACCCATACGTTTGCCGTCTCCATCATTGATAAGATAGAAAGTCTTTTCAGAACTTCCATAGTGGTCTACGTTTCCAGGCAATGTGCCATACACGCTCGGACGTATGTCCAAAGCCCTCACGCCAGCATTCAGCATATCATAGATGCATGCCACCTGCTTGGCATGTCGCTGTGCCTCAGCCCAGTTAGTACCTTCTTTATTGTCAGCTACTCTGAAGTCAACCTGCCCTGAGCTGTGCGCGCCAGGTATGTTGAGGTCTTTCAGCAGCACGTCGTCGTCCAGTCTGCCCATCCAGTCTAACGGACTGATTACCTTCACCCACTTGCTTGCCAGCGCAATCTTTGTGCTCGGGATGATGATTCTCGTGTCAGGGTTGGGTGAGCCCGCACCGTAGGAAATCACATTGTCTGTGACCGACTCGTCGATGAGCCGGTCATAAATCGGCACGATGTCCAGACCGTAATGTCCGCGCGCGAAGATGTATGGAGGGATGAAGGCGGTGAGAATGGCGCCCTGTCCCGATTCCAGTTCCTGTGTTTTGGAGAAACGCACCTCTATATACGGAGTGGTGTTGTCCTTCGACGGGTCGATATTGGAGTTTTCGTCAAGCAAGCCCATGTCGATGTCCTCATTTCCGGCTACGGTGCTGTGGTCGTAGGCATGGTCGATGTAGTTGCAGTTCACCATGCTCTTCTGCACTCCGTTCTGCTTATACTTCAGAGTCTGATAGTTGAGCGTTATCTCGTCCGGGAACGCTATTCGCTTGCCGCTGGCATCCTTCAGATAGATGCGCACGCCGCTCACTGTGACAGAGTTGGCGTCGCCCGTGCCTCTCACACCGATGTTGAGCGTCGTCATGATGGGCTTGAAATTGATGGTATGCGTTCCTTCGGTGGTTGTGTATACATCGCTCTCGCCCACCATGTAGCAGTTTTTCATGTCGGGTGTCGATGTCCACCATCCGTCATTGTTGTTTCCGGTGAGCTTGCACACCTGCTTCTTTGGCACGGTGACTGTGACGCGAGCCTTTTTCTGCTTGTCGAATGTGCCGCCCGGCATCACCGGGTTGAGAGCCTTGATGCCGCTTTCCTCGCCTATTGCGGGATAGGTGGCGTAGAAGCGGTATTCGTCTGCGTTGGCATACCACTTCATCGCAGGATTGTCGCCAGACGCCACAGTGATGCCCTGCAGCTGCTCGTTGCCGGGGTTGTCGCCTATCACGTAGTTGTATTTTGCGAGCGTTCCGTCACTGTTTGTGAGCACTTTGCCGGTGTTCTTGTCGCGTGCCACCTGTATGATGCTCATCTTGTCGCCTGCGTCCCAGTACAGAGAGAGGGCGCGCTGCATGTCGTCGTTTATGCCATAGTGCACACGCATGGCTCCGTTGGAGCCTCCGGCGTTCGCTGTCTTGGTCCATGCGCTGAATATCTTTGCCGAAGCCTCGTCCACAACCTCAGGCTGACTGCTGCTTGCGGAGAAGTCTACGGCTATTCCCGTGGTGGGAATATCGTCATTGAAAGTGCCCGGACCGACAGGTGTTACTTCCGGTTCGAGATCGTCTGTGCATGCAGTTGTCATCACACCTGCGAGCACAACAAATAATAGGTGTTTCCTCATTGTAGTTTCTTGTTTAATAATTCATTTTTGATAAAAACAGTGCCAGCGAGCGCAATGAGAGCTTGCTATCAGATTGCCGAGCGCAGCCTGTTTTATTTAAAAACAGTGCCAGCGAGCGCAATGAGAGCTTGCTATCAAATTGCCGAGCGCAGCCTGTTTTATTTAAAAACAGTGCCAGCGAGCGCAATGAGAGCTTGCTATCAAATTGCCGAGCGCAGCCTGTTTTATTTAAAAACAGTGCCAGCGAGCGCAATGAGAGCTTGCTATCAAATTGCCGAGCGCAGCCTGTTTTATTTAAAAACAGTGCCAGCGAGCGCAATGAGAGCTTGCTATCAGATTGCCGAGCGCAGCCTGTTTTATTAAAAAAAACTGAAAAGCTTACGGCTTGCACCCAAGTCGTGCCGGCTCACCAGCCTAACTTGAAGCCGGTATCTCCTCCTCCGTTCTCCTCATCGAAGACATCAGTGCTGCCGTCCTGGCTTCCAAGTCCGGCTCCAATGCCTCCCACGGCATCACCTCCGGGAACATCCTCACTACCGTTTATGGGATTCTCCGGTCCCGAACCGGCGAGAATGGCAGGCATACCTACCGCTTCCAATACTGTAATCTCAGGTCGTTGATAATTCTTTTTGTTCATTATATCTATTTTTGTTTATAAAATAATTGGTCTGCATCGGTTTTACAGCCGTTGTAAAACAATTTTGAAATGATTTCAAAAAATATAATTTGTGCAAATGTATACAAAAAAAGGCATAATGACAATGCCTTTATGACGCTATTTTCGAGACTTCGGAGATACGTTCAAAAGAAAAGGTAATACCCTCCAAACATACCGTTCCGAATTCCCACATTTCGTATAAAATACTCAATATAAGACGATTGCTTTATACCGATGAATTTGTGTATAAAGACCATGAATTTATTGTTTTATACCGTGCGACATATAACCATACACCAAGCATACCCATTACAACACTGGCAACTGCCGGTAGAGACGCAAAATCTTGCGTCTCACGAGCAACCCATAGCACACACACGCATTTAATAACACACCGATAAAAAACGCATTTTCTCCTTGTGAGACGCAAGATTTTGCGTCTCTACTTTTCCTACAGCACAAATATCAATCCACAATTCTACCCCTGTCATAACATCGCGCCAGCCAGTAGAGACGCAAAATCTTGCGTCTCACGAGCAACCCATAGCAAGCCTCATCCATCCTAAAACACTGACATTAAAAACATACATTGCTCGTGAGACGCAAGATTTTGCGTCTCTACTTTAGCCGAAAGCAATTTAATGCGCAATAATTTGACTGTATGCTCTTCATGCTTCCTACACAATACTGCCACCATAGTGGCTTCCGCATTTCCCCGGTGCAGCCCGCTACTGTTTCAATATAAACATAAAACCGGCATGACTGACATCAGCAGCAAATACGGATAAAATATAACAATGGGCTCGGGATATAAAAAACCTGCCGCAAAGACAGGCTTCGCGGCAGGTATGAAAAAAATATCAGTGCGACAGGCAACGTCACTTCACAGCCTCAACTGTGTATCCGGCGTCCTTCAGAAGCTGAAGCACACCCTTCGGACCAGCCAGATGACCAGCCCCCACAGCGAAGAACGTGGGTTTGGCAGCCATTATTGCCGGCATCTTCGCAGCCCAGTCGGCGTTGCGGTTGTCGATGAGCTGTGCCATCTCCTCGGGTGTCGCGTCACACGTGTTGCCGAGTTTCATGTCCATCGCCGCCTTCATCCCGTCAAGATTCTGGGCATAGAAGGCTTCCGTGATCTTCTCCATCATCTCCTCGTTGAACTCCAGATTGTCGAGGAAACACATGAGAAGCTCCACCTGACGCTTCAGAGGCACGCTCTTGTAGAGCAGCTGTGTCTGGAACGCCATGGTCTCCAGACCGCCCACAGGCTCGTTGTTGTTCTTTGCCTGAGCCTGGAAATACTGGTCGAAAGAACTTGAGGGGTCATACTCGCCCATGTGTTTCTGCAGATAGAGAAGCACCGTGAGCTGCGTGTTGAGAGCCGACGGGGAGAGCCGTCCCATCTGTGCGTTGACCTGCGGGTTGTCCAGTCCGACACTCATCATCTGCTTGATGAAGGCGTCGAGCTTCTTGTACTGTTCTGCAGAGAGCACCGTCTTCAGCGTCTTTCCGTCGGGAAGCATCATCGCCTCCTGCATCACCTTCAGACTGTCGGTATTGGTCATGACGTCCCACTTCACCTCACCGTACACCTGCTCAGTGTTTGTGAGGGCATCCTTCACGCCCGGTATCTTGTCGACGAAGCCCACATTGGCAAGATGGTGAGTGCCTATGATATAAGAAGGAGCCTTCAGGTCCTTACCGGAAATTTTGTAGAGAAGCTGTGCGTTGGCTCCGGTCACCGTGAATGCGGCAACGAGTGCCGCCGCGATAAATCTTTTAATCATAATATAAGCGGTTTGGTTTGTACTGTCGTTAATGTCACCAGATGTGGGCGCGCTTTGATTTCGGCACATACATCCTGTCGCCCTTCTTCACCTTGAAAGCGTCATACCAAGCGTCGATGTGAGGCAGCGCGGCGTTCACACGTGCTTTGTTGGGAGAGTGCGGATCTACCTTCAGCAGATAGTCTGCCATCTCCGGGCTCGTGTTAGAAGCCCACACACGTCCCCAGGCAAGGAAGAAACGCTGCTCAGGCGTAAAACCGTCGATGACGGGCAGCTTCTTTGTCTTCATCAGATTGCTCATGGCGCGGAAGGCGATGTTAAGTCCTCCGTTGTCGCCGATGTTCTCTCCGAGGGTCAGCTTGCCGTTTATCTTCTTTCCGGGAGCCATCTCGTAGTTGCCGAAATAGTCTTCGAGCACCTTCGTGCGACGGTCGTAGTTAGCCTTGTCGGCAGCGGTCCACCAGTTGTTCTGGTTGCCGTCCTTGTCGAACTGGCATCCCTGGTCGTCGAAACCGTGGCTCATCTCGTGGCCTATCACGCCTCCTATGGCTCCGTAGTTCACCGCGTCGTCGGCGTCAGGGTCGAAGAACGGCGGCTGAAGGATTGCCGCAGGGAAACATATCTCGTTGGTTGTGGGATTGTAGTAAGCGTTGACCGTCTGCGGTGTCATGTGCCACTCGCTCTTGTCAACAGGCTTGTTCACCTTACGCTCGATATAGTCCTTTGTCATGAACTCCGACACACGGCATATGTTCTCATACAGAGAGAGCGACGGATCTATCTGCAATCCGGAGTAGTCACGCCACTTGTCGGGATAGCCTATCTTGATGATGAAGTTGTTGAGCTTGTCCTTTGCCTGATTCTTTGTGGCTTGCTCCATCCACGACGCCTCGTCGATGCGCTCGGCAAGGGCTGTCTGCAGGTTGTGCACAAGGGACAGCATGCGCTGCTTGCTGCTCTCGGGGAAGTACTTCTCCACATAGAGCTTGCCTATCGCCTCGCCCATCACGTCGCTCACGATGCTCACCGCACGCTTCCAGCGGGGACGGTCTTCCTTGACGCCTGTGAGCACCTGACTGAACTTGAAGTAAGCGTTCCTGAAGTCATCGCCCAGCAGGCTTATCGCTCCTCCCAACGCCTTTGCCTCCGCATAAGTCTTCAGGTCGTCGAGAGACGTGTCCTCCAGTATGCGCTCCACCTCCTTCACAGGCTCCGGTTGTCCGAGATCCACCTCATCGAACGGCGGGAATCCCTGTGCGAGGAAAATGTTGCCCCAGTCTATTCCCGGATAGTCGGCGATGAGAGAGGCGTAGCTCATCTTGTGATAGTTGGCGTTGATGTCGCGCAGCTTCACCTTGTCATAGCTGGCTTTCGCTATGCGTGTCTCTATGGCGAGGAGCACATCGGTTTTCTTCTGAGCCGTCTGCGAGTCGTCACCGGCAAGGCGGAAGAGCGTGGCGATGTATTCCTTGTATGCCTCGCGCACCTTCACGGTCTGCTCGTCGTCGTTGAGATAGTAATCGCGGTCGCCCAGACCTATGCCGCCCTGCGATATTCCCACGATGTTCTGCGAGGCGTTGCGCTGGTCGGCACCCACACCGATGCCGAACATCATGGCTCCCACGCCCTGGCGGTCGAGCCGTGCCGTGACGAGCTGATACTCTTTCTTGTTCTTTATAGCCCTTATCTTCTCGAGCACAGGCATAAGCGGAGCCGCTCCATCACGGTTGAGACGCACGCTGTCCATCAGCATGTTGTACAGGTCGCCTATCTTCTGTCCGAGCGTACCTTTGGGCTGGCTGGTGGAAGAGTACTCCTCTATCAATCCGCGGATGCGCTTCTGGTTCTGTTCCTCAAGGTCGACAAAAGCACCGTTTGAAGGGTGTTCGGCGTCGAGGGGATGCGCTTTCAACCAACCTCCGGCGGCATATTCGTAGAAGTCGTCACCGGGTTTGACGTTAAGATTCATGTTGGTTTTGTCGATACCCGACGTGAGATTCTGGGCACACGCTGCCGAGGCAATCATCGAGAACGACATCAGTAATGTTTTCGTATTCATATTCACTATATATTAATATGTGTCTTTATTTATGTGAGATAGCTTAATATATTTTGCAAAGATAATGACAACGAGAGGAGAGAGAGCTTGCTCTTTATCTCCCGAGTGCAGCTTATCTTATGCAAAGATAATGCAAGGTGAGTGCAACGGCAAGGTGGTGAGACAAAGTCTTACCAAGCTTGACACTGCCGAACCGCAGCTTATCTTATGCAAAGATAATGCAAGGTGAGTGCAACGGCAAGGTGGTGAGACAAAGTCTTACCAAGCTTGACACTGCCGAACCGCAGCTTATCTTATGCAAAGATAATGCCAACGAGAGCAATGAGAGCTTGCTCTTACATTGCCGAGTGCAGCTTATCTTATGCAAAATTAATAATATTGCTCATGTCATCACTATTTATCTGACAAAAATAACATATTATAAGCTTTCACCATAACGTTTCCATTCCGTCTCCACATCCTCAATGCCGACATCAAGGAGCCGCATGTTGCGGAACATGTCGGGCAGGATGTTCTCCATGAAATCCTTGCGGCGGGCATCCATGATGCGTTCTCGCGCACCGGCGGTGACGAAATATCCCAACCCACGTTTGTTGTATATTATACCGTCGCGCGCCAGATAGTCGTAAGCCTTCACGGCGGTGTTGGTGTTCACTTCGAGTTTCACGGCATACTCCCTCACGCTTGGTATGCGCTCGTCATCGGTGTAGACACCTGCGAGGATGTCGTCGCACAGACGGTCAGCCATCTGTATGTATATCGCTTTATCGTTGCTGAATGTCATATGTTCAAGAGTTTATTGTTTATTACCTGCATCCTTGTGAACACACGGAAGGAAAGCCACACGAACACCACAATGCACACGAGCATCAGCGTAACCGGTATCCAGATGTTCACAGCCGGGACAATGAGATGTATCAACGCTGTAACCAAAGAGTATATAAGGCATGCGAACAACCACGAATGGCGGCGGAACAGCGAGCCCATAAGGAGAAAGGCAGACATGTCGAACAGATATTGCAGGACAAACCATACACCCAGAAAGTTTCCCGACTGCATGCCCGTGGCTGCAAAAGATGTGTATAACGACGAGTTGGGGAAAGACGTCTCAATATCTATTCCTATTGACTTTAACGCTCCGACGCCTTTAGAGGCAATGTCGGACAGCATGGATGCGGACGCCATGACATACGAGCCTATGTGCGTATCACCGAATATAAGCTTTATGAAAACCATCTGAAGCTGGTCTGCCAGCACGAAGGACACCACCGACATAAGCAGTCCGCCGATGACAACCATCACCACACGGGTGACATATTTCTCCATGTTGGACGCGGGAAGCATCATGTATGCTATGCGCTGTTGCTTTGTTCTCATGTTGCGGAACACCATACTTACGCCCACCATCATCACAAGCCAGTAGATGGAAATGAAGATGAAAGACAAGCCTTTAGACAGTTTTTCCATCATGAGGACCTGCATAAGGGCATCTCCGCCATACGCCATGTATGTCGCCTCACCGCCAATCGACAGGAATGTCATGAGGAATGTCATCAGCAGGGTTATTATTATCGTGGTGCGGATGGCGAATCCGCGTTCTTCCACAAGGCTCCATCTGGCGAGCCGCAACGTTCTCGATATATTGAAATTGTTCATATTGTTCATGTTTTTATTTGCCCGTCCGAATGGCGGATCAGATGTTTATCCATTTGTTGTTTATCACGTTGGTGTGTCTGAAGAGTCTGTACGACGCCCAGTAATTGAAGATTGTGAGTGCCAGGACAAACGCTGCGGCGGTGTATCCGCCGACAACCACCAATTCGACACTCGCAACCTCGTAATGCACCGTTGCCCCTGTAATTGCCAAAGCCATCTGTATGAACATCAGCACAATCGTGGTGAGGAGGAACGCATGACGGCGGAAGAACGCGCTTCCGAGTATGTAGAAGCTGTGAGTCCACATCATTGCAGTCACCATGAGGACAATGTTTGCGACGGTTTCTGCCGGGAGCGAGCTTATGAACCACATGAGACCCGGGTCCTGAAACACAGGACCTGCAGCCAGCATACTTAAGATGCTGCTTGTGAGCGACCACCCCATAACGGTGTTGAAAATCATTCTGAGACAATCGGCGGCGAGAAACGCCAGCGTTATGACTATTCCCCAGCCCACCGTAACATAAATCCACCGCGACAGATATTTCTCCATATTCGACGCCGGATGCATCAGGAAAGCCGTCGCCTGACGCTTGTGACGGGTGCAGGAAAACATGGTACTCGCCCCGAAATAAAAGCAAGTGAGTCCCACCATGCAACAGAACGAGAGCATTATTCCGCCAACGAAATCAGTATCACCGTCCCCACTATTGGAGAGCATCATCCCTGCCACAAACTCCTCGCACAAGAAGAAGGCTATCGTCATTATAATTCCCATACGCAGGAGGTTTCCTTTATTGTTCCCGTATGTCCACAAGAGCATCATGCGGAAACGTTTCCAGTCAAACTGTCTCATCTTTCCATTCTCCTTTCTTCTTTATGTTTCATTCCCGTCATTTGAGCATTCCTTTTGTCACAGCGTTGAAAAGGAGTTCCAGATTCACAGGTGTCTCCTCACGACTGCCACGGCGCGCCATGACGGCATTGCCCTGAATGGAGAACTCCGAGTATATCACGTCGTCGGTGGGCTCGCCCGGACGGCGGGTCTCAAAGACATACTTGTCGCACACGTCACCCACAGACTCGTCGAGAGCAACGCCGTTTCCGTCGAATATCACAATGTGGTCGAGCAGCGACTCCACGTCGTGCACCTGATGGGTGGATATTATCAGTGTGCGGTCCTCGGTCATGTTGTTTGCCACAACCTTGCGGAACTGGCTCTTCGACGGTATGTCGAGTCCGTTCGTAGGCTCGTCCATGAGCAGCAGGCGTGTCCCTGCGGCAAGGGCGAAACTCATGTACACCTTCTTCTTCTGACCCATGGAGAGGGCGTTTAGCCTGAGTGTGAGGGGCAGCTCAAACTCGTTCAGACAGTTCTGAAGCACCTCGCGGCTGAACCGTGGATAGAAAGGCTCGTTCATGCGGACATACTCATCGAGGGTCGTACGCGGCAGTTCAAACTCCTCGGGCACAAGGAATATTTCCTGAAGCATCTCCGCCTGACGGAGGCGCGCCTCCATTCCGTTCACCTTCACCGTCCCGCCCGACGGCTGGAGAAGTCCGCTTATCAGATAGAGCATAGTGCTCTTTCCCATGCCGTTCTTGCCGAGCAGACCGTATATGCGGTTTTCCTCGAATTTAAGACTGAAGTCTTCGAACACGTTTCTTTTTGTTCCCGGATAACTGAATGTTATGTTGTCTACTGTTATCATGACCTTATCTGTTTTTATGTTGTCTGTTAATGTTTATCTGAAACCTTTATTCCTTTGTTGATGTATGACTGTCACACTGCCGTTCCTTTCTTCTTTCCGTGTCATTTTACCGTCACATCCTGTGCGATATACCAGTCGGCGTGTGGCTGCATCACGAGCATGTTGTCGGCAAGCTCGTAGCCTTTCGCCTTGTCACACCATCTGTAAGTGTTCACCGCGGCGACGTTGCCCATCACCATCCTGTACTCCGTCTTCTCCTCAGCCTTGGCGTAAGCAGATGCCTTGGAGTCCCATCTCTGCAGATCGAGCGTGTATCCCGCAGCGTCATATGTATAGTTCAGTCTGTATGACGGCTGCCACCTGCGTGACGAGGAGTTCCACTCCAGGGCTTCCTTCGACACCAGACGGTTGTCTGAGTCGTAAAGGAAGCGGTACTGAAGTTTCTGAGAGAGATATTTTTCCGAATTGTCATATACATTGATTGAGGCAACCTTGCCGTCCTGTATGTCGGCGTTGTAGAGATAACGGCTGCTTTCCGAACCGAGTGAATTGAAATACATAGCCATTACTGTTGCTGCTGTGATGATTGCGTCCATAGTCGTATAGTTTTTAATGTGTTATTGTTTGTTTTGTTGTTTTATTACTGTTGTAGTGTATTACTTTAATAGTACACTGCAAATGTACGCTATTTTACAATACGATGCAAGCTTTTCGGGACTTTTTTATGATAAAAACCGGATTTTGGCTCAGATTTAACGTTTGTTTACGAAAAACCGGGTCATATAGCGGGAAAATCACCCTTTCACCGGTGAAAAATACCTGCGGAAGCGGTTTCAGGCAGAACCGGCAACCTGACCTCATCCATATTTCGCGCTGATGTCTGACACACCGGCTTACAGTATTGCAAAAATAAGCGACGGATGATGACGTGACAAAACATGGAAAGGGACGGACGACGTGCGAGGAATCATATATATAATAAGGTGAGATAATATATATAATAAAGTGAGATAATATATATAATAAGGTGATGAACAGAAATAATGCGCACAGACCGTCCTCACATAATTACCGCGCCAGCCTGTAGAGACGCAAAATTTTGCGTCTCCCGTGCAATAACAGGATATTAACGACGACATACCACCATCCCTACACATTGCGCATATTTGTCTCTCACGAGCAACGGAAGCATGTTTCCACCGACATATAAACATGCATATATATATTGCGAAGGACTTGCTCGGGAGACGCAAGATTTTACGTCTCTACTATAATACCAAGGTGTGTTGCCGGCGGATACGCTTCAATGAAAGGCAAAAAAGCGATTTGGCGGAATGACGACCTGTTCGCGTCAAATCTTGTGATGCAGCCATTTGCCACGGAAAAGACGCACAAGGAAAAGGATGCCTCGGAACGTCAGCTCCAGAGCCATAGCCGTCCATACACCCTTCAGTCCGTACTCCGGAGCGAGCAAAGCCGCAAGCGACAGACGCACGCACCACATGCTGAACAGATTGATGAGTGCCGGTTTGAGCGTGTCTCCGGCTCCCACACACACGCAATATACAACTATAGAGGCGGCGAACATCGGTTCAGCAAAAGCCTCTATGCGAAGACTCTGTATGCCGAGAGCACGTATCTCCTCTACAGGAGTGAGGATGCTCATCATGTCAGGAGCGAAAATATACATCACGGCACCCATCACAGCCATCACAGCCATGCCCAAGCCCACCGTCATGTGTGCGAAACTGCGGCACAGACCGAGTCTCTGGGCACCCTTGGTCTGCCCCACAAGTGTCGTGGCAGCGTCACCGATGCCGTATCCGGGCATGTAGCACAGACTTTCAACCGTGATGGCGAAGGTGTTGGCGGCAATGGCGAAGTTGCCCAGCGGAGCCACAATCATGGTGCTCACTATCTGCGCGCCGCTCATCAGGACCGACTGCAGGGCGATGGGTGTGCCTATCTTCAGCGCGTTGCGGACATAGGATGTAACCCAGCGGAAACGCTCGCTGTCCTGCCGTAAAGCCAGCATCTTGCTCCGGAAGATGGCAAAATATGCCTGCAAGGAGGCTGCCACCGTCACCGCAAGAGCCGTTCCTATAGCCGCTCCTACCACACCCAGTCCCATGACGAATATGAATATGTAGTTGAAAATGACGTCGAGCACACACATGAGCACGCTCACTATACTCGGGATGCGCATGTTGCCCGAACACTTCAGCATCGCCCCGCAAAGGTTGGACAGCTGGAACGAGGGCACGGCGAGCGAGAATATGAGGAAGTAGAGCGATGCGTCGCGAGCTATGTCCTCGCCTCCGCCAAGCCAGTAGGGCAGCCGCGAATGCACAGCCACCGCCAAAAGCAGCACCACCATACTTATTATCGTGGTACAGACAAGACCGTGACGGAACACCTGACGGGCTTTGCCGAAATCACCGGAGCCTATGAAATGTGCCGCCTGTACGGAGAATCCGAGCGACGCGGCATTGGTTATGCTGCCGAGAAGCCACGTGGTGGTCTCCACCAGACCTATCGACGCCGATGCCTCCGCGCCGATGTGACCCACCATGGAGGCGTCGATGAAGAACATGAGTACGGATGTAACCTGCGCGAGAATGGACGGAATACTCAGTCCTATGATAAGACTGAGTTTCTCGCTTGTGCTCACCGGCTTTCCCTCGCGTATGCCGGCAAGAAGCTCGTCACTGCTTTTCAATGAAAAAATACGTCCCAAAGCGGCTGCAAAGTTAGCTCAAAAAAATGTGTAAAACGAATAAAACGACACCATATTATATATATACGGCACAACATTCTCCCAAAACATGACATCAGAACCAAGCCTCACCGCGTGCTGATGTCATACAGAGCCACGTCTGGTAATGCAAAGAATGTAACAGACAATCCCCCGGAAAACAAAAAGATGAAGTCATGCGCATGACCTCATCCTCATATAACTTTCCTGATTTCTGTTTCCTTATAATTAAACCTATTTCTTTTTTCCTATGCTTTCCCATGATGAGCGGCGGCTTATTTCTCATTCTTCCTCACCGCCATACCTATTGCAGCTAACGCTGCAAATAGGGTCATCTTCATGCATCAAAATCCTTCTACCATCTTTCTACACTTCCTGACCTTTACCTATTGAACCTCCTGAACAACCTTTCTTATCAACCTTAACAACTAATACCCAAATCTGTTATCCTTCAATCTTTACCTGCCAATACCTTTTCTTTAAGTGTTATCCTCAATCTTATACCTTTTGTCGTTATCCTCAATCTTATACCTTTGACCAATACCCTGTTCTTATTTACTAATCCTTTTTATTTTTATCCGTTCTCAATCTTTACCTTATTTACTCTATCTCTCTCTTTTTTATTACCTATGAAGATCTTTTCTGTTACCTATGAAGATTTATCTCTCTCAAATTAATCTTATCTGACGTCTTTCTTTTTGTACCTCGCGGTAGATTTCTTTTGACGATGCAAAGTTACAACCGTATTACATTCCACGCAACACTTTTGCATTACTTGTTCCAGAAAAATGCCTTATTTTTGACCTAAATCAACTACTGTGTGCGCACACAGTGGCTTTTTCATGAAAAAACAGTGCCAGTGAGGGCAATGAAAGCTTGCTTTCAAATTGCCGAATGCAGCCTGTTTTATAGAAAAAACATGTACAAGTCGGGGCAATGAAAGACTGCTATATTATTGCCGGACGCGGAATGTTTTTATTAAAGAAATGTACGAGCGAGGGATATGAAAGATTGTCGTATGGATGGCGAAAGAAGGCTGGTGTATTTGAAAACAACGGAAGCGAGGGATATCGGGCATCGGTATAACACCGTGAAGGTGGTGAAATCGATACAACATATATTATATATAATAATGTATAATATGTCGTTCCAAGCATCGGTAACATAATATCATAACAATGGCGCAAGCATGTAGAGACGCAAAATCTTGCGTCTCACGAGATACAAAAGCATATTTTCACACCATAGAAACGTGCGGATATATTGATGAATACTCACTCGGGAGACGCAATATCTTGCGTCTCTACTTTTAGAGGCAGCGATGGAATACACCTGAAAACGTCATATCATAACAATGGCGGCAGCCTGTAGAGACGCAAAATTTTGCGTCTCACGAGCAATGAAAGCAAATTTTCCCAGCCATAGAAACGTGCGGATATATTGCAGAACACC